>Ga0209723_1000022_pt1 | contig 324922 bp, 247 predicted proteins | sample BiotimSIPDNA_2_FD_185750 | JGI IMG/M metagenome (GOLD analysis project Ga0209723, IMG submission 185750) | Anaerobic biogas reactor microbial communites from Washington, USA - Biogas_R2 time_0 SIP DNA (SPAdes) (version 2) | ecosystem: Engineered > Bioreactor > Anaerobic > Unclassified | place... | reverse complement strand
ATCGGACTTCTCCACACTTTCGGGGCCCCCAACATCGCCGCCGCTCTCCGACGCAACGCCGCCCGACCCTCGACCGTCCTCCGATGGATCAATTCGCCCATCACTCAACGAAAATGAAAAGACCCTGGCCGTTGGAGGATGTCCTGGACGCCCTGGGCATGGGCATCGCCTTCGTACACGACGAGGCGGACCTCTCGGGCATCTTCGAGGGCAAGGACACGTCGATCGATCTCGCGCTTCACAAGGCGATGATCGATGTGAACGAGTACGGGACGGAGGCTGTCGCATCCACGAAGATCGCCGCCGGCGCCTCTCCTGGTGAGCCGAAGCCGCCGGTGGAGATCCACGTGGACCGGCCCTTCCTTTTCCTGATCCGTGACCGCGGAACCGAGTCGATCCTCTTCATGGGCCGGGTGATGGATCCCCGGTAGCGCCGGGCTTAGCGCCAAGTGGGAGCGGAAGGGGAGCCTCCGCGTGTGTACCATTCCGCCGCCATAGCTTGGGCTGCTCCTCAGAAGATCGAGGAATCCAGTGACATCGAGCCGACCGCCCCTCGCGAGCCTCCCAAGGCCTGCTGTATCAGGAGGAACCCAGGACTAGAACTGATCCAGGTCGAGCTCCTCTTCTCCCATCTGACCTGCCTTGGGCCGATAGCCGCAATGCGGGCAGGCGGGCAGGTGTGCCAGCATCTTCTTATCGCAGCTGGAGCAGTCCACCATCTCACCTTTGGGCCGGCGGGCCGCGTGCATCCCCATCAGGGGAGGGCAGACGGCGCAGAGGAGCCCCCAACTGACCGCGGCGCCCGATCCCATGCCACGGTACGATGCGTCCTGGTAGACATACACGAAGCTGCCGAAGGCGATAAGCAACACCGCGCCGATGCCGATGAAGATCTGCATCTTGAAGAGCCCCACGATCAGGGCCACTGCCAGGGTGATAAGCGGGGCGGCGAGGAGCACGATGCCGAGCGACAGCATCACCGAGGACCCTCGGTGCGAGCTGACGGCCGCCCGGGCGCCCCGTCCGATAAGACTACCGAGGCCGTAGCCGCACAGGGCTCCGACGAGGGCCAGCCCCACCGCTACCGCGGCCACCGTCATGGCGCGACCCGCGAAGTCGAACTTGTACAGGAGAAGCCCGATGAGGGCTCCGGCGAAGGCCCCGACGTACACGCCGCCCATAACCGACTCGTCGTACGCCGACTCCGCGAGCTCCCTCGTGGCCGCGGCCTCCTGTCGTGCGCGGACGTCGGCGTCGGTGGCCGCGAACATGTCCTCCCTGCCTCGCATGGCGCCCTCGCGGGCAGCATGGCCCTCGATGCGGTCGAGGTCAGCGTCGAGTAGGGGCGAGTCTTGCTCCTCGGAGACGCCGGCGTCGACGCGGCCAAGACCCTCCGCGGCCGCCTGTTGAACGGCGTCCTCGAATGAGAGCGAGTCGTCCACGTCCAGGGACTTGGCCTCGTCCGTCTTAGTCTTGGGTTTGGGCGCGGCGGCGCCGAAGGCAGCGAAGGCATCATCCAGGGAGCCGGCCGCTCCCCCCCCCAGGTCGCGCACCTCCTTGGACGCGCTGTCCTCGGGCTGGCGGGGGTTCTCAGGTGGTGTCACGGGACTCACTCCTCCCCTTACAGTAGTGAACGTTTCCGTGAACGGCCTGCCGGCTCCTCCGCGTAGGGAGCGCAAGGGCAGAATCAGTACCGGGGCGCTAGAGATTCGGCATCCCTAGGCCATCGAGGTCGCGGAAGCTCGCTTGACATAGGCCCCCCGCGGGGCTAGAGTGAGCGTTCGCGGCGGCCTCCGGCGACCGGTTGGCCGCTTGCTTATTGTGCTGTACGATTCTACTGGGTGCCGATTCATGTTCGAGACGCTCTCCGACAAACTACAGGGCGTGTTCCGCCGGTTCCGCGGCCGGGCTCGCCTTACCGAGCGTGACCTCGATGAAGGACTGCGAGAGGTCCGCTTGGCCTTGCTCGACGCCGATGCGCACTTCTCGGTGGTGCGGGAGTTCAACAACAAGGTCAAGGAGCGCGCCCTTGGCGCTGAGGTCTCGGAGGCGCTCGATCCCGCTCAGCAGGTCATCAAGATCGTCTTCGATGAGCTTGTCGCCTTGCTCGGCGCCGATGAGAGCAAGATCACCTACGCCGATACTCCGCCGACCGTCATCGTTCTCTGCGGACTCCAAGGCGGCGGCAAGACTACGACGGCGGGCAAGCTCGCGGTCCTCGTGCAGAAGCAGAAGCATCGCCCCCTTCTTGTTGCCACCGATATCCATCGACCGGCCGCGATCCGGCAGTTGGAGGTTGTCGGCGAGCAGATAGGCGTGCCCGTCTTCAAGCTTGGGGACCAGGCCCACCCTGCGGACATAGCGCGGGCAGCGGTGCGCCATGCGACCCAGAACGGCCTCGATGTGGTCATTGTGGACACCGCTGGCCGGACTCACACCGACGCCGCCATGATGGACGAGATCCGCGCCGTCGTCGCAGCCGTCGATCCGCACGAGACCCTCCTTGTTCTCGATGCCCTGACGGGCCAGGATGCCGTCAATGTGGCCGAGTCCTTCGCCGCGGAGGTGTCCTTCGACGGCGTCATCATGACGAAGATGGACGGCGATGCTCGCGGCGGCGCGGCTCTCTCCGTCCGTGCCGTGTCCGGGGTCCCCATCCGGTTCATCGGAATGGGCGAGAAGCTCGATGCTTTGGATCCATTCCACCCCGATCGCATTGCCCGCCGCATCCTCGGCATGGGCGACGTTCTCTCCCTGATCGAGAAGAGTCAGGAGACGTTCGACCAGGACCAAGCTGCTCGGATGCAGGAGAAGCTGATGAATGAGGGCCTCGATCTTGAGGATTTCCTCCAGCAGATCCAGCAGATGCGGCGTGTCGGTCCCCTCGGGCAGATCCTCGAGATGCTTCCCAAGGGCCTCCTCGATGCCTTTGGTGGCGCCGGTATGCCCGCCGACGCCATGGACCCGCGCGAGATCGATCGCGTCGAGGCGATCGTCTACTCGATGACGCCTGACGAGCGTCGGGATCCGGACAAGCTCAACACGAGCCGCAAGCGCCGCATCGCGCGGGGCAGCGGCACCTCGATGGCGGATGTGAACTCCCTTCTCAAGCAGTTCAGTCAGACCCAGATGATGATGAAGCAGATGGTCGGCGGTCGAGGGCCGGCAGGCCGAGGGGCGGGGCTCGTCCCGGGGATGCCTGGCAGGCAGCGTAAGGCGACCAAGCCCAAGCGCAAGAAGAAACGATCGCGTTAGCGCCGTCCCCGGGCGGCAGCGGAGGTGACAGTTCGTTGGTAAAGATCAGATTGAGGCGTCAGGGCGCCCGTAACAACCAGGTCTACCGCGTCGTCGTGGCGGACGCCAGGTCGCCGCGGGATGGCCGCTTTCTGGAGGTCATTGGGCACTACAACCCGCGCCAGGAGCCGCCGGTAGTTGAGATCGACCAGGATCGAGCCCTGTACTGGCTCGGCGTTGGCGCTCAGCCGACGGAGGCCGCTCATGCCCTGCTCCGTCGCGTCGGCATCATGGAGGCCTTCGCGAACCAGCAGGACGCAGCTTCCGCGGCGACCGCCGGTACTGCCGAAGCATCGCAGTAGCGGGCGACGATGGGAGGCACCCAGGTTGAAGGAGCTCATCGAGCATGTTGTCCTCGCCCTGGTGGACGACCCGGATGCCGTCACGGTCGCCGAGGTGGAGCAAGACGGAAGAGTCGTGTACCAGGTCACCGTAGCGCCTGGGGACGCGGGCAAGGTGATCGGCCGTGGCGGCCGGATCATCAGCGCCCTTCGCACCCTGGCCAAGGCGGCCCATACCAAGTCGGGTGAGCGGACCCACGTCGAGATCAACGCGTGATGCTGCCCTCGGCCTAGGAGTGTTCTGTCGATGAGAATCATCAGACCGGTGGAGATCCGGTTCGTGGTAACAGAGAAGCTCAAGGGGCGCCTTGTCAGCGAGGCCAAGCAAGCTCAGCAGGTTCTGGACTCGCGGATCCAGCACATAGAGGTCGAGGGACGGCGCGTCGTGGAGCGCATCCAGCGCGAGAACGTTCTCCAGGCCGGACAGGTCAGAGAGCAGATCGAGCAGGAGAAGCAGCAGCTCATGCAGCTTCGGCGCGAGATGAACGGTCGGATTGACGAGCTCCAGAAGCTGGAACTGGGTGATGAGGTGCTCCACCGCACCGAGGAACCGGTGCAGGAGATCGTCGATGTGGCTGAAGGCGATTCGATCTTCGACGTGCTCGGTGACTCCGAGATCGTGGTGAAGGATGACACGATCATCGCGATACGGAAGACCAGCCGGGACTCCGACGCGCAGGAAGAGCCCGAGCCCGCCGCACCCTCGGTCATGATCGCCACGCCGGATAACCCCCTCCCCGAGCAAAGCTAGCGCGGGCGGGGAGGTGTGACGTGGGGCCGGAGTCGGCTGACAACTTGGGTGAGTGGACGGTCCTTATCGGCCGAGTCAGCAAGCCCCACGGCCTGGACGGCGAGGTCTCTGTTATCGCTCTCACGGACCGGCTGGAGAGGTTCGCCAACCTCGAGTGGGTGGGGGTATTCCCGCCTCGGGGCAGGCCCTGGAGAGCCAAGGTACAAGCCTTCCGGCCCGTCAAGGGGCGAGCTCACCTGACGCTGGAGGGGGTAGACGACCGCTCAGCGGCGGAGAGCCTCAGGGGCGCGGAGCTGCGGATCCGGCCTGACATGCGGTACGAGCTCGATGAGGACGAGTACTGGGTCGACGATCTTGTGGGGATGGCGGTTCTGACGGATGACGGGCGGCCCCTCGGCACGGTGCGCGAGGTGCTCTCGCTTCCCGCGAACGATGTGTACGTGACTGAGTATTGCCTGATACCGGCCATCAAGGATGTGTTGGTGTCGGTTGATCTGGAGCTGAAGACGATCACGGTCAGGCCTATGCCGGGGCTCGCCCCCGACTTGGGCATCTGAGACGGCTTGGCGACCATCGATGGGGCTGAGGTTTGCGGTTCGACGTGCTGACAACCTTCCCTGAGATGTTCGATGCGCCCCTCGGATCGAGCATAATGGGGCGCGCCCGGGAGAGCGGCTTGGTCGAGTGCCTGGTGCACAACATCAGGGACTGGACCCGGGATCGACACCGGACTACCGACGACTACCCATTTGGTGGGGGCGTCGGAATGGTGATGAAACCTGAGCCGGTCTGTGATGCGGTCCGTGATCTTCGGTCCGAGGGACCGCGAGGCGTGGTGATTCTCACCACACCTCAAGGCGAGGTGCTTGACCATCGGGTTGTGCAGGAGCTTGCCGCGGAGGAGAGGCTCATCCTTCTCTGCGGGCACTATGAGGGCGTGGATGAGCGTGTTAGCGAGTTGGTGGTGGACCGGGAGATCTCCATCGGCGACTATGTGCTGACCGGTGGGGAGCTCCCCGCGCTCATCATCATGGACGCGGTGATCCGGTTCGTGCCTGGTGTGTTGGGAGCCGAGGAGTCCGCGCAGACGGACAGCTTCGCCTGGGACGGGCTACTGGACTGCCCGCACTACACCAGGCCACGTGAATATGAGGGGCTTTCGGCGCCGGAGGTTCTGTTCTCCGGCAACCATGGCAAGATAGCGAAGTGGCGCCGGAGCCAGGCGATACTTCGGACTGCCGCAAGGCGGCCCGATCTGCTGGCGGAGGCGCAGTTGAGCGACGAAGAGCGGGCTCTCGCCGAGACCGTTCTCAGGCAGGAGAGAGACTAATGGATATCATCGCTGAACTTGAGAAGGAACAGGCGCGGCAGACTCCCCTGCCCGACATGCGGCCCGGGGATACCGTGCGGGTGCACTACCGCGTGCGGGAGGGTCAGCGCGAGCGGACTCAGATCTTCGAGGGCACGGTCCTGCAGATCCGTGGCGGTCAGGCCAGCCGGCGGAACTTCACCGTCCGGCGCGTCTCCGGTGGGGTAGGCGTCGAGCGCATCTTCCCCGTGGACTCGCCCCGGGTCGAGACCGTCGAGGTCACGCGTCGCGGCTCCGTCCGGCGCGCCCGGCTCTACTACCTCCGCGACCGCATCGGCAAGCGAGCCAAGGTACGCGAGCAGCACCGTGCTGTGGACGAGGCTCAGACGATGGAGAAGCGCGCGGCCCGCAAGGCCCGCCGCGATGATCGACGGCAGGCCATTCGCAACAAGCGCGATGCGCGGAAGCAGGCGCAGACGGCAGCCCCATCTGCTCCGGCAGCGGAGCCGAGCCAGCAGGAGGAGTAGCGGCATCGGGCCGCCCCCTCTGTGGGCGGCCCTTCTCCCGCTGAGCGGGGAGCGCCTCACCTGTGTCCCGTCAGACCGCGATCATCCTGGTCCTCCTTGCGGCGTTGATCGTCGTGCGTTGGGTTGTGCTCAATACTCGCGACATCAGCGCCCGGAGCAGGGACTCATACGCCTCCCTACTTCGCGAGATGGCCAGCGTTGTAGCGATCGTCTACTTCCTGTTCCGGCCCTTCGTCATCCAGACGTTCTGGATCCCGTCCGGATCGATGATTCCCACCCTGCGGGAGCAGGACCGGATCGCGGTCAACTCCTTCTTGTATCGCTACTCCCCGCCCGTCCGTGGGGCGGTGATTGTGTTTCATCCGCCTAAGGCGGCAGTCATTCCCACTGTCGGTGAAGGACAGCCCGTGGACCTCGTCAAGCGCCTGATCGGTCTGCCGGGGGACAGGGTCCGGACGGAGCGCGATGGAACGGTCTACGTGAATGGGAGTCCCCTGGCTGAGCCCTACGTCAGCCCGGACCGACGCGGAACGTATCTCTTCCCCGAGTGCCTCGTATATGGACATGGGTCGGCGGGAGACGTGGGCTCCGGACCTGGACCGATCCCCAGCCGCCTTGTGGCGTGCATAGGAGAGTCGGGCGAAGAGTTCCTGCTCGAGGTGACGCGGAGCCCGGATGATCCCTCGCGACTGGAGGCCCTCGTGCCCGCCAAGTCGTATCTGGTTCTCGGCGACAACCGGGCGCAGTCTGATGATGGGCATAGATGGGGCTATGTCCCTTCGGACGCGGCGGTTGGACAGGCTGTTTTCGTGTTCTGGCCGCCCGCAAGGGTTGGGCTTGTACGGTGAGATCGTGACGGGAAGCCGGTTGTGACAATGCCCTGGGTGTATGTGGTTAGTATCCTCGTTCTCGCCGTCGGAAGGGCGATGCTCGAGTTCGTCGATCCGCCCGACCCCTCGCCCCATGCTGCGCGCGTGGCGGCTCGCGATGGATCGGCATCGCCTGTCCTGATCGCCAAGATAGGCATCGGCATTGCCATGGCGGCCATGGCATACCTGTTCTGTCGAACCGAGTACTTCCGTGGGCTGGAGCTGGGCCCGAAGGTCGCATGGGCTGTGCTGGGCGTGCTGATCATCCGCGGTTGGCTTTGGCTCGAAAACCGCCGCGCGGCCGTCGATGGGGCTGCCACTGTGGCCAGTGGCGCTGATGAGGACCGCATCAGCCCCTGGGTGGGCTTCGCCGAGTTGCTCGACTCCGCTCTCGTGGCTCTTGCCCTCGTGTTCTTCATCATCAAGCCCTTCGTGCTCCAGGCCTTCTTCATCCCATCAGGCTCCATGAAAGACACCCTGCTCCTGGGTGACCGCCTCGTGGTCAGCCGGTTCGCCTACCGCTTTGGTGAACCTCAGAGGGGGGACGTTGTCGTGTTCAAAGCCCCCCCTCAGGCCGATGAGAACCAGACGGAGTTCATCAAGCGCCTCATCGGACTGCCCGGTGATCGGATCAAGGTCGAGAAGGGAACCCTGTTCGTGAATGGGCTTCCCGTGGAGGAGCCGTATATCCGTGAGCGGCCAAGAGATCGGACTCCCTCTCGACCGGAGCCGGGCGCGCTCCACACCCGCAGGGACTACCTTGGGTTCGATTGGTACCTCGAGGATGACCAGGTGGTGGTTCCCGAGGGCCACTACTTCATGATGGGTGACAATCGGAACCAGAGTCGGGACGGGCGAACCTGGGGGTACGTCCCCCGAGAAGCCCTCGTTGGCCGGGCCATCCTCATCTTCTGGCCTCCGCAGCGCGTCCGCGGCATCTGGTGGCCCGATGGGGTCGCGGGCACAGAGGCTCATGTCTCACAGGGAGGGGCGGAGGAGACACGCTCTGGGGCCTTGTAGCCATCTTGGTAGTATCTGGCCTGGCCTTCCGGCGCCTGGGCGCGTGGCGGCCGGGTTGCTACAGCGCTTCGCGTCTTCTGCTTACCCTAGCCGTAGCCCTAGCTCTCGTCTTGGGCCTGGTACGCCCGTTCCTCCTGGGTGTCTACGCTGTGCCAAGCGCGTCCATGTCCCCGGCACTGCGTGTTGGCGACCGAGTGCTGGTCAGCCCCATCCCCTACCGCTTCCGTGCTCCAGAGGTCGGTGAGGTCGCCGTGTTCCGCACTCTCGGAGCTCCCCAGGGCTGGGGCATTCCGCGCACCAAGCGGGTCGTAGCGGGCCCTGGGGAAGCGATCCGGATTCAGGCGGAGGAGGGCACCGAGCGGTACCTGCTCTACATCGACGGGCACCCCATCCGGGAGCCCTATGTCCACGGCGTGATGGCTTACGGACTGGGGGCCCACGGGGAGGTGCCACCAGGCTTCGAACTGGCCCGTGACGGGCTCAGGATCCCTCACGACTGCTACCTGCTCCTAGGCGATAACCGCAACGTCAGCGTGGATTCGCATGTTTTCGGGCCGGTACCGCGCGCAGCGCTCCAGGCGAAGGTTCTTGCAGTCTACTGGCCCCCACAACGCGCGGGGCTCGTACGCGACGCCGAGCGGGAGTTGGCGCCATGAGGCTGGTCGCCGGGGTTGACGAAGCGGGGAGGGGGCCTGGCGCGGGCCCCGTGGTGGCGGCGGCCGTCATCCTCGGAGCGGCTCGGATTGAGGGCCTCGCCGACTCCAAGCTGCTGTCCGCGCGCCGACGCGAGGCGCTTGCGGACGAGATCCGCGCCGCGGCCGTCACTTGGGCCATTGGCGAGGCGAGCGTGGGCGAGATCGACGAGATGAACATACTGCGAGCCACCCTGCTCGCTATGCGTCGGGCTATCGAGGGGTTGTCTCCCCCGCCCTCTCTGTGCCTCATCGACGGCGCCACGCCCGTCCGGGGGCTACGCGTCCCTCAGCAGACCCTTGTCGGCGGCGACCGCCTCTGCTCGGAGATATCGGCCGCGTCGATCCTGGCGAAGACGCACCGCGACGCCCTGATGGTCGCGCTGGATGCCACGTACCCGGGCTACGGGTTCGCGGAGCATAAGGGCTATCTCACTCCCCAGCACCTGGCTGCACTCGCTCAGCTGGGTCCGTGCCCTATTCACCGACGCAGCTTCGGCCCCGTCCGTGCCGCTCTATCCCGTCCGGAGGACGTCCAGCGCTTCATTGAAGAGAATCTAGGCTCCTGATGCCTCCGGCTCCGCGGGCTCCTGGGCCTCGGCCTCCCGTAGCGGGAGCGAGCCCTCAAGAGGCCCGAAGGGCAGTGCCAGCAGATACACCGGCGCGTCACGCCGGATCGCCTCGCCGCTAGCCAGGATGTCCGAGCGAGGCGTATCGGGCCCCATCGAGAACGTCTTGGCGATGCGAGGCTCTCCCAGCAGGTTCTGATTGGTGATCTCCAGCGCGGCGGTGGCTCCAGGCGTGGCACCGAGGGCGAATCGGACCGTCTCGGAGGCCGAGGTTACGACGGCATCGAGCTCCACGACCCAGTCCGGTGAGGTGGTGTCTGGCGCGGTGGAGATGAGGACGGTTCGTGTGGAGGTGTCCCATGTCACCGATCCGAGCGTCTTCCCGGCAATCACCTTGTAGCCCCGGACGCTCATGTCAGCATCTTCCGGGGTGCCGAGGAGCCGCAGCGCGACCTCGGGCGAGTTGGACGATAGCTTGATGGTGAGATGGGACCCGACGACAAAGGTCGGCGCTACCAGCTCCTGATCGACCGGCAGTCGCGAGAGGAACTCCCTGGCAAGGAATACGCCGGCTTCCACAGGGTCGGGCATGAGGGTTAGGGACCGCTGCATCGCCCACTGGTAACGCTTGTCCTGGAGGAAGACCATCTGTCCCTCGACCAGGATGTCCTCATTCCTCTGGGTGATCATCCCCACCACCGCGCGGTCCGCCTCGAGCTCCTCGGCAATCCGAGCCGCCTCCCGGTAGGGGATGGGTCGGTGGGGGTTGTAGCCGTTTCGGCGGATGGCACGGTCCACCCTCAGCGGGTCGACCACGTCAACCTGGGGATGAAGCGCCATAGTCTGCGCGATGATGTCCCGCAGACCCGCCTCAAGCGTGCCGAGGGATTCATCGTAGGTCTGGTTGGCGAAGAGGAACACCGCGACCGTGTAGCGCAGCTCGGAGGAAGCGTCGGAGGCTGTGCCATCCTGCGCGAGAGCGCCCGGCGCGACGACCAAGAGGAGCAGCATGCCGCACAGTGATAGCCTCACCACGGGACCAGCCTCCTCCGGCGCTAGCGGCCTCGGATCTCTTCCACGGCCTTCGCGTCGAGCCGCCTAGCCAGCGCCAGGCACAGCCTGAGCGCCGCCTGGTAGTCCGAGGACGCGATAAGCCCATTGTGGGTGTGGATGTACCTGCAGGGGACCGCCAGCAGCAGGTATGGCACGCCCGTCTTATAGCGGCTGATCTGGGCGCCATCCGATCCGCCCGACTCGTAGAAGGAGTCCTGGAACGGGATCCCCTCCTCGGTGGCGACCCGCCGCGCGAAGGCCCGGAAAGTCGGCGACGGGATGGCCCCGGACTCGATGAAGACGATCGAGACCCCCTGGCCGCACTTCTCGGTGGCCTCCTTGGTGTCCACACCCGGCACACCGCCCGTGATCCCCACTTCCAGCACGATGGCTAGATCGGGGTCGCAGCTCCAGGCGGCAGCCTGGGCGCCGATCAGCCCCTTCTCCTCACCCGTCGTCCCCGCGGCGATGAGGGTGTTTGGGTGGTCCGGCCCTACGCGCAGCAGGGTCTCAGTGGCCAGGGCGACACCCACGCGGTCGTCCCAAGCCTTGCCGAGGAGGAACTGTCCCCCATTCAGCTCCTCGAAGCTCGCCACCGGCGTTATCTGATCCCCTGGGGTGATCCCCAGGTTCTCCATGGCGTCCTCCTTGGAGCAGGCGCCAACATCGAGGAACATGTCGCGGATCCTAACCATCTCTCCACGCTTGTCGGGCGGCGTCAGATGGGGCGGCTTGGCGCCCACGACCCCAAGCACCGGACCCTTGCTGCCGTGCACGAGGAGGCGCTGGGTGAGCAGCGCCTGGTCGATCCAGCCGCCTGAGGGGATCATGTAGAGGAAGCCATCGTCCGTGATGGACTTGACGATGAACCCGATCTCGTCCATGTGGCCGGCGTAGAGGATCCGAGGCCGGTCGGAACCGCCTCGCTTCATGAAGGTCACGCCCCCGTGGCCGTCCATGGTCGGCTCGGCAACACCGGATAGCGCCGCCGTCATCGCTCGGCGGACCTCGTCCTCATGGCCCGGTATGCCATTCGCCTCGGACAGGGTCTTCAGGAGCGCCTTGCTTTGATCATCGATCACGTGACTCGCCCTCCATTACTATCCGTCTACTATCCGTCCGACCCATCAGCCGCTCAGATCCAGGAAGACGCAGCCACTGAGCAGCTTCGGGTAGAAGTACGTGGTCTTCTGGGGCATGCGCTGGCCGGCTGCGCAGACCGCGGCCAGTTCCGCCCCTCCCGGCGAGCGAACGAGGACCGCCAAGTCCGCCTCGCCCTGACGGACCTCCCGCAGCGCCTCCGCCGCGTCTCGCGTATGACCTACTCCGCCCGCGACGTCGATGCCTGAGGCTCCTATCCCGAGCGCCGTCAGTAGCGCCCGATGCAGGATCGTCAGTTCATCGGCACGGAGCGCCGGATGGACCCCTACGAGCAGACGCTCGAGCCTTGAGGGATCTTCAACCGAGACCCGGTGCAACCCGCCTCGCGTCGCGAAGACGTAGGTGGGCAGCTTCGCCGGAGCGGACTCGACAACCTGGATTGCCGCGGCGGCATCGAGGTCTGGAAGCGGTTGGATGCGGGCTAGGTCCGCCAGAGGAGCCAGGTCCGGAGCGCCGCCCAGCCCACGGAATAGGCGGTGAGTGCCGTATGCCCGCAGTCCCGGATCGTCCGACGGCGTGAGGCAGAACATGGTCCGCGAGCCGTCCGCCTTGCCGCCAAGCCGCCCTTTGGCGCGTGCATGCTCCAGGGCCGCCGTGTACCGGTGGTGACCATCGGCGATGATGACAGTCCTTGCAGCCAAGGCGGCACAGAAACCCTCGATGGCCTCGGCGTCGGTTACACGTCGGACTCTGTGGACACATCCGTCGCCATCCGATGTTTCGATGAACGCTTCATCAGCCTTCGCAGCGAGGGCCGCGGTAGCCGCTCCCCCGGGGTCCTCGTGGAGGCCGAAGATGGGGGAGAAGACCGCGTCCGCGGCCCGCATGAGGTTGATGCGGTCGGAGAGCGGGCCTTGGAAGATCTCCTCATGAGGCAGGACGACGCCCGCCTCGAAGGGCTCGAGCTTCAGGGCGCCGATGACGCCGGTTCGAGTCGTCCGCTCGTCAGTGATCAGGTCACTGAACTCAATGTCGTAGACGTACAGAGAGGGCTGCTCATCGCGCACCAGGACACCGTCGCGCCTCCACGCATCCCAGGTCTCAGCGGCTCGCTGGTAGTCCCCGGGACCGAAGGAGGCTCCGGGGGCGGGCTTGCCGAGGATGAGGTGGATCACATGGTGCGGCGAAGCCTTGGCAAGCTCCCTGGCGCGTCCGTGGCTGATGACGTCGTACGGGGGGGCCAGCACCTCGCTCGGGGGCCCAACGCGGCTGAAATCGTACTTCCAAGCTCGGAATGGCGCCATATCGGCCATAAACGGGATCTCTCCGTCTACTCGTGCCTACGGGTTGGGGGCTAGCCGGCCTCCTCCTGGGTGGCCGGCGGCAACTCCACGGCGTGGATCGCTCGCAGCAGACCCAGCCCTTCAAGATCGCTCCGGGCCCCATCGGGCAGACTCTTGTCAAGGTTGAGGACCATCATCTGGATCCCCTCTGATGGGCTGCTCCCGACATGCATCTGGCAGATGTTGATGTTGTGGGCGCCAAGGACTTGCCCCACCTGCCCGATCACGCCCGGCTGATCACTGGAGATCACCATCAGGAGCGTCCCCTCAGGACGAACATCCAACCGGAACTGGTCGATGCGGACGATGCGCGGCTCCGAGCGGCCTCTAAGGGCCCCCTCCAGTTCGGATACGCTCTCATCACAGATGATCTCGGCCTTGATGTGGCTATGGTAGATGGGGTGCTCCGCGTGCTTCACCTCGGCCACGTCGACACCGCGCTCCGCAGCGAACATGGGAGCGTTGACCTCGTTGAGGTGCGGCCCCATAACTCGTCGCAGCAGGCCAACCAGAAGATGGCGGGTTGCGAGCGAGCAGTCGTGGGAGGCGATGGCCCCGGAGTAGGTCACCCGGACGGTCCTCAAGCCCCTCTGGGCGAGGTGGGAGGCCATGAGGCCGATGCGCTCGGCAAGGTTCAGCCACGGCCGGAGCTGGAGAAGCGTCTCGGGCTCGACGAAGGGCAGGTTCACGGCGCTGCGCGGCGGCAGACCCTTCAGCACATCCACGATCTGCTCGGCCACGTCGACGGCCGCGCCAATCTGCGCCTCGGTGGTGGATGCCCCGAGATGCGGCGTCAGCACGGTGCGAGGAGCTGTGATGAGGGGGCTATCCCACGGCTCGGGCTCGCCCTCGTAGACATCTACGGCGGCGCCGGCGACCCGCCCCTCCGCCAGGGCCGCGGCGAGGGCGGCTTCATCGATGATGCCTCCGCGCGAGGAGTTGATGATGCGGCAGCCGGGCTTCACGAGACTCAGTTCCCTGGTCCCGATCATGCCGCGCGTCGTGTCGGTAAGAGGCACGTGGATGGTGATGTAATCAGAGTCCGTAAGGATCTGCTCCAGGGTCACTGGCTCCGTGTGGAGTTGCACGCAGCGTTCTTGGCTCAGGGCCAGATCGTAGGCGAGTAGTTTCATGCCGAGACCGCGGGCCATGATGGCCACCTGGGTGCCGACCTTCCCAAGCCCGATCAGGCCCAGCGTCTTGCCACGGACCTCGTTGCCCAGCAGGTCGTTACGCTTCCACTCCTGCCGGCGCATACGCGCATCGCCTTCTGGCACGCTTCGGGTGAGCGCCAGCATCAGAGCGACGGCGTGCTCGGCGGCGGCACGAGTGTTGCCCTCGGGCGAGTTCACGACGACGACACCGCGCTCGGAGGCGACGCGAACATCAATGTTGTCGACGCCGACGCCCGCCCTACCGATGATCTTCAGGTGCTCGGCCGCCCTGATCACGTCCGCCGTGATCTTCGTAGCCGATCGCACCACGATGGCGTCCACACCCGAACATGCCGCGATGAGGTCGTCTCCCTTGAGGCCGGTCTTCACCTCGACCTCGCCGGCCTCGCGGAGCTTCTCCACCCCCTCCGGCGCGATGCTGTCGCAGACGAGGATCTTGGGGCTCTTGGTGGCTTCCATCAGTCGAGTCTCCGTCTCCTGGTTCGTCAGCCCTGGTGTCCCTCGAAGTAGGCCTGCGCGGCCGCGACCCCCGCGCCAGGCTCGAACCCACCGTGCCCGTGGGCGCGCAGAGTGATCTCTAGGCAGGCCAGAGCGCCGAGGATCTGATAGGGCTCGATGACCCCCAGGTGCGCGATGCGGAAGATCCGGCCCTGGAGGCTCTTCTGGCCGCCCGCCAGATGGATCCCGAACCGTTTGCCCAGGTCCTTGCGCATGGCGTCCGGCTCGATGCCCTCGGGCGGCAGAACGGCCGTTACCGAGTCGCTCGCCACCCTCTCGTCGGGGAAGAGCCGGAGGTTCATGGCCTTGACAGCCGCGCGCACCGCGCTGGCCCGGTTGTGGTGCGCCGCGATGCAGGCCTCGAGCCCATCCGTGAGGAGGAGATCGAGGGCCACATCCAGGGCACGGACCAGGGTGGTGGCGCCGGTGTAGGCCGTGGTCCACTTGCCGAGTGACTTACGCATCGCGGGCAGATCGAAGTAGAAGGTCGGGCACGTCGCCGTCTCCGTGGCCTTCCATGCCCTCTCTGACATGCCGACGAACGCAAGGCCAGGCGGGATGGCGAAGGCCTTCTGGGAGCCTCCGACTACGATGTCGGCTCCCCAAGCATCCATGGGTAGCTCAGACGCCATCAGCCCAGAGATCGCGTCGATGATGCTCAGTGCCCCGTGCTTGTTCGCTACCTCGAGGATGGCCTTCGTGGGGTTCGTGACTCCCGTGGAGGTCTCGTTGTGGGTGAAGGCGATACTCTTGGCGCCGGAGGACGCGAGGGCCTCGTCGACAGCTACGGGATCTGCGGCCGTGCCCCACTCGAACCCCAGTGTAGTGACGTCCAGACCGTACCGCTCCGAGATCTCGGCCCACCGTTGGCCGAACGCCCCTATCTCAACGACGAGGATCTTGTCGCCCGGGGAGTGCACGTTGGCGATGGCGGCCTCCATGCCCCCCGTCCCTGAGGCCGTCAGGGTGATGACGTCTCCGTCAGTCCCGAAGACCTCCCTGAGGCGCACCGTAACAGATTCGAGGTTCTTTGAGAACTGAGGCGTTCGGTGGCCGTAAGCAGGCTCGCTGAGCGCCCTCAGGACGGCAGGAGGCATGGGAGTGGGTCCCGGAATCAGGAGCAGGTCGTTCTCGTAACGGCTCATGTGACGATCCCCCTGGTTCGAGTGGCGGCCTTGCCGCATTGGACGTCGGCCCGCGTGGGTAGATGGAAGAGTATACGTGTTGGCGGGCAGGACGCCAACGTAGCCGCCCGCTAGCGTGCGAGCCTGAGCGCCCCTGGGCCCGGAGGGAGCTGGTAGCCCTTGCCAGCCGCGTCGAATACCTCGATCCCGGAGGCCTCGGCGATCAGGACGACCTCCGTGGGGCGGACGATCAGCTCGAACTCCCCGCCCTCCGCATTCAGACGCACGAGGGGGCTCCCACCCCACGTGATCTCGGTGTGGCTCCCGGTCGTGCGGAAGCCCGACGTCGGTGGCGCTTCGCCCTCGACCGCGAGAAGGAACGGCTTTGGCCCCCCTGCTTCCCGCCGCAGGGCTTGGTTCGTATTCCTGCAGTCGGTTACATAGCGTATCGACACGCTCTGGGATTGCTCAATCGGCAGTCCATCCAGCGAGACCGCGATTACGGCGAAGGCCAGCGACGGTGATGTGACGCCCAGGGGGCCGACGGTGACCGGGGCCGGTCGCGTTCCGCAGGAGGCCACCGCCACTGCCGTAGTGCCTCGGACTGTCATGAGCCCCTTGCCCGCATCGCGGACGATCTGCCCGGTGTCCGTAACCGCACGACCGCTATCAAGCATCCCATGGCCAATGTGGCCGGTTCCGAGGGCGCCCAGGGCGTCGAGAGCGGCGCGGGCTGCCATAGTTTGAGGCATCTGCCCGAAGGCCCAGGTGCGGGTGGAGGGATCGTGGAATCCCAGCGCCGCCTTCCCGTCAGCGGTCAGGCCGATCGGCTGGAACCGCTTCGCCACCAGGTCCTCCGCCACGTACAGCCTTCGTGCGGGCCACGGCGTCTTGGTTCCGGAGTCGTGCAGGAAGCCCGTATACGTCACCGTCGGCGGGTCCTCCGGGATGATCCGGGCCACGTTGTACCCCGATCGCTCGGTGGGCCCGGAGGTGCTGAGGGTCCCGCGAAGGTCCTCGCGTCGCACCTCATGCCACAGGAGCCGGTTCGTGCCGAGGAGAGCGTTGGAGGCGCTCCGTCCCGACGCGATGTTCAGCGTGGCAGGAGCCTGAACGGCTGTCGACCCGTAGCTCCGTTCGACGCATGTTACATAGGAGAGGGCGAGAAGCGGGCCGCCGTACTCGTAGTAGCTGTGCAGATCCACTTCCGAGTGCACCACTCGCACCCTCGTCGACGCGGGCTGAAGTCCGCCGGCCAAGTAGAGATGCGCGGCGTGGGCCAGAACACCCCAGCGTGCCGAATCGCGGTGCAGATCGAAGTAGCCCACGGGCGGCGCGTCCGCGGCGCCGTAGGTGAAGGCAAGCACGCAGTCGATGCCCTGGTGCGCCGCGAATGCCGCCATCTCGACCATGCCCAGTGACCGGTACTCGTTGGGCCAGCAGTAGTTCCACTCACGTATGACCAATGGGGCGCCGGCTACTCGGGCGGCCGCTACGGCCGGGCCGATGCTCTGAGCTCCGGTCGAGCGGAGTGGAGCCTCGTTGGCGAACCAGTACGGAGGCTGCCACTCCGCCCCGGGAGTGAAAGTGGGGTGGTCCCAGTAGAAGTTAGTGCCGATGAAGTCCAATGTGTCCGCCATCACGGCGTGATCAGGCGGCTGATCCAGTGATCCCACCGCGCCGATGGGGACACGCACACCGATGGACCGCAAGTGGCTGTGCATGTCGCTCAGGAAGTCGGCCTGGATGGCCTGGAAGAAGCGGGCCGCGTCGTTCATCCGCGCGGCGCCGGTAAGGTCCGCGTTCGGCATGGGCTCATTCGCCGGACGGAGCACTAGGCGCGGCAGATCCAGGTTCCCGCGCTCTAGGCTCTCCCGCTCCAACAGCGGGCACTCACCGGTTTGGGGATCGGTCCACGCGCGCCGAAGGGTCTCAGTCGAACCGTATTGAGTTCTCAGCCACTCATTCCACAGGTGGCCCATGTTCTGTCGATAGGGCGACAGGAGGCTGGGCACATCGTTCCGCCGGATGAACAGGCCGTTCTCGTCGTAGATCTCCACGAAGGCGACCGTGGGATCCTCCACATAGGCAAGGCGGGTGTACGGGTTCACATGCTCGGACAGCAGCTTCCTGGCATACTCCTTGGTCAGGCCCCTCAGGCGGGGGTCGAACACGACGTAGGGCTTCGCTCCCCTACCCAGGCGCTCGCCTCCGACGATGCCGTCTGCCTCTCCGAAGGTGCGGTAATCGAGGAGGTCCAGGTAGACGTAGATCCCCGCAGCGCCCAAATGCGCTATCCAACGGTCGATGCGCCTTAGGCTACTGGCGGTGAAGAGGTCGAGTTCGTCCCGGGCGCCGCTGAGGATGCCATCCAGCCCGTCAAAGTGATGGAGTCGCACCAAGTTGATGCCCGAGGCTCGCAGGCGCTCGATCATCCGGTCCATAGTCTCATCGTCGACGAAGAGCGCATCCTTCGCCACATTGACGCCGAAGAACCGAGCCGGAGTGCCGTCGTCGAAAGCGAATCGTCCATCCTCGGTGGTACGGAGGAAGCCGTGTCGTCCCGTGGGTTCATGGCGTGAGCCGAAGTTGACGACCGAGGCGTAAGGGAACTGCTGGCTCGCGGGGCTGGTCGGCAGATAGGCATCGACCGGGTCGGCCAGTCGGGCGTTCACCAAGGGCGTACTGGTCGCCATCAGCACGGCGAGGGCCGCGCAGAGAGCCCCCGTCGCCCCACCCCACGATCCAGACGTGCGGCGGAGTGGCTCTCGCTTAGTCATCGGTTCCCGGTCAGCTCATCCGCGGTGATGAATCGCGAACCTCGGCTTTTCAGCGCCTGTATCAGCTCGGGAAGCACGAAGACCGTCTTGTCCTCACCATTGTGCAGAAGGATGATCCGATGGTCCGACTGCAGCGCCTGCTCGACGATCTCCTCGGGCGTTCGCGTCATGTATCCCCAGGTGTTGTAGATGCCCTCATCGAGAGGGATGAGCCCCGCTCGGTGAACCACCTGGTTCGAGAGGGCCGTGGCATTGCCACCCGGGCATCGGAAGTAGCGCACTTGTGGGTCGTCGACCCCGCCCTCGGCGAGGATGCCGCGGATGACGTTGACGGAGCTCTCGACCTCATGCCTCAACTCGTCGTAGAGCAGGTTGGCGAAGTTGTACTCGTGGGTGTAGGAGTGGCCGCCTATTGAGTGGCCCTCCTCGTGGATGCGCCGAACCAGCGCGGGGTGCTTCTCGCACTGCTTGCCAACCAGGAAGAAACTCGCCTTCACGCCGTGCTGCTTCAGCACATCGAGGATCGCGGGCGTGATGGTCGGGTGCGGCCCGTCGTCGAAGAACAGTGCCACCGACTTGCGGGAGTCCGCTGGGTTCGGCGTGATGGGACGAGGCCGATCCGGCAAAGTGGTCGTACCCGCCATGGGACTGAAGCTGGGGATCTCACGGTTCACCCTCACCTGCTGGCTGCCGTTGACTAGCATCTCCAGGCTGAGCTTCCAGGTCTCATCCATGCGCGGAGATGACACGAAGGCGCGTAGCCGCCGGAGCAGGTCGGACCAACCGGCCGATCTCTGCGACGCCGCCGGCACCTCATCGAGGACCTCGAACTGGACCTGTGTGGAGGCAGTCGGATGGCTGCTCCGGCTGGGGCTCGCCTGGGCGGTGAGGGTGTGCGGGCCCCATGGCACGCGGCTCGTGTCCCACTGGAAGCGATAAGGGGCCCGGTCGCGTGTACCGAGCAGGCTGTTGTCCACGAAGACGCTCACGATCGGGCTCTGGGCGGCCAAGGCGGGTGGGAGGACCACGTGTACGGTCGTCTCACCGGTCACCATGGAACCCTCACCTGGCGCGGCAATGAGCGGCGCCGTGGGCTCGGGCGAGCCTGAGCCACCCCAGCGCGGCAGCGCCGCGGCTCCCTCGTGGGTTGCTCTGGGCGTAGTAAGCCTGATGGACCCGGCATCAACGTCAAGCCGGTTGGAGAGCTGGGCAACCGCGGTCCTCGCCGCGGACTTGGCTCTGGTCCAGTCGCCGAGCCACGCCAGACGCTCGGCGTTTAGCGCATTGAGGAGAGCCGGATCGGCGGGCGTCGACCGAGCGGCGGCCTCGTAATCCTGGGCCGCGAGGGCGTCCTTGCCACAGAGGCTGGCGTAGCACTGGACGGCCGAGAGGCTGCGGGCTTCGCCGTTCGTGGCGGCGATGGCGTCCTCGAGGTAGCGGTTGGCCAGCCCGTAACGCCCCCTTGCGATCTCTAGGTAGGCGGCTCCAACCAGAGCCTCCGGCAGGGCTTCGGCCGAGGCGAACTCGCGTGCGGCATCGTCGGCCCAGTCGGAGCCGGCGTGGAGGTAGACGATACCCAACCCCAGGTGGGCCAGGGGGTCCGCAGGCCGCTCCGCGATGGCCTGGGCGAAGTAGGTCCGCGCTTCGGCCAGTTCTCCGCGGGTCACCGCGTCGGTACCGCGACGCACGTTGACCTCGTAATCGGCAAGCGAGGGGGCAGCGCCCATCGCGGCGGTGATGAGTGCAAGGGCCACCAAGGTGGTTGGTGTGCTATGACGCGTTCTCACTCGATGGAGTCCCTTCCGTGCAAGGAGCGCGAGGCCCCGGCCATGCGAGCCCCCTGGGTGGCGATGATCCCCGCCAGGAAGCCCAACACGCAGAGCCCTATGATGCGGGCCCCGAGGGCCATGCCGAACACAACCAGGGGCGACAGCCCCTTATCGGCGTCCGGATCCGCGCTCTCCGTTCCAAGCTCGCTGCTCTGTCTTTGATGCCGCGGCGATGCGTACGTGGGTCGTTCGGCAGACAAGCTTCCTGGCGAACTATACTGGTATCTACTCTCGGGCATATCAGTCCCGAACAGAGGCTGGAGGGTCAGATGGCCCTGGCGAATCGCCTGCTCCGCACTGTCGATCGTGCGGACCGTGTACGTGAACACCAGGCCGAGAAGCACCACGCCAGCCAGGAACACCAAGATACCTGTCGCTTTGCCTGCGATCTCCACTAGACCGCTACTCCTGTCGGGGGTGTCCTCGGATCGGCCCATGTTATTGTATCGGGATAGTGAAGCCCCTGTCATCTTCACCCGGCAGGGGCGGCGGCCTCCCTGTGGGTTCAATGACTTGCCGCGGCTCAGAGACCCGCCGAGGCCTGTTGTACAGCCGTGCGCCGCCTTGACCGCCCCCTTCCCATCCCCCATAATCGCGCATAGGTTTGGCGACGAGTGCGGCCAGGACCTGGCTTGGGGCCTGTGAATCGTTGGTGCTGGTGGCGATGTGGGTGCTCGGTCCGGCAGGTGTGTGTGTTGTGCTTGTCTAAGATAGCAGTGCGACTCCCGGCCACTGTGCTATAGCTGGGGGCTGACTTCGCAGGCCCTGGGGGCGACTCGCCTTTATGCTCGCACCGGAGACCAGAAGCTACGCCAAGATTCGCGTTGTTGGCGTCGGTGGCGGCGGCAGCAATGCTGTGAACCGCATGATTGAGATGGGCGTGGAGGGCGTTGAGTTCCTCGCCGTCAACACGGACGCTCAGGCCCTGGATATCTCCTTGGCCCCGCAGAAGCTCCAGATCGGTTCCGACATTACCAAGGGTCTCGGTGCGGGCGGCGATCCTACCTTCGGCCGAATGGCCGCCGACGAGTCCAAGGAGGAGATCCGCCGCAGTCTCGAGGGCTGTGAGATGGTCTTCGTGACCTGCGGCATGGGTGGCGGAACCGGCACGGGCGCGAGCCCTGTCATCGCGGAGATCGCCAAAAGCCTTGGCGCGCTGACCGTAGGCGTGGTCACCCGGCCCTTCACCTACGAGGGAGCGCGCCGCAAGCGCCAGGCGGACATGGGCATCGATGAGCTTCGGGAGCATGTTGACTCACTGATCGTGATCCCGAACGATCGGCTGTTCGAGATCAGCGAGAAGCGGACGACCCTTGAGGAGGCATTCCGGGCAGCCGACGACATCCTGCGGCAGGGCGTTGAGGGCATCTCAGAGGTCATCGTGCGCACAGGGTTGATCAATCTCGACTTCGCTGATGTGCGGACGGTCCTCGCCAACTCCGGCACCACGCTGATGGGCATCGGCAGGGCAGAGGGCGAGAATAGGGCCGTCGAAGCGGCTCGACAGGCTATTTCGAGCCCGCTGCTTGAGACCACGGTTGAGGGCGCTACCCGCATCCTCATGAACGTCACTGGCGGACCGGATCTAACCCTCGCCGAGGTCCATGAGGCTGCCGAGACCATCTCGGAGGCCGCCGGCACCCATCCGGACGACGTCTACTTCGGCGCCGTGGTCGATGAGGGCATGGGTTCGGCCCTGCACATCACGGTCATGGCCACTGGCTTCGATCAGGCGGGTATACCCCTCATGCCTGGCGCTCAGATTGGCTACCAAGCGCAGGGGCCTACCTCCTACGAGACCCCGCCGGCGACCCGGCTGCAGGCTCCCCAGCGTGTAGCCCCCGCGAGCGGCACGGAACAGCCCTCCGTGAGAACGCCTAGCGGAACCCGGCCACCTCTCCGCACCGAGGAAGGCCCGGCGGTGCATGTTCACATCCCCAACGGATCGCCTGTCCGGCCGGCCTCCCAGCCGCCTGTGACCCAGCCTCAGGGACCGGAGCAGGCCCGCCCCGTCTTCCCTCCGCCCGAGCCAGGCCAGCCGCCGCGACTCGTTCCACCTGAGCCGCATCCCGATGCCATCCCGGCGGAGCGCCGCAGGAACGATGACCTCGAAGTACCGGCCTTCCTGCGGCGAAAGACCTAGCGGCCGCGGCTACCTGTGCTGCTGATCCAACTCGCGTCGGTGTGTTGGGCTGAGCCCGGTCACGCCGGGCAGGTGTAAGCACCTCAGCGAGAGGCGCGCCGCGTCCTCGAGCAACTCGATCCTGTTGAACGCCTGGAGCAGTATCCGTCCCGTCGCCGTCGCGGCGTGGTTCCGCATGAGGATGCTACTTGAGCGGCCCGCCGCCACCGCTACGGCCTCCGCCAACTCCTTGGAGCCCGAGTGGTAGTAGGGAACGACCACGGGCTCGTCCACGAGGGCGTAGGTCTCCGCGAGCAGGTCGAGGCGTAGGACGGCGTCCGAGCACACGAAGGCGGCCAGGTGCGGCGGATGGGCGTGGCAGACGGCCCCGACCTCCGCACATTCCTCGTAGATCCGTAGGTGCATCGAGGTCTCGGAACTGGGAGTCAGCTCCGGGATCAGGTTGAGGCCGTCGAAGTCGATCACGGCGACTTCACACGCCCGGGCGCGCGCCTTGTCTGTGCCTGAGGCGGTGATCGCGAACCGATCCGCTCCCACACGCACGGACACGTTGCCCCCGCTGGTCGTCGTCAGCCGCAGCTGGTACAGGCGCCTCATGAAGTAGGCAACCTGCTGACGTTCGCGAACGTGGATCATACGCTCAACCTCTCCTGGAGTGGCGGCTACACGTGCGAAGCGAGGAGGCACACGATGGCGGCGACTGCGCCGCACACGCCGCCGACGAGCCCCCGGATCCCTGCGCCCGCTAGTAGGGAGGCCGCTGCGGCAGCCACACCGAGCGCCCCTAGCTGCCATGTCTGGGTCAGAAGACACAGGAGGCTGAGGGTTGCCGCCGCCCCTATCGCCCATCGGGTGAAGGGTAGTGCAGCGGGTGGCTCTCCAAAGCCGATGAGCGCGGCAGCGGCAGGGTCTGGGTCCAGGAGGGCGCTCTCACCCAGGAGCGCCCGCAGGTCGTGACACGTTCGTGGTATCTCCGCTCCCGAGGCCGGCGCCCTGTCGCCGAGCACGCAGCTAGCGACGACGCGAACCAGGCCGTAGGGCACACCGTGGCTGTTGTCGGCGCTCTCGATGCCTGTGGGGAGCGGCGCCGACACTCCCCTCAACATGGCCCACAGGACCTTGGCGGTCGACCTCAGGTCGGTCGCCTCAAGGCGCTGGAGGGCCGCAGCTTCATCGGGCGCCGGCTGATGCAGTCGCAGGACGCAGACCCCGCCTGTGGGGGTCACAAGGACATCGCCGATGCTCAAGTTGCCATGGTACGCCCCCGCCTCATGGGCGACGCACAGGGCGTCCGTCACCTTCCGCCCGATGGCGATGGCTTCGTGTAAAGGGAGCGGGCCCGCTAGCTCCAGTCGCTCGCGAAGGACGGTTCCGGGTCGCGCCTCGTAGACCGCGTAGGGGACCGAGTCTTCCTCCCCTGCCTCCATGAGAAAGGGTATGTGTGGATGCTCGAGGAGCGCTGCCACGCGGGTCTGCTCCAGGAAGCGCGCCCGGGCATACTCGGCTTCAGGGCCGGCCACTTCGGGGGCGCTGAACACTCGGAGCCACACGGGTCGACCCAGGCGCGTGTCCCGAGCGCGGTAGGTGACACTGAGGCCGTCCCGATCTCGCTCCTCCAGGATCTCGAAGCGATCTACGTGATCGCGGTCCATGCGCCCGCCTCCGAGTCAGCTCGCCGGTGGTACGCCATAGGCATCCAACAGTGCCCTCAAGTCACCGGCCGAGGAGATCCGATGCGCCCTGCTACGGAACCGGGCCCCATCGGGCATGCCCCGGCTGAGCCATCCCAGGGTTCGCCTGGCGTAGAGGCAGCCCCTCCGCTCGCCAAGCTCCTCGATGAGCCCTTCACAGAGTGACTGTGCCGCCGCGAGCCTCTCACTCCAGTCCGGAGGCGGGGGTACGGCCGCCCCCGCGAGTGCCGCGGCGCAGCGTTGAAAGACCCATGGATTAGCCTGGGCCTCGCGCCCGATCATGACGGCGGCGCAGCCCGTCTCCTCAAGCATCCTGAGGCAGTCCTCAGGTCCGCGAACGTCCCCGTTGCCAGTCACAGGCACGGGGACATGGGAGACGAGCTGCCTGATCCACCCCCACTCGGCGCGACCGGCATACATCTGGACGGCCGTCCGTGCATGTAGCGCAATTCCCGCGCACCCAGAGGCGACGGCTTCGTCTGCTATCCGCATGAAGTTGATCGAGTCGTCATCCCAGCCAGCCCGCATCTTCACCGTGACAGGAATGCCAGCGGCTGCCTCCACGGTCGCATCCATGATCGCCCTCGCCAGACCGGGGTCGCGCCCCAGCATCGCGCCGGCGCCGGTCTTCCTGACCTTGGGCACCGGGCAGCCCATGTTGAGATCGATCACGTCGGCCCCCGCCCGGCGCAGCGCCGTGGCGCTCTCCCCGGCCACCTCGGGCCGTCCCGCCGCAATCTGCAGTGACACGGGGTGCTCGTCGGGATCCACTGCCAGCATGCGGCCCGTGCGCTCGTTGGCGTACCGGAGCGCCATACCGGAGATCATCTCCCCGCACACCATGCCCGCGCCGAGGCGCCGGCAAAGGAGCCGGAAGGGGCGCAGCGTCGTGCCAGCAAGGGGGGCCAACACCAGGGGCGGGTCTACGCGCACAGAGCCTAGCAGCATGGGTTCGTACATGGGCATCAGCGGCCGCGCTGGCTCACTCCCCCGCGTCGGGGCCGAAGGTCACTGTCGCCGATGTCACGTCATCGACCACGCCCGTCGGGAAGAGAGAGAAGACAACGGAGCCTCCGGTGTCGGCCGTGCCTTCATCCTCGACACGCTCCTCATTGCCGAAGGCGACACTGTAGGCGACCCGCGTCTGGGGAGTTAGCCCGCGGATGACCGCAGACCCTAGCGACAGCGGTCCGCCAGCGAGGGGCGTGGTCAGTGTGGCGCTGCTGGGCAGGGTGGTGACGCCTCGCGCCTCGTTATCGAAGGCGACGCTGAGGGACCGTAGCTCCAGCGAGTTGCCGAACCCATCCTCTATGCGCATGGGCTCCGTGGTGGCCTGGCGGGTGCCTGTGGACTGGCTGGCTAGCAGTGTCATAGTCGCCCGGCCCACGCTGGAGATGATCACGGGGGTGTCGACGATAAAGCCGTTCATGCCCAGCGTGGGGGCTGCCGCCGAGCTCTTGCCGCGGGCATCCGTTACTCTCAATGACGCCGTCGCGGGGAGGCTCATCGTGGCCGGCGCCTGTGGAGTCACCGCGAACCGGATGATCGCCGTGTTCGCCTCTACCGCGCCCACTAGGGTCTGGAAGCTGAGGGTTACCGTGGCTTCGCTCGGACCTCTGCCGCCCCCCGCGCAGCCGAGGACCAGTACGAGGGTGAGCACAGCGCCTGTCGCCGATACGGCTGCCGCGCGACCCATCCGGTTGCGTAGTGTCATCCTGCTGCTCACAGCCATCGCCTCCAGGTGCTGGGCCAGTCTACCGCCCAGCCGGTAGCCTGGCTACGCGCCACGCGCACACGTGCTGCATCGATCGCCCTCGGCGCCCGGTGCCATGAGGGCGCCGCATCGCGAGCACGGCCTCCACCCCCGGGCACGTAGAGCCTTGTCCGCACGGTAGTGCAGCTCCATGGTCTCCCGGACCCGCTCCCGAACTTCCGGCACCTCGATGAGGCCGACAAGCCCCTCAATCTCCTCCACCTCGTGCGGATCAAGAGGGTGCTCCGCTAGCTCATCATCGGTGACCCTGACGTTCGGATCCCGTGGTTTGTTCGCCGGTTCGGGGCGCTGGCCTAGCGGGCCCACCCGAAAGCGAAGCCTCCGAACGGCCTCCTGGCCGGCCAGACGGTTGAGTTTGGCGATGATGTCGCCGCTCCGCGACTGAAGCTGGTGGCTGCAGATGGAGTCCGCCGTCACCACACACAGGAGCCCTCCCTGGCATGACTCCGCGCGCGTCTCCGCGGAGACGATCGGCCCGACGGCCTCAGGCCAGAGAGCCAGGATGCGGGCATCCGACAGCCGTTCCAGGAGCCTCCGCCGCCGGAGGCTCTTCGTGAGCAGGCCGTCCGCGCGCTCGAGGCCGGTGTATCTCCGGCTATCCTCAGGCACCCCTCACCCTCCCCTCCTGGACCCAGCGCACATCGGCGCCCCGCAGGACAGAGTCGGACAGGTCTCCCTTCTGCGTACCTGTAACGAAGTACTGCTCGAATCTAGCGAGCTCATCGCCCAACCGCTCTCGCCGGTCGCGGTCCAGCTCGGACATGATGTCATCGAGCAGCGGAACCGCGGGATCCTGGGCATCGAGGGTCGCTTCGGCGAGCTTCATGGCGAGGGCCGCGGTCTTCTGTTGGCCCCGGGACGCGTGCCGGCGTACGCTTCGACCATTGATCGTGATCGCCAAGTCGTCCCGATGGGGTCCGACGAGCGTGACACCTCTCTCCAACTCATCGCTCGCTACACCCTCCAGCGCCCGGAGCATCTCCCCCGGTGTGGCCGAGGCCTCGTAACGGATCGAGAGGGTCTCCGCTTCCCCCGACAGCCTTCGATGTAAGCTCCTCGCTGGCTCGGAGAAGGCCTCCACGTGAGCGACGCGATCGGCGATGAGCCGCTCCCCCAGCCGCGCGAGTTCCTCACCGAAGGCCATCACGGCCGCCGGCATTCGGCTGGCTCCCCGGGCTCGCTTGAGCGCGGAGTTCCGCTGGAAGAGGCATCGCCTGTAGGCCGTCAAGTCGGAGAGGTACCGCGGGCGGCGCTTGGAGATCTCCTCGTTGAGATGCCGTCTACGCAACGAGGGCTCGCCCGTGACGAGGTCCACGTCCCCTGCGTGGAATACCATCGCGTTCAGCCCACCCACGAACTCATCGAGCCGGTCACACTCGATGCCGTTGACCGCCAGCGTCTTGCGCCCCGCCTGAATCTCCACATCCAAGGAGATGGAACCATCGAGTCGCGAGACGAGGCCCCAGACACCGGCGGTCTCGGCTCCGTAGGAGACCATCCGCCTAGCGACTGACTCCCGATGGGAGATCCCTGTGGAGAGAAGGCCGATAGCCTCGATGAGGTTCGTCTTGCCCTGGGCGTTGTGTCCAAGGAGCGCCACCGCTCCCGTCTCGAACTCCAGGCGGAGCTCCTCGTAGCTGCGGAAGCGGCTCAGTCTTAGCTCCTGGATCCACATGCCCGCCTGTGGCTCCTCCCATGCGGGGGTTATTCCTGGGGTCGCATCAGGGGGAACAGGATGACCTCGCGTATCGAGTGGGTGTCGGTCAGCAGCATCAGCAGGCGGTCTATCCCTATCCCCAGCCCGCCCGTGGGGGGCAGGCCATACTCGAGCGCCTCGAGGAAGTCCTCATCCATGGGATGCGCCTCCTCGTCGCCCGCCGACCTATCCCTGGCCTGGGACTCGAACCGGGATCGCTGATCGATGGGATCGTTGAGCTCGCTGAAGGCGTTCGCCAACTCCTTGCCGCAGATGAATGTCTCGAACCGGTCCGTAAGCTCGGGGTTGGCGGGACTCCGCTTCGCCAGGGGCGAGATGAGAACCGGGTGCCCAGTGAGGTGGGTTGGGGCGACGAGCTGTGGCTCCACGGTCTCATCGACGATCTTCTTGAGGACTGCCGCCGCTGTCTTGGGCCCACCGATCTCAATGCCCCTCTCATCGGCGATCCGAGCCGCCGAGGCGTCATCCAGGAGGTCGCTGATGTCGATGCCGGCGTACTGGCGCAAGGCATCAGGGATCGAGAGCCGACGCCACGGCGGGGTCAGGTCGATCTCCTGGCCGCCGTAGGAGATCTGCAGGCCTCCGCAGACCGCCTGCGCGGCTGCTGCCACGATTTCCTCGGTCAGGCTCATGATGTCCTCGTAGTCGGCATAGGCCTGGTAGAGCTCCAGCATGGTGAACTCGGGGTTGTGGTTCTGGTCCATGCCCTCGTTGCGGAAGTTGCGGTTGATCTCGAATACCCGCTCGAATCCGCCGATGACGAGCCTCTTGAGGTATAGCTCGGGGGCTATGCGGAGGTAGAGTTCGATGTCGAGGGCGCGGTGGTGGGTGCAGAAGGGGCGCGCCGCGGCACCGCCCGCCACCACCTGCATCATCGGGGTCTCCACCTCGAGGAACCCTCGGCCGGTCAGCATTTCCCTGATGGCTGCCAGCATGTGACTGCGCTGGACGAAGAGCTCCCTCACCTCTGGGTTCATGATGAGGTCGACGTAGCGCCGGCGGAACCGCGTCTCCACATCCGTGAGGCCGTGCCACTTCTCGGGGAGAGGCCGCAACGACTTGCTCAGGATGGTTGCCTTGCTGGCGCGAACCGACATCTCGCCCCGGGAGGTAGAGAAGACCTCGCCCTCCACGCCGAGGAGATCCCCCACATCGCAGAGCTTCAGCCGCTCGTATCCGTCATCTCCAAGGCTATCGAGGGACGCGAAAACCTGCATGGCGCTCGTGCCGTCTCGGAGGTCGAGGAAGGTTGCCTTCCCATGGCCTCGACGAGCCATGACCCGCCCCGCGATGGTCACCGGCTGGCCTACGAGGGCGTCGAAGGCGGACCGCACCTCATCGATGGTGTGAGTGCGGTCGAACCGCGTGATGAGGTACGGGTCGTGCCCCTGAGCCCGGAGCTGTTCCAGGCGCTCTCTGCGGGCATCGAGTTCACTCACAGGGACCCTCCTTGGGGACGAACGACGAGAAGCCGGTCCCATGCCCGGCTTCTCTCGGATAGTGCCTTGGCAGGAGACTAGCGGGAGATCCTGACGATCCGGTACTTCATGACCCCTCCCGGGGCCCGCACCTCTACTTCAGTCCTCTGTTTCTTGCCAAGCATCGCCTGGCCCAGAGGAGACTCGATGGAGATGCGGTCCTCGTTCGGATCGGCTTCGAAGGAGCTCACGACACGCACGTCCCACGTCTCGTTCGTCTCCAGGTCCTTCACACGCACGATAGATCCCAACCCCACCACGTTGGCAGGGATCTCGTCAGGCTCAAGCACCCGGGCGCGCCGGATAACGTCCTCTAGCTCCCTGATCCGCCCCTCCACCAGGGCTTGGTCCATCTTCGCGGTCTCGTACTCCGAGGTGTCCGAGTCCTCCGACACGGCTGACTGCTTGGCCTCGCCAAGCCGTCGTCGCATCTCGGGCCGCTCTACCGCAGTCAGGTGGTGGAGCTCATCCCGGATCCGCTGATACCCCTCGGGCGTCAGTACGATCTGGTCGTCAACCATACAGGCCCACTCTCCTAACCGCAAAGGCGTCTTGGCCGGATGCCGGAGCAACTCTCCGTGGCGAGCGAGTGTCTGGCGGAGGGAGGGGGATTCGAACCCCCGAGGCGCTTGCGCGCCCAACGGTTTTCAAGACCGCCGCCTTCAACCGCTCGGCCATCCCTCCGGCCTGGTCCCTTTACCCGCCTCCCGAGCTCACTAACACGGGCCCCAGGTTCTCCGGGCGCCACCTGTTTCTTTTCCTGCCTGTCGGCTCCCTGCAAGCGGGCCTGATCGCACGGCCAGTCTCAGTCGAGGCCCGTGTGCCCGAACCCGCCCTCGCCTCGTATCGACTGCTCGAGTGAGTCCGCGTAATCCCACTCCGCGCGAGCCACGGGCGCCAAGACTAGCTGGGCGATCCGGTCACCGCGGCCTATCTCGAAGGGCTCCGGGCCCAGGTTCACCATGATCACCTGCACCTCGCCCCTGTAGTCCGAGTCGATGGTCCCCGGGGAGTTCAGCACTGTTACACGATGGCGCAGCGCGAGGCCGCTGCGTGGCCGCACCTGCACCTCATACCCCACGGGAACCTCGACCTCCAACCCCGTCGGCACCAGAGCTACGGCCCCGGGCTCGATGACTAGGCTCCCACTTACCGCCGCCCTGACATCCATCCCCGCGGCCCCATCGGTAGCGTAGGCTGGCAGGTCCAGACCCTCCGCATGGGCCAGGCGCCGCACTCGCACCCGAACGGGGCACCCCGTCATCGCCGCTCCAGCCCGTCCAGGGCCTCCCGCAGGGCCTGCTCCTCCTCGGGCATGAGATCCACCTCTGGCCGTGAGTCTACGATCCGTCGGCAGTAGGCGTCGAATGAGTCCCTGCCGCGCAGTCCGGTGAGGATACATCCATTGCCAAGGTGGTCGAGCAGGGCGAGGGCAAAGCTCAGTTGCCCTCCCATGTGGTCAAAGGCATCGAAGTGCACCAGGCCGCAGGAGCTGACCGCACGGAGTTGCACGCGGTGAAGGGCATCCGCCCGGACGCCCAAGTCCTCGACCCGGCGATGCACCTGTCCCAAGAGCTCCAGGTATTGGGTGAGATCATCTGGGAACTCGATCTGCCCCAGTGCCGACAGGAACCTGCGATGCGGTTCCGCAAGGCGCCTCATACTCATGAAGCAGAGGACGGCTACAGCGGCTGACAGAACGGCAACCGCTACCGAGACGATGGTGAGGACTACTGTGGTCGTATTCAAGCGCGATCCTCCGGACAGAGCTAGCCGGCGACCTGAATGACTATCTTCACGCACTCCGCCTTGCGGGTCGAAGCGAACTCGAAGGCGTCAACAACAGACTCAAGAGGATACCGACCCGTGACCAAAGGCGCTAGCGAGACTTTGCCGGAGGCGACGAGGTCCAGGCACCGGCCGAAGCAGTTGGCGTAGCGGAAGACGCTCGTGACGTCGAGTTCGCGGTTCAGGATGCTCATTACGTCCAGGGGGAACACCGACTCCGGCGGCAGGCCAACGAGGCACACCCGTCCCCCCACCCGCGCCATTCGCACCGCCGCCTGGGTGGTCGCGACGGCGCCAGCCGTCTCGATGACGACATCGGCGCCCCGACCGCCTGTAGCCTCTGCGACCGCCGCCACCGGATCCGCCGCGCGGGAGCCGATGGCCTCGGCGCCCAGGGCGGCCGCTAGCGCAAGGCGGTTCTCAACCTGGTCGAAGGCGATGATCCTCGTCGCTCCCGCCGCGCTAGCCGCCTGAAGTGCCAGAAGCCCAATGGCGCCGCAGCCCAGGATCACCACGCTATCTCCGGGTTCGATCTCTGCCCGTCTGGCCGCGTGGACGCCGACCGCTAAGGGCTCGACCATGGCCCCCTCCTCGAAGCTCACACCCTCTGGGAGGGGGTAGAGGAAGTCGTCAGGGTGTACGACGAGCTCGCAGAGCGAGCCGTGGACCGGTGGAGTGGCCATGAAGACCACTTCAGGGCAGAGGTTGTAGCGCCCGGAGCGGCAGTGGGCGCACCGTCGGCAGGGGATACCTGGCTCGATGGCGACTCGCTCCCCCACGCGGACCCGGGACACGTCCGACCCAACGGCCTCCACGGTGCCCGAGCACTCATGGCCCAGGATGAGCGGCTGCTCGACAACGAACTTGCCGATCCTGCCGTGCTCGTAGTAGTGCACATCGGATCCGCACACGCCCACTGAATGGATGCGGACCAGGCATTCGCGTGGCCCCAAGTCGCCTGCGTTCGGCCAGGGGACGCTCTCCACGCGCATGTCCCGGGCTGCGTAGAGGACTGCTGCTTTCATGTCGACTCCTCCTGGAGCGGCTCTGGGCTACCGCCCCAGCGCCGCGCGGACGGCAGCGATGACTTCCTCAGGCCCCACGCCCGCAATAGCCAGCATCTTCTCTCGGGAACGCTCGCCAGAGTCGACGCGGACGCTGGATCGGCGGAAGCCGAGGGTCTTGGCGACGAAGGCGACGACGCGGCTGTTCGCGGCGCCCTCCACGGGCGGGGCTGTAGTGCGGACGCACAGGCGGCCGTCGCGGACCCCCACCAGTTCGTCTCGGCTTCCCCTCGGAAGGACCCGCACGGCGAGCCTGGAGCCCTCATCGGTGCCGTCGCACTGCAGCTCTGGCTCGGGCATCCCGGTCCCTCCCTACCCCATCAGCAGGAACATCATCAGGGTTACGCCGCCGTTGACAATCGCGTGCAGTATGGCGGGCGGCCAGAGGGAGTCAGTCAGTTCCCGAAGTATCGCGGTCGCTATCCCCACCAGAATGAGCATGGGAGCCACGAGGGGATCGAGGTGGACCAGCCCGAAGAGCACCGAAGTGATGGCGATCGCGCCGATGGCGCCTATCCTGCTCCTCAGCGAGGAGTAGAGGACGCCCCGGAACATGCCCTCCTCCGCCAACGGCGCCGCGACCACCACGGTTAGGAACATGGCGAGGCGGCCGAGCCAGTCCTCCTGTCCGGCCATGATGCTGAGGGCGGGATTAGTACTCTGCGGCGTCTCACCCACGACCTCGGAGACGATCAGGGCGAGCAGGATGTACACCGGCGGCAGGGCCAGGGCCGCCACAACGGGGGTGACGTACAGCTTCCAGAGCGGACACCGGCGGAACCCCGCCTTGGCCAGCACCCGTGGCCCCATCCGCCAACGCGCTACCGCCGAAGCGGCCAGCGTGGCCACGACGTAGATCGCGAGCAGAGCGTACGGGGTGAACTCGGACCCGATGCCCAGAGCGCGATAGCCCATGCCGGCGAACACCTGGGTCGCGAAGAAGGCCACGAGCACCTCCCCTGCCGTCAGTGGGCTGGGAGCCGTCGAGGTCTCCTCCTGGGGGAGCGACTCCTCCTGAGTCTCGTCGGTGGGAACATCCGGGGGTCTCGGCGGCTCTATACGTGAGAGGCGCCAGATCACGAGCGCGGGCGCCCCGATGATCCAGAGGAGCAGTCCCAAGGAGAGAACGACCATTACGACCGCTGCGACAACGATGAGGCCGATCAGCGACTCCACGGCCTCAGAGGCGATGAACCCCTCCTCTCGGCTCACCGCCTCGCTGTCACCGGCTTTGTCGAGGAGGTGAAGGCGGAAGGCACGGCGCGCCCATAGGGGCTTCAGTCGGGAGCTCTCCTCCGCCGCCTGGGCGACTTTGGCGCTGCCGGGTTCGGCGGCGAGGCCCTGGACGAGCAGGGCGAGCCCCTCGTCGCCCTCAGCCTCCTCCAGCAGCCGCTGCGCGCTCTCCGCGTCGTCACTCAGGAGGTCGAGCGCGGCGAGGCGAATGGCCAGCGTGGGGAGGCGACGATGAGCCTCGTCGGGCTCGGTCGGGTCGCCGACCGCCGCCATGGCACCGCTCTGTATGCCAGGGATGTGGGAACCGTAGAGGCGTACCTTGCCTTGGACGTCCAGGGCTAGAAGGGTGGCTGCCGGCGCGCGCTCGGCAGCGGCCGGGCCGCCGGACTCCAGCCGGCCCACAGCAATCGTGGCGGCCACTACTGCCGCGACGCACAGTGCCAGGACGACGTACCGCCCGGTGCTCGGTCTGTCTGGGGGGGGGACAAAGGACAAGACAAACCTCCTGTGGACGGTGGATTCACCGTTGCAGGTGTATGCTCCTCCGATGGCGCAGGGATGGGCCTGAGAGTGCTCTGACGGGCAGTTGTGGTGCCACAGCAGCGGCCCGATGACTGTAAAGCGACGACTGGAGGTGGATTGACATTGAGACGCACATGCCTAGTCCTCGCCGTAGTGAGCCTCAGCTCCGCGGCGTGGGCGGCAAAGATCGAGCTATCGACTGTGCCCCCTCGCGAGGGAGTCGAGGTCATCATCTACCGTGACGTAGACCTCACCCTCGTACGGGAGCAGCGCATGATCCGCTTCCACGAGGGGGAGAACGAGATCGCCTTCTCGTGGGCAGACACCCGCATTGACCCAACCTCCGTGCGGATCCGCATCGCCGGCGACGGCGAGGGGTACGCACTGACCGAGACCACCTATCCGCCGGAGCAGCCCAACACCCTGGTGTGGCATATCACCGCGCCCACGGACGGTCCGGCGCCCCTGGAGGTCAGCTACTTCACGAGCGGGCTTACGTGGAGCGCCGGGTACACCCTCATTCTGGACAAGGCCGAGACGGAGGGGACCTTCAGCGCCGACTTCTCCATTGGGAACCACAGCGGCGAAGCCTATGAGAGCGCGAAGGTGTCACTGCTTACCGGCGGCGTGCGCCTCATCGAGCAGGTCATCGCGCTCGAGGGCGAGGCGCGCGAGGAGATCATGGCTCGCCGCGCGGGGCTCATGTTCGATGGCGCTGCTGGAGCCCCACCGCCTCCTGACGCCGAGCCAGCCGCTCCCATGGGAGCTATGATGGGTGGGCCTGGCATGGGCGGTGGGTACGGTGGTGGCGGCGGCTATGGTGGCTTCGCCTTCGGTAACGCCATGGATGCTGTGGAGATCGCCGCAGCCTCAGCCTCCGAGCACGAGCGCTACAACCTGGACACCGACATGGCGCTTCTGGACGGCTGGGTCACCCGTTTGCGGTTCGCCGAGACCAAGGCAGTCCGGCCGACGGTCATTGCTCGGGCCACTGCCCCCTTTTCGTCCACAACGGCGCAACGCGTCATCAAAGTCAAGAACGACGAGGCGTCTGGGCTCGGCATAGCGCCGCTGCCCGAGGGGCCCATCGCCGTCTTCAAGCAGGATGGCGCGGGGCGACTTGTCTACGTGGGCGAGAGCATCTTCCCATATACGGGGGTCGGCCAGGAAGCGGAACTCGCGATAGGAGCGCTTCAAGATGTGATCATCGAAGCCAAGCACATGAGCGTGCTGAAGCGTGACATCGAGTTCAATGACGCGGGCTACGTCCAGGGCAAGGTCGTCGAGCAGCGCTTCTCCCTGGAGATCCGCAACCGAGACGACATCGCGCGAGCTTTCGAGGTCATCATCGGTCGACCGGGAGCGCCCAATGTTGTCGTAGGCGCAACTGGCGCCGAGATCGAGGCCGGGCTGATACGGTTTGAGCCCACCGTTGAGGCTCTCACCGGTATCTTCGCCACGGAGTTCGACATCCACGAGTACCACGGCACCGCCGTGAACCGCATGCCCGAGCAGAGCCACGCGACGGCCTCACCGGACGCTGGGAACGATACCGGGGCGGCCGTAGATGGGGAGGGAGCGTAGATGAAGATCAGACTCCTAATGCTGTCGAGCCTGTTGCTGATGGCGGCTGTGGCGGCTCCCTCTCAGGCGAGAGTGAAGCTCGTCCTGCTTCCCCAGCGCGAGAACGTGCGGATCAACTTCAGTGCGGGGCAATCGCTGATGGAGGAGGAACGGGTTGTTGCCCTCGAGGAGGGCATCAACGAGGTGGAGATGGCCTGGGAGGGCCTCCCCATCGCCCCCCAGTCCATCCTCTTCAATCCGGTCGATAGCGCCGACATGCTGACCACACTGGCTATCTCCACCCCACCATCGGGCCAGAGCGCCTTGATCTGGTGGGTGCGAGCGACGGAGGCCGGCAACTACCGGCTTCGTATCAGCTATGCCCTCCACGGCGGCGTGACGGTGGAGAGAGTCGACTACGCCGCACGTGCGAACGTGGATGAGACGAGCGTCGATCTGACGGGCCGAGCGCGGCTGTACAACGCGAGTGGCATGGATCAGGACCCTCTGACCGTGGAGATGGGCGCCGCGCTCCCCATCTTCGCCCCCATCCAGCGTGACGAGCGCAAGGACCTCCTGATCCTCAATCAGGTCACCTACTCACTCACCAAGCGCTATGTGAGCGACCGGAACGTGGAGAACGGCCGGGTACAGCTCGTGTACGAGTGGACCGTTCCCGTGGAGGCAGGACCCCAGCTCGCAGGAAAGTCCCGGGCATTCCTGGCCACCGATGAAGAGGGTCAGAGCAAGCTCGATACCTTCCTGGGAGAGTCTCTCCTGCCTTACGTCGCGCGGGGCGAGGAGGCGAAGACCCTCGTCGGCTTCGCCAACAACGTCGAGGTGGAGCGCACCCTGATAGATGCCCGCGACACCGACGTGAAGTTCACCAATGTGCCCGAGGGCAGCGACAGGCAGCCTGAGCGGGTACTCTGGAACACCCGACGAACGTGGAGGGTGGATCTGAAGAACCATACCCCGGACGATCTCGTCATCCGGCTCGTCGAGGTCGCCACGGGTCAGTGGAGCTTGGCGGGCGAGATTCAGCCTACCGAGGTCAAGAACGGCAACGTCTTCCACATCGATGTGCCCGTTGCGGCGGGCGAGGAAAAGACGATCGAGTACACGATCATCCAGGAGAACGTGGAGCCTGGTGATGCAGTGCTGCCTTGATAGGCATCGGCACGTCGCATCCCTCCCCTGGCGCCACCTGCGCCGGGGGAGGGATGACCCTCCGCCCCGCGCCCGCCCGTCACCGTTGCTTGGTGTAGAATGGGCCCACGTTGGAGGAGGCGGCGCGTTGAAGGTCGTCCTTGGTGTCAGTGGCGCGAGCGGCGCCCTGTTCGGCGCCGAGATGCTGCGCGCCCTGGTGTGCCACCGGGTGGACGTCGACCTGATCTGCTCCCCAGTGGCGGAGCAGGTGGCCCAGCAGGAGCTGGGCGAGGGTATCAGTGCCCGCGTCGCCCGGATCCTCCGCGAGACGGGGAGCCCGGCCTCGGTCCGGGCCCTCGATTACGAGGACTTCGGCGCCGCGCCCTCGTCGGGGTCCTACTTGCACCACGGAATGCTGATCATGCCCTGTTCCATGGCGACCGTGGGGCGAATCGCGACCGGCTCCGCCCCCAACCTCATCTGCCGAGCCGCTGACGTCTGCCTCAAGGAGCGGCGCCCCCTGATCCTGGGCGTCCGCGAGACCCCTCTCTCGACCATTCATCTCAGGAACCTCACGGCCCTGTCTGAAGCGGGCGCCATCATCGCCCCGGCGGCGCCGTCTTTCTACGGGAACCCCGAGTCGATCATCGCGATGGTCAGGATCTACTGCGGTCGCATGCTCGACATCCTCGGGATCGAGAACGAGTGGGCCTTCCGATGGAGCCGGTAGGAGCGAAGGGCGAGGGGCCACTCGACCGGCTTCTCCTGATTCTCGAGAACATCAGGTTCGCGCACACGATCTTCGCCCTACCCTTCTGTCTCATGGCGTTCGCCTACGCGTCCTACCCGCGCCCCAGCTTGTCGGATTTGCTGCTCGTGCTCCTGGCCATGGTCTTCGCGCGCACGGCGGCCATGTCGTACAACCGCTATGTGGACGCCGATGTGGATGCCCGGAACCCGCGAACCCGCAACAGGCCGATCCCGTCGGGTCGCCTCAGCCGACGGGCGGTCCTGGCCTGGACCGTCGGTTCGTCCGCCCTGTTCATCATCGTGGCGGGCCTGATCAACCTTTGGGCTCTGTGCCTGTCTCCGGTTGCTCTTTTGATCGTCTTGAGCTACTCCCACGCAAAGCGCTTCACGTCTCTCTCTCATCTGTGGCTCGGCCTGTCGCTGGGAGTCGCTCCCTTAGGCGGGTGGATCGCCGCGGATCAGCTCCCATGGAGCCCCGTGCCTTGGCTGATATCGGCGGCGGTGCTGTTCTGGGTCGCCGGCTTCGACATCATCTACGCGACCCAGGACGAGGCTTTCGATCGGCAGGCGGGGCTGCATTCGCTGGTGACGCGGCTCGGGCTGGTGGGTGCCCTGCGGCTGTCGAAAGCGCTGCATGCGGCGTCCGTTGTCTGTCTGGTCGCTCTCGGCCTAGTCGCGCCCCTGCTGGGTCCGGTCTACTATATGGGCGTAGGGGTTGCGGCCGCGTGCCTATTGTATGAGCAGAATCTAGTCCGGCCCGGTGACCTCTCCCAGGTCAACGTGGCATTCAACTCGATGAACGGCATCGTCGGTATCGTGCTCTGTATCGCCACGATCACCGACATCTACTGGTGGTGATCCAAGCGATGGCAACGCGTCCCCTGACCGAGGACGTCGCAGACCTGGAGGCCAAGGTGTCCAGGGGCGAGCGACTGTCAGGCGAGGAACTGGTACGGCTCTTCCGCTCTCCCGACATCCTGGCGGTAGGGCGGATGGCGACGATGGTGAGGGAGCGCAAGAACGGCAATCGGACCTACTTCATCGTCAACGCCCACATCAACCCGACGAATCTCTGCACGAACCGCTGCCGTTTCTGCGCCTTCCAACGCCAGCCCGGCCAGGATGGCGCCTACGAGATGGACCTGGCGGAGATCCAACGGCGCGCCAGAGCCCTTCGTGACCGCCCCATCGGCGAGGTCCACATAGTGGGCGGACTGCATCCCGAGTGGCCCTACGAGCGCTACCTGGACATCCTACGCGTGGTCCATGATGAGCTCCCGACGGTCCACATTCAGGCCTACACGGCTGTGGAGGTCGAGTACATCGCCCGGCAGGGCGGTGTCACCGTGGAGCGAGCGCTGCGCGATATGGTCGATGCCGGCCTCGGCAGCCTTCCGGGCGGCGGAGCCGAGGTTTTCGCGGCCCGGATCCGCGCCCTTCTGTGCCCCAACAAGCTCGCACCGGACGGATGGCTCGACGTCCACCGCATCGCGCATGGGCTCGGGGTTCGCTCGAACGCCACGATGCTCTATGGCCATGTGGAGACGGTGGAGGAGCGTGTCGATCATCTCCTCCGATTGCGGTCTCTGCAGGATGAGACGGGCGGGTTCCTCGCCTTCATTCCCTTGTCATACCACCCCCACAACACGGAACTGGGGGGCCACCGAACGTCAGGCTACGAGGACCTTCGGACCCTCGCCGTGGCTCGGGTGGCCCTCGACAACTTCGACCACATCAAGGGCTTCTGGATCATGTTGGGCCTGAAGATGGCCCAGGTCAGTCAGGCCTTTGGCGTCGATGACATCGATGGCACGGTTATGGAGGAGCGGATCACCCACGCGGCCGGGGCGGAGACCCCGGAGGCCTTGGCCCGTGAGGAGCTGGTAAGGCTCATCCATGAGGCTGGCCGCGACGCCGTTGAGCGCGACACCCTCTACAACGTGGTGAGGGAGGAGGCGGTGAGTGCGTGAGTAGCCCCACGCTGCGCATCGGGATCATGCCGTATCTGCTCGGCCGGCCTCTCCTCAGGGGGCTGATCGCGGACGGCCCGCCGGACGTGGAGGTCGTACAGGCCGTTCCGTCGTCCATCGGACAGTCCCTGATAGAGGGCCAGCTGGACGCTGCCCTGGGCCCCATCGCCATGACCCTGGCACACCCGGAGCTGCGCGTCATCCCCGGTCTCGGCGTGGCATGCGACGGGCCCGTGGCGAGCATCAAGCTCTTCCATCGCGTTCCCCTCGCGGACCTCCGGCGCGTCGCGCTCGACACGAGCTCCCGCAGCAGCGCCTTGCTTGCCAAGATCATCCTGCAGAGGTTCGAGGGCGCCTCTCCGGAGTTCGTGACCGCCCCGCCGGATCTAGAGGCGATGCTGGCTGTCGCCGATGGAGCGCTCCTCATAGGCGACAACGCCCTCGTCGCGGAGTTGCGGCCGCCCGAAGGCGGGCTTCCTCCGTGGCAGGATCTGGGCGAGCGCTGGAAGCGCGAGACGGGCCTGGGCTTCGTCTTCGCCATGTGGGCCTACCGTTCGGACCTCGACCGCGGCCGAGCCAGGCGCTTGGCGGAAGTCCTCTATGCCTCCCTTGCGCGGGGCGAGGCGGACATGGAACGGGTTGCGGACGAGGATGGCCGTGTCCGTGGGATCCCCCGGGAGATGGCCTATCGCTACCTCACGGAGAACATCCGGTACCGACTCCAGGAGGTGAACCTCGCCGGCTTGGCGCGTTACGTGGAGTTGGCCGTGGAGCTGGGTTTGCTGCCCGAGGACACCGTCGTTCCCGAGGGAGCCCGGATGGCATGAGCGAGGCCATACCCCGCGATCTGCTCGCCTCAGCCACCAGGGGGCGCCGCCTGACGGTGGAGGAGGCGGCCCTGCTTCTGGAGCGAGCCGGCCTGCTGGAACTGGCCGATGCGGCGGACGCGGTACGGTTTCGTTTCCATCCGGAGCCCGATGTCACCTATGTGGTCGATCGCAATATCAACTACACGAACATCTGTGGCTCACGTTGTCGCTTCTGCGCCTTCTGGCGCGAGCCTGATGCGCCCGATGCCTACGTTCTGCAGACCGAGGAGGTCATTCGCAAGGTCCGCGAGCTCGTCGATGCGGGCGGCACCCAGGTCCTCATGCAGGGCGGCCTCCATCCCGGGCTGAGCCTGGAGTGGATATGCGGGCTCCTCTCCGCCATCCGCGCCGAGTTCCCCACCGTTGACCTGCACTCGCTGTCGCCGCCGGAGGTGTACCACTTCGCCGGGGGCGCCGGCCTCTCGGTCGGGGAGACGTTGGTCGCTTTGAAGGAGTCGGGGCTCTCGTCCCTGCCAGGCGGAGGCGCGGAGATCCTCGTCGATGACGTCCGCGAAGCGGTGAGTCCCGCCAAGTGCACGGTGGAGCAGTGGCTGGAGGTCATGGAGGCTGCCCACGGGATCGGTCTACGGACCACGGCAACGATGATGTTTGGCCACCTGGACTCCGCGCGGGATCGCGCCGAACACATGCTGCGGATCCGCGACCTGCAGGATGCGACGGGTGGGTTCACCGCCTTCATCCCGTGGACGTTCCAGGCCCGCAATACGGACCTACAAGGGACCCGTCCCCTTGGCGGACACGCCTATCTGAAGACGCTGGCCGTGTCGCGGCTCGTGCTGGACAACGTGCCGAACATCCAAGCCTCCTGGGTGACCCAGGGCGCCAAGATCGCGCAGCTCGCGTTGCGCTTCGGGGCCAATGACCTGGGCGGCACCATGATGGAGGAGAATGTCGTCGCCGCGGCGGGATGCCGGTTTCGGATCGACGTACAGGAGCTCCGCCAGCTTGCCGCCGAGGCCGGCTTCACCCTCCGCCAGCGACGCACGGACTACTCGCCTGCCGCCCCGTGATCACTCGGGGCGCTCCGGCTGTACCCCTGGCTCTCCAGCCACTCGGCATTCGCGCGCCAGCGCCCGACGACGGCGACAGCGGCCGCCACACAGAGACCTAACGCGACCGCCATGGCGAGCATGTGGGGGTGGATCGACACTGGCCCGACATCGATCCAGGCCGAGGCGCTGGCGGACACCATGGTCGAGGTGTGGAGCAGCACCGGATGGGACAGTGGGCTCAGAGCCGCCGCATAGAGCGCTACGGTTACGAGGGTACCGGCGGCCTGTATGTTGCGGAAGCTCAGGGGCCCGTAGATCATCGCCGCCAACGCCAGCACGACGAGCGGCCAGGCGATGAGGGGCACGACGCGGCCTCCCGCCGCATTCCGTCGAGGGTTCGGCGCCGCCGGGTAGCGTGCGTTGGCCCAGATCGACACGAGGGCCGCATAGAGAACGGTCAACCCCTGCGGCAGGTACAGAGCCATCAGGTAGGACGAGCTAAGTCCTCGCGGCACGGCCACCCCACTGATCAGCCAGCTGCCCACGAACGGCATGGCGGCCGCCATGGCCCATACCAGAAGACCGAGGGCCAGGCCCGACTCGGGCTCCGGCTTCAAAACGCGCCAGAAGCTCAGCATACGCGCCGTCACCCTACTGAGGGGACGGCGCCAGAGGTCGGGGCAATCCACCACTCCGGCCTGCATGGCGGCTATGGCGCCGCCGGCCGCGGCGAGGACGCCGAGCATCAGTAAGACGTTGGCTCCGCTCCACATGGCGCCGACATGAGGCCCCGCCATGAGGCCCGGCATGACCCCCGCGTGGATAGCACCCAGGACGACCGCCCAGCAGAGCAGACCCAGCAGCCGCCGTGCGATGAAGTGCCTCGGCCGGGTGAGGCCGAGGCGGCAGCCTGCCACCAGGGTCATGTAGGCGCCAAGAAGCCCCCAGATGACCACGCCCGGCACCCAGAAGGGGATCGGTCGCGCGAATGCCTGACAGACTGCCTGGGTGGAGGAGAGCATTCCCATCCCCCAGGTAGTAGGGAACAGATACATGTACGGGCCCGATGTCCAGGGCGGCGCTCCTCCCCACCCCGCGCCGGGCATTACTCCCAAGGACGCGGTGGCGAGCATCGCGTTGGCCGCCAGCCCCGCGAACAGGCAGCTCATGTAGGCTACCAGGGTTGCGATGATGGCCGCTGGCGATGAGCGCGAGACGGTGGACATGAGCAATCCGAAGGTCGCGGTGATGCCACAGAAGATGGCGAGCCCAACGTAGAGCTGCAGAACTGACGTGACTTCGACCCCGCCGCCTACCATGCAGAGCACCGCATAGGGAGCAGAGGTGACCGCCACGAGCATGGTGAGGCCCCACGGCACTGCCAGCTTGCCCAAGGCGATCTCGACGCCACGCAGGGGAGTCAGCTGGACGAGATCGAAGGTCTGGCGCTCGCGCTCGGAGGTCACACTCGCTGCCGTGAGCACGGCGGAGACGATGGGGGCGAGGACGAGTTGGGTGTAGACCAGGTACGGGAAGATGGACCTCCCAGCTGGCATCTCGTCGGAGGACCGCCTTACATACACCGCGACTGCGATGAGCCCGATCCCGATCACGATGCCGTGGTAGACCAAGAGGAGAACGGGAAACCGTAGGCCGCGTACGCGCGACCTGAGGTCGCGCACGGCGTAGGGGTTGGTCGCCACGCTCAGGTCGTCGGCCCAGCCCCCGAGCAACCTCGGGAGGACCCTCGTCAGTCTGCCGCGCGCTCGCGCCGGGGCCATGGGAGCCAGCTCCTATAGGAGGCCTAGCCGACGGCCCCGGGCGGACCGGAGGTCAGCACCGTCCGCGCAGCCGCGGAGGTTGCGCATCCGGCGTCCGCTTCGTTCCAGTCCAGAGGAGTCTCCTCGGGACCCTCGGGGACACTCGCGTCGAGGGCCATCGAATCGACAACTCGTCGCAGGGCAGCAAAGGCCGCGGCGCGCCACTGCTCGGGTGCGCCTTCATCCTGGGCCAGCGCCTCGGCCCCGCGCACCATCGCCGTCAAAGCCCGTTGCGTCCACGTCCGGTCCCCGGTCAGCTCCGCGTGCCTCGCCAGCGCCAGAAGCGCCAGCGCCTGGGAGTTACTCTGCCCCATGGGGTCGGGCCAGACCCCGTCCTCGCGCTGCGCGTACTCAGCTAGCTCCGCCGGCGGGTCGGTAGCCCAAAGGAGCCTCAGCAGCGACCTCGCCGCGGTGTGAGCTCCCGTTTCATCGAGCGCCAGCGCCGTGATGGCTTGCCGTCCGAGGGCGTACCGTAGGTCCGCGGCGCCAGGTTCGGGCAAGGCCACCTGCATAAGGTCATACTGCCCGACGGACATCGCGAGGCGCGCCAGGGCTTGCATCCCCTCGTCGTTGAGGGCGGCATCGGGCGTTCCTAGCCAATCGGCCCAGACCTCCCGCGCCGCGCGGCGCAGGTCGCTAGTGGTGGGCGGATCCTCTCTCCATGCTGGCAGGCTTGTGCCGGGCGCCGCAACCAGGAACAGCAGCTCCCGCGTCTCGCCCGGCGCCAGGGTTACCAGGCACGCGAGGTCTCCACCCTCATACAGGTCTTGATCAGCATCGCCGCCCACGTCAACCTGGTACTCGGCGATGTCGTTGAGGGCGCCCGTCACGACCTCATCGGAGTCCACGTAATCACCGGTCGGAAAGAGCCATATCGCGTTGAGGATGGGGTTCAGATCCGGTGAGCCCTCGACGGGCGCAGCGACCACACGCAGCACCCCATCGCCGTTACGGTCTCGGCCAGCGAAGTGGAGGACTCCGACACCATCGGCGCCCCACTCCGCCACGGGGTCGACAATCTCCCGTTCGGCGCCCTCGACAAACAGGGCTACGGGCCTCTGTCCTGGCACGCGCCAGTGGCTCTCGCAGATGCCGAGCAGCACCTGGTGCTCGCTGCCAGGCTTGACGTCGAACTCGTAGATGACGGGCACACCGCCCATGCCGGCGCGGATGTTGCGGAAGGCTGGGTCACAGTCGCGATTGGGGGTGGCCCATCCGGGCATCCTCGGCGAGCCTGTGGCGCACCCCCAGGCGCGGCGCGCGCGCTGGAACTCGAGGCCCTCGGGCAGCCGCGCGATGGAGCGTGAGCCGACGACAGCCTCAGGCTCACCCCACGAGACGCCCTCGGGTCCGATAATCGAGAGCTCGGCTCGCGCCGTTTCGCTGTCCGTGTTCCTGACAACTACCTCCAGCACATCGAGCCCCGACGGCCACAGGGGTGACCGGTAGGCGGTGGTCGTCATGGCGACCGCGCCGGCGCGGCAACTGGTGGTCGCCATGGGGCCGGGGTCGTGTAGACACTGCTGGTCGAACGTCCCATCGGCTCCCACTAGCCGAACACCGAAGGCGCCGAAGTCGGACATGATGAGGCCTTCGTCGTTCACCGTAGACGGTGCGGCGTAGGGTGCCCCAATGATCACATCGGATAGCGTTGGAGCCACCAATAGCATGGCGGCAAGTAGGGTCAAGCAGACGCGACTCATCTATGGTCGTCCCCTCGGTTCTCTGGCGCTCGCTCGGGCGAGTGGGTAACCTCCAAGCCGAAGAGCTGAGCGTAGGCCTGCACCGTTCGCCTGTGATCGCCCAGCGTCACCACCTGGTGGAATCCGAGCACATCACGGGCATCCTCAACCCTGTCCATGGTTACTTCGAAGGAGGTCCGACAGCCGCCCGCTGGCGGCGTCTGCACATTCTCCTCGATGGTGCCCGTGTCCACGATGATGGTGCCCGGCTCGGTGAAGCGGACCAGGGTGCACTTCTCGCCCTCGGGCCAGAGAACTTGGGTCGACACGCCCAGGTCGGATTCCGAGTGGCTGCGGAGGATGTAGGGGGTCTTAGGCCCTCCGAAGCCGCCCAGACGGGTGCCCGAGGTGCAGTGGGCGACGATGAGTCGGTTCTTGAATGTCTCGGCCACAGGGTCATTCATGAATCCGGGGCGGCCTAGCACGTGACTCACGAACAGCAGCGAGGTGGCGCCGAACAGGTCCGCCTCGCAACCGGCTGTAATGCCCTGATCCTGCAGGAGCGTCCACGCGCCACAGGGCGGCGTCGGCACGACTCGGGCGCCGACCATACCCAAGCAGTCCATCGATAGGCCATGGGCGCCCTCCTCAGCCAGGACCCGCTTGGCCGTCGTGTAGGTCCGAGCCATGTTCAGCAGGTCCTCGCGCGTGGGCTCGACGATGTCCTTCGCCTCATCCGCGATAGCATCGGCGACGGCGCGCGACTCGGCTGTCTCCGGCATCTGCTCGAAGGTGTCTCGGAAGGTGCGCCGGGGGATGTGCCTGACCTTGGTTCCGAGCGCGGGCAGCGCGGACTCGTACCGCTGGCTGCCGGCGATCACAAGCAGCCGCGTGTCCTCCATCATCCGCTTGGCCTTCACCATGCGGAGAGCCTGCTCGACCGCCTCGATCTCCAGCGAGGAGATCACGTGCACGCCTGGCTGCCGGGAGATCTCCAGCACATGCCCGGTGAATGACGTGCCGATGGGAGAGAAGACGATGGTTGGCCAGCCGGCGTCGGCGATCCGCTGAGCCCAATGCCACACCCCGAGGTGCTGGAGCATGACCAGGATCGCGTCGGGACGCTCGTCCTCGGCCCTGGCGAGGAAGGCGGCCACCGCCGCATCGTCCTCGATGGCCGCCTCCTCGGGCTTCAGCCGGATGCCGAGACCGGCGGCAGTGCGGCGGATCTCAGAGGTGAAGCGTGTCCGGTGGCCCTCTACGTCGTAAGAGGTGCCCGGCCAGCCTAGCCAGTACGGTGGCGGGTAGCGTAGTACGCCCATCATCACTTTCGTCGGCGCGCTGGGTCTCAGGGCGTCCACGTCGATGTCGTCGCCGAGGTCGCCCGGCACCGTCGCTCGGGCGCGGGCAGCCAATGCTCCTGCCCCCGCCATCATCGCCATGCCGGATAAGAAGCCCCTCCGGCTCAGCCCGCAGGTGCAGCAGCGGTGGTGTGGTCTGCTGTGGTCCATGTCGTGCGTCCTCTCCCGTCGGCCAGATGGCACTGCGTCTACTGGACGACTCCTTGGGTCACGCGCATGAAGATCTCCTCAAGATTCGCCTCAGACACGCCGAAGCCTGTCACTACAACGCCCTCATGAATCAACTGTGGCATGACTAGCGCGAACTCGATCTCCTCACCGTGGTACTCCAACTCGATGCGGTGGTCCGTCGCGTGAACGTTATGCACTCCCTCGATGGTCTCCAGGACGCGGCACGCGTGGTCCACGTCGCTAGCTACGGTCACGTGAACTCGTTTGAAGGGTTCGAGCTGCGCCATGATATCGGCCACGCTCCCCGTGACCACCATGGAGCCGGCCTCGATAATGGCGACCTTGGTCACGAAATCCGCGAGCTCGGTGAGGATGTGGGATGAGATGAGGATCGTCTTACCCATGCCTCGCAGGGCCTTGAGGAGCTCACGGATCTCTATGCGGGCGCGCGGGTCGAGCCCTGAGGCGGGTTCATCCAGGAACAGCACCTTCGGATCATGGAGCAGCGTCTTCGCAAGGCAGAGGCGTTGTTTCATACCTCGCGAGAGTTCCTCGACGAAGGCCTCCTTCTTGACTCCCAGGTCGGTCAGAGCGAGCACGTCGTCGATGATCTGCGGCCGCCGGGAGCGCTCGATCTTGTAGGCTGCGGCGAAGAAGTCCAGGTACTCCCACACCTTGATGTCATCGTACACGCCGAAGAAGTCGGGCATGTACCCGATCACGCGGCGCACCTCGTCCTGCTGCTGCAGGACATCCATGCCCGCGATGCGCGCCTGGCCCGCGTCTGGCCTCAGCAGCGTCACCAGCATCTTGATGGTGGTGGTCTTCCCCGCGCCGTTGGGCCCGATGAAGCCGAGGATGTCGCCCTCATCGATGGTGAAGGATACGTCGTTGACGGCCACCACGTTCTGGAACACCTTGCGGAGGCCATAGCACTCGACGATGGGCATACCCATTGCTCCGTTCTGCTCCCGCTTCCGCGCTACTCGGTGGTGAAGCGGATGCTGTCGATCACGATGTGCGCTCCCGGCGTGCCGGTTGGGTCGAAACGCAGGCCCCGAACCAAGCCGGACCAGGTCGGCTTGTCCGCTAGGGGCAGCACGTACTCGCGCAGTTCGCCGTCTCCGACGAGATCGAAGCTGTAGCTGTTCGGCTCGCTGACGGGCTCCACCACGGTGCGCCAGAACATCTGCGCGGAGCCGTCACGGTCCGAAGACATGACGATGCGCAGCACGGGATACTCCTCAGCGGCGAACCGAACGCTCGGTCCCTGCAGGATGGGGTCGCTCCCCAGAGCCACGAAGCTCAGCCGGCCGTCCTCCCAACTGACATCGCCGAAGCCCCCGCTAGGCGTCCAGCCGCCATCCGGCCCGTCCATCAGCCACTCGGTAGTGATCACGGGCGCGGGCAGGTCGTACGGCCCGAGGCCAACATCCTTGGGCAGGACGATCCGCGCCCCGCCGGGGTCACGACCGAAAACCCGGGCTATCGCGTCGAGGTACTCGAAACCGTACTCCCTATGAGGGCCCACGTAGCTCCCCTCGCCCCACTCATTCCATGCCTCCACGATAGCCACGCGAGCCAGTGGGCCGTCCTGTCGATCCATGAAGTCCTTCGCGTCTCGGAGGTGCTGCTCGAAGAACTCCGGCTTACGATCGGACCGGACCAGAGCGCCATCGCCATGCCAGGGCCGCGAGTCCCAGCCACCGGAGATGGGGGTCATGATCGGCAGATCGCTTGCCTCATCCATGTCTCTCCACGCCTCGGCGTGAGGGGCCAGCAGATCCCTGAAGGGCACGTCGCGCAGGCCATCCGTTCCCAGGCCCGGCCAGTTGTAGGCCGAGAGCGCGTCGTACCCCGACGCCTCGAACTGATCGTGCCACGTCGTCACGGGCGGGCTGCACGCCACCAGATACACGGGCGGCACGCCCTGTGACTCGCACAGATCGCGCATGGCCTGGAACGCCTCGGCGACCGGCTCGGGGCCACCCATGTCGCTCCAGATCCCACTGGGGTTGAAGATGATGACCACCGGGCGACCATCCACCGTGTAGTAGCCCGGCTCCTGGAAGTAGTTGTCGATCCAGAACTGGGTAACGGCGAGCAAGTCCTCCCGGGAGTGCGATCCTGGGCCATTGTGGTTCGCCCACAGCAGGCAGAAGTCCAGGTATTCCCGATGCTCGCACTCGAGGTACGCCTTGATCGCGTGGTCCAGCGACTGGGTGCCGCGGTCCCAGTACCAGTCATACGCGAAGAAGCGCACCCCCCGCTCGGCCGCCCAGAGGATCTGCCAGTCCACTATCTCCGGCATCCCCTCGCGGTAGTAGCCAAGCACGGGCGTCCGCTCGGGGAAAAGGTCGAGAACCTCCCACGCGCGGTAGCTGTGCCAGCCAGGGAAGTAATAGACGCCGATCTCATAGTCGGTCGCCAGCGGCTGCGGCGTCGGCACTCGACCCGGCGCGAGGCCCGTCGGGCTGGCGGTGATCTCGATGGTCGCCTCCAAGCGCTGGTTCACGCCCGGACCCAACAGCCGAACCGTGATGGGATAGAGCCCCGGCTCTGACGCGCGCACGGGCCAGAGGAGGTCGCAGACGTCACCGTGCACGAGCACCCTACCCGTGTCTTGGCGGCGGGAGGCGCCGATGATCTCGAGCCCCTCAGGCCGCTCCAGGTAGGCCGAGAGGCGGCGCACCGGGGCGGAGCTCACGTTGGCGAGCCGCAGCAGAACGGCCTCCTCCGCACCCACGCGAGGCATCGGGTGCTGACTACCCAGGTAGACCACCGTCGGTCGCGGCTTGCCCGAGGGCTCGGCACTGAGACGAACGGTCTCCACGGGCAGTACCGCGCCGGGAGCCAGGTTCTGGGCCGCTCGCACGATCAAGAGGGCGCCCGGTTCGTGCAACTGAGAGGCTCCAGGGAGCCACAGGTTGCTCGACCCGCCGGGCTCGACGGTCAGCGGGCGCCAATCGGCCTCACCCGATCCGGGACTCACGATGCCGGCCTGCAAGGCCACCGGGGCGGCATCGGCGGGCCAGTCCAGCGAGAGCCACGGCCTCGCCTCGGCGTTGGCGGCCGCGGGAGGGCTGGCGAGGAGCGCGGGCCCGCCCTCGGCCACGAGGCGGCCATCCTCGATGCGTGCGCCGGCCAGGGGCCATAAGGCCCCCTGGCCTGACTCATTCCAGCCGGCCTGTGGTGGCACCGGGACCTCCGCGATGCGGATGGCGTGGAGCACGAACCGGACGCCCGCAGGTGGATCCAGCCGCAACTGGATCAGCTCGGGTGCTTGCAGCCAGAAGGGCCAGAGGGTCATCGTGGTGGGCCCGTCGGTACGTGCGAAGCTCACGTTGATCTGCTTGGCCCCGCTGAATCCATTGTACTCCGTGTTGCGGTCGTGGGCGTAGAAGATCTCGCCTTGGCCCGCGCGAGAGCACTCGTAGACGATCTCGAGCGCTTGGTAGGGGCTGGTCGGGATGCGGAACTCGGGCAGGTACGTGATGGGGTCCGACCCGACGGTATCCATGACCAAGCCCTGAGCCGTCGCCTGATGGGTGGCGATGTCGCCGCCGAACTCGACGCCGCGCTCGTCATTCGCTCGGTCGAACTCGAGGCTCCAGACGACACGGGCGGACTCAGGGACCGTCTGGCCCAGGCCCATGGCAAGGCTGATCAGAATCCACGACATCGTACGCACCCGCCTCTCTGGGAGTACATTCGCCGACCTTCGCGGCCTGCCTACCGTCTCCGCACCGGCCGGACCGATCCTTACACCCGCAGGAGCGATCTGAGCCGCATGGTGGCCAACATCAGGAAGGCGATGGCGAACGTGAGGTTGCAGACGCTTGCGCACATCCACCACAGGTCGGCGCCGAGCCAGTACCCGGTCCCGCTCATACCTGCGTCGAGCAGGCCGAAGAGCGACAGCCACGAGACGAAGGGGAAGGACAAAGGATCGCTGCCCGTCCCGGTAGCGAGTTGGCGAATCATCAACTCGCCGAAGGGAAGCAGCAGGTTGAACCCCATCGCCAGCACGTAAGCCAGGATGATGCCGGATACCGACGACCTGAACACCGTCGAGCAGCAGATTGCCATCGCGCCCGTGCCCAAGGCCCCGCACACGCACACCGTCACGCCGGGGGCCACCACGCCCCACGAGACACCGCCCATTAGGAAGCAGATACCCGCCACTGGGACTGTTGCCAGGATCAGGTAGCCCACTTGGACCATAGCGGCCGCGTACTTCCCCAGGACGATGTCTCGCGCACGGAGGGGAGTGATCGCGACCTGCTCCAGGGTCTGGGCCTCACGCTCGAAGGCGATCGCGCCTCCCAACATGCCGGGGACAGCGGCCACGATGAGGCAACACTGGGTGATCAGGATGCCAAGCAGGGCGCGACGGGACCACTCACCCATCGCTTCCGCGGTGACGGCTGGAGAGTTGGCCATGCTGATTCCGATGATCAGGAGAGCGATGCAGGCCACAACGCCGGGATAGGCGAGCAGAAGGAGCGCGCCCCTCGCTCCGCGCATGCGCACACGAAACTCGCGCAGGAACACGGGGTCCGTCGAGGACCGCGCCAGCCTGAGCCGTAAGCGATGGATCGCCTCCAACCTTGCTCCTCCCGCTAGGGCCGTCGGCTTTGAGTCCGTATATAGGAGTGTCCGTTCCGCGAGAGGACAATACCTTCCATGGCGAGCCAGACGCCTCCTCCGGAGGCTGAGACCGACCTCTACCCCGCCGTCAGAGACTACCTGCTGGACCAGGGCTACCACGTTCAGGGGGAGGTCCGGGACTGCGATGTGGCGGCTGTCAAGGAGGGGCAACTCGTCGTCGTCGAGATGAAACTCAGGCTCAACGCTGAGGTGCTCGGGCAAGCGGCGAGACGACAGGAGATCGCGGATGCCGTATATGTCGCCGTGCCTCGGCCCCAGTCGCTTCCGGCTTGGCGGCGTCGGATGTCGGGGATGCTGTACCTCCTCGCCCGGCTTGAGCTGGGCCTCATGCTTGTTGCCCCACATGCACGCAAGGCGAACCGAGTCACCATTGAGCACCCAATACGGGTTTTCGATCGGGTGAAGGATGGCAGGCTGCGCTCGCAGGTGATGCGGGAAGTGACGGCTCGGGACGGGGACTTCAACCCGGGCGGCAGCGTCGGCCGGCGGCTCGTCGCCGCCCACCGCGAAGTGGCTATACATGCCGCCTGCTGCATCGAGCGCTTCGGAGCGCTCACCGTCCACCAACTCGAACGGCTGGGCACGGGACCACGCACTTTCGCGGTGCTGCAGGCCTCGGGGACCATCGAGGGATGGTTCCGGGAGGTTGGAGATGGAGCCTATGGTCTGACCGCCAAGGCGCGGCGCGGGCTGGATCGCTACCCCGAAGCGGCTCGGTACTATCGCCAGCAGCTCAAGGGAGCATCCCCTCCCTCGCTGTAGCTATCCTTGCCGACGCCGAACCGCGAGAGGAGGGCGTCTGTGTGGAGGACCTGGTTGCGGATCTGGCGAGTGATACCTGGATCGTGGACGCACGCTGAGAGGAGTCTGAGACCGTGGCTACCGTGCTCATAGCTTGCGCTCTGGCGGGTAGTTCGGCTGTTTCCGTTGCTTCTGCGAAGGAGGATGTGATGATCGGACAGCACGTGTTCCTTTACTCGGCCCGCGGCGCCGATGCTCTCGTCTCACTCATCGACGAGTACCTGGGCCCCATGGGCGTCACGCTCATCGTTGCGGAGGTCAACTACAACTACCAGTACGAGAGCCATCCGGAACTCAGCGACGGCGATCTGGATCCCGCCGCTGCCGGCCGCGTGGCCGACGCGTGCGAACGTCACGGGATCAGGCTCGTGCCGATGCTGAACTGCCTCGGGCACCAGTCTTGGGCGGAGACGACCTATGCTCTCTTGCGTGAGCATCCCGAGTTCGACGAGACGCCTCAGATTCCACTCGACAACCCGGACATCTACTGCCGTAGCTGGTGCCCTCTGCACCCGCAGGTGAACGGCGTTGTCTTCGACCTCATGGATGAGCTGATCGAGGGCTTCCGAGCCGATGCCTTCCATGTGGGCATGGACGAGGTCTTCTTGATCGCGAGCGAGCAGTGTGAACGCTGCCGTGGCAAGAGACCGGCGGACCTCTTCGCGACGGCCGTGAATGACTACCACGCCCACCTGGTCGGCCAGCGAGGCGTGGAGATGATGATGTGGGGGGATCGCCTGATAGATGGCCGGGCGATGCTCTACGGGAGCTGGGAGGCCTCGCTGAACGACACGGCGGAAGCGATGACCATGATCCCCAAGGACATCATCATCTGCGACTGGCACTACGAGCCGCGCGACTCATACCCCTCCGTGCCGCACTTCGCAGAGGATGGCTTTCGGGTGCTCGTCTCTCCCTGGAAGGATGTGGCGGCCGCGGAGCTGCTTGTGGGCTACGCCCAAGAGAGCGGGGGGGCCGGCTGGAGCGGCGTGCTGTTCACAGGATGGAGCGCCGGTGACGGCGGCCTTGGCCTACTGCGAGCCCTCTGCGGCGAGGCCGAGGAGGGAGCCGGTGGAACGGGCGAGGCGGCTGTCCTCCGCGCGATCCTGCCTCGACTCGTTGCGGATGATGGGCCTTGAACCCGTGCGGAGATCACATGAGGGGCTGTTCAGACCATGTCACGCGCCCTGCCCGTCTACCAGGTAGATGCGTTCACCTCGACCGTCTTCGCGGGTAACCCAGCCGCGGTCTGCCCCCTGGAGGAGTGGCTGGACGACCACACCCTTCAGGCCATCGCGGCCGAGAACAACCTTTCGGAGACGGCTTTCCTCGTTCCAGAGCGCGATGACTATGCGATCCGCTGGTTCACCCCGCTCGTGGAGGTGTCCCTGTGCGGCCATGCGACCCTTGCCAGCGCCTACGTGGCCTTCGAGAAGCTGGGCGTGCCAGGCGCTGAGCTGGTCTTCCGCAGCAGGCGGAGTGGGTGCCTTCCGGTGCGGCGCGCCGCGGATCTGTTGATGATGGAGCTCCCTGTACGATTGCCGAGGCCGCTCGACGATCCGCCTGACATAGCCGGGGCCGTCGGAGTGCTCCCCCAAGACGCGTTCACGTCAGAGGAGGGCGACCTCCTGGTGGTGCTCGCGTCCGAGGCGGAGGTCCGGGCCGTGAGCCCGGACCTGGGCCAGATCGCCGCCTGGCCCTATCGAGGCCTCATCGTTACGGCCCCCGGCGATGATTGTGACTTCGTGAGCCGCTTCTTCGCCCCCGCCGTCGGGGTGCCGGAGGACCCTGTCACAGGCTCCGCTCATTGCGTTCTGGCCCCCTACTGGGGGGAGCGCCTCGGGCGGCGCGAGCTGCTGGCACGCCAAGTCTCCCGCCGCGGCGGTGAGTTGATGTGCGAGCACCGTGGCCACCGGGTGGGCATCGCCGGCCACGCGGCGCTCTATATGGAGGGCACTATCTACGTCTGACGCGGTAGCGTACGCGAGGAGCGTCCGGCCGGGGCGCCGGACGCTCCTGAGGCATACTGCCAGCCCTAACGGACCGAGTGCGGAACCGCTGGTTGGACTTCCTCGTTCTCGCCCTCCTCGGTTCCTTCGACTTCCGCTTCCGCCCCTTCGGCCTCTGCGCCCTCGTCCTCGGTCTTCTTGTCCTTGTCAGGGTCGGGCCGCATCTCCTCGAGGCCCGGCACCACGGGCGCACCGGCGGAAGTGCCCAGAGTGCGCAGCAGGAAGTCCTCATAGACCTGGTACCGCTGCAGCCGCTGCACATGGCCGCCCAGGCCATGGCCGCCGGCGGGGTCCAGGAAGAGGTCGACGAGTGGTCCTTTACCGGCATCGAGAAGCGCGGCGTAGACCTTCACCGTGTCTTGATAGAGGACGTTGTCATCCTTCATGCCGTGGATCAGGAGCAGGCGGCCCTGAAGCTCCTTCGCCCGAGGCGCCAGGGAGAACTCGGCGAGATCGGCCTGGCCGACGCGGGTATCGCCCACGACGCCCTGGGCGTACCACGCGTTGTAGTTCTCCCATTCGGTGGGTCCGGCGCCCGCGATGCCGACGGCGAAGGTCTCGGGAGCCGTGTACATGCACATCTGGGTCTGGAAACCACCGAAGCTCCAGCCGTGGATGCCTACACGCTTTTCGTCGATGCCGCCGTACTCCGACCGGAGGAACTTCACCCCGTCCACCAGGTCCTCGGTCTGGGGCACGCCCACCTGCTCGAAACTGGCCTTCTCGAAGACCGCCCCGTAGCCGGACTGCCCGCGCGGGTCGATGGCGCAAGTGACGTAGCCGTAGTGCTTCGCCATGTAGTAGTGGAAGTAGTAGGTGTCTGACCCGTAGACCCCATCGACGACGGTCTTGCTACCACTTCCCAGGGGCCCTCCGTAGACGTACACGAGCAGGGGACGCTTGTCTTCGGGCTTGAGATCCTCGGGCAGCCACAATATGCCATGGATGTCGTGCCCGTGTCGGTTCTTGTAGGAGAAGAACTGCGGGATGGGCTCGGTCAGAGCGTGGGCTTTGGGCGGGTGGGAGTCGGTCAGGGCGACCTGGGTGCCCACCTCGCCATCGATATGCACGAGTTCCCGGAGCACGCCGTAGTGCTCGTAGATGGCCAGCACGTGCCGGCCGTCGGGGCTCACCCGAGCCTGGGAGTAGTAGCCTGGCTCCGTTGTGAGACGCGTCATCTCCGCCGACTCGAGATCGATGGCGTAGACATCCCGATAGGCGGGTCCCTCACGGGTGCCCTCGAGGAAGAGCTTGGTGTGCTCTTCGTTCAGCTCGATCGGGTAGGCCTCCCAGGGCCCCTGGGTCAGCGGCGTGAGCGCCTCGTAGAGTGGATCGAGGATGTAGAGGTGTCGGAAACCGGACTGCTCGGTCATGAGCACGATGCGCTTGCTGTCCGCGAGGTACCACGGCCGGATATCGTAGGGGGCGTTGGGGCCACCGTTGTGTAGGAAGCGGGTAAGCTGCTTGGCCTCGATCTCCGGGTCCTCGTCCTTCGGCAGATCGTTGCTCGCGGCCTTGCTCTCCTCCTCGTCCGACGGCTCTTCGGTCTTGCCATGGTCGTAGCCATCCGGGAAGGCGGCCTCGTAGACCCATACGTTGTCCGTTGACTGCTCGTAGACCGACCAGACGACGCGAGTTGAGTCTGGGGACCAATCGGGCATCGTGTGGGAATCCCGAGGTCCCGTGACCTCGTGGGAGTAGACCTTGATCGGCTTGTGCGCCTCTGCGTTGAGATCGGAGATGTCCCATAGGTATACGGACCAAGTGGTCTTGCCACTCGGGTCATCGGATACCTGACGCCCCACCTCGTACGATCGGGCGAATCGCTCGCTGAAGTCCACGATGGTAACGGTGCGCCCACTCTGTCTGCCTTCGGTCCGACTGGTCACGAAGGTCAGCTTGCGACCATCGGGACTCAGCCGGTACGAGTCCATCCGCTCTCCTCCCTCGAGCGAAGGCCGTAGTTCGGTGATGAGGTGGCTTCCGAACTCGACGTGCATCACCGAGTCGCCGCGCTGGTAGAGGAAGCCGTCACCCTCGGGCAGGTAATGAGCCGACTGCTCCGTGTCGCCAGTCTTGGTCAGGCGCGATACCGCCCCGCTCTCAACCTCGTACCGGTACAGGTCGCCCTGCGACGAGAAGATGAACTCATTGGCCTTGGGCGACCACTCGTAGTAGGTGATCCCCGAGTACCGAGGGGCTTTCTCGTCGTCCGCGTCCTTCTCGCCCACCCAGTCGCCACTCTTCTTCAGCGCCTTGATGAGTTCGCGGTTCTCCTCCGTCTCGCCCTCGTCACCGGCGCGCCGAGCCTTCTTGATGCGATCCTCGCGGACCTCACGGGTGCTCCGCTGGAAGGGCGCCAACACCGAGACGGAGGTGATCCGTTTCGTCTCGCCCGAGGCCACGTCCAGCAGCCAGAGGTCACTGCCGTGTCGCCGCTCGTCATACGGCCGGTACCGGTAGGCGGCGTAGGAGCCGTCAAAGGAGAAGTCCATCTCCGTGGCTGAGGGGCCGAAGAAGCCCTTATCGCCAAGGATCTCCTCGAGCGTCCAGTGGTACTCCACGGCTTCCTCGGACTCCGCGCCGCTCTCCTCGCTTGCCTGGGTGTCCTCCTCCTGAGGCTGGGCCGCTAGTGGCCACGGAAGGGCCAGCAGCGCCAGCCAGAGCAGGGGGACTCTACACCAACGGGCTCTCACGTAGGCTCAACTCCTTCGAGACGTGTCGTCACGTTGCCGTCCCCGAATACTCCCTGAAGGGGTGCGAAGCCTGCCTGGTTCGTGGATTCGAGGGGCCGTTCCCTGGGAGGCTGCCGGCGGTGCCACGCGAAGTTCCAGCCCGGAACGGAGAGTGAGGCCACATGACCTTCGCAGTCGTGGCTCTGGCAGGGGCTTGCCTTGCCATCGGCGCATCCGAGGACCCGCTACGGCCCACCGGGCTGCAATGCAACGGCCTCACCGATCCTCTAGGGGTTGATGACCCCGCTCCTCGCCTAAGCTGGACCCTGGAGTCAGGGCGTCGAGGCGACCGCCAGACGGCGTACCGCATCGTGGCCGCCTCGACTGTGCGGGGTCTGGCCGCTGCGGATGGGTTGCTGTGGGATACGGGGCGGGTCGAGTCGGCGGAATCGCTGCACATCCCCTACGGGGGAAGGCGACTGGAGCCCGGTCAGCGCGTACACTGGCGCGTGCAGGTGTGGGATGCTGCGGAAGTGGCGTCCGAGTGGAGCCCCGCCGCGTCCTTCGAGATGGGCCGCATGGGGGACTGGCAGGCCACGTGGATAGAGGCCCCCTGGCCCGAGCCGGCCTCGGACGAGGACTTCTACGCAGACCAGCCGGCGCCCCACTTCCGCAGCGAGTTCACCATCGCGAAGCCGGTCCGTCGGGCCCGCGCTTACGTGAGCGGCCTCGGCTACTACGAGCTGCGCCTCAACGGAGCGCCGGCGGGTGACCACGTGCTCGACCCTGGGTGGACCGAATACGCCCATCGTGTCTTCTACGCAACACTGGACATCACCGACATGGTGCGGCCAGGCCGGAACTGCGTCGGCGCCATCGTCGGGAACGGCTTCTGGAACCCGCTTCCTCTGCGGATGTGGGGCGGAATCAACCTCCGGCAACACCTGACCGTGGGCCCTCCGCGGCTGATCTGCCAGTTGGAGATCGAGTACGCCGACGGCTCGTCGGAGCGGGTGGTCTCCGATGACTCCTGGCGCGTGGCCCGAGGGCCCATCCGACGGAATAGCGTCTACCTGGGCGAGGCCTACGATGCCCGGCTGGAGATGCCCGGCTGGGATCTCCCCGGCTACGACGACGGCGCCTGGGATGGAGCCGTGCGGTGCGCCCAGGCTCTCGGCGCTCTTCAGGCCCAGCCTCTATCGCCGATTCGGGTCACTGACGTGTTTGAGCCCATCGGCGTGACGGAGCCGGTCGAGGGCGTTCGAATCTACGACTTCGGCCAGAACATGGCCGGACGCGCGTCCCTCACCATCGAGGCCCCCGCAGGCGCCCAGGTCCGCTTGCGGTACGGCGAGCTTCTGCATCCTGATGGTTCGCTGAACCCGCTGACCAGCGTCTGCGGGCAGATCAAGTCGCCTGGGATGGGCGGTCCTGGCGCCCCCGATCTGGCGGTGCAGGAGGACTCCTACGTTGCTCGGGGCGAGGGGGTCGAGACGTGGACGCCCCGCTTTACATTCCACGGCTTCCGGTACGTGGAAGTCACAGGCGCGCCAGCTTCGGTGTCGCTGCGGGCCCAGCGGTTGCATAGCGATCTCCAGCCGGTGGGCCGGTTCGAGTGTAGCGACCCGCTCCTGAACGGCATCGAGGGCTTGTGCCGCCAAGCGCTCCTCAGCAACCTGCACTCAGTCCAGAGCGACTGCCCGCACCGAGAGAAGTTCGGGTACGGTGGGGACATCGTGGCTTCGAGCGAGTACGCCATGATGCTGCTCGATATGCAGGCCTTCTACGGCAAGTGCGTTCGGGACTTTGGGGACGCGCAGCGCGCGAACGGCGGGTTCACGGAGACAGCGCCCTACGTGGGCATCGCGGACGGAGGCTTCGGGGAAGGCTCGGGCCCCATCGGCTGGGGGACAGCCCACCCGCTGCTGATCTGGCAGCTCAGGCAGTACTATGGAGAGACGGGGTTGATGGCCGAGCAGTACGAGCGGGCGGCGCGCTGGCTCGCGATGCTCGTGGAGCAGTCGGACGGGCTCATCATCAGCCACGGCATCGGTGACCATGAGAGCCTCGTCCCCAAGCCTACAGCGCTCACCAGCACGGCCTTTCTGGCCCTCAACGCCGACCTCGTGGCCCGGATGGCGGGGCTCCTCGGGCGCACGGAGGACGAAGCGCGGTACAGCGAGCTGGCAAAGCGAGCGCAGGAGGCCCTGAACGACCGCTTCCTAGACCCCACCACAGGGCGGTACGACGCCGGCACCCAGACCTGCCAGTCCATGGTCTTGAGCCTCGGCCTTGTGCCGCCGTCGTCCCGCGGCGACGTCCTCGACCGGCTCGTCGAGGACCTCATGGCGGAGGGTGAGCCGCGCCTTACAACTGGTATCTTCGGAACGAAGTACCTCCTGGAGTCCCTCACCGCGAACGGGCGCGCGGACCTGGCGTACCGTCTGGCGAAGCGCCGCGAGTTCCCGAGTTGGGGGTACATGCTGGACAACGGCGCGACGACGCTCTGGGAGGTCTGGTCCTACAACGATAATGTCTTCAGCCACAATCACCCCATGTTCGGCTCCATCGCGCAGTGGCTCTACCAGGGGCTGGCGGGGATACGACCTCACGACACCGCGGTGGGTTTCGACCACGTGGTCATCGCCCCGTACATTCCCGACGATCTGCAGTGGCTGCGTGCCGAGTACCGCTCCGTCCGCGGCCCTATCCGATGCGAATGGGAACGCGCTGGGGGCCGGCTCTCCCTCCTCGTATCCCTGCCACCCAACGCGACGGGAGTGCTGGTCCTGCCTGGTGACGTGGTGGACCAGATACCGGTCGAGGCCGGGATCGAGTGGGTCGATCACACGGATGGAGCTACCCGAGTGGCGCTCGGGTCGGGGTCATACGTGTTTGGGATTGGCGATCCCAGGGAATGACCTGCGGGGATGCCCTCGGTCCGACTCGCAGGATTGGGTGACGTCACCACGGAACCGGGAGTGGCTGTCGAGAGGTGAGTGCCCGCGCGAGGCACTCGCGATGGCGAGGTAGGCTCATGTTCGACAGAGATACCTTGGAGTACATCACTGCCGGCACCTATTGGTCTCTGGTGCTGTGCTGGTGTGCCATCCTGATCTTCTACGTCAAGGAATATAGCTGGCTTCGGAAGACGAACCGGCTCGTCGCCACGCTGATCATCGTCATCTTCATCGACGGCGCCCGGACCCTCGTCGAGAGCGTCTATTTCGGCATCTGGTACACGGCGAGCGCGGAGCTGTTCCCCTACGCCTGGAAGTCGGTTCTGGAGCAGCCTGAGCATGTGCTCATCCCGAAGCTTCTCAACTTCCTGGCCGCCTTGGTCATTATCAGCGTCCTCGTTCGGCGGTGGTTCCGGGACGCGGACCAGGAGGCCCAGCGGCAGCAGGAGCTCACCCAGTCGCACGAGGAGCTGAAGCGGCTAGAGAAGCTCCGTGACGACCTCGTGCACATGATCGTCCACGACATGCGTACGCCGATCACGAGCATTATGGGCTCTTTGCAGACAGCCTTGGCCGAGGATCAGGGCTCGGAAGTGCGCGATGAGATGGTGCAGAACGCCATCGACGACGCTCAGCGGCTCGAGGGTATGATGGCCGATCTTCTGGATGTAAACCGCCTCGAGACTGGCAAACTCGAACTCAGTATCGGCCCAGCAGTGGTCAGGGAGATCCTCGAGGAGGCGGGCCGAATGGTCGCCTTCGCCGCCGCTGAGAAGGATGTTCGCCTCATTGTCGAGGACACTACGCCCGGGCTCGCCGTCCGCGCCGACCGGCGCATCCTGCTTCGGATCCTCGGAAACCTTGCGCAGAACGCCATCCGTCACACGCCCGACGGCGGCACGGTGACTCTCAGCGCGACTGGCCGCCAGGACGCAGTGGAGTTCCGAGTAGCGGACACCGGCGAGGGGATCCCGGAGCGAATCCTGCCCCGGGTATTCGACAAGTTCTTCCACGCCTCGGCCAGTGAGGCGAAGCAACTCCGATCCATCGGCCTCGGACTCGCCTTCTGCCGGCTCGCGACGGAGGCTCACGGCGGGACGATCCGCGTCGAGAGCACCGAGGGCGAGGGCAGCGTGTTTTCCTTCACGATACCCCACCGGCCCGCCGAGCACTGACCTCCACTCCGTCACGCTTGGCATCGCGTCCAGCCGCGGCGTCGCCTCGGCGTGGTCACCCATAGGAGGGCGCTGACCGTGCACGGGGAAGCACGGAGGCACCCGAGAGCGTGGGAGGCAGACGTGGCAGCGCTGATCATACTCCTGGCTACTGTGCCCCTGGCCCAAGCCGATGTGCCATCGCACTCGCCCATCACGGCATCCTCGACCATGGACGAGCGGTACCTGGCTGAGTTCGCCCTCGACGGCGACGTCTCCACCCGCTGGGCGAGCGCGTCGGCAGGGGCCGACCCGGAGTGGCTGATGCTGGACCTGGGCAGCCAGCGGCTCCTGGGTGCGCTGGCGCTCCGCTGGGAGGCGGCTTATGCGGCTCACTATGCCGTGGAGATCTCGGATGAAGGCCAGGAGTGGACCCGGGTCTACGAGCAGGCCGCTGGTGTCGGCGGAGTCGAGACCCTCCCCTCTGTGGCGCAGACGTGCCGATTCGTGCGAATCCTGTGCCTCGGCGTCGGGCCTTTCGGGCTCTACTCCCTCTGGGAGGTGGAGGGCGCGGACGAAGAGGGCCGCGAGGCGATCCGGGCGGCGCGGGCGGTGCTGGAGGAGCGGCAGGAGGCGGCGCGCGCGGTGCTCCGTGACCGGATCGCTAGCGCCTTCGGTGAGGATGGCGTCGAGGAGATCGTCTTCGCTACACGGATCCCCGCCTCGGCGGCGGATGGTCATTGGTACGCGAACTTTGGGTACTACGCGGGGAGCGTCGACCACCTCACCTACCTGCCTGGCTGGGGGCGGCTATGCGCGCTGAACCTCTCGACAGGCGAAGTCCGTGTTCTCCTGGAGGACGAGCAAGGGTGCGTTCGAGACCCACAGGTTGACTCCACGGGCGAACGTGTCATCTTCTCGTACCTGCCTGCCGGCGATCGCCACTACCATCTCTACGAGATCAGAGCCGACGGAACCGGGCTGCGCCAGCTCACCGATGGCCCGTGGGATGACATCGAGCCCACCTTCCTCCCCGATGGCGACATCATGTTCGTGTCCTCGCGGGCGAAGCGATGGGTCAACTGTTGGTTGACGCAGGTGGGGACGCTCCATCGCTGCAGGCCCGATGGCAGTGGCATACAGCTCCTCTCCAGCAACCTAGAGCACGACAACACCCCGTGGCTGCTGCACGATGGCCGCATCCTCTACACGCGCTGGGAGTACGTTGACCGCAGCCAGGTCGACTACCACGGCCTCTGGACCATGAATCCCGATGGCACGGGCCAGATGACCTTCTTCGGCAACATGCACCCAGGCACAGTCATGATCGACGCGAAGCCGGTCCCGGGCACCAACGAGGTCATCTCCATCTTCTCTCCTGGCCATGGCCTCATGGAGCATGCGGGCGCGCTGACGCTGTTGGACCCGGGCGACGGCCCGGACAATCGGGCTCGGGCGCGGGCCGTCGCTCCCGGCGCGAACGTCCGCGACCCGTTCGCGCTCAACCCCGACCTGTTCGTGGCCGCGGTGGATCACGAGATCCGGATCTACGAGCGGGGCGGCACGTGGGTGCCTCTCTATGCGCTACCGCCCGAGGATGTGGCCCGCGGTCTATGGATCCATGAGCCCAGGCCCCTGCGGGCCGCGCAGGCCCCGCCCCAGATCGCGCCTCGGGTGAACCTGAGCAGAGCCGACGCAACTCTGATCCTGACCGACCTCTACCACGGCCGCAGGCTGGATGGCGTCGAACGCGGCGAGATCACCGATCTACTCGTTGTCGAGCCCCTTCCCAAGCCGATCAACTACACGGGAGGGATGGATCCACTGACCTACGGGGGCACTTTCACCCTGGAGCGGCTGGTAGGAACCGTCCCCGTGGAGCCGGACGGTTCGGCGCACTTCCGACTCCCGGCCCTGCGTAGCTTCTTCTTCGTCGCCCTCGACGCGGATGGTCAGGCCGTCAAGCGCATGCAGTCGTTCTGCAGCCTTCAGCCGGGCGAGCAGCAGGGCTGCGTGGGGTGCCACGAGGAGCGGACTCAGACCCCCAGGGCCGGGGTGGAGCCGATGGCCGCGAGGCAGTCGCCTGAGCTTCCACGGCCGATCGAGGGGATGCCGCAGGTCTTCGACTTCCCGCGGGACATCCAGCCGATCCTTGATGCTCACTGCCTCAGGTGCCACGACTACGTCCGGCACGAGGAGCAGGGCCCGAGGGCCGGTGGGGTGATCTTGTCCGGGGACCATGGCCCCATGTTCTCTCACAGCTACTACGAGCTGACCGTTCGCCGTCAGATCGTGGACGGGCGCAATGATCCGATCAGCAATCTAGCGCCGCGCACGATCGGCGCCGTGGCAAGTCCTCTCTGGCACAAGATCGAGCAAGGCCACCAAGGGGTTCAGCTATCCGGTCGGGAGAAGGATACCGTGCGGCTTTGGATCGAGACCGGCGCCGTCTACCCCGGCACCTACGGCGCCCTTGGCAGCGGGATGATCGGCGGCTACTACGCGAACGGGCAGGTGGGCACTGACTTCGACTGGCCGGAGGCCCACGCCGCGAGCGAGACCGTGGAGAGCCGCTGCGTCCAATGTCACCAGGGAGAGAAGGTCCTGCCCCGTAACCTGTCCGATGAGCGTGACGTCTCCTTTTGGCGTCCCGACTGGAGCGACCCACGGCTGCCCCTCGCTCGTCACGCTGTCTGGAACCTGACGCGGCCGGAGCTTTCGTTGATGCTGCTGGCGCCCCTTGCCGCCGACGCCGGAGGCTATGGAACGTGCCGGGAAGCCGGCGGCGCTGCTGTGTTCGCTAGCGTGGAGGACCCTGGGTACGCCGCTTTGCTGGCCCTGGCGCGCGCGGGGAAGGCAAGGCTCGAAGAGATCGGTCGGTTCGATATGCATGGTTTCCGGTCCCCTGAGCCGTATCTTCGGGAGATGGCGCGCTACGGCGTGATCGATGCGATCCCTCCCGAGGGGGAGCCGGTTGACCCATACACTCTGGACGAGAGCTACTGGCGCTCCCTGTGGTGGTCTCCCCAGTAGCGCAACTACCACCCCTTGGAGTGATCCCGCCACTGCACTGGGCTCGACATCCTTACCTTGCTGGGGGAAACTGTCGCCTCGGCGACACCGTCCCATGGGTGTGCCCCAAGCACGGATCGAGGACGGATAGACTTGGCGATTAGACCGCTCGACTCGGACGAGCCGAGCGAACAACAGCCCCTTCCCCCCACGCGGCCATCCCGGGTGCTGATGCACAGCCTGAGGTACATCACCCTGGCGTGGGCCTTCGGCGCTGCGTGGATGTACATAACCACAGGAGCCGCCCTGACCCGGGCCGCCCAGTTGTTTGGCATGCCTGCCTTCGGCTTCGGCCTTCTGGCGGCGCTCCCCTACGCCGGCAGCTTGATGCAGGTGCCCGCCAGCTACCTCATCGAGAAGTACGGCCACCGGAAGCCCGTTTTCCTGGTCAGCGGCCTCGTGCATCGTGCCCTGTGGTTCGCCATCGCCGCCATTCCATGGCTCATCCCGCCCGAGGCGTGGTGGATCGCGCTCCTGGTTCTGCTGGCGAGCTCCAGCTTCCTGGGCCACGTGTCCTCGCCCGGGGTGATGGCCTGGTTTGGTGACGTCATTCCCCGACCTGTTCGCGGGCGGTACTTCTCGCGCCGCATGCAGGTGGGTCAGCTGACTGGTCTCATGGCGACACTGCTCGTTGGGTGGGCATTGGACCGCACCGGCGCCGTGGACGAGCACAGCCTCCGGGTCACCGTAAGCGCGCTGTTCGCCGTCGCGGCGCTTGTGGGCGTCATCGACTACCTGCTCCTCGTCCGGCTTCCTGACCCATCGCCAGACCCGCCGAGTCCTAAGCTGAGCCTCCTAAGCATGATCAAGGCGCCGCTCGCCGATAGGCGCTTCCGACGCTACCTCGGGTTCAACATGACCTTGACGTTCAGCCTGGGCTACGTGGGGCAGTTCATCTGGCTCTACGTCTTCGATGTGGTCGAGATGACCAACGCCCAGGCGAACCTGATGCTGGTCGGCATCCCGCTGATCATATCGATGCTCAGTGTCCGCTTCTGGGGGAATCTCATCGATCAGCACGGTCGGCTCCCCGTGCTGGCCGTGTGCGGTGTGTGCATCATCTTCGGAGGGGCTTCGTGGGTTTTCGTCACCAAGGAGAGCTGGTGGCTGGGCTACTCCGCGTCGACCATCTCCATGTTCGCGTTCCCAGGGATGGATCTGGCGAACCTGAACCTCCTGCTCGGCCTGACCCGTCCCCCCGGCACGCGCCGTCAGAACAGCGCCTACCTCGCAGTGAACAGCGTGGCGATCGCTGTGGCGGGCATGCTCAGCGGCGTCTTCGGGGGGCTCGTTGCGCGGAACCTCGAGGGTTGGACGGGCTCACTCTTCGGATGGCCGCTCACCTACCACGGACTGCTGCTTCTGATCTCCTCAGCCTTGCGCGGCCTGTCGCTGCTCTGGCTCATCGGGATGGAAGACCAGGGCGCGCACAGTACGCGCATGGCGATCCGTCAGGTGCGCGCCAACATCTACTCGAACATGCAGCAGGCGTTCCTGCTGCCCATGCGTCGGCTGGGCAGTATGCGCCGCAACACTTTCCGCGTGCGTGGCTTTCTGGCGGTGCCTCGCATCGGTCGCACCAGGTAGCTTACTGCGATGGAGCGCCTCTTGCAGCCAGTTCGCGCGGGCACGGGGCCCCTTGCGGCCGCGCGCGGTGCGGAGTATGGTCATTCGTTGCACGCGGGCCTGGCGCCCGCCTCTGGGAAGCGAGGTGCGCGCTTATATGGGCGTCTTGGCGATCACGGGTGGCACTCCGGTGCGCACAGACCCGTGGCCCACGTGGCCTATGAGTGGCGACGTGGAGGAGAGCGGCCTCCTTGAGGTGCTCCGCTCTGGGGCGTGGGGCAGTCAGTACGGCAAGTGCACCGAACGCTTCGAGGTGGGCTTCGGCAAGATCGCGGGGACGCGGCACTGCATCGCGACCACCACGGGCACGGCTGCTCTAGAGATCGCTTTCCAGGCGGTGGGGGTGGGCTGCGGTGACGAGGTGATCGTGCCCGCTTACACCTTCATGGCGACCGCCACCGCCGCTCTGGCCATCTTCGCCAAGCCCGTCTTCGTTGACGTCAGTGCGGACACGTGGACCCTCGACCCCGCTGCTGTAGAGGCCGCGATCACCCCGCGCACTAAGGCGATCGTCCCCGTCCACGTTGCGGGCAACCCGTGCCGCATGGACGAGATCATGAGCATTGCATGGGAGCACGAGGTCGCGGTGGTGGAGGACGCCGCCCAGGCCCACGGGGGGATGTACAGAGGCCGACCGCTGGGCTCCGTGGGCGATGTCGCCTGCTTCAGCTTTCAGGCAAGCAAGAACGTGAGCAGTGGTGAGGGCGGCGCCATCACCACCAACGACGACCGCATCGCCGAACGCTGCCGGCGTGTCTACAATTGCGGCCGTCCGCGTGACCCCGAGATCGACGCAGGTCCCGTGATCGGGACCAATGAGCGGATGACCGAGTTCCAGGCGGCCGTGCTCCTGGGGCAGCTGGAGCGGCTGGCTGAGCAGACCAAGACGCGTCAGGCCAGCGCCCGCCGTCTGCACGAACTCCTCGAGGGTGTGGAGGGCGTGAGCGGGGTGGCCATCCCAGGCGAGGGCTCGGCGAGCGCCGTCCATCTGTTCCTCGTCAACTACGATCCCGCGGCGTTCGCCGGCCTTCCGAAGGCCAAGATGCTCGAGGCGCTTGCTGCCGAGAACACGCCCGCGGCGCCTGGCTATACACCGATCCATCGCCTGGGCATGTTCGCGCGAGACAGCACGGGGCGCTCTGTGGCGGAGCGTGACACGGGTATGGAGCTGGACTTCTCGGGCACAGTATGTCCGTTTGCCGAGCGGATCTGCGGGGAGTACGGTTTCTGGATCTACCAGAAGCCGTTCCTGGCAGGCCCCGAGGCCATCGAGGACTACGCCCGAGCGCTGCTCAAGATCCAGAGGAACGCATCCGAACTGCTGTAGACGGTGAAGCTGTTCCGGCCCACGGTCGGTGGGCCGGAACAGCGCTGACTAGTACGGGAACTGCTTCACAGACCGGATAACCATCGCGAGGGCCGAGCCGGCCATACTCATCAGGCCCATCCCACACGCGAACCCCGCCATGAGTACCGGAGCCCAGAGTTTCCACTGCCTCCGGCCATAGCGCTTCTCGAAGTAGAAGCGGCTGAGCAAGGCGCCTACGAGTTGCAGGATGATGCCGTGAGGCATCTGTCCGGTGCCCCGAATGAGCCCATAGATAAACATCGTGGGCATTCGGAAACTCGCCAGGATGGTGTAACCGCCCATTGCCAGACCCAGCCAGATGAAGATGACTCGCACCTTGTCGGGACGGAACACGGCGTCGCGGAAGAACGTCGAGTCCTCGCCCGTGGCCGTGAACCACAGGGCCTGCTGCATGGACTCCAAGGGCCACATCTTCTGGGCGTAGGGGTACGCCTGGGAGGGGATGGGTTGGAGTCGCCAGATGAACTGCCAGAAGAGGAAGCTGGTACCGAGGATCAGAGGGAACATGAGGATCTCGGCCTTGATGACCGAGGTCATCCGCGTTCCGGTGAGCTCGACGGTGCGGAAGAACTGGGCCTGGGGCCCCATGTCGCCCAGCGGGATCGGGGCGAACCAGATGTCAACCCCACGGTAACCTGAGAGGATGAAGCTGATCTCGCGGACCATGGGGATGGCGATGCCCTGGCCGATCAGACCCGTGAGCCGGGCGCTGATGTACGACATGACCGGGGTGTAGAAGAAGCCGAAGAACAGCAGCCACCACATGGGGAACCGCGGGATCAATATGCGACAGATGACCACGAGGCAGGCCACGGACACCAGGTAGAAGGCGATGCAGAGCCAGATGGGGATGTCCCCTCTGGCCGCGCCCGTGACGCCCATCTCCTCGCGACGCTTGATGTCGCCTGCCTTCTTGGCCATGTAGAGGTTCTTGCCAACCTCCCAGAAGCCGATGATCCCAATGGCGATAGCGACACCGATGCCGGCGGGCAGCCAGTAGTCTTGCCAAGCCACGAAGGTGGTCTGAACGGTATCCATCCCAGGCTCGTAGTGGGGCATGTTGCCGGTTCGAACCAGGTGTGGGTTCACGAACATCGCGATCAGGCTGGCAGCAGCCGTGCCCATCACGGCCCAGAAGGGGATGATGAAGCCGGACAGGATGCCGCTGACGTCGGTGGCGATGCCTGTGGGCCAGCCGGGCAGGATCTTCTCGGTGCGCGTCGTGAGGTCGATGAAGGGGATGGGGATGAGCTGTATTGGGTTGCTCAGTACCGATCCCGACAGAATCGGTATGAATAGGTAGAAAACGGACCACGCGAGCCCGATGACCGCTCCGACGGAGAAGATGTGCCAGCGCCAGGTTTCGCGCTTCTGAGTCTGCTCGGCAAGAGCGGTGGAGCCCTGCGCCGCAATGGGCGCGAAGGGGAACGGGAGTCGCTCTATGTCCGAGGTGATGCGGAACAGGATGAAACCGAGCCCAACCCACTGCAGACGCCCGATGATCTGGCCCAACACGAGCAGGCCGATGGGCACCAGCCAGTCGGCGTGGACGAAGGTACGCTCGATGATGCCAGGCGAGTCGGGTTTCGGCACGACCCACTCAGGTATGCCGGCGGCAATCCCGAAGCCCTTGGCGGCTGGCGAACTCGCGAAATACTGGGTCCATACGAGGTTCGCGAAGGGGCCTCCCGCGCGGCCGCTGCCCACCATGGTGGTAAGCGCGGCGGCCACGTAGAAGAGTATGTACACTTCTTGCCGCGTGAGCCTCTGGAACGATCGCCGGGCGACCTCAGTGAATAGGATGATGGTGACCCACTCGGCCGCGGCGCTGATGCCGACGCCAGCCACCAGCCCCAGGTAGATGGACGAGGGGATCATGATGAAGCAGATAAACAGGGCGCCGATGATCGTCCGCCGGTTGAACCCATCCTCGAAGGTGGATGGGACCTCCATTAGGGAGCGGTACTCCTCGAGCTCCCTATCGACGTACGGGCGTCTGCCCTGCTTCGGCTCTTCGCTCTCTATAGGTTCCTTCTCAGCCAAGCTCGCCTCGAGCCTCCCCTCGTACCCGTCCTCGCGCTAGTCTGCAGCGGTTGGTTCGGGCTGCTTCTCCTCGTCGGCGGATGGTCCGTTGCCCTGAGCGGTCTTCAGCATCGCGACCAGTTCGGGGTCGCCGACACCGATCTCCATCTCCCGCTCGATGTACGGCTTCCGCGTCTCTAGGTTGAACGTCCGCCAGAGGAGGAACTGCTGCCTCAGGATGGTGAGCAGGTTGCGCGTGAGCCGGATCCACGAAGCCTCGTCCCCATCCTCACGCTTGATGAGGGCGAAGAAGCCGTAGGAGCCTTCGCCCATCTCGGGCGTGGGCTGGGAGATGATCGTGAACCGCTCCCGTACGCCCAGATCGTAGGGCGCCAGCCAGAGAGTAGCCGAGAGCTGGTAGCAGTCGCCGTCCACCTCGTCGACCGTGATCGGCATCTCCGCCAAGTGCACGTTGTCCGCGGAGAACTGGCCCGTGGAGTACTCAACATGGGCTGATAGATAGTCGTGTATGAACACGTTCAGACCACGCACATCGCCCCGAGTCGAGGAGAAGGGCAGGTCGATGGCGAGCACACCCTCCTTGGGGTCCACCATGCGCCAGCGACGGTCGATGCCGGGCGTCGCCAGCCGGGAGGCCATCTGAGCCGGATAGGCCGTCGAGGCGAGTACGGTCAGCATAACGATGATGATGGTAGCCACGGCCGACACGGACGAGTAGTTGAGACTCAGTGCGCCCCCGAAGAGGTTCCACATCACTACGAACTTGGAGAGTGTCTGGCCCACCAGATAGCCACAAACCGCGCCCAGAACCGCGTACACCAGCGCTTCAGCCACGAAGAGGGAGGCTACGTGAACCGGCGCTAGGCCGAGGCTGGAGAAGATGCCGATCTCCCGGGTTCGCTCGTAGACCGAACCGAGCATGGTGTTCAGCACGATGAGGGCCGCGATGAACAGCGGAACGAGTACGCTGCCCGCGCCCTGCACGTCCTTCCGCTGCCGGGTGCTGAGCAGGTAGTTGTCGTCGCCTACTCGTGCGTAGACATTGAGTTCGATGCGCTGGAGGAGACTCGGGATCGCCTCGCGCAACCGTTCCTCATCCTCGAACTTCACGGCGATGGAGCGCAGTGTCCCGCCCGCATCGAGGGCGAAGTCAAGGTTCACAAACCCCACAAGGTCGGGAGGCAGATGGGTATAGCGCTCGATGGCGTCCTCGCCACCTCCCTGGGCGCTGCCCCCCTCACGACGCTGCTGCTGCATGCTCTGGTAGTCGACGGGGGTGATCTCCTCGGAGTCGACGTCCTTGATCTCCGAGACCTGGAGCCTGCCATCATCCTCAAGTAGGCCGGACGCTCCGGCTCCTGCCTGCTTGGCGTCGACGATGCCAATGAGCTCGGCTCCCCACCCGAGCACTTGAACTTCAGCCCCCGGACGATCGGGTGTCGCCACATCCTCCGGCGTCAGCCCCAGGATGGTGCACATATGAGCGGGGAGGATGCACTTGGGGCCACGGTCGGTCGGCTCGAACCAGCGCCCGTGGATCAGCGTCTGGTCGATACCCGTGACCTCCTTCTCCTGGGGAGAAAGCCCCACGAGGGCCCGAGCATCGATGGACAGGTCGCCGTACTCGAGGGGAACAAAGCTCACGTTGCCCACCTGGGAGGCGATATACCAAGCCCGGGGCGCGATCGTGACATCCGGCCGGTTCTCGAACTCGTTCTCCAGGATGCGGCGCGCGGGCAGGCCGAGCGGCTCCCACTGGAGTTGTCTGATCAGGAGCCCTTGATAGGCGCCACCCGGATCGGTGGGCCTCCAATTGAGCTTCACCTCTTCAACAACGGAGGTGAAGCTGATCACCGTAAAGGTGAGGAGAATGAGCGTCACGCACGTGAGGGCGGTCCGCGTCTTACGGCGACGCATGTTCGCGACGCCCAAGCTGAAGGCGGTTCCGGAGGCGGACAGGCGGCCGACGTCCGTCTCCCGGACGCCTGTGACCTGCTGGCGCAGCAGCCTCATGCGGTGGTCAAACTGGCTAACGATGAGGCTGGAGACCATCACCGCCAGGGCGAGCATTATGAAGGCCAGCAGCACGATGATCGGCTGCTTGGTGAGCTCGAAGGCGGGGTGCACGAACCACAGCACCATGAAGATGATGATGAAGAAGCCCGTGGCGCCCGCGACCTGCTTGACGATGTGGGGCGAAGCCAGGAACAGCCGCTCCATGAAGTACGCGAACGGAATGAGCAGCGCTAGGTAGAAGATGACGGCCTTCACGACGTCTGTCGTCGTCTTCATAACGTCGGGATAGACGCGCATCTCGTAGGCGAGCGCGGTACGGACACTGGACAGGAAGCTCGCGTAGTCGTAGCTCTCCAGCGCCGCCTCGGCCTGGTCTATGTAGAGCTTGGCATCGCTGTGCATGTCCGAGGAGCGCTTGTTCTTGATGCCGTACCGGGTCAGTGTCTGTATGCGGTGTTCGTCTATAGCCCACAGGTCGTTCACGACGTACCACGGCGTGGGCGTCAGGTGCGGGTTCTCGGTGAAGTTGTAGCCGCGGCCCGTGGGGTAATCGGCGTCGGCATTGAGCAGGATAAACCGCATGCCGAGCGCTCCCGCGCCGAGCAGGAGCTTCAGGTGCTCCTCGTCGTACTCGGCCGCCTCGTTCTGTTGGCCTCCGACGAACTCGCGGGCGGCGAAAACGGTCGCGACCGGCTCGAAGTAGGAGGTCCAGGCGGGAGTCGGCTCGGGCAGGGCATATCCGAACTGCAGTGGCGCGGAGTCAGTCACCGAATCCAGAACGCTGATGCTTCCGAGGAGCATGAACTGCCGCTGGTCCACGATATCGAAGAGGTTCGTGGTCGCGCAGTTGAAGACGGTGATCTTCCAGTCCTTGGTGGCGGCGTCGATGTCCTGCTGCAGCGGCCGCAGCGTCTCACCGTTGGGACCGCGATCTGGCGCCATTACGATGTTGCCGGTCTCCGGATGCAGGAAGTAGGCATGGATCCCGAAACTGGCCCCTCCGCGCGCCATTTTGGCATTCGGCAGGCCCTGGTAGGCGAACTTCGCGTCACGGTCCACGAGTTGAACGGCATCGCCTCGGACCCCGACGCTGGTCTTGGGGTAGCCTCGGGTGACGGCCACAGCGCCTGGGACGGGGGTGTTGGGCAGGTACTCCTCGTTTTTCGGCTGGAACTCAACGACGCGGCCCTGAGCCGTGCAGAAGTTGTCCTTGTCCAGCTCCTGATACTTGTCGTTCTTGTCGATCAGGCCCCCGAGCTTGTCGTCGTCGAGGGTTCGCTTGAGAACGCAGGAGACCATGGTTGCCTGGCGCTTGAGGTTCGCGAAGTTCACGTGCTCGGGCACGTCATGGGGCGTGTCCACGTAGGCACGCATGTCGTTGCCGGTGCAGAAGCCAATCGCCGGCCTGGAGGCGATGGTAGCCTCCTCGAAGTCCATCGCGAGCCGGCCAGGCAGGTAGGAGCGCCAGTTGCGTCCGGTGATCGAGTTGATGGCGTCAGCGTAGGTCGTCGTAGGATAGCCCAGGGTCATCTGGACGCCCCGCGCCCAGTCCCGGGAGTTGCTTCCGTAGTCCGAGTACTTCCACTGGATGTCCTCGCGGTAGTCGTAGAAGTAGCCCTTGTACATCGCGCAGAGCAGGTCGTTCCGGCTCGAGATGTCCAAGCCGAAGACCGCCGCCACATCCATGGGGCCCACGGTATCAGAGCGCTCGGCGGCACTCTCCAGGATAGTCTTCACCTCCGCGTCGGCCCTGACCAGGGCCGAGAAGCGGCGATTGAAGAAGTCCCGAATGCCGTAGAGCGACTGGAAGTGCCCCGAAGTCGCCAGGAACAGGACGCTCCGCCGCGGAGGGTGGTTCTTGAGAACCCTCGCCACCTCAAGCATGGTGACCAGCGAGGCGGCGTTCTCGGCTCCAGGCGCGAGATCGGGAACCACCGAGATCGAGTCGTAGTACGAGGTGATGACGACTCGCTGATCCGCGCCGGGTCCATCGGGGTACCCCGGCATGGGGCTATCCTCCGTGCCCTGCAACTCCCCGAGGACGTTGAAGGTGGTACGAGACTCCCAACGGACGTCGGAAAAGAGCCGTGCTTTCCGGCCGCTCTGCCCGCTCAAGCGCTCGCGCAGAGCAAGCCCCTCGGCCCGGGGGATCCAGAATCGGGGAACGTCAGCGGGCACGGAGAGGAACTTGGACTCCGCCCCACCGCGGGAGATCAACTCAGGCTCAATGAACACGACGCCTCGAGCGCCCAGCAGGGGAGCATTGAACCAGTTGACATCGTCCGTCCAGTCCATCAGGACGATGCTGTCGTCGATCGGCTTACCGCGGAAGTCACTGAGCGCCCCCGAGCCACCATCCACCAGGTCTGCCTCGACGCCGTCAGTGGGTACGGAGCAGGTGCGGATCAGGTTGGGCCAGAGGGGGTAGACCCGGATCTCCTCGCCATCCAGATCGAGCCAGGTTCCGTGGTCAACGGGGATGGTGACCTCGAACTCCTCGATCCGCACGTTCTCCAGGCCAATGCGCCGGAACTGGTCAACCACCCACGAGCCCGCCACCATGTTCCCCGGCGTGCCCGAGAGCCGACTCCCCAGACTGGCGAGGTCGCGTACGCCCCGCTCCATGCGCCCTTGGCTGACCTCACTCGCGATCTTCTCGTAGAGGGCGCGCTGCTCGGAGGTGAGCTCGATCTCCCCCGTGTCCTCCTCCTCGGGCATGCCCCATGCCGGCTGAGAGGCGGCTGGCTGGGTCGGGACGGCCTCGCTCTCGACGGCGGAGGGAGCCTCCCCGACAGCGTCGGCGGCCGTCACATCGCCATCCGCGGGGACGGAGGCTTCGGAGGCAGTCTCCTCCACAACTGGCTCGGTTGCTCCGTTGTCTTGGCCCATGGCCACGAGGCCTGCCGCCAGGAACAGGCACACGGAGGCGAGTGTGACCCAAGTAGCCCGCTTCACGGTGTCAACCGAACCTCCTCTGGGAGCCCAAGATCGGCTCCGCTCATTTGCCCCAGATGCAGTACGGGGCCAAAGTGGCCTTGGCGATGAGCTGGTACACTGACCAGAAACACCCGCCAGCCATGTCACCCATAATGAGACCGAAGGCCACTGGTACCACGGAGCGGAAGGCCTTGTTGCCTCCGTACCGCGTCACCAGGGACTTGGCGGCCCATGCCATGAGCATGGGCATCCACAGGTACCCCATGGCCCAGCTGCTTGATACCGCGTATCCCGCCGGGTGGATCGGCCACCAGGAGACCCGCATCTTGAGAGCCATCATGGCCAGAGTGGCTACGAAGCCGAACCCGATAGCCACGCTTGAGGCCGGATTCTCGCTCTTCGGGTTCTGGATCACCGCGGTGAGCCGGTTCCAGGGCTCCGAGCCGAAGATCGCGGGCACCTTAGGCTCGAAGAACTGGGCGGCGACGCCCTTGCTGTACATGAAGTGCAGCAGGGCCCAAAACGATGCCAGAGCGCCCAGCGGGATCGCCAAGAGCATGACCCAAGCCAGCGGTCGCGTGCTCATGCCCGTTCGCTCAGCGAGCTTGAATCCCTCTATCTGATGGGGCGCCGGATGAGCGCGATACGCGCGGTTGAACCAGGAGAACAGCTCGGTGGCTGTGCGGCCCTGGGGGCTGATGTTCGCTGTGCCCACGATGCGCTCGAGCATGACGCCGGGGCCGGCGTGGTGAAGGTCGTGGGCTGGCAGCCCCATCTCGGCCCGGATGCGGGACACGGCGAGAGTGAGCACGATGTAGATGAAGAAGAAGGCGAGCGCGTAGCCGAGGCTCATGCCTGCCTTCCAGCCGAAGATCACGCACGCGAAAAAGCCTCCGACCAGCCAGATCACCGCCGTGCGGTAACGCATCGGCTCTTGGCTGTCATCGAGGGCGCCAGGCCGCCCCAGGACGGCCAGCCAGACTCCCTTGAGGTAGCTTCGCGAAGCCCAGACCGAGAAGGCCGCGAGCCCCACGTAGCCGGCGAAGGACTGTTCCTCGATGTAGGGCGGCCCCTCGGGGAGGTGAATGCCCCAGGAGTTGGCCAGAACGCGCATGATCTTGAACACGAAGAAGAAGAACCAGCACGAAAAGGCCAGCTCGGTAGGCAGCAATAGGCACAGGCCCAGGGCGACGGGGTAGATACCCAGCCAGAGCGGACTTCCCCAAGCGAGGGCGTTCCACGGGTGGTCTACGATCTTCGCGCCGATGTTGAATGCCGGCGTCGCTTGTGAAGTCAGGGGTATCTGGGGCACCTGGGGATAGTAGACATGCAGCCCGTTGAGGACGTCGATCGAGAAGATCACGGCGAGCACGGTCCAGAAGAGCTTCTCTCTGACCAGCCAGGTGCCAGGCTGGGTGAAGGTCAAGGGCAATTGGATGATGGGGAAGGTCAGCCGCTCGGCCTCGATCCAGCGCCGGCGGAAGATGGTATTCAGACCAAGGGTGGAGCCGTAGAGCAAGGTCAGGAAGAGCGTCCACATCCCCGCAGGCACGATCCACGCCCGCAGAATGTCGCTCCGGTAGAGGGTGGTGCCGCCCTCCCACATCATCGACACGGGGGCCTTGGAGAACCCTCCCCCCAGGAACGCCGGCACCGTGCCATCCACGGTGAGCCATCGTGGCACGTAGTCGAGGAAGAGCCCGGCCCACTCGTTCTCCGGCCTGGCGTACTCGTAGCAGTAGGTCATGATGGGCACGAGCACCTGGAGCATGTCGTGGCTCACCATGGCAGAGGTGAGGCACAGCACGGTGTAGATCACCAGAAGCTCGCCATGGCTGAGGGCGACGCCTGGCGCGAAACGACGGACGATGGAGTTGATGAGCGTGATGGCCACAAGTATGGCGATCACGTTGTAGAAGAGGGAGATGGTGGTCGGGAAGCCCGCGTACCACACGGTCTCCGTCATGGCGACCCAGTACGCGTTCGCGGGCACCAGAATCGCGGCGATGATGAGAGACCGGAGGGTCACCCCACGCACTGCGGTACTGACCTCTGGTTCCGCGCGCGGTCCGGCCGCGGGTGACTTGGCTTCGATCAACTTCCGGTGCTCTCCCCCAGTGAAGTCTTACGTCGTTCTCCGGGTTCCCCCCCGTCACCTCCTACTTCCTTGCACGGCGTGCTACACGGCTGAGTGAAGGGATGGGGGAGACGCATCCGTCCGCCAACCCGCGGCGCCGAGAGCACGAGCGGCGAGGATGACAAGCGCCGCGAGGGCACCCTCAGAGAAGACGGGGGCGGACATCACCGAGTGACAGCCGAGGACTGCGGCCCGCTGCGGATGGCGGCCAAGGAGAGCCCGCAATGCCCGTACGGCGAGGTCGCCCGGCGGGAGAGGAGAGGACTGGGTACGCGGTTCGCTCTAGCGACGGCCTTGCCGGCGCCCCTCGCGCTTGCGGACAGCGCTCATGCGCTGCTGGCTGCGACGCTGGAACTCCGCCAGCTTCTCGTCAAGATCGCCGCCTCGTCCCCCGCTGCTCGGACGCCGGTCCGTCCCTTGGCTTGGAGGAGGGGTGATGAGCGCCTTTATGGAGAGCTCATACCGGCCCTGCTCGTTTACGCCGAGGACCTTGACCGTGACCTCTTCGTTTTCGCGAACGTAGTCCTCTACGGCTTTGACGTATTCGTGGGCGATCTCCGAGATGTGCACTAAGCCGACATCACCATCGGTGAAGCGGACGAGGGCGCCCACGTTCGGGAGAATCTTGAATACGGTGCCTTGAATCTCAGAGCCTGTCTCAAGGGCCATAAATCTGCAGCACAGCCTGTTCCGCTGAATGAGATCGCGACACTCAGATCGCGCCGCTCCATGGGAGCGGTATGGTAGGAGTATAGCCGTACACAATGGGCACCGTCAAAGGACGGGCCAGGCATTCCCGGATAGCTCCTCGGAGTGGCGCGAAGGCCGATATCGGCCGCCTGCCTCGCAGCCTCTCTCCCCTACCGGAGCAGTGCCGCAATGCGCCCCAGGGGCTGCTCCAGACGGGCAGAGGGCGCCAGGGCGAAGGGCAGGCCGGAGTTCCTCGCCTCCAAGCGCACATGGATGAGACCATCCTCCGCCTCGCAGCGACGCCGGCACACCTCGCGCAGAGTGAGGTTGCTGAGCACAGCGGCACAGTGCTCGAGCGACGGCTCGCCCGAGCGCCAGAGGGCGGGCTCGAGGACCAGCTCGCCATCCCCCTGGTATTCGGCGACACCGAGGAACACACGCGCCTCGTCGAGGGGCTCGCCCAGCTGGCTCGCGAACATGGTATAGGACTCGTCGGGCACGGAGAGCCACGGCGACCCGTCGATGCTAACGGAGCCTAGGGACCAGATGAGCCAGGGCCCATCCAGCCCGTACGCAACGACCGCGGGGCAGTCGCGGCTCACCCCCAGTCGCACCTCGTGACCGCTCAAGTCCACCGTAACGGCGCGCCTCTCGCCGCCGGCTGCCACGATCACCACGAACTCTCCGCCCTGGCAGCGGTTGCGGATGACCCGCAGGGGCTCGTCGCCGGCCGTCTCCTCCGTGACGATAGGTGCGCATCCCAGCCAGTCCGCAGCTTCGCTGACCGAGTCCGGACGGCTCAGGTCGAGCCAACCTGTGTACCCGTCGGCCTGGCGGCTCACTTGGCCGAAACTGGTCTCCCGGATCGGGTGGCCCAGGAGGCCGCGATCCGTGGAGAGGACGCGCGCCCCGCGCCGGGCTCTGGCGAGCACGACGTACCTCTGCTCCTCGGTGAGGGATCCCGCCTCCTCGATCACAACCGCGGAGGTGGCGAGGGGCACATCACCGAGGCCCTCCATCGAGAAGAGGCCCCAGTTCACGTGGAGGCGGCTGAACGCCGCGAACAAGGGGCTGTCTGCCGGGTTGGCGGCGACAAGGGCTAGGGAGGGCTGGTGCGCGTCCGCTTGGAGCAGCGATGTCACGAGCTTCGCGGCGGTGAGCCGCTGGAGCAACCGGGGCTCAAGACCTTGCCCCTCAGCAGAGTGCAGCGTCCCCCCAATGCCCAGCGCCATTGCCTCCATAGCCGCCGACAGGTCGAAACTGCCACCTCGGAGGGCGAGGCGCACAGGATCGCGGCCGAGACGTGATAGGGCCTCCACGGCGGGGGGCACCCTTGAGGGCCCGCTGTAGCTTGGTGTGGACGGCGGCGGTACGACGCGGGATGCGGGCCATAGCTCGCGGAGCAGGCCCAGCCCCCCTGCGGTGCTGGGAGACAAGAGCATGCTCGGCGCCAGGCGAAAGTCGGCGAGCTCCTCGAACAGCAGGGCGCGGCCATCGCTGATCACTGGCACAAGCTCGACGGCGATGCCGCGAGCGTCAGCGAGCGACAGGAGGGCCGCGTCGAACCGACGCTCAAACTCGCCTGGCTGGGAGGCGGTCGCCATCGCCGACTCGATCCTGGCCAGGCGCACCCCCGCGTCCGCCATGCGCGCGAAAGTGGCATCCCAGGCGAGCAAGTCACGGCGCTCCGCTGGCAGGCCGCCTGGCGAGTGCCACGGCCGCTGGATCTCCATGCCCAGCACCGGCTCTCCCGATCCCGAGACAACGAGCCGCCGCCCTGTGACCGAGGAAGGCATCCCGCGCCGTAGGACTGACGGCTCCCAGGTGACCACCATCCCCTGGCCCGTGGCTACGATGGCGCGGTCGTACCGGACCGCTACCTCCGCAAAGACGCAGGGCCTGGGCCATCGACGTCCGTCGAACCGGACGATGGCGCGAAGCGAGTCCATGAAGCCCGCCCCGCGCGACCGCATCGGCTCCACTCCCTCGACACGGTCGATCTCGCGTCCGTCGGCGCCTCGGAGGATGGCGGACAGAGTGAACGATCGGTGATCATCGTGACGGACCAGAGCCTCGATGGGCAGTCGTAGATCTTCTCCCGCCCTCACCAGGGGGTAGTCGAACCATGGACCTGGGACGAGGGGAGACGAAGCCCACTCCACGAGCTTGTCGGATGCCCGCCCATCCGGTCCGAAGGGACTCCAGGAGCCTAGCCCGGGGGAGAGGATGACCAGCGTCGCACCTCGCCACGGACCGCTATGGTAGCGGAGCCCTATGCCCAGGACTGCCAGCGGCATCTGTCGCTCGCGCCCCACGACAACAAGCGGCCGGAACTCGGCGTCCTCCAAGAGAGCCGCCGGCAGCCCCATGACCACCGGCAAGGGGCTGGGCTTCTGGTCGGCCGGCGGGCTCCAGCCCAGTTCTCCCCAAGGGCCCTCGGCCCAAGCCACCTGGGCGCCGCCAGGGGGATCCCACAGAACTACGCCAAGGCGCGCCGCCGCTTCCGGTTCGATGCCATCAGGGAACACGACGGTCGCTTGGCGGGCGAGTAGGGCGTCGAGGAGAGCCTCGGGGCCGTCCTGCCCCAGGTCGCCGGGCCCGGCGATCACCACTGGGCGATCCGGAAGCTCGCTCAGTCCCTGCTGCGGCCGCCAGGCTGTGACCTCGTCCGGATGGAAACCGACGGTGTGGGCCCGGGTCGCGTCGCCCAGCGCGACCACCGGCGGGCGAGTCCGCGCAGATGCGCTCTGCTGCATCGCCGTAAGCAGCAACGCGAGGCAGATCGTCAGCCGACAGAGCTGTGGGAGGCGTTCGGCCAAGGTCTCTCCGACCCCTTCGTGGTGGGCTGGAGGGTCTTTCGCCAGCGCTCGTCAGGAACCTGGGGGATCAGCGGCCGGCGCCGGCGCGCACGTGGCGCCACGCCGCCCGCATTAGCTCGTCCTGAGGTAGGGCGGCAGCCAGCACGTAGACGACGTCTCCATCGGACCATACAACGGCTTGGCGCCGCGCGGTGGGGCGGTCGGTCACGGTATCTAGGGAGTAGTACTCATCGAGGTGGGGGGACTTCCCGTCTTTCGGCTTCTCCAGCAGTGCCACCGGGCGCGCCTGCTTCCCCTCGCCACCATCGGCCAGATACATGAAATGGGCTACCTGCTGGTGGCCGAAGCAGTGCACGGCCACCCCACCAGGCCGCCAACCGGCGGGCCGATCCCGTAACGGCACGAGCCAGGGGACGCGCTTGGAGGCATCCCTGTACCGCTCGGGCCACCCCATGTGGCTGGGGTCGGGCATGGTGAGGGTATGCCCCTTCGGTTCGTAAGTCAGCCAGCGCTCGTTGATGTCCTCGTCGCTGAGGAAGGAGACGGACTCATACTCCGTGCTGCTCACGGGCTTGCCATCCATGCCGTAGGTGGTGTTGCCAAGCTCGAGGTAGGTGGCCTGGTCGATATGTAGCGCCCGCACGGGTACCCAGGAGCCGTGCTGCTTGGGGTTCTTCCGCTCCACTTTGATGCGCCAGGTACTGCGCCCACAAAGCCTTGACGTGCTGATCATAGCTCTGGAGTCGTGCTCCATCCGCCGCGCGAACCCCACGCGCCTCTTGCGCTCCTTGGCGAAGTCCAGAGGTGGCGAGACCAGGGCCACGTCATCGTCGCCCATGACGCGCCATCGGCGCTTGCCGTCGCTGATGACCAGGTGCTGGTTCGTGGGCGGCGGGGCAGGCATGCGTATGTGGTAAGCGCCACGATGCCCCGCGTAGACCTCGCGGGTGAAGCGCATCTCGTGGCCATCAGGTGTTCGAACGCTCGTGACAGCCTTGCCGCGGTGCGGCACGTCATCCTGGTAGTAGGCGGCCTTGCGAAGGACCTCGAAGCCGCTCGGCCCCTCAGCAACGGCCACCAATGAGAGGGCCATGGCCGCCGCCAGGATGCGCAGTACGGACCTCATCTCACAGCCCCAGCCCCGTTAGCATATAGTGACCAGCCCCGGCGCGTGATAGCTGCGCGACAGCGTGGTCAGTGAAGGGGTCGTGGCCGTCATCGGACGCGCCATCGCTGCTGAGGCTCTGGAGCCGCCCCATGGGTTCGACGGTCGCTGACGCAACCATCATCGGCGAGGATTCGACCGCGATCGAGGCCCCTGTGCCTATGGACCTGTGGAAACTCGCGGGCGCCGCGAGTATGAGCGCCACACAAGCGGCCGCGACGAGAGCTGCCCCGCCCAAGGCGGGGGCCGAGACGCGATCACGGAGCCCGCGCCAGTAACTCGGCCGCAGCCTCGAGGCTTCGATACGCGCAAGCGTCGCGCTAGTGAATCCGTTGTTCAGGGGGGCTGTAGGCGGTACGCAGCCGACCAGGGCCGTGTAGGCCTCCGCATCGGCCAGTGCCTTCCGGCAGGCCGGGCACGATGCCACGTGCTCGAGCACACGGGCCTCATCAATCGGCGTAGCCCGGTGGTTCGCCACATCATCGACGAGCCTAAGGACGCATCGACATCGCATCACCCGGGCCTCCTCTCACCATCAACGGAACTCTCTCCGGGAAGCCTCGCGTTCATGTAGCCGGACAGCCGTCGCCTGAGCTCCGTTCGCGCGTTGTAGAGCCTAGACTTGACCGTGCCAACGGGGCAACCCACGATGGCCGCGACCTCCTCATAGGAGTACCCCTCTAGGTCGTAGAGCACAACAACGACCCGCAGCTTGTCCGACAGCTTCCTGATCGCTGCCTGAACATTCGCCGATAGCTCATCCCGACAGAGCCCGAGGAGTGGATCATCCCCCAACGGGCCCGGGAGATCCTCCGTCGGCGATAGTTCCTCGTCGGACGGGCCGATGGGGCACTGAGCAAGCACCTGCCTCCGCTTGTTCTGCCTCCTGGAGTGGTCGATGACGCGGTTGTGCGCGATCCGGAACACCCAAGTGCGGAAGGCGGCATCGGACCGAAACCTAGTCAGGGACGCGTAGGCCTGCACGAACACGTCCTGAGTCAGGTCTTCGGCGTCCACGGGATTCCGCACGGCCCGCACCACGAAGCTATAGACGAGGGTCTTGTAGCGGTCGACCAACTCCCCATAGGCGCCCACGTCACCGGCGAGGCAACGCTGCACCAATACGGAGTCGGTCGTCTCCATGGCCCCGGCCCTCAGAGAACCCGTCATTGTGGTCGCCGCACTGACCATGCTCGCCCTCCGCTCGGCTCTGAGGTTCAGACGAACATGCCGAGGTAGGGTTCACGGGGATTCGGGGGCATCCCTGCGCCTCGCGACGCCGTCCGCTGCCCACTCGATGGGGTGATCATAGCCGCTGGAGATCTGGTTGAACCGGTTGCGGTACGCCTCGGTGTCCTCGATCAGGTACGGCTGATAACCCGCTTTGAGGCCCAGGATCTCGATCTTCGGGGAGTCGTCGTCGCGCAGGGTGACTCTGAGCCCGAGCCCCGCGTCTCCCCAGGCGTGGAACTGAACGTAGACGAGGTTGCCCACGGAGTAGAAGATGGCGCCGTCACCCCACCACTCGCCGCCTTGGAAGACATGGGGGTGGCCCCCGATGATGAGGTCGGCGCCGGCCTCGATGCACGCGCGGTTGAAGGCCTTGATCTCCTCAGTAGGTATAGTGGATTCCTCGACACCGCCATGGTGGTTCACGGCGACAAAGTCAACATCATCGCGCACGCCCTCGATCGCCCGTACTGTGCGCTCCGTGTCCGCCCACGCGATTCGCTCGGCGGGCTCTCCCTCGAATGTCGTGTTGAAGATGGAGGTGACGGAGAGCGTGGCGATTCGCCAGTCGCCCACCTCGGCAACGACGGGCGTGTAAGCCTCCTCAAGGTCCTTCCCAATGCCGGTGTACGGCAGCTTCACCCGGTCTAGTTGGACCATGGTGTCGAGGAAGGGATCGAGACCGTAGTCCCATATGTGGTTGTTCGCGGACCAGACGGCGTCGAAGCCGGCGTCCTTCATCACGTCCGCGGCCACGGCGGGGGCGCAGTAGACTAGGCTCCCCGGCTGGCCGACGGTGCCCGGCAGGTCCGAGACCTGTACCTCGAGCTCGGCGCAAGCCCAATCAGCTTCCTGTATGAGCGGCTTGAGCTTGGCGAAGGGGTAGTCGGTCTGGCCTGAGCGGAGCATGCCTCCGAGCGTCCGCCCCATGTTGATGTCACCAAGGAACAGCAGCGTGACGGGTTTCTTGGGTTCCGGTTCAGGCTCCGGCGTCGGCTGGGGCGCCGGAGCGGAGTCGACCGCGGCGGCACCCGAGTCATCCGGCGTCGGCGTCCGGGCGCATCCTGTGACGAGCAAGGCCACAGCAAACACGAGCACGCTGACGAGCCGCACCAGCCTCATCTCCACTTCTCACTCCCCGAGTCGCTGCACCAGCAGTTCGTTGACTAACGCGGGGTTCGCCTGCCCTTTGGTCTCCTTCATGATCTGGCCAACCAGTGCGCCGAGGGCCTTCTTCTTGCCAGAGCGGTAGTTCTCGACCGCCTCGGGGTTGTCGGCAATGGCCTTGTCGATGACGGGCTCCAGGGCCGAGGTATCGCTGATCTGGCTCATGCCTTCCTCGTCAACGATGAGGGCCGGCGCCTTGCCCGTCTCGAACATCCGCTCGAAGACCGTCTTGGCCATCTTGCCGCTGATGGCGCCATCGGCGATAAGGCGCACGAGGTCCGCCAGGCCCGCAGGGGATACCTTGCTCTCGGCGAGCGGCGTCCCCGTCTCGTTGAGCAGGCGAGCGAAGTCGCCCTGCATCCAGTTCGCCACAGCCTTCGGATCCTCCGCCGCTCCGGCAGCGGCCTCGAAGAACGCCGCGAACTCGCGGCTCTGAGTCATCACGGTCGCGTCGTAAGACGATAGCTCATACTGCTCGATGAGGCGTTCCCGCACTTCATCAGGCCCCTCGGGCATGTCCGCGCCAATCCGAGTGACCATCGCTTCATCGACCTCGAGGGGCATCAGGTCCGGCTCCGGGAAGTACCTGTAGTCGTGGGCCTCCTCCTTTGAGCGCATCGTCTCGGTTCGGCCCTCGGCCAGCCAGCGGCGAGTCTCGCGGGTCGTCGGCTCACCGGCGAGGAGCGCCCGCGTGTGGCGAAGGATCTCGTAGTCCACCGCTTGGTGTACGGCGCGGAAGGAGGCCAGGTTCTTGATCTCGACCAACGCCGTTTTGGCGGACCCACCGACCTCGATGACGTTGACGGTGGGCTCACACCGCATGGAACCCTCCTCCATGTTGCCGTTGCACACGCCGATCCAGCGGAGGATGAGCTGGAGCTTCTGGAGGTAGGCGCGGCACTCGTCGGCGCTGGTGAGGTCGGGCTCGGAGACGATCTCCATCAGAGGCAGGCCACATCGGTTGAAGTCGATGCGGCTTGCCGCTCCCGCTCCGCCGTGGATGTTCTTGCCGGTGTCCTCCTCGAGATGCACTCGCCGCACCCTGATCCGCTTCGGCCCGGACTCCGTGTCGATCAGCACGTAGCCGTTCTCGCAAAGGGGCTGCTCATACTGGCTGATCTGGTAGTTCTTGGTGAGGTCTGGGTAGAAGTAGTTCTTCCGGGCGAAGACGCTGCGCGGCGCGATGTCGCAGTGAAGGGCCAGCCCAGTGAGGATGGTCATCTCGACCGCGCGCTGGTTCGGCACCGGGAGGGCGCCCGGTTGAGCCGTGCAGATGGGGCAGACCTGGGTGTTGGGTGGCGCGCCGAACTCGGTGGGACAGCCGCAGAACATCTTGCTCGTGGTGAGGAGTTGAGCGTGGACCTCGAGGCCGATGAGTGGCTGGGTTGTCATGTCAGGCCGTTCCTCTCACAGTACCTCGACCAGCCGGCGGTAGCGGCCGCGATCGACGAACCTCACGATGCCGAGGTCGCGGAGCAGCATTCATCCGCAGCTTAGCACCCATCCTAGCCACCAGCTCCCAGAAGGTCCGGCAGCGAGGTGTGGTGAGAGGTCGCCCTTTGGTACGCATCCCCCACACGGAGGATCGTTCCCTCCTCGAAGGCTCTGCCCGTAAACTGCGCTCCAATGGGCAGGCCCGCCTTCGTGAAGCCGCACGGGACCGACAGCCCCGGCACTCCCGCGAGGTTCGCCGCGAAGGTGCAGATGTCGGCCATGTACATGGCGATGGGGTCATTCACGAGCTCGCCGATGCCAAAGGCGGTCAACGGCGTCGTGGGCGACAAGAGCACATCGAACTGCCCCAGCGCCGCCTCTACGTCAAGCCGGAGGAGGGTCCGCACCTTCTGTGCCTTCAGGTAGTAGGCGTCGTAGTACCCTGCCGACAGTGCGTAGGTGCCTGTCATGATGCGCCGCTTGACCTCGGGGCCGAAGCCCTCGGCTCGGGTTCGGGAGTACATCTCGATGTGGTCGGCTGCCCGCTCTTTGGTGCGATGCCCGTAGCGCATGCCATCGAAACGCGCGAGGTTGGAGCTCGCCTCGGCAGGGCCGATGAGGTAATAGACGGGTAGCGCGTAGTCAATATGGGGGATGGATGCCTCGCCCGTGGACGCGCCCATCCCCTCGAGCGCCCGGGCCACGGTGAGCACACTCTCCCGCACCTCGGGATCGATGCCCTCCCCCATGAGCTCCCGCACGATACCGACCCGAAGGCCGGTGACATCCCCCGTCAGCTCCCCCACATAGTCCGGCACGGGGACATCGGCGGAGGTCGTATCCCGTGGATCCTGCCCGGCGATGACCGCGGTGAGCAGTGCCGCGTCCACACAGTCAGCGGCGAGAGCGCCAACCTGGTCCAGGGAGGAGCCATAGCCGACGAGGCCATAGCGAGAGACGCGGCCGTAGGTGGGCTTCAGTCCCGTGATGCCGCAGAAGGACGCCGGCTGGCGGATGGATCCCCCCGTATCCGACCCGAGGGCTAGGGGCGCCATACGGGCGGCGACGGCGGCTGCCGAACCACCCGAGGAGCCGCCAGGCACCTTGCTCAGATCCCAGGGATTGTGGGTGACGAAGAAGGCGGAGTTCTCCGTGGATGAGCCCATGGCGAACTCATCCAGGTTCGTCTTGCCCACTATGGGCATACCTACGGCCTTGACGCGTTCCACGACCGTCGCATCGTAGACGGCCCGATAGCCATCGAGGATCTTCGAGGCGCAAGTGCAGAGCACGCCGTCCACGCAGAGGTTGTCCTTGATGGCGATAGGCACCCCTGCCAGAGGGCCCAACTCCTCGCCACGCGCCAGTGCGTCGTCTGTTGCTTTGGCGGCCTCGAGGGCAAGATCGGGGGTGACCGTCAGGAATGCCTTGACGGTCGGATTCAGCGCTTCGATGCGCGCCAGGGAGGCCTCCGTGACAGCTACGGCGCTGATCTCCCCGGACCGGATGAGCGCCGCCAGCTCGTGAGCCGGCCTGTTGAGCAGGCCGATGTCGTCTGCCATGTCGTTCACTCATCCTCCATGATCTGCGGGACCAGGAAGCACTCGCCATCGGCAAGGGGCGCGTTCGCGAGGAGCTTCGTCCGGTCCATGGGCTCCGTTACGCGGTCCTCGCGCGTGACGTTGGCGCGCGCCAGGGGGTGGGATGTGGGCTCCACGCCCTCAGTGTCGACAGCGGCCAGCTTGGCGAAGTGCTCCAGGATTGCCTCGAAGTAGCCGTGCATCTGATCCAGCTCCTGCTCACTCATCGCGAGCCGGGCGAGCTTGGCCACATGGGCTACATCATCGCGAGTCACGCTCACGGGGATCATCCCTCTCGTTCCTCGATGAATCGGCCGAATCCCGCGCAGCGGTCGAGTAAGCCGTCATCGCTAAGGGTGTTCATCTGCACCTGGCCAGGCGGTCCGTATGCGTGGACCAGGTGGTCTCGATCGGCCATCATCATGACATGGGTGATGCGCCCGTCCTTCTGCAGGAAGGCGGCGTCACCCGCCCTCAGCTCCTCGCGCGGCACCAGCCTCGCCGCATCGTACTGCATGTCCGCGTCCCGTGGGAGGGTCATGCCGACGGCGCGGTACGCCACCTGCACGAGTCCCGAGCAGTCTACACCCCGAGCCGTCATTCCACCCCATAGGTAGGGCGTTCCGATCAAGCTTAGCGCGCGGCGCAGAGCCTCGGATGAACCCTCGCGCGGCATCAGGTCCCGGAGCGCGCTCGTAGGTCTCACCGCGGCAGCTGGGCAGCAGTACCGCTCACCGTCAGGCCCCAGTAGCCGAATGGTAGCGCCGGGCGGCTGATCGGGGGCAGCCACTACGGTCGTTCCCATCCACAACACTCCCACGCACTCGCCCGCCTCGTGCCCGCACCGAGACAGCGGTGCGCTCGCCGCGACCACGATGAACTCGGTCCCGTCGATCTCCTGCCCGCAGTCCACAGCCTCGCGCGGGAGCCAGCCCGCGTACCCGGCCTGGGAGGGGAGGCTGACCCGCCACCAATCATCTGCCTCGCCCTCAATGGACACCTTGTCCCAGAGCATCGCCTCGGTCACTCGCTCTGACCGATGGTCGGGCTCGGCGCGAACCGCCGCGATCAGGGCTCGGCAGTAGAAGCGAGGCTGAGCGCTCACTCCGGCCCATCCTCATCGCACTCGTCCGTGTTGCCGAGCACCCGGTCGATGAACCCCATCAGGTCACTCATGTCGAAGGGCTTGGTGAAGTAGGTGAGGATCTCGTAGTTCCATCCGGTGGCGATGTCCTGGGGGGAGTCACGGCCGGAGAGGATCACCACGGGAATGCGCGACATCTGCTCATCGCCCGGAAGTAGGTCGAGGACCTCCCAGCCGCTCACTCTGGGCATATCGATGTCGAGGATCATGAGGTCAGGGATGCGTGCCGCCACCTTGCGGAGAGCCGAGTCGCCGTCGAGAGCCACATCAACGGAGTAGCCCCGAGCCTCCACGTTGAAGCAGATGACGTCGCAGGTCCGCTTCTCGTCATCTACGACGAGCACATGGCCTCTTGCATCATTCATGTCGGCCTCTCACCGTTCCCGATCTGGGCACTTGGGCAGCGCGAGGTGGAAGTCGGAGCCCTGACCGGGGACGCTCTCGGCCCAGAGCCGTCCGCCATGGGCCTCGGCCAAGTGCTTCGACAGGTAGAGCCCCAAGCCCGTGCCCCGGACCTTGCGCGTTTCCGACCGACGAACCCGATAGAAGGGGGTGAATATCCCCCGCATCTGATTCTCGTCCATTCCTAGTCCCTGATCGCTGACGACGTACTGTACCTCATCGGGCAGCTCGACCAGTCGCAAGGTGATGGACCCACCGTTGGGCGAGTACTTCACAGCGTTGCTGAGCAGGTTCAGCAGGATCTGCAGAACCTTGTCCTTATCGGCGGTTATAGTGACGGGGCCCTCGGGCACGTCCGTCTCGATACTGCGTTCGGCCTCCGCCGCAGTCTGGATGGTAGCCGCTCGGTGCGCCAGCCCCGCGGCGTCGACCTCCCGAAGCACCAGCTCCAGCGCGCGACCCGCCTCGATGCGCGAGATGTCCAGGTAGGCGTCAATGAGGCGGGCCAGTCGGTCCACCTCCTGGCTGATCACCTCAGCGAACTCGCGCTTCTTCGCCTCATCGAGCCGGTCGGCGTGGATGACCAGGGTGTCGGCGTAGGACTTCACGGCCCCAAGGGGGTTCCGCAACTCATGGGACACGAAGCTGATGAGGTCGGACTTGAGGTTGTCCAGCTCCCGCAGCTCGGTGACATCGGAGAGCAGGCAGGTGTGCCCGTGGACATCCCCCTCCTCGGTCGTGATGGCGTTGACGTGAAGCAGATAGTACCGCGGCCCCGTCGGACCGATGGTCTCGATCTCACGACGCCCCTCGCCAGAGAACTCCCGCGACTCTCTGAGGGCATCGAGCAGCGCACCCTCCTCGACAAGTTCATCGATGGGCTCGCCCAGACCGTGTACAAGGGCGTCGCCAAGAATGTCCGCCGCCGCGCGGTTCGCGTAACGGAGACGCAGGCCGGCGTCGACGACCACGACCCCCTCTCCCATGCCTTGCACAATGGCCTGGGTGGAGATCTCCAACTCCTCGATGCGCTCGGCCAGGCGTCGCCGGTCGCGCTCCAGCCCCGCGATGATGTCCTCGACACTCCGGCGCGTCTGCTCATACTGATCCCGGAAGCGTGCCAAGGCCTCGCGAGTGTCGGGGTCTGGGGTCAGGTGGTAGACGCCACCCGTCCGCACGAGCAGCCGATCGCGGCACAACTCGGCTAGAGCTTCCTCCAGCTCCGCTTCGCGGTAGCCGGCCCAGGTGCCCAGCGATGCCGCCGAATCCATAGCGTCGGGGTTGTCGGCGAAGAAGAGGGCTACGTCGAGCTTGATCATGGAGTCGAGCTTGCCCGCCAGGAGCGACTGCTCTTCCGGTGGCATGTCATACCCTCCCCTCACGGAATGTTGGTACTTCCGAAGGGCCGCCGGCCCGACCTGCCCCATACTGTCTACCTGACGCGATGGCTCGCGCGGAAGACCGTTGTCGAGGCGTGCCGTCGGATCGCGAGGATAGTGCTGGGCGGCGACCCGTGGTCGGCCGATGACGGGAAGTCGGCGATCCAGACCTCTGTGCCCGGCTCCGCTTCCACCTCGAGGTCCAGGTGAACCTCGCCCAGCCGGATGGCGGCCATCACTGGCTCGTTCGTCCGGCTGGCCCGAACATTGCGCAACCAGCTTGCGGCGGGCTCCCAGCCGAGTTCGGCGTCGGAGAGAGGCAGTCCCAGATCCACGACGGCCTCGGGCGGGTAGTGGAGTAGGTAGTCGTATGTGTGCTGCTCGTCAGACCGGACCTCGTAGACATCCGTCACACCCTCGTCCGTCAGTGTCAAGGCGCGTCGCTGAGTGACTCCCTCGTAGAGCACGCCGCTCGGGTCGCCCAGGACTACCGTCTGGCGCCCGGGGGTGAGGTCGGCTCTCTCCAGGGTTAGAAGCTCAGGGTTGGGGCGCTGATCGCGGGTGTCGACCATGACCGTGTTGTGGCAGAGGGTGTGTCGGTTCAGTTCGCGTTGCACGTCGCTGCTGAAGGCGTGTCCCGGGGCCCTGGACTCGCTGTCGATGACCAACGCTCGTCCTCGACCGTGGAGCTGGTAACTGAGGGCATCCTGATTGGCGTGGATGCCGTGAAGGTCCCAGGTGCAGAAGAGGGTAAGCGCCGGGGAGTCCCAGTGGCCGCCGCCGGCACTACTGCCTCGCAGCACCGCCCAGCCGTGTTCCCTGAGGATCTGGCTGTCAGCCGGCGGAGCCTCCGCGATCACCGCATCCGCCCCGTAGAGCAGACGGTTCAGGTCCGACGGGCTCGTGCCGCGAGACCGCCCTCTCGCGACGATCCAGCCGAGGTGCGGATCACCATAGGCCGCATAGCCGATCTCATAGAGAGGCACTGATGCCAAGTCCACCGTTGAGCCATAGCAGTCGCCCACGGGGAATAGGGTCGCATCGCTGCGTGCGATCTTGAGAGGCGCCGTGAAGAGGTCCTTCAGGCAGGCTCCCCCGCGAAACCGGTGGGTGAAGAGGTCGAACGGATGGCTCGCGTTTCGCATCGATTGCGCGAGAGGCGCGAGGGCATAGAGGGTCGTGAAGTGGTAGTTCGACGAGCTCTCGAGCCACAGCCCCCCATCGCGCAGGCCGTTCTCCAGGAGGTCAGCAGCTCCCATCGGGCTCCGGATCGCATACTCGACCCACTCCGGACGGTCATAGAACAAACCGACCTCGGCGAGTAGGCGCTTGTGCCACGCGTAGTGGTTGTTGTAGGCGCCTCCCCACCCGTGGGCGAGCCACTCGCGATCATGCTCAAGCACGTGTCTCGCCATGTCGAGGAACCACGCCTCAAGCCGTCCGCGGGTAGCCGGAGGCGTCACGCTCCACACCAAGTCGAGCGAGTGGAGGAGGGGTATACCCCATGTGGCGGTGTTGAGCCCGACGTCATAGTGATCGATCTCGAATGTGTAGGTGGCGGCGAAGTGCTCCAGAAGGCGAACCGCTTCCTCAGCGAACTCCCGCCTCCCCGTCAGGGTGTAGCCAAGGGCCAAGTTCAGCGCGTTGTCGGCCACAGGGCGAGGCACCGCCCCGGTGTGATGGTTCACCTCGGGATAGATCGCCCCCCAGTCGGCGGCGTGGCCCCACTCACGCCACCATCCGCGCTCGAACTCCGGCAGGGCGGCCCCCAGATCGCGCTCCGCTCGGTCGACGATCGCTTCGACCCGATCGGCGGCCCATGATTCCTGTGCCGCGCGGCTGCGGGCACGGACGATCTGGGCGGGAGTGAGGGCTATGCAGGGGTGATCCATAGCGACGGCCTCCGGCATGCAGGCTGGGAAGATGGCCAGGAGCGCGGCCAGGAGTGCGAGGGGAGTGGAGCTGCGCATCGCGGGCCTCCCTAGAGGGTCTTGTCCGAACGCTTCTGTCGTTGCACCTCAAGCGCCTCCAGCACCTCGCCGGCGGCCAAGGAGGACTCTCGCATCTCGTAGAGGACAGCAATGGCGTCGTCACGCTCGGAAGGGGCAGTGTAGCGGTCGCAGATGGCCCCGACGGCGGACCGGATCCGTCTCCGATGCCAGAGGCTGATGGTCAAGACCACACCTGCCAGGGCCGCGAGTGCTGCCGCCGACCCCAGCACGAGGGCCATCGCCGAGACCGAGCCCAGCGCGGCAACGACCCCCGAGAACCAGACGAAGACGGCTACGAGAACCGCCAAGCATCCCCATTCGGAGGCCGCGCCAGACGTGGGGTGGCTGAGCTTTACGGGGCGCAGGAGCTCGCTCAACGCTCCCTCGATCTCCGTGTGCCGGGCAGGAGCCAGTTCGTGAGCCCTCGAGCGCGCCCACCGCAGGCGGTCCGCCCTCCAACCTAGCTCGGAACGCGGAGCCTGGGGCTCGGCCGAGATCCGTTCCGCGAGAGGTGAGGCGAGCAGCTCGCTCCATGGGCGGTTGGTCCGCAACGGGGTCAGGGCGGCGGTCCGCGTCGAGCCGGCCGCCCTCGCTGCTTGGGCGAGGTCGGCCAATGTGGGCCTGCGGGCGGGATCGGCGTCCAGGGCAGCGAGGCATGCCGCGACGAGGCCAGGGTCGAGGCTATGGCGACGGTCTGAGGAGTTGGGCGTCTGGTCCTCGGCCGGCTGTTCCGCGACACAGGGAGGCGGTCTGCCGAACATCATTAGGTGTAGAAGAGCGCCGATGGCGTACACGTCGGTTGCCGGCGTTGGCTCGTATCCTCGCGACAGTTCCGGAGCGAGGTACGGGTCTTCGCTCGCGGCACCGCATGGCCCCCCGGCCGGCGGTGGGATCGGTGGAGGGATAACGAGGTCACCGGCTGGTGAAAGCGTCACCCACCGGCAGTTCAGCCCCAGATGGAGGCAGCCCACGCGATGGCATCCATCTGTGGCCACGATGAGCCTTTCGAGGTGGCGAACGATGTCCTCGACACCAAGGGAGCGAAGACGGACCCATTGATCCAGGGACTGCCCCGGAGTGACGGACCACACGGTGAGGGCACGGCCCACCTCCTCGAAGGCATCCAGCGCCTGCGGAAGCCCCGGGCGGCCGAGGCTGGCGAGCCTTCTCGGGGTGTCGAGGAATCGATCCCGTCCCTCCTCGGAAGCGCCTCCCGGTAGCTCAAGTAGAAGCACCGGGTGGCTGGAGGCCGTCTGAGTGGCCTCGTAGGCCCTCAGACAGCCCCGTGGCTCCAGAAGGCGCTCGACTCGGTACCCTCCCCTGTGCAGCATGCATCCGGGGGCCAGTGGCTTGTCCGCCGCAGGGTCAACGGAATCGGGCAGGTCAGGAGACATCAGCTGTGGGCTCCCGTTCCTGCTGACGCCGTGCGTAGGCGAGGGTCCTGTCATCGGCGATGCGCACGATGATGAGATCGAGTCGCTCCTGCCCGGCGCCCGTACTGCGGCCCCCCTCGGCATGCAGACCCTCCAGGCCGTGGCCGGAAGGCGCTACCGCGCCGCTGAAGCGCTTGATCTGGAAGCTCGCATCGGCGGGCCAGGCGAACTCAAGTTCCGCCAAGGTCAACGCGTCGGCCAGCGCCGCAAGGGGGATGAGTCCGATTCGCTGGTACCCGGCGTCTCGCAGTGCGTTCTCTGCCGCCGGCCCGGCGACCAGATCGACGGCTCCGATCGCCTGGAGATCAGCGGCGCGTGCCGCGTCGGCCCGCTGCGCGGCGCTCAGAGCCGCATCCCAAGCGGCTTCGCCATGGCGCGTCGTCCAGTCCCACGCCCCGCGAGGCAACTCGGCGAGTATGACGGCGGCAGGCCCTGCCCAGGCCACAGCCACGCAGCCGCCGCTCCTGGGCACCAGTACGGCGGGCACGCAGGAATCGAAGGGCCAACCAACGTACCGGAGTCGCAGCATCGAGCGCAGTGGCACGCTTGGGGAGCCCGGAACCAGGGCCGCCCACTCACCAACGGGTCCCAGGCTGCGAAGGGGACGGACACTCACACGGGTGGCCTTCCACCCCTCGAGTGTCGCGGCTACTGGCGTCGAGCCTGCTACGTTGCCGTGGGGCAGTTGGTAGCGCCGTGCCGGGGCACGCTCCAGGGCACGGAGCAGCGCGGTGCGCCCGGCGCACATACGGACACCCAGTGGGCTCAGGCCAACGGTCAGGCAGAGGGTCATCGGCACGATCCACACGAATCCCCGCGCGATGGCGAGAGCGCCGCACACGGCCGCTGCGGCAACGCCGAGAGCGGCGATAGGGAGCGCAGCGCGTGTCCAGAGGGGCTCGACCGTGGCCTGTGTCGGTTCGCGCATGGACTCCCTCCCGCTCAGGCACTTCATCTCTGGCACAACGCTGACCTCCGGTGCAGAGAGCTCACACTGTGTCAGCCAAGCGTGCTCAACGCTCATCTGGCGAGGTGATTCGCGAGCAGCGAGGGATTCTGCGGCGGGGCGAAGCGGTTGCTGAAGGGTTGTGCTAGTTCGTGACACGCACCACTTGATTCACTATACTGGCGTTTTGCGCGGGCTACGGATGCCCGCCTGTGGAGGTCCGTGTAATGAAGGCGAATCTACATCCGAAGTACGACGTTTGCACAGTGACCTGCGCGTGCGGGAACACATTCCAGACCCGCGCCACCGTCGACAGCCTGAAGCTCGATCTCTGTGCCGAGTGCCACCCGTTCTACACCGGCAAGCAGAAGATTGTTGACACCGAAGGTCGCGTGGAGCGGTTCCGTCAGCGGTACGGCGACCGCAAGCCCGGTGGAGCTAAGTAGGTCCTAAGTCGGGTATGTCCTGGAGTCCGCTGTCCTAACGGCCTTCGGGGGCGGTGGGGAGAGAGGGGACGGCACACCTATGCGCCGCAGGCTAGGAGAGATCCTGGTCGACGCAGGGGCAATCGACGACACCCAACTGAAGCAGGGGCTGGAGTATGCCGCGGCGCACCGCTGCCTACTTGGTCGCGCTCTCGTCGAGATGGACCTGATCACCGACCGGCGGCTCGCAGGCATAGGCGGGCGCAACCGGCGCATTCCGTCTATGGAGTAGCGCGGTACGCGCGCACCTCCAGTATCTGGCTGCTCCCCATGGGCGACTCAGTCTTCACATCCATCACCGTTCCCGTGGGGCTCATCTTCCCCACTGCAAGACGGTCGCGCCGACCTTTGAGCCAGTGCCGCTGCATGGTGCGAACCCGAACCCAGACAACGCCGTCGCTCGAGGCTTCGAAGAAGACGCTGTCTTCGGTCAGACGTATCCGCAGCCATGTTTCCTGCCCTGGCGCAACGGGGGCCGGATCGAGCATCTGCATGAGCCCGCGGTCTACCCCGGCACGGCCCTCAACCGCCCTCAGGTTCACACGTAGGAAGCTCTCGCCCGACCCCACGCCAAGGCCGCTGCCCCACGTCTGGCCGCTGTCATTGCCAGGGTTCAGACGGGCCACCACCATGCCCACATCGGGAGGCAGGGCACGTTCGAGGAAGGCGCACCGGTTGCCCTGGGAGTGTATACGCACAGCCCCAGCCTCCACGGTCAGAGATGCTCCCGGATGGTTTGTGAGGCGAATCTCCCACTCGGGCCCCAGGCCGGTCTCGAAGGACTCTTCGAACACGGGCGCCCAGGCCGTGGCCTCTATCCCATGATCCTGTGCAACCAGCGGCGCCTCCTGTAGGCGGATGGATGGCTCCTACCTGGCGCTCAGGCTCACCCGCGCGATGCCGTAGGGCTCCAGGCGCGACTGCCACGTGGCTCCGTCAGTGCGGAGGCGGCCGTTCGCTGGTTCCTCCGATGGGTTGAAGACGACGAGCTCCGGCCGCCCTTCGGGCGCGACCACTCCGGCGACATCCAGCGCCTCTGGCCTCATCTCCAATAGGGCGCCGGCGGGGACGGGGCCCGGCACACGCACGACCAGGGGCGGCTCTTGGAGCTGACGCCCGAGGTGATGCAGTGCAGCGGCAGTGGTGGATGGCCCGAAGAGCAGGATGCCGATTCGGTGCCGGTAGTGGCCAGAGAAGACGGCCCCTGTGGTGTGCATCCCATGGGAGCCGTACCCATCGCGGATGGTGAGGGAGGGCTGCTGGTCCAGCTCGCCCAGAGCGCTCGCGCCGAGGCGAAGGCCAAGGCGGCCCGACGACGGGTCTGCGGAGATGCCCTGAAGGCCGCTTACCGGGAGCACGGCCACCCCACCCTCCTCCTGCTCCAGAGCCGCGAAGCGGTGGGCGACAACGTGGGATAGGCCAGGCTCAGCTACCCTCTCCGCTCCGAAGGGGATCGAGTGAGCCAGGGCGCCTGGCGATGTGACGACATCCAGCCGCAGCCCCTCTGGGTCGTAGCTCCCCAATTCGCCGATGCGGCAGGGCTGGTGAGCCCAGAGGTCGATGGTGAGCATAGCCACTTCGCCCTGGGGTTCGAGAAGCCAGCGCATCATGAGGGGCCATTCCAGCTCAATCATGCACTCCAGCTGGGGTGCAAGGGGTGTGCGCCGCCATCGCCAGATGCCTCGCGACAGATCGGGGGCGACCTCGCGTGGCTCCCACTGGTTGGCGACGTCCGTCAGCAGGAACGGGGCCAAGCCCACTGTGCACGTCCGTGAGCCCAGCCTGAGAGCCACCCCCTCGCCACGCCGCGCGATGGACATTCCCCCTGCTTCGATCTGGCTCCCAGGTTCCCATTCGCCAGGCCACGCCGCGGCCTCCGACGGCCGCAGAGCCAGGTTGGCACAACCGTAGTCGGGCAGAGCCACTCGGATGTGATGGCGCACGGCGCCGTTGACGCTCGTGTGCATGACCGGGGCACCCTCAGCCTGCATGGCGATGGGCTGGTCGATGGTGATCGTCGTCTCTCGCGCCCGAGTGGGGTTGAAGACCGCGTAGACGACGGGATCGGCCGTCCCTTGAGTCGCCGCGCATGACCGGAGGAGGGCGGCCGCATGCGCCTCCGACAGCACCGTCGCTCTGCGCAGCTCCCCCTGCCTGTGGAGCTGGCGGGGCTGCCATGGCGCCCAGCCGACGGCGTCAGAGTTCGCCCCAATCAGGAGCATGTGGCGGGCGCGAGCCAAGTCGCGCCCCCTCGCTCGGAGCCGGCTCGCATCGTCGGCGAACTCGCCATGATGCTCGAACAGCGCATCCCACGGGTTGTCCACGGCCAAGGCCGCGTCGGGCAACGTATCGGTACCGGCTCTAGAGGGAAGCAGTGCGGCGAGTAGTTCAGCGCTTCGCACGGCCGCCATCGCCCGCATCAGCTCGCCTCGGAACTCGATGTCGCGCGGCTTGAGGGTCCAGCGCGAGAAGCTCTCCAGTTCGAGGGGACGGGCGATCGCGTTGCCACGGGCCGGGAGCCTTCGCGGGGGTAGGGTCCCCTCCCGCTCCGCCAGCCACGAGCGCACCGTAGCGAACCGTATCTCCACATCGGTAGCCGCCTCTGCGGCGCTCAACCTATCTCGCACCGCGCCCATGTCCGGTAGCATCTCGAAGTCGCATCCGAGCAGGTAGTAGGCCCCGTCCTCAACCTCGGCCAGTTCGCCCGCCACGCCCTCGGCCGAGTGCTGGGCCTGTATGAAGCCGTACACCCGATCACCCGACAGCCCCTCCAGTAGGACGGGCATCCGCTCCCCAGGCCGGCCCTTCAACACGGTCCAGCGACAGCCCAGCTGCCGCAGCACCCACGGGATCTGCTGGTGATAGGACATCTCCTGGCAGAAGAAACCTTCGGCTCGGGGGTCGAGGTGCTCGCGTGCCAGATCCATCCCCAGCCGGCATGCCTCGAACGTCGTGATCTCGTCGGTGTTCGCGTTCACCGAGCAGGCGTACTGGCAGCCTGCGATGTCGATCTGATCTCGCTTGGCCAGAAGCCGGAGGCCCTCCAAGACGTCCGGGGCGACGCGATCAAGCCAGCGGATCGTAATGCCCGAAAGATCCACGACGGCCGGCACCGAGGGATCTGCCAGGAGCGCATCCACGCCCTTGCGGTACAGCTTCGGGAAGCTCTCCTCGATCGTCTGCTTCGTGTAGCGGTCGTAGGACATGTTGCCGTGGAGCATGAAGGAGACGTACACGACGCGCTTGGCCATCTGTGGACCCCCTGCGATGATCGGGGCACTTCGGCTGGGCAGGGCCCGCGCCCTTCCCTGCAGAACCTATCGGCGGATCCACCAGTGCCGGTTGCGACCCTCCTCGCAGGGGCCCCCCTCGCTACTGAATGGGCTGCCCTGCGCCTTGGTCCGCTGTATCTCAGCTCCGCAGTGGCCACAGACGTACCGCTGGAGGGTATTACGCTCTGCTTCACGCTCCGCCTCGCGCTGACGCCGCTGCCTCTCCTGCTCCTCGCGGTAGAGGCGCTCTCTCTCCGCCTGGGCGCGCCGCTGATCCTCACGCTGCCGCTCAAGCTCGCGAGCCCACTGCTCGCGCTCCCACTCCTGCCGGGCGCGCTCCTCCCGCTCGCTCAACGCCAGGAGCTGGCGTTCCTGCTCCAGCGCCAGCCGGTCCAGCTCCTCGCGATAGCGTCGCTCCTCCTCCGCCCGCATCCTCTCGACCTCAGCCCTATAGGCTTGGCGGTGCTTCTCGATCTCCGCGTCGACATCCACAGGAGCGTCAACCGAGTAGGTTGGAGGCGAGGGCGAAGGTGATGGTGACGGAGCGGGCGCGAAGTAAGGAGCGGGATCGGGCTCCGGCGGCCATGCCACGTACCAGTCCTGACCAACGCTCGGCTCGGCGCGAACTGAGGGTGTTGGGAAGTAGGGCTCCACTACTGGTTCGGGACGCGCCCTCTGCGTGCCCACAACCGTCGGAGTCGGCTCAGTGAGGCGGCCGTCGGCGCCTCTCTCCCCGAGGCCGTGCCCCAGGATCAGCCCCACAAGCAGGGCTCCGAAGACCAGCGGCACCGTTACGAGCGCCCACAGGAGCGCGCTTCTGCCATGCCACGGAGGCTGAGGAGGAACGCTTGGGGGAGGCACTGGCACACGCGAGAGGGACTTGCCACAGCAGAAGCAGTAGGCCTCTGGCTGGTCGTGGACGAAGCTACACCAGACGCAGATCAGATTCTGATCGTCCCCGCCGCCCACGGGAACACACCCCTCACCCGAGCCGCGAAGGTGAGCCTCCCTGCCTCGCCTTCGCACGCCGGCTCCGTCGCCATCACCGGCGTCACTAGGTTAGACGCGCCGAACTGGCAGAGGTGTCGGTAGGCCCTGCGCGCTTAGCCGCGCTTCTTCTCATTCGCCTTCATCATCGCTTCCCTGAACCACCCGGCCTGCCCGCTGGTGTCCTCCCGCTTTGGCCGCGGAGACGCCGGGCGCACGGTCTTCGGCTTGGCGGATGGACGCGGCGCCTCACCCTGACGGCGTGGCTCAGCGAAGGGATCACTCTTCATGGAGAGGGAGATGCGCTGGCGGGCCAGGTCCACATCGAGGACCGTCACTTTTACCTTCTGTTGAACCTTCACCACCTCGGTCGGGTCCTTCACGAACCGGTCGGATAGGTGGCTTACATGCACGAGCCCGTCCTGGTGCACACCGATATCAACGAAGGCTCCGAAGTGGGTTACATTGGTCACGATACCGGGCAGCTTCATGCCTCGCTGCAGATCCTCGACCTTCTCGATGCCCTCCGCGAAGGCGAAGGCTTCCAGTTGGTCGCGCGGGTCCCTCCCAGGCTTGCCCAGCTCCTCGATGATGTCCGTCAGGGTGGGGAGGCCGACAGAATCGGTCACATAGCGGTTCGGATCGATCTGCCGGCGGAGGGTCTCTGACGCCATCAGTTCCTCTAGGGAGCAGCCCAGATCCCGGGTGATGGCCTCGACCACGCCGTAGCTCTCCGGGTGGACGGCGCTGCGGTCGAGAGGGTTCTCGGCATCGGGGATACGCAGGAAGCCCGCGGCCTGCTCGAAAGCCTTGGGACCCAGGTGTGGTACGGCCATGAGATCCTGCCGCTGCTGGAAGGGGCCATTGGTTTCGCGGTAGTCAACGATGTGAGCGGCGAGCCGACGGCCCAGACCCGACACGTAGGTAAGAAGCTGACGGCTGGCCCGGTTCAGGTCGACGCCCACTCCGTTCACACAACTCACCACCGTGTCATCCAGGGCTTGGCGCAGGGCTGCTTGGTCCACATCGTGCTGGTACTGACCGATGCCGATGGCCTTCGGATCGATCTTGACGAGTTCGGCGAGGGGATCCATCAGGCGGCGACCGATGCTGACGGCGCCCCGGACGGTCACATCGTGCTCGGGAAACTCCTCGCGCGCCGCCTCGGAGGCGGAGTAGACCGATGCCCCAGACTCGCTCACGACAAGGACCTGGATCGATGCCGGCAGGCCGGCGGCCCGCACGAAGCGCTCCGTCTCGCGGCTGCCCGTTCCGTTACCGATAGCGATGGCGTCGATCGAGAAGCGCTGGCACAGCGCCAGGAGGGTGGCGGTCGCCTCCCGCCCTTTCTCCTCGCCGGTGTGGGGGTAGATGGTGTCATTGTGGAGTAGCTTCCCCTGCGCGTCGAGGCAGACGACCTTACAGCCGGTTCGGAAGCCGGGATCGATGGCCAGCACCGCTTTGCGTCCCAATGGCGCGGCGAGGAGCAGCTCCCGCAGGTTCTGGGCGAACACCTTGATAGCTTCCTCGTCGGCGCGCGCCTTCAGCGTGGCACGCATCTCCGTCTCCATGGACGGTCCCAGCAGACGCCGATAGCCGTCGACCAGCGCCGCATCTACCTCGGCGCTTGCGGGGGTCTCCCCTTTCACGAAGCGCCTCCGCGCAATACCGAGGGCGTCGTCCTCCGGTGGGGCGATCCTCACCTTCAGATGGCCCTCCTCCTCGCCGCGGAGCATGGCCAGAACCCGGTGCGACGGCGCCGCTGCTCCACTCTCGCTCCACTCGAAGTAGTCACGGAACTTGGCGCCTTCCTCCTCGTGCCCCTTCACAACCGTTGAGGTGATGAGGCCCCTGGATGAGTAGAGCTTGCGTAGCTCGGCGCGCGTATCCGCATCCTCCGCCACGCGCTCGGCGATGATGTCTCGCGCCCCGGCGAGGGCGTCCTCGGCAGTCTCAACACCCCTCTCGGCCGCAACGAAGCCCTCGGCGGCGGCCAACGGGTCCAGGGAAGGGTCCTCGGGGCCGAGGAGCAGGTCCGCGAGAGGCCCCAGCCCCCTCTCGCGCGCCACCATCGCTCGCGTGCGGCGCTTGGGCCGGAAGGGCAAGTAGGTATCCTCGAGCTCGGCGAGGGTTGCCGCGCCCGCGATACGAGCGGAGAGATCGTCCGTCAGGAGTTCCCGCTCGGCGAGGGACTCGATGATTGCGGTGCGCCGCTTGTTCAGGCTCTCGAGTTGTTCGAGTCGGTCGCGTATCGCTGCGATGGCCACCTCATCGAGGCTGCCCGTCGCCTCCTTGCGGTAGCGCGCGATGAACGGGACGGTGGCACCGTCGGCAAGCAGGGACGCTGTGGCGGCAACCTGGCTGGGTCTGACGCCGAGCTCCTCGGCGACGATGTCGGTGTGTTGGCGGGGCATACGATCTCCTGGCTGGCAGAGCGACACGGCGGTCGCTTGCGAGGGTGATGGAAGATGCTAGCGCGGAGCGCGCCACGGGCGCAAGTAGACCGGCCGGATCAGGTATCGTCGAGGTCGAAGGCGTCCTTGATCCATGTCACCCGGCCCGTTCCCTCGCCTGGCTCGAAGATCACCTCGACGACATCGAACCGCACGGGTGCGTCCTCGAACCCCTCCTGCAGCAGATAGCTACGGGCGGCATGCACGATGCGCCGGCGCTTGTGCCGGTTGACCGTCTCGCGAGGAAGGACACCTCCGGGCCGCCTGGAGCGCACCTCGATCACCACAAGGGTGTCGCCATCCATGCCGAGGATGTCGATCTCGCCCCCCTTGGCGACGAAGTTGCGCTCCAGCACCCGCAGGCCCTGGGTGGCGAGAGCGTCGGCCACCTGCGCCTCGATGTGATGGCCGCGGCGCTTGCGGTCATCGCCAGGGCCCGTCATGGACTGCCTCCCTCCGCGCCCTGAGGCCGTCAGCGCCGGGGCACGAGGGGCGCGCCGCCGCCGAGGCCCGCGGGCGGGGGTTCGGGCTCCCACCGGCCCCGCGTGCCAGTAGTGATCTCCCAGACCCATGCCATGGCCCCGAAGAGCTCGTTGCCCTCAACCACGCGCACATGCTCCGTGGGCCGGTAGGTGAAGAGCGCATCGTCGATCTCGATGTTCCACGCCAGGTGATCGTAGTAGACGAAGGTCCGCACGAAACGACCCGTCATGTACCGACGCACCCGCTGCACCTTCTCCATCGTCTCGGGGCTGAGGTCGGTGGGTAACTGGACCTCAACTTCGGGCTGGAGGAAGGGGTCCGGCGCCGGCGGCAGCACCCGAATCACCATCTCGGCGCGGACCACGAAGCTCTGGGTGTCGACCCAGTAGTGCTGTTCCAGCCCGTTGTTGAGCATGAAGGCGAGGTGGTGACAGGAGTAGTAGCCACTGCCCCCAGGCTCCATCACCGAGATGTCCTCGATGCTGGTGCGCTCGCCACCCTCCTCGTGGGTCACCATCTTGAGGGTGCCGGGGATGATCCGCCCCTGCACTCGGGAGTCATCCAGGAGATCCACGACGGTGATCGGCTGATCGACAGGCGGATCGGCCGGCCAAGGCTGCCCTGGCTGCATAAAGTGAAGCGCGGACGGGGGCTGGGTGGCCATGTACTCCGTGTCCGCCAGCCCTTGCCCCACCGGTGTCTGCGCGGCCACGAGGCTCAGTTCCTCGCGCCAGCACTCCTGGCCATCGCACGCTACCAGGCGGTAGCGCGTCGGATCTGCGGCTGAGGACTCACCCATCTCAGTGTCCTCGCCGAGGAATCTGATCTCCACAGGCAGCTCGAGGTCCTGAGGGAAGAAGGTCTCTAGGCGCATCTTGTTGGGCCGCTTCCGCGCCTCTTCCCACCGTCGAACCTCTTGGGTGACCCAGGAGTCACCGTAGAACACATCGATCTGCCGCACGGTCGCGTAGAAAGTCTGCATGTTGCGGTACTGCTCGCGCACCTGCGCCAGAATGCGGACGGCCTCGGGGTCATCCTGCTGGGCTGAGGCGCTCAGGGGAAGGCACACCATAAGGGCCAGCAGCGGGAGGAGTAGGCGTTTCATCGCTAGATCGACTCCCTCTCCTCGCCACTCTCCGGGAGTGGCGATAGATCGAACACGGTCACCTCGGGGCGAGACCCCACGCGCAGGGGAACGAACACGGTGCCCACGCCCCGGCTCACATATATGTAGCTCCTTGGCGTTAGTGCCTTCAAGCCGCGATAGTATGTCGGATATGCTGGCGATGGCGTCCACGGGGCGCCGACAAAGGGTAGATGCACCTGGCCGCCATGGGTGTGGCCACACACGATGAGGTCGATGCGATCCAGGTCATCGAGGTAGAGCACACAGGTCGGGTCGTGTGCCAGTAGGATGCGCGGCCTGGGCGAGTTCGTCTCGCGTAGAGGCGCGGCATCCTCGTAGCCCGAGCCGCAGTACCCCAGCCCGCCCAGACTGAGCGGGCCCGCCGAGGTATCCAGGACGACCCACTCGTCTTTCAGCAGACGGACGGACGACGAGGCGTAGTGCGCCAGGATGCCGTCGCCGCTTTGGGCCGTCATGTCGTGGTTGCCCAGGCAGGCGTAGCTCCCAAGGGGAGGCCCGATACCGGCCATCAGATCGATCATCCGCCTCGCAGAGCCGATGCCTCCGCCGAATGTCTCCGACGTCAGGTCCCCGCCGAAGAGGAACAGGTCCGGCTGCTCATCGGCAGCCATGCTGAGCGCCTCGCTGACCATCCGCTCGTTCGTGAAGGGTTGGAGAGCGCCACCGCTTCGGAGGTGTGTGTCCGTCACCATAGCGATGCGTAGAGGGGCCTGGAGCCCTCGCAGCGGCACGGCGACCCGCTCCAGCGCCAGATGGCGTGTCATGCCCCACCAGCCCCCGCCAGCGGCCGCCAAAGCGGAGAGGACCGCGGCCCCGCGGATGAACTGCCGGCGCGATACACGGATCCCCTCCCCCTGCTCTGGGAACCCGTCGGAGGCGTCCTGGTCTCCTCCGGCCGGGTGCTCCTCTGTCCGCCCCGCCGTCTGCATGGTCTTTGGACGATTCGGTGAGCCCCGGGGTGCCTCCTTCGCCGCTGACGCAAGGCATGCGTCGGTTTGACGGTGTACCGCCCCGGGCGGAGCTTCGCCAGCGCAGCAGCTCTGTTGCCGTGCCGCCTTCGCTTCGGCGCCGGTCTATTGGCTGCAGTCCCCGGGGAAGACCAAGCCGATCGACGCCCTGAGCGCATCCATGGCCCGCGCTTGTCCCAGGCTGTCGCTCCAGCTCATCGCTGGCGCCTGGCGCTCACCGAGGTGAGCCGCCACTGTGAGCGCCTCACCCGCATAGAGATCGAGCCCGTGCGAGACCTCGTGCGTCTCCTCCCTGCCCTCGGACACCACCGTGACCGTGGCGCCGTCCGCGTCGGGGAGCCACGGGCTTGCGACAGAGAGGTATCCCCTATCTCCATAGACGGCAGCCCTTACAGGCGTTGCGCAGCGCATGCCGCATGCGAAGTGGGCGATAGCCCCGGAGGGGAAGGCCAGAACTCCGGCCGCCCACTCGTCGACCTCGCTATCAGGCCCGATCCTAGCCGTCGCTTTGCACTCGCGCGGCTCCTCTCCCGCGACCATCCGCGCGAAGGAGAGGCAATAGCACCCCACGTCCATGAGGCTGCCACCTCCCATGGATCGCGACATACGGATGTTGTCCAAGGGGCACCCGAAGTTGAAGCTGAATGCGGCCTCGATGATCCTCGTCTCCCCAATGGCGCCTGAGGCCATCACCTCACGCACCCGCTCCCACTGAGGGTGACAGCGGTACATGAAGGCCTCCATGAAGAAGACGTCACAGGCCTGCACGACATCCAGCACTGCCTCGAGCTGTGGCGCGTTGAGCGCCGCCGGCTTCTCGCACAGGATGTGCTTGCCCGCGCGGGCTGCAGCGATAGCCCACTCAGCATGAAGATGGTTCGGAGTGGAGATGTAGACGGCATCAACGTCGGGGTCGGCGAGCACCTCGGCGTAGCTGCCGTAGGCCCGTTCGATGCCATGGGCCCTGGCGAACTGCGTCGCTCGGTCGCGGCTTCTCGCCCCCACAGCCACTACGTCAGCCTCAGTGGTGGTTGCCAGACCCTTGGCGAACCGTGCGGCGATGTTCCCGGCGGCTATGAGCCCCCAGCGCAGACTCTTCATGGGATCCTCCCTGAACCGTAGCTAACGGTGCGCGTCGCGTGGCAGACGGTATTCGGGCGGCTCTCCTCGCCGGCCTGCCCGTGGGCCAGGCAAGGGGTCGCCGGCGGCTCCACGGAATGTACGGTCGAACGGAGCCGTAGGGAGGCGCCATATGGACTTCGAGGCCCACAATGCCGAGGTGCGCGAGGTATGGGAGGCCTACCATGCAGGCAACCCCATCCGAGTCCCCATGACGCTGGGGATCAACCCGAGGCTGACGCTTCTCGACCCCAAGCTCAACGTCGATGGTACGACGTTCCGCGAGTACTTCGAGGCCCCTCGGATCATGTGGGATGTTCAGCTTCGGCACCAGCACTGGGTCCGTCACAACCTAGTGCATGACAGTGAGATGGGCATCCCAGACCGCTGGTCGGTATATGTGGACTTCCAGAACTGCTACGAAGCCCTATGGTTCGGGGGTGATCTGCGGTACATCGCGGGCAATGTCCCGGATGTACCCCCCTTCGTTACCGATGACCGGAAGTGGGCCTTCCTCGATAGCGGTGCTCCGGATCCCTTCGGTGGATGGATGGCGCGGAACTGGGAGTACTACGAGCAGTTCAGGGCATTCGCCGCCGAGGCCGAATTCCACGGTCGGCCGGTGGATGTGGTGTCCCCCACCGGGTTGGGCACGGACGGCCCCTTCACCATCGGCTGTGCGCTTCGAGGAGCCACGGAGCTCTGCCTGGACATGTACGCCGACCCCGAGTTCTTCGACGCCTTCATGGGGTTCATCACGGAGGCGACGATCGAGCGGATCCGGGCCTACCGCGAACGGCTTGGCGTGCCTGTGGCCACCAGGACCTGGGGGTTCGCGGACGATAGCGTGGCCCTTCTGAGCGTGTCGTCCTACCGGGAGAGGGTGCTCCCCTACCATCGGCGGCTGATAGAGGCATTCGGGCCCGACGGGCCCAACTCGATCCACTTGTGCGGTGACGCCACCCACCTCTTCCCGACGATCAGGGACGAGTTGAAGGTCAACGCCTTCGACACGGGCTTCCCGGTGGACCACGGGGGCCTCCGCCGTACGCTGGGGCCCGATGTCTTCATCTATGGTGGGCCTCATGTGGAGTTCCTCAGAGGCCGCACGCCCGCCGAGGTGCGTGAGGAGACCCGACGGATCCTGGAGTCCGGTGTGATGGAGGGCGGCAAGTTCGTCCTCCGCGAGGCCAACAATCTCGCTCCTGGCACGCCGCCGGAGAACGTGGCGGCCATGCACGAGGCCTGCCGGGACTTCGGCCAGTACTGAGAGCGATCGCCTCACGTAGGGTCTCTGCAGTCTCAGACGCCGAAGCGAACCGTTCGCGCCCCGCGAGCCCCCTGTGCGGTGGCTGGCGGACGAGGGCCTAGTCCGTATCATTCATGAGTGCTCGTTCATGGTGTGTTTGCTGGCTGTATAGCGGTCACTTGTCCGTTGCGTTGGTGGTGGTCCGTTCAGCGAGATGTGGCAGGCATGGAGGACTGGCTCGCCGTCGGCGGCTTGGCTGCTCTCTGGGTTCTGCCGCTCGCTGAGGGGCCGTGTTCCGCTGTTCCGGTGTTCCGGCGGGAAACGATACCCCCTTATTGTGGTACTCGCGCTCTCTCGGAGAGGCAGGGGGTACCATAACGTATGTATAGTACCTCACGGAACAATGGAACATAGTACATACAGACCCCTCCCGTGCAGCCTCGAAGCCTTGGGCCCCAACGGTTTGCGGGATTCTAGAGGCTGTTGCCAGCGAGCCCTTTTCGGGCGGAACGGGGCGGCAACTTCGGCACAGCAGCGGGGGCTTGGCAGGCCCCACAACCGCCGATGGGTTGCAGGCCTGCCTGGGCGCACGGCCCTTGATACGAGGCGAACTACCCACTCCCATGCAACAGCCTCTGATCATTCTCATGAATAGGGCGGGCTAGTCCTTGGGCTCCGTCGCACCTATGCCGCGAGCGATGAAGAAGTCATCGACTCGGCGTGCGAAGGACTCGAGGTATGCGTCGGCGTTGCTGTGGCTGGTCACGAGACAGACCATGATGTAGTGCCGGCCCGGGCCGGTCACCATGAGAGTGTCGTTCTGGTATTGGTCGTACCAGCCCGACTTCCGCACCATGGTGAGCCCTCGGTTCCACAGCCCCTTCACGCACTTGTTGTAGAGGATGCCCACCCGGTTATCGAGGAAGATGCTTCGCATGCGGTCCGAGGCCTCAGGAGAGACCAGCCGGCCGTGGTCCATCAGCCAGTAGAACCGCATGGCCTGGCGCGCGGTGACTCCATGGGTGAGATTCCCCACCGGGTCTCTATAGGCGGGGCCGGAGTGGCCGTGGAAGAGCCGGCCATGCCATAGCCCACCCACTTTCGGCACGTAGAGCCGGTACTTGTCGCTCTCCGCGATCTCGCGGAGCCTGATCAGCCCCACGCGTCGCGCGTATTCCCCCGCCTCGGGCATCGATGACTCGCGGATCATCCGCGCCAGCTTGAGGTGGGCCGCCGCATCCACCGTGAGCCGCCCGGCGGCCTCCTCCTCAAAGACCCCTAGGATGATGAGCAGCTTCGCGACACAGGCGCTGTACCGCATTCTGTCGCCGTTCCAGAGGGCGAACTCGTTCGTCGCCGGGTCGCAGATTCCGGCCGAGATGTTCGTGGATTGGATGCCGTACTGGCGACAGAGATCGGTGACGATCTCCTCAAGTGCGGCCCGCATCTCCTCGGACTCCGGGCCCGTCTCTAGGGGATCCGGACCGGTGTTGTCCGCCTGGGCATGCGTGATGCGGTAGAGCATCGTTGATGGCGTCGGGCCATGCTTGAGCGCGCGGAGCAGCGCGTCGACCTGATCGCCGTCGCCCTCCTTGCGAAGCTGGCGAAGGGCCCACTCCTTGCGGGCCATGCTCCACTCGGGGTGTGCGAGCGCCTCCTCACACTCGGTAGCGAGATCGGCCAGTTCGGGGCTATGCGTCCACACCTCGCGCAGTTGGCGGTAGTAGATGCCGCAGGAGTAGAACCCAAGCTCCACCGTTTGCATCAGGATCCCGTCGGCGCGGGACCTCTCGTCGGGCAGGGCCTGAAGATATGCCCACCATACGCGCATGTCACCGACCCGCTGCTCGTCCCCGGAACTCACCAGGGAGAACCCCTCCCGCTCCCACTCCGAGATGGAGAGGTCGCGCCACAGGGCCGCCTCCTCCATGGCCGTGGCTCCGTCCTCCTCGGCATCGGCGAGCTGTCGGGCCTCCCCATAGGCCACGACGGCAACCCCATCGCCGAGACCCGTCTCCTGACACAGCCCAGGCGCAGGCTCGTACGAGCCCCCGTACGGGTCGTCCGCAGTCCAGAAGGGTGGTTCCGACAGCGCCGGTAGCTCCATGCCCTCGGGCAACGGCACGGGGGCGAACCGGAGCTGCGATAGAGCGAGATCCGTAGAGGCTGGCGACGGGAGACTGAGGAGGCACAAGAGCGCGCACACCTGGAGTAGGCGCATCGAAGGAGCTATGGTCAAGGGCGTGATCCCCCCGGGGTCTGAGTCGAGCCATATGGCTTCGTCTGAGGGGTTTCGGTATGGGCGCAGCAGTTCCTGGCGAACCTTTACCAAGTATCCGCACTGGGCTTCTCGACGCCCACCAGGAGTGCCGAGAAGTCATCGATGACGACGCGACCACTGTCGAGAGCCACGAACCCGACGGGCTTGGAACGACGCGCCCCCGAGGATACGGCGTAGCCCCGCCATCCGCCGTCGCCACGCGCTTCGATCCGCTCAAGCAGCACGCGGAAGCCGAAGGGATCGAAGTCCTCGTAGGCCTCCTGCACCGTCGTGCCAGCAGCATAGCTATACAGGACGTACGGCTCCGCGTCCGGGTAACCGAGAACCATCTGTGTGGCTGATTCGGTGACGGTGTCGGCCAGGACGCTCGCGACGATGGCCTCGCCTGCGTGACGCTCACCGAGGGAGATGAGGTACAGCCCCTCCAACAGAGTGTGCAGCGCGGCGGATGCTTCCTCTCCATTGGACAGGTCAGGGGCCTCGCCACCCCCGGGCTCAAGGCCTGCGAGCAGCCCGGTAGCTGAGCCGACCTTCCAGCCACCATCTCGCCAGACCAGGTGAAGTGAGCGGGCCTCGGCGGCTAAGGCGCTGCGGAGCACGACCCGCGCTAACTGCTCCACGCCGAGGCCATCCGGGGTGGCCTCGATGACCTCCTGCAGTGCCGGCTTCCCCTCCTCGAGGTAGCTTGCGAAGACCTCGGGCCACTCGCGGAGAGCCCTTACGAGAAGGGGATGGGTCTCCCGCCAGTCGGCGTCGGCCATCGCCGCATCCAGGCCCGTCTCGTCTCCTTGGGCAGCGGCAACCAGGAAGCGCTCAGCCACCTGCGCCGGTGTGTCGGCCTGCCAGGCGGCCGAGAGCTCCGGCGTGCTGGCGACCAGCGCGATCACAGCGATCCAGATCGTCTTGGACATCCTGTGCCGCCTCCCGTCGTCGTCTCATAGACTGATAGGGATCGTTGCGCGTTCCCCCTTGGGAGATGTGAGATATGTCGGCCTGGAATCGACGGGAACGGGTCGGTTCATCCCGCGGAAGCGCCGGGGCGCAACATAGTGGAGTGCCTCGGTCCGGTGCAGGGCGACACCGTACGCGCGGAGCACCTGGGCGCGGACATCATCGCCCGCCTCCGCACACACACTGGTCGGCGGCGTGATCCGCGAGTACACTGAGATGCTGGCCTACGGTACGGCGGTGCGACTGAGCTAGCATCCATCCCATGAGGAGCTGTTCGCTTGGTGAGACGGGAAGGCGCGCGCCATCGAGCCATGCTGCGGGGTTGCGTCGCGGCCGCTCTGCTCTGCGTGGCGTCCGCGTGTGGGGCGCAAGATGAGGGCGTGGTGCTCATGGACACCAGCCCGCGCCTTCACCTCGCGGACCTCGTGAACATCGAGCGGACGCTTCAGTTCGCCCAGGAGCGGTGGCTTTGCAGCCGTGACCGCGAGGCGCTCTACGCTGGGCTCGTCGAAGAGTGGCTTCGCAGCGACGCGGGCGATCGCGCCCAGATCCTGGAGTTCTCCGCCGTCGCCCCCAACCTGGATCAGCTTCCGGAGGACAGCCGGGCGGCAGTGCGGGCGACGATCCACGGGGCGCTGACGGGCGCCACGCGGACCGGCCGGCCCCTGGGGGAGGCGTTGCTCGCCTTTGAGGTGGACGTGACGACACCCGTTACTCCGGGTCACCGAGTCACCCGCAGCCAGGCGAAGGCGTGGATCGAGATCCAGGAGCTGCTATTGAGCCGCGCCCTGGGGGCGCCTCTCCGCATCCCCGATGATCTGGCGGCCGCGCTCGTGGAGCGGTCCTTGGGTGCCGATCAGCGCGCGATGGAGGACTCGCCGGGCCGGCTAGCTCACCTCACTCGTGGCTGGTTCGCCGGCGAGGCGACGGAGGCCGACCGGGCGCTCGCCGCGGCTCTCGGCTTGCCCGCGCGCGATAGCGAAGCTCCCCTTCAGCCCTATGTCGACCCAGCAGGGCTCTTCGAGGTCGGGCTGCCTGCAGGCTGGACACGGCGTCCCGAGCTAGATCCCACGGATGGAGGCAGTGCCTTCGCGGGGCCGGCGGGTTCGGTCTTCGTGGTCAGTGCCGCTCCGTCTCCGCGCGAGGTCGCGCAGGGCACCCGGCCAGTGGCCGCTGCCTTGTCTGAGTCCCTGTCTGCACTCGGTGACAGCGAGCGGGTCACACCGATGGCGGATGAGCGCGATCTGGGGGCCTCCGCGCTGTTGCGTCGCGGGGACGCTCTCCTGCTCGTGTTGCACCTCCGCGCGCCAGGCGACTCCGCGCTCTGTGCGGTGGTGTGTCGCTTGCCCGCGACGGCCGGCCCGTCACTCGCGCCCGATGTCGCCACACTCCTAGGGTCCTTTCGCTTCACCGAGGGCGCATGGCGTGCTGGCGGGACGTGGCAAGCGGCCGAAGCGCTTCGGCGTGGAGACGACACCACGCGCCGCGCCGCCGAGCGCGACCTTGCGCGTGTGCTCCGCGAGGCCCTGGGGGCGCTCGCGGTCCATCTGTTCGGTCCACCAACAGAGGACGGCGACGTCTCCCTCGACCGGCTGCTCGAGCAACTGGGCAATCCTCCTGCGCCCCATCTCCTCGATCCGCCGCCCGATCCCATGGGAGGCGCCTACTATGGCTGAGCCCGCTATCGGCGGCTCAGCCCTGCTCGAGATGCGGGCTGCGGAGAGCCTCGGCCACCGCTCAGGCCGAGCCCTTGTGATAGACTGAATCCCAGGCTCAGCGAGCACCGCGCGGGCCATTGTGTCGCGTGCTTTCGGTACCAGGATCCAGACTGGGGAGGGGCGGGCGTAGAGGCGGTTCGATGGACCTCTCCATCGTAAGTCAGTGGCTTGCACGAGTGCCCGTCCGGTTCGAGGAGCCGTGGTGGCTCCTTGGCCTCCTTACGGTGCCCATCTCCATGCTCATCAGCGCCCGCAGCGTGGCAGGCATGGCTCGTTGGCGGCGGCGTGTCGCCTTGGCGGTCCGGATCGTCGTCCTCGCCGCTCTGGTCATGGCCCTTGCGGGTATGCACGTGCTGAAGGCGCGTGACAGCCTGTGTATCCTCTTCCTGGTGGACGGATCGCGCTCTGTAGGCGAGGTGCAGCGCGACCTGGCCATGGACTTCATCCGGACGGCGACCGAAGGCATGCGCCGCGGTAAGGACCAGATGGGCATCATCGTGTTCGGGGATGAGGCCCACATGGAGGCTTCGCCGAGCCTCTCCCCAGAGGTCTCCCGCATCGAGACCGTGCTCAACCCGGACCAGACGGACATCTCTCAAGCCATCCGATTGGCCCTCGCCAGCTTCCCGGAGGACTCCGCCAAGCGGATCGTCCTGCTGTCCGATGGGAACGAGACACTGGGCCGCGCTATCGACGAGGCGCGGGTCGCCCAGGCCAACGACGTCCGCATCGATGTTGTCACTCTGCACAAGGCCTATGACAAGGAGGTGGCCATCGAGCAGCTTCTTCTCCCTCCCAGGGTGAAGATCGGTGAGCCCTTTGAGCTGAAGGTGGTGGCCAGCTCCCTCGCGAGCGGCTCGGGGACCTTCTACGTCTACCGGAACAAGCAGCTCTACGGGCAGAAGGCTGTGGACCTGGCGCCAGGGACGAACGTCTTCCGCCTCCGACAGTCCCTCGATCAGGCGGGCTTCTGGACCTACGATGTGCGGTTCGTCAGCGAGGATGACACCCTGGAGGAGAACAACCGCGCCATGGGCTTCACCCATGTGGCCGGTGCCCCGAGGGTCCTCTACTGCTCCATGGATCTCGGCGCCGACATGTACATACCCGAGGCCCTCGCCGATGGGTACATGACGGTCGAAGTGGCCGGTTCGGCGGGCGTACCCGCCGATATGTCGGACATCGTGAACTACGACGCGATCATCTTCTCCGACGTGCCGGCGATGGCGATGAGGACCTCCCAGATGGAGCTCATCCGCGCCGCATGCCGAGATCTGGGCGTCGGCTTCATGATGGTCGGGGGGGAGTACAGCTTCGGCCTGGGTGGGTACTACCGGACCCCCATCGAGGAGACCCTCCCCGTGACCATGGACATTACCCACAAGGAGCACTTCCCGGCGACGGGGCTAGCCATCGCGGTGGACACGAGTGGATCGATGGGCGCGATCGAGGGGGGCAGACCCAAGATCGAGATCGCCAATGAGGCCGCGTGTCTGGCGGCCGAGCTGCTCACCAGCCGCGACCAGCTCGCCGTCATCAGCGTGGATACGATGGCGGCTCCCGTGTTACCCCTGAGCAAGGTCGAGGAGCCTGAGGATATCAAGCGACGGATACGGACGATGCGACCAGGGGGCGGAGGCATCTTCTGCTTCACAGCTCTGCGCGCCGCATATGACACCCTTCTCTCCCCTGAGTCGGACAGCCAAGTCCGGCACGTCATCCTCCTTTCGGACGCGGCGGATACGAACCAGCAGGAAGGGTGCCTAGAGCTGGCCAAGGCCAGCCTCGACCAGCATGGGATCACGACGACCGTCGTGGCCCTTGGTAGGGCCCACGACACCCCCTTCCTCCAGGCTCTGGCGAATGTGGGAGGCGGCCGGTTCTACGAGGCTATGAGGATGGAGGATGTGCCGCGCATCTACACCCGGGAGACCCTCATCGTCGCTCGCTCCCCCATCGTCGAGGAGCCTTTCTACCCAGCGGTGGACTACTCCGCGCCGCCGCTGAAAGGCATCGACTGGGATAGCGCCCCGCCCCTGCTGGGGTACGTGGGGGCGACCGAGAAGCCCACGAGCCAGGTCTACATGCAGAGCCCCAAAGAGGACCCCATCTTCGCGTCTTGGCAGTTCGGCCTGGGACGCTCGCTAGCGTTCACCTCCGATGGCAGGAACCGGTGGGGCGCTGAGTGGCTCGCCTGGTCCGCCTTCGACACATTCTGGCAGCAGAGCGTGCGCTGGATGCTGAGATCGATGGAGGAGGGGCTCCTCGACTCCATGGTGCAGATCGAGAGGGGCGAGGGCGTCATCACCGTGGAGGCACTGGGCGACAACGACGAGTTCCTGAACAACCTGGAGATCAGCGCCAAGCTGGTCACGCCCGACAATGTAGGCCATGACCTGCGGCTCGAACAGACCGCGCCGGGCCGCTACCAACAGACCTTCCAGGCTCGCGACATCGGGCCATACATGGTCAACCTCACCTATGAGAGCCCCGACGGCAGGCAGGTGAGCCAGACGACCGGAGCCGTGATCCCCTACCCCGCCGAGTACCTGCGGCTAGAGCCGGACCAGTTCACTCTCAACCGTGTGGCCGAGGTGAGCAGTGGCCGGATCCTGGCGCCCGAGGACATCCCGGAGCTATACCGGACGCGGCGTGAGGTAGTCCGCTCACCGGTGCCCGCGTGGCCGGCGCTGCTGCTCATCGTGGCGTGTCTCTTCGTGGCGGACGTTGCCGTCCGACGCCTCGTCCTGGATCGCAGCCAACTCGACGCCATGCGTGAGCGCCTGGTGGAGTTCAAGAGCCGGGTGCGCAGGGAGGGTGAGCCGACAGTGGAGGCGCACCCCGTCCTGGGGCACCTCCTCGAGCGCAAACGTGGGGAGGCTCCCACCGCCGCGGCAACGACCCAGGCTATGCCGGTGCGGGCCGCTACCCCCTCGGCGGCGCCCCCTCCGACGTCTGGTACCCCCGAGGCGGCTCGGCTCCGCGAGCAGCTCGCTGCCGCGATGGCGAGGAAGTCAGACGCAGGGCCCGCTAGCGCGGCGCCAGTACCGACCTCCCCTGAGCCCGACGACGGAGACGCCGCCGAGGCTCCCGCCGCGGCCACCGATACATTCAGCCGGTTGATGGAAGCGAAGCGAAGGGCTCGGCGCTAGCCAGATAGCAGACGGGCCTCCCCCAGAGGGGAAGGCCCGTCCGTGTTCGGTGCAGAGCGGCCGCCCCTAGTAGGGGGGCATGCCGCCGCCGGGGCCGCCCGCCGGGGGTGCCGGCGGCTCGGGCTTCTCAGCCACGAGCGCCTCGGTCGTGAGGATCAAGCTGGCGATGGACGCCGCGTTCTCAAGGGCCGAACGGGTGACCTTGGCAGGGTCGATGATCCCAGCCGCGACCATGTCACGGTACTCACCCTCAAGAGCGTCATAGCCGAAGTTGGGGTCCTCGGAGCTACGGACCTTCTCGACGACGACGCTGCCCTCGAGCCCAGCGTTCTCGGCGATCTGGCGCAGCGGGACCTCGAGGGCCTTGCGCACGATCTCGACGCCGATACGCTCGTCGCCCTTGGCCTTGACCTTCTTCAGGGCCGGCTCGACCCGCAGGAAGGCGATGCCGCCACCGGGGACGATGCCTTCCTCGGTCGCCGCACGGGTGGCCGAGAGGGCGTCCTCGAAGCGGTGCTTCTTCTCCTTGAGCTCGGTCTCGGTAGCGGCGCCGACCTGGATGACGGCCACGCCGCCGGCGAGCTTCGCCAGGCGCTCCTGGAGCTTCTCGCGGTCGTAGTCGGAGTCGGTATCCTCGATGGCCCGCCGGATCTCCTTCATACGGCCCTCGATCGCCTCGGTCTTGCCTCCGCCGTCGACGATGGTCGTGGCGTCCTTGTTGATGACGACCCGCTTCGCGCGGCCGAGCTGATCGAGATCGAGGTTCTCGAGCTTGACGCCGAGGTCCTCAGAGATGAACGTTCCGGCCGTAAGAACGGCCATGTCCTGAAGCATCGCCTTACGCCGGTCGCCGAAGCCAGGAGCCTTGACGGCCGCGCCCGGGACGATGCCACGGAGCTTGTTCAGGACTAGGGTAGCCAGCGCCTCGCCCTCGATGTCCTCCGCGATGAGGAGGATGGGCTTGCCCGTTCGCGCGACCTTCTCCAGCAGGGGAACGAGGTCCTGAGCGGAGCTGATCTTCTTCTCGAAGAGCAGGATGTAGGGATCCTGCAGAACAGCCTCCATGGCCTCGGGGTCGGTCACGAAATAGGGCGAGAGGTAGCCCTTGTCGAACTGCATGCCGTCGGTCAGCTCGAGCCGGGTGTCGGCGCTCTTGGACTCCTCGACCGTGATGACGCCATCCTTGCCGACCCGCTCCATCGCCTCAGCGATGAGCTTGCCGATCTCGGCGTCGTTGCCGGCGATGGCCGCCACGGACTGCATGGCGTCCTTATCGGACACCTCGGTGGCGAGCCCACGAATGGCGTCCACGAGTTTCTCGACGGCCATGTCGATGCCGCGCTTGATGATCATGGGATTGGCGCCAGCCGCGACGTTCTTGACGCCCTCATGGATCATCGCCTGGGCGAGCACCGTAGCTGTCGTGGTGCCGTCACCGGCGATGTCGTTGGTCTTCGAGGCAACCTCGCGAACGAGCTGGGCGCCCATGTTCTCGAAGTGGTCCTCGACTTCGATCTCCTTGGCGACCGTGACGCCATCCTTGGTGATGTTCGGCGAGCCGAACTTCTTGTCCAGGACGACGTTCCGACCGCGTGGTCCGAGGGTGACACGGACCGCGTTGGCGACGGTGTCCGCTCCACGAAGTAGCGCCCGCCGCCCCTCCTCGGAATAGAGTAGCTCTTTGGCCATTCCGTCCTCTACCTCCAGTTGTCTCTACGTTCGGGGATACCGCTACTTCTTCTTCGACGCCTTCTCTTCGGTCTCGATGGCGTAGATGTCGTCCTGGCGAAGGATGACGAGCTCCTTGTCGCCGTCGCGAACCTCGGTACCACCGTACTTGGAGAAGATGACCTTGCTGCCGAGCTGGACCTCCATCGGGCCCCGGCTCCCGTCATCGAGGATCTTGCCCTCGCCCACGGCTACGACGACGCCCTTCTGGGGCTTCTCCTGAGCCGAATCCGGGAGGACGATGCCTCCGGCGGTTACTTCCTCGGCCGCCGACACCTCGACGATCACGCGATCACCTAGTGGCTTCAGCACAGACACGCACCCCCTTTCCTAGTCAAGCATTCATGTGACGTCAACATCACTGTCGATCACTTCCTCACTGCATCGCCGCCCCGAAGGGACGGCCTATCGCCGGAGCGTCAGGGCTCCAGCGTCAATGCCTGGCTCTACCCCTTGGTCTCTTCCCCCTCCTCAGCGCCCTTCGGTGCGCCAGACGAGGTAACGACTTGGGACGCACGGATCACAATGTCCCCGAGTCTGTAACCCCGACTCACCTCGGCGGTGATGTACCCCTGTGGCACGACTTCATTGGGCATTGTGGAGACCGCCTCGTGCCACTGCGGATCAAACTCCTGGCCAAGGGCCTCGATCGGCGTAATGTCCTCGTCCCCGAGAGCGGCGAGGAACTGGGCGTATACCATCTTCAGCCCGTCCACCCACGCCGCTTGCGCTCCATGCTCTTCTGCGGCCTCCAGGGCACGCTCCAGGTTATCCAGCGGAGGCAGTAGGCGCCGCACCAGATCCGCCTTTGCGTGATCGGCGATCTCAAGACGCTGTCTAGCCGCCCGCTTTCGGAAATTGTCGAAGTCCGCCCGCACTCGGAGGTTGGCGTCGTGGAGTTCCGCGATAACCGAGTCCTTGTCCTGCTCTTCCTGCCCTTCGTCGGCCGCGGGGACCTGCTCCTCAGCGTCGGTGTCTTCCATATCAGGAGCCTCGAGGGATGCATCAGCCTGGGGGCAAGCGGGGTTCGTCCCGCCGTCTTCGCCGGTGTCAGCGGCACGCTTTGAGGCGCCCGGTCGGATGATCGGGATCTCCTCCTCGTGTCGGTTGTTCTCAGCGCTCATGTCCCTCAAAACACTGACTCCCTTGGATCCAGGGCGTGGCCCCAAACCACGTCTGCCTGGCTTCTCTAGCTTCCCACTTCCGTCGCTCTCTCTGCGGCTGAGATGCTCAGCGCGCCGGCATCTGCGTCGACGACGACCGTCCGGCCTGGGGCGAACTCGCCGGACAGGATGCCGGATGAGATTGGGTTCTCCACCAGGGCGCGTATGGTGCGGCGCAGCGGACGAGCCCCGTACTCGGGATCGAACCCCGCGTCCCCGAGCAGATCCTTAGCGGCATCCGTCACCGAGAGCGTGAGGTCGCGTTGAGCGAGCCGCTCGCCCAGATGGTCGAGCATCAGGTCCACGATGCCACGGATCTCGTTGCGTCCCAACGGATGGAATACCACGATATCATCGAGGCGGTTCAACAGCTCCGGCCGGAAGGTGCGCCGTAGCTCCTCTAGGAGCCGCCCCTCCATAGCCTCGACGCCCTGAGCGGACGCCTCACCGTCCTCATCCCCCACCCACTCGGAACCGATCAGATGGCTTCCCACGTTCGAGGTCATGATGATGAGCGTGTTGCGGAAATCCACCGTGCGACCCAACGAGTCCGTTAGGCGGCCATCTTCCAGCACCTGGAGCAGCACGTTGAAGACATCCGGGTGCGCCTTCTCGATCTCATCGAGCAGAACAACGCGGTAGGGGCGCCTGCGGACCGCCTCGGTCAGCTGGCCACCTTCCTCGTGCCCGACGTAACCCGGGGGCGCGCCGATGAGCCGCGACACGGAGTGCTTCTCCATGTACTCCGACATGTCGATCCGGACCATGGCCTCTTCGTCGTCGAAGAGGAACTCAGCGAGGGCGCGCGCCAACTCGGTTTTCCCGACACCGGTGGGTCCCAGGAAGATGAAGGACCCGATGGGGCGCGTGGGATCCTGAAGCCCAGCCCGAGACCGGCGAACCGCCTCCGCTACCGCGTGGATGGCCCGATCCTGGCCCTTCACGCGCTCGTGGAGCTTGCTCTCCATGGTGAGCAGCTTCTGAGCCTCGGACTCGAACATCCGCTGGACGGGGACCCCTGTCCAGGTAGACACGATGTCGGCGATGTGATCAGCGGTGACGGGAGTGGGCTCCCCGATCTCCTCGAGCCAGCGACTCCGCTCCTCCTCGTAGGCGACCTGGAGCTTATCCGACTCCAGTCTCAGGCGCTGGGCACGATCGTAGTCCCTGGCCTCCACGGCGGCTGCGCCTTGTTGCGCCAGGCGTGAGAGCTGAGACTCGATCTCACGCAGTTCCGGGGGCATGCTCTGCCGCCCGAGTCGGAGCTTGCTGGCTGCCTCATCCATCAGATCGATAGCCTTGTCTGGCAGGAACCGTTCGGTCAGGTAGCGGTGAGACAGGTCGGCGGCCGCATCTAGGGCCTCATCGGCTATCTTGACCCCGTGATGCTCCTCGTAACTGGGCCGGAGCCCCTTGAGGATCTCGATCGTGTCCTCTACCGAGGGCTCTGCCACATACACTGGCGCGAAGCGGCGCTCAAGGGCGGCGTCCTTCTCGATGTGCTTCCGGTACTCGTCCAGAGTCGTGGCCCCGATGCACTGGAGTTCGCCACGGGCTAGGGCCGGCTTCAGCATGTTGGAGGCATCCACGGCCCCCTCCGCCGCCCCCGCGCCGACCATCGTGTGCAGCTCGTCGATGAAGAGGATGATCCGGCCCTTGGCCTGCCGGACCTCATCGAGCAGGGCCTTGACGCGCTCCTCGAACTCCCCCCGGAACTTGCTTCCCGCGACGAGGGTGCCCATCTCGACCCCCATGAGCCGCTTGCCGCTCAGGGCGTCGGGCACCTCGCCCGACGCGATCAGGCGCGCCAAGCCATCGACGACGGCGGTCTTGCCGACGCCGGGCTCACCGATCAGGACCGGGTTGTTCTTCCGGCGCCGACACAGGATCTGGATCACGCGCCGCGTCTCTTCGTCTCTGCCGATGACCGGGTCCAACTCGCCATTCGCCGCAGCCGCGGTCAGGTCGCGGGCGTAGCGCTCGAGCACGTCCATCTTGCTCTCCGGGTCACGGTCCGACACCCGACCCGATCCGCGTATGGACTTGAGCGCCGCGTAGACGGCTTCCCGGTCCAGCCCGAACTGCTTGAGCAGGGTAGCAGCTGGGCACGCGACCTCGAGGATCCCAATGATCAGGTGCTCCAGGCTGATGAACTCGTCCTGGAGTCGCTCGGCTTCCTCCTCCGCGCAGCGGTAGACGCGAGAGAGGTTGGGAGTGATATAGATCTGCCCTGTCGCCGCCCCCTGGTCGCGCTTGCCGACCTCCGGCAACCGCGCGAGCTCGGCTTCGAGCTTGCGGGTGAGCTGGCGGAGGCCACTATCGCCCAACGCGCGCTCGATCAGCTTGCGGCCGATCCCGTCGTCCTGCTCGATGATGGCGAGCAGCAGATGCTCAGCATCCAGGATGTGATGGTTGTACCGTGCCACTATATCCTGCGCCAGCAGCAGGGCCTCTCTCACCGAATCCGTGAAGCGCTCGGTGTTCATTCCGTCCCTCCCTCCTCTCCAACGTCGTCCGCCGTCTCAGGGGCTGGCTCTATGACGACCTCGAGCCCGGCCTCCTGGAGCCGGCTGCGGAGCATCTGTATCTCCTCCGCGGCGTCCTCATGCACTCTGTGGACTTCCTGCTCCATCTCCTCACGCATCGTCTGCAGTTTGCCGAGCAGGTCCAGGATCACACCCACTCCGGCCAAGTTCACGCCCAACTCCTGCGTTAGGCGCTGGATCTGCTGCAGCTTCGTTATGTCCGAGTCGCTGTAGAGCCTCAGGTTGGTGTCGGTCCTCGTCGGCGTCACCAGCCCTAGGCGTTCGTACATGCGCAGGGTCTGTGGATGGCAATCCACCAGCCGGGCCGCTACCCCGATCATGTATACGGGTTCGTCCTTGTCCCGCGGCATAGCTCAGACCCTTCGTCAGACGCGTTACTCAGCGCGCCTAAGCCCTTCCATCGGAATCCCCGCACGGGGATCGTCATTGATCTCCTTGTCGAGCTCCTCGATCAGCCGGCGTGCCTCGCGACTCACTTTGGTTGGGACACTGACTCGGATGGTCACGAGTTGGTCGCCTGTGCCTGAGCCGTTGAGATGGGGTGCTCCCATCCCCCGCAGCCGCATGATCCGCCCGCTCTGTGTGCCGGCGGGCACCTTCAGCTTGGCCCGCCCATCCTTGGTGGGGACCGTGATCTCCGCTCCGAGGCATGCTTCGGCGAAGCTCACGGGTATCTCGCACGTCAGGTCGTCCCCCTTGCGGCCGAAGAAGCTGTGCTCCTTGAGCCTCACGGTGAGGATCAGATCGCCACGCGGACCTCCGTTCAGGCCCGCCATGCCCTCGCCCCGAACGCGCACGCGCGAACCGTCCTGAACCCCGGCGGGGATCTTCACAGACACCCGCCTCGAGCGGTGCCGCGTGCCCGTGCCGCGACATGGTTCGCAGCGCCGGTCGGGTATCTCGCCTGACCCGCGACACTCTGAACATGGCGCCATCCCCAGCATTGACCGGCGTGAGGCATCGGCGCCCGTGCCGCCACACGAAGGACAGGCCCTGTAACTGTAGCCGTGTCCTGAGCAGTCCTCGCAGGGTTCGTCCAGCTCTATACGGAGGCTCTCCTCCGTGCCGAAGATGGCATCGGCGAAGTCGACGGCAATGTCCTGCTCCAGGCTCCGTCCCCGCTCCGGTCGAGCCTGGCGCGTCGCTGTGGCGCCGCCCATCCCTCCACCGAAGAGGGTCTCGAAGAGGTCGCCAAAACCGCCCACATCGCCTCCGGCGAAGGGTCCCGGGCCCCCGGCTTCTTGCCAAGTGTACTGGGTTCCGCCGTTGCCCGTACGGGAGGCGAAGTCGTGGCCGTAGCGGTCGTACGCGGCTCGTTTCTGGGGATCCCCTAGGACCGCGTAGGCTTGACTGAGTTCCTTGAAACGTTCCTCGGCCTGGGGGTCATCCGGATTGACGTCCGGATGGCACTCACGAGCCTGCCGACGGTAGGCCGCCTTGATGGCCTTCTCATCAGCGCTCCGGTCAACACCCAGTATGTCGTAGTAGTCTTTGGTCATCGGCACACGATTTCACCTCCCGCCTTGCGGAGTGCGGCGCGGAACCTCGGCGCCTACTCCTCGCCGTCTTCCTCCTGGATGACCGTTACCGTCGGCTTCTCCACTACCGCGAGGGGAGCCCTGACTTCGAGAACGCCCCTCTTGATCTTCGCGCTGACTTGGCCGTGCTTGATCTCAGCGGGCAGGTCGAGGTGGACTTCAAAGTCGCCCCGCGGCCGGCCGCGCTGGGAGTACTCCACCGCTTCCTCGCGGTCGTCCGCCTCGCCCGCGCCCGTTAGGATCAAGCTCAGCGGAGTGGGGTCAACCTTCAGCGCATCGGTACTGACCCCTGGCAGATCGGCGAGCACAACGAGTTCGGTGTCGGTGGTGTACACGTCTGTCGCAGGAACCCATGGTCGCGAGCCTGCCACGGTAGACACGATGTGCGACACCGACTCACCCACCGTGCCCAACCAGGATTTCACCGTGTCAATGACCTCAGACGACTTCCCCTCGGCCGCAGCCGGCTTGGAGGTCTCGGTCGACGCCTGCTCCTCTGGCGACTCATGCTCAGTGCCGGTCTTGCTCTCGTCCTGCTCCATGCGATCCACGCCTCCCCGCGGTAGCTCTGGTCGCTAGGCCTGACTGCGGGCCCGATTCGGCGCGAACGGCGGGCCCGCCAAGCATCTACTCGGCACGGAAGTCAGCATCTATGACTTCCTCGTCATCCGCGGCACGCGTTCCACCCTCGTCGCTTGGAGCGCCAGCCGCTGCCTCTCCAGCATCACGACCCCGCTGATAGAGCATCTCGGCGAGCGCATGCTGGGCCTGCTTGAGTTCCTCACATGCCTGCTTGATCGCGCTAGCATCCTCGCTTGACTTCACTTCGTTCACTTTCGTGATGGCACTCTGAATGCGGCCCTTATCCGCCTCGGGCACCGCGTCGCCGAGGTCGGTCAGGCTCTTCTCCACGTGGTAGACGAGGGAGTCCGCCTCGTTGCGGGCGTCGTTGAGCTCGCGGCGCCGGCGGTCCTCGCCGGCATGGACCTCGGCGTCCTTGACCATGCGCCCAATCTCGTCATCGGACAGGTTGGAGGAGCCCGTTATCGTGATGGATTGCTCCCGCTGGGTAGCCATGTCCTTGGCCGATACGTTCAGGATGCCGTTGGTGTCGATGTCGAAAGTAACCTCGACCTGCGGCACGCCACGCGGCGCCGGCGGGATGCCCGAGAGAGAGAAAGTCCCCAGGTTCTTGTTGTGGGCAGCGATCTCGCGCTCCCCCTGGAAGACCTTGACCTCGACGCTGGGCTGGTTGTCCGACGCCGTCGTGAAGACCTGGCTCCGCTTGGTGGGGATTGTCGTGTTCCGCTCGATGAGGCGAGTGAACACGCCGCCCAGAGTCTCGATGCCTAGGGAGAGCGGGGTAACGTCGAGAAGCACGACGTCCTTCATCTCGCCGGCGAGCACGGCCCCCTGGATCGCGGCGCCCACGGCGACAACCTCATCTGGGTTCACGCTACGGTTGGGCTCTCTCGACGTCTCGCGCTCCACCAACTCCGCAATGGCGGGGATACGGGTGGAGCCGCCTACCAGGATGACCTGATCGAGCTGGCTGGCCGTGACACCCGCGTCCTCAATGGCCTGGCGGAAGGGCACAAGAGTTGCCTCGATGAGATCATCACAGAGCTCCTCGAACTTGGCTCGCGTGAGCTCCATCTCGAGATGCTTGGGCCCGTTCTGATCAGCGGAGATGAAGGGTAGCGCGATGCTGGTTGACGTGGTGGTCGAGAGCTCGCACTTGGCCTTCTCCGCCCCCTCCTTCAACCGCTGGAGGGCCTGGCGGTCCTTGCGCAAGTCGATGCCGTGCTCCTTCTTGAACTCCTCGGCCATCCAGTCGATCACGCGATCATCGAAGTCGTCCCCGCCGAGGCTCGTGTTGCCCGCCGTCGACTTGACCTCGAACAGCCCGCCGCCTACCTCCAGCAGGGAGACGTCGAAGGTGCCGCCGCCCAGGTCGAAGACCAGGATGAGCTCGTCATCCTTCTTGTCGAGTCCGTAGGCCAGTGCAGCGGCCGTCGGCTCATTGATGATGCGGAGCACCTCGAGCCCCGCGATCTCGCCCGCGTTCTTGGTGGCCGTCCGCTGAGCGTCATCAAAGTAGGCCGGCACGGTGATGACGGCCTGCTTGACCTCCTCGCCCAGATACGCCTCCGCATCCCGCTTGAGCTTCTGGAGGATCTGAGCCGAGATCTGTTCCGGACTGTAGTCCTTGCCGTCAATGGTGTAACGCTGGGACGTCCCCATCTTGCGCTTGACCGACATGATGGTGCGCTCGGGGTTCATGACGGCCTGCCGCTTGGCTATCAAGCCCACCAAGCGCTCACCGGACTTCGCGAACCCCACGATGGACGGAGTCGTCCGTCCCCCTTCGGAGTTCGGGATGACCGTTGGTTCGCCACCTTCAACGACAGCTACGACGGAGTTCGTCGTCCCCAAGTCGATACCGATAACCTTACCCATGCTGACTCACCATCCTAGAGGTCTCGCCATCCGCACGATGTATCGTCGGCGCTCGACCCGCTACACGAACCCACCGGACGCTGCAAACAGCTATGTGCCCTCGCCTGACTGGGGGCGCGGCACAGCCTATGGGGCTCGCCCTTTCTAGCAGTTGTTCGTAGCGTACACTATGAGTGCTGGACTGTCAAGTCTATTGAGTGAGGTGCTGTCAATAAAAATGCAGGCCTCTGAGGTCAGAGGCCTGCATCTCGACTGATAGTAGACTACGCTACGGCGTACGTACTGTCAATCCGTAGTTCGGGCCCACAAGCCCTTAGGCAGGGGCGTCAGCAGCGGGCTCGGCCGTGTCCGCCTCGGGAGCGTCCTCCGCCGGGGCCGCTCCGGGCTCCGCGGCTGGCGCGGGGTCACCAGGGGCCTCCTCTGCAGGAGCCTCCTCGACTGCGGAGTCCGTTGCCTCGACCGCGGCCTCGCTCTCCGCCGGTGCGGCAGCCCCTTCGCTCTCTGTGACCGCTTCCTCTTCGACAGCCGGGGGAACGAGCTTCGCCTTGAGCTCCTCGTCGGTCACGAACTCGGCGAGCTTCTCCACACCCTCCTGCTGAGTCGCGGGATCGTTGCTCCGGAGCATGTCGGCAACTGCGGATAGAGCCGTGCTCATCGGGTCCAGCTTACCGGACAGGTTACCGGCGATGGTGAAGTACTGGGCCGCGCGCGTCAGCGTGTCGCTCGCCAGGCCGTAGTTCTTGTTCGCGGCGTACTCTGCGGCCTGCTGCACATCGGCCGTCGTGGCTTCCTTGATCGCGCCGGTGGCCTGGGTAATCCGGGCCATCAGCGTGTCGCCCTCTTCCTCGGTGGTCTGCATCTGGTCGTAGGCGTAGCAGCCCATCCAGCCTACGCCAAAACCGATGAGGAACAGCAGGAACGAGTACAAGCAGCCGGGAGGGGCCTGCTGGGATGAGCGTCTTACAGGCCGGTCACCGATAATGTCTACTCCGCTGCTCACAGGAGTGTCCGATTCGCTGTCTTCTGACACGACCTCGATGACCTCCTCTTCCTCTTCCTCGCGAATCTCTTCATTGCTCACAGCGTTAGCTCCCTTCGCTCAGCCCTGATGTTGTTATCCGTATGTGGCCCGCCTGGTGGCTCGTGCTATGCGCAGGCCCCATGGCCCTCCGCGATGCGGCTATGGCCACGGCTCATATCTCGATGGCGGGATGGAGTTCTCCGTCCCTCCGCTGTGGTCCTTCAGGCCTCGCGAATTACCCGTTGCCCGTTTCGCGCGCGACCCAGCGGCCGAGCACGGGGTTGCCTTGGAGGCCGAAGCGCACGAAGGCGTACTCCTCCAACCAGCCCCCGCCCCCGGGCCCGTCGAGCCAGTCACCATCATTCCGTTCGAACTGCCCGGGGCCCACCCCGTAAGGTTCCAGATCGACGTGGTGGTGGGGGCCAAGCGTGTTGCGGTTCGTTCCGCAGAGCTCCACGACCAGTTCGTTGTCGCCCTGGCAAAGGGCGTCGCCAACGGGGTAGTCGAAGGGAGCCCAGCACCGCGTCCCAAGGTCGACCCCATTGAGAACAGCTCGCAGGCTCACCGCGTGGGGGCGATCGAAGCTTAGAACCGTACCCTCCATCGGTTCACCATCGTAACGGAAGGTCTGGCTCAGCCTCACGACGCCCGAGTAGAAGGGGTAGCCGTGGGTGACGCAGTCACCATCGGCGCTCTCGCGCCGGGGCGCGACGATCACGAAGGGCCCGGGGCTGACCCACGTCTCCCGTTCGCCAGGCTGCCACCGGCCATCACTGTGCACCTCGAAGTCGCCTCTAAGGTAGACGGACTCCAACTCGGTCCGCGACCTCAGCCGGTTACCCAGTGACTCATGCACCTCGCCCGCAGGGAGGTCGCGCCCGACGAAGCGGCAGGATAACTCGATCGAGTTCATGCCCTCGCGCAGCCAACGATCGATGCTCACACGGTGGAAGGCGACGTCTCGCCATGTCCCGCGTGTGAGGATCTCGACTGGCTGGCCATTCACGGAGAGTCGCACCTCATTCGGGTTCTCGAGAACGAGCTCAATGTCGGCTGCCTCGGGGTCCGTGCGGATGTCCACATCAAACCGTAGATGAACGTCGCGCGGCTGCTCCGCCTCGAGCAGCCGCTGCAGATGGATGACCTCGATGGGTTCGGGGCTCCACTCCCCGCCTGCCTCACGCCATACGCAGCGGTCAAGAGTGAGCTGGTTCGGCTCGAGCGCTTGTATCGACCAGGGCGGTGTGATCTCACCTAGCGGAAGGTAGTCACGAGGCACATAGGGAGCGACCGGCAGCGGCGCTGACGATGCCAACAGCAGGCAGGACCCCATTGGGGGCAGATCGAGTTGAGCCTCCGTGGCGCCGTCACGAACCGTCGTGGCGACGGCTCGCGCGCCGCCGGTATCGGGATCGAGTTCAACGAGGGGATACGCTGTAGGCAACACCAACGTTCCCTCGGCGCTCTCCCACGGGTCGGCGTTGAGCAGGAAGAACAAGTCCCCCTCCTCGATGTGGCGATGCTGCGAGACGACTCGTCCCGAGCCTCGAACCTCGACCCGAGGCACGCCCAGTCCCGCCAGCACTCGGCCAGCCTGGTCAATCTCTATGTGGGCTTTGCACGCCGAGGCCAGAAAGTCGTAGGCGGCAGGGTCCTCCTCCCCGTCTATCCTCACCGGATCCTCGCCGACCGATACTATGACACCATCCTCCTCTACGAACTGCCTGAGCAGGGAGAGCGTGGTTCGACGAATGGTGAGCATCGGGGGTACGACGACCACACGGTAGCTGCAGTCACCCGATGCCAGTCGGCCGCTTGCCACGCTACCGTGTCGCGAGAGGATCCGCTCGTCGACATACTCGAAGCCGATGCCGGCATCGAGCAGTTCCTGGCTCAGTGTCTCGAAGTCAGCGCTGTAGCTCTCCCCTCCTGCGGGTGAGGAGCCGTCCCAGAGGGCCCACGCGGATTCGATGGGATGCAGCACGGCGACCTCCGCCACGAGGTCGCCCTGGTCGAGCGCCCAGAGGACACGTGCCACGCGGTCGTTGAGGATCCGGTAGATCTCGGGGAAGTAGGGCTGCTGGACGTGGAGCGAGGGCGGGTAATCCCTTTTGCGGCAGCCCCGCATGCTGTACAGCGACAGATGCTGGCACGGAAGCGACACACCGAGCAGGAATTGCCACTCCGCCATCCACTTGAGGGTCTCCAGTGATACGTTCCAGCCAGAGCAGCCGAACATCTCGGAGAGAACCCGGCGGCCGCCGAACTGCCGCGCGGCGCTGGAGACCTGCTTCATCAGGGCGACGGTCCCGAGTTGGCGGCACAGGTGATCGATGCCTGGGAGCGACATATACTCATAGTGTGGCATCGCGGCGCCCACGAACATCGTCTGGCTGATCAGGTTGTCCTCGGCCATCACGTGGCCCGTGAAATCCAAGTTGTGCTCCGCGCACCACTCGCCAATCTGCCTCGTGAACCCCTCTACGAACAACTCGGTCACCGTCGCGTGATAGTGGTGCCGGACGGCGGTGTAGTCGCCGATCTCCTCGAAGAGGGCCGGCAGGTCATCGACGAGATCGCGCCCCCACTGCGCCGCATACGCCTCGGGCAGGTCGAAGGACCAGGGTCCATTGCAGTGTTGGGGCTCGTCGGTGAAGACGCCTGGCACTGTGCCGGAAAAGCCGGCGCCGAACCGGTCACTCAGAGCGGCGGCGTAGGGCTCGTACTGGTGTTCGATGAAGGCACGCGTCACCTGGGCCGATAGGAGGTCCACGTACTCGCTCACTTCGTAGCGGAACCGATGGACCTCGCGGGCGCCTCGTGGAGCATCTCCCTCGAATCGTTCATACCGCGTGAAACCTGCATCTTCCATCAGCGCAAACCGAGCGATCTCGCGCTCGTCACTGGGCACCTCGCCTCCCTCGACGAAGCGGTCGCGGATGAGCTTCTTCTGCAGGTATGCCTCGCCAAGCGCCGGCACCGCCCCCCCGCCCGTGCCGCTAGGCCAGCAGTCCTCATCGTACAGCCAAGCGTGGAGACCGATGGTGTCCGACTCCTCGACACAGGCGCGAATGGCGGCCATCCACTCCTCGCCCATGTAGGGGGTCTCAAGCCCGATGCGGGCATGCATGAAGGCGCCGCCGAGGCCGGCCTCCTGCATGGCCCTGACCTGGCGTCTGATCTCCTGCGGGTCCAACCGGTCGTTCCATGCCCAGAAGGGGACTCCACGGAACCGTGGTCCCTCCAGACCAGCGTCCACGAACCTCCGCGCGAAGTCGCTCATCGAAGACCAACCCCTCAGCGAGCCGTAGCGTACTGACCGGGTAGGTTTCGCGGAAGCCCGACTTCGCCCTGCGTTGGTCTCGGAGTGAACCGGGCCGGGGGACTACAGGTCGCACTTCATCCAGGGGTCCAGGTACTCGCGCCACTTCCCGGCGCGCTGGGCGGATAGGAACATCGGTAGGCTGATGTACGGAGTGTATTGGGGGCATCGAGGTACCTTCCGAAGCCTCAGGCCGGCTTCCCTGGGGAGTCGATCGCCCTTCAGGTTGTTGCAGCGGATGCATGACGCAACGACATTGCCCCAGGAGGTAGCGCCCTGCCTCGATCGTGGTATGACATGGTCAATCGTCAGGGGGACGTCGGATCGCCCACAGTACTGGCAGGAGTGGTCATCGCGGGCGAAGACCGCCCTGCGCGTGAGTTTCAGCTGCGGCAACGGACGCTTCACGCGGTAGAGCATCCGGACGACGGCGGGCGCCTCAACCGCTACCGAGGGGGAGCGTACGACGGCGCCGTTGCGCTCCAGAACCTCGGCCTTCGACCTCTCGATCAGACGAAGCGCACGACGGACAGTGGTGACATTGAGGGGCTCATAGGTCTGGTTCAGGACGAGAACCTGGGCATCCAGTACCGAGCCATACGTGAACTCGTTGCGTTCTAGGGGGCTGGAGCAGGCGCCCTGACTCACCTCTCCTCGCACACTAAGTGCGGAGTATAGCTAGGGGTGGGTCTCCTGTAAAGAGGCCACTCGAGCCCTGATGTGAGACGGCCCCGCAGCGGGTGCTGCGGGGCCGTCACTGTCGTTCCTAACCTAGACTGACCTAGGTGCTGCGAAGCCTAGAAGTACCAGCTCGCGGACGCACGGGCCAGGGCACCGGTCTCGGTCTGCGCGCCCCGCGACCAGGTGGTCAGGCCGAGGTCGACGTTGATATCGAAGTCGCCGTGGATGCTGATATCGGTACCGATGATACCAGTGTAACGGGACTGGTTGACGTCGCCCTCATGGATGAGGTTGAAGCGCCAGTCGCGGTCGCCGTCGTGGTAGACGAGGCGTAGCCACTGGGCCGAGGTTCCGACAACCATCGGGATGGCCGAGTTCATACGGTGGCTCCAGAAGCCGGGGCCATAGCCAGAGCCGAGGGCGCTCGGCGCCTCATCATAGTTCGTGAGATACGGGCTGAGCGAGGTCATACGGGTGTTGCCGGGGCCCATGGGGCCGGGGAGGTAACCCGCAGGCGCGCTGCCAGCGCCGATCTCGATGTCGAAGTCGTTGCTGCGGACGATGTCGGCCGAAGCGTACCAGGCGACGCGGCCGGGCTGCGTGAGATAGTTCAGCGGGGCCGAGACCTCAGCACGTACTTCCTTGTTGTCGTCCCACACGTAACGGGCATCGATGCCAGCGCGACCGAGCTGGTTGCCCGGGGCGAGGCCGCCGTAGCCGTTGTGGTCATTCCAGACCCACGTGGCACCGGCATAGAAGTCGCTGCCGATGTCATCGCCGATGCGCGCGACCAGGTGCGCCTGGCCGCCGGTACGGGACTGGCCGCCACCGACGAAGAGCTCGGCCTCCTTGATGGACCAGTCGCGGTTCTGCAGCAAGATGCCATCGGTCGCTAGACTGTCGGTATCCCAGGTCAGGCCATAGCCATACTTGGTGTACTGACGACCAACGGTGACGTCCATCTCAAGCCCGAAGACCTCGGTGTCACGGATCTTGACCCAAGCCTCGTCGGGATACATGAAGTCACGCACGGGGATGCCATTGTTGTCCTCGAAGAGGACGACAGCGGCGGTGGTCTTAGCATTGACGCGCTTGTAGAACACGAGAACCGTCTCGATGGACGAGAACGACTGGAAGGTGTTCACGCCGCCGGAGAAGAGGTTCCCAGCGTCGCCCGCCACGTTCGCCTGCACGCCCATGTCGGCGGTCAGGATGCCGGTGACGACGTCCGGCTCGTCCTCGAGGGCCTTCACGCGCGCCTCAAGGGCATCGATGTCATCGGCCAGATCGTCCAGGCGATTGGTGATCTCCTCAAGCTCGGGCTCGAGCCAGTCGCGGAGCTCCTGGATCTTCTGGTTCAGCGTAGCCTCGTCGACGAGACCGCGGCCGTCGATCTCCTCAGAGATCATGTCGGCTACGCGATCGTAGTCAACGGTGCCGGCGGGGCCAGCGGGCCCAGCGGGGCCCTGGGGACCCGGGTCACCCTTGGCGCCAGCAGGGCCAGCAGGACCCTGGGGGCCAGGAGGGCCGGCGGGGCCAGCGGGACCGGGAGCGCCGTCGGCGCCATCGGCGCCAGCGCCACCGCCGCCGGTGGGCAGCGTCTCGACGTACCAAAGCAGACGAGCAAGCGCTACCGCGAACTCATAGCGGGTGAGGTTGTTTTTGCCCTTGAAGGTCCCGTCCGGGTAACCCTCGAGGAGGCCCGCATCGTAGAGCTCGGCGATCGCGTCATAGGCCCAGTGATCCCACGGAACATCCGGAGGTACGGGGCCACCAGCAACCATGGTCACGCCCGTGTCCCAATCGGCCGTAGCCGGGACCACGAGGAGACCACAGACGGCCGCTAGGACCGCAAGGAGCGTAAGCTTCTTCATGTGTGTTGTCCTCCTACGAATTGCAGTGCGACGTAGGCAGCGTACGCTTGCGCTCGTAGGGGGAAGAACCCTCGGTGGGGTGGCGGGATGTCTCGTGTGCATGAGTATCCATGTTTCCTCACACATCGGGTGGCATCCATGCCGGCCACGTCTTGCTCTTCCGCTTGTCTACCCTCCCGTCCGCGCAGTCTACGCTACTGCCAATAAACCATGCTAAGCCGAAAGCTTAGCATACGACTCGGATGTGAGCAAGGCTCCTCGGACATTCCCGGAGGCTCAATGCCACGACCGAGAATCTACTGTCCTGCATTGACCGTATTCGAGATTCACCCTCCGATCCCTTCATTGCATCGGAGGTTTTTCGCGTTTACCCATGTAACGGCTGAGCTCGGCAGGCGGTTCAGTTCCACTCGCGTTGGGCCGGGGGCTATTATGGACGGAGTGAAAGCGGCTCCGATTCGCGGAGGGTACCCACACGCTCCGAGCCTCCAGACCGATAGGCGACCTCCAGCTCGCCGGGTCCTCGGTAGGTCGAGTGCAAGTTGCCGGCTTCGTCCAGACGGAGATCCACTTGGCCACGTCCCACCCGGAGCCCGTCTATCTCGATGCCGGTACCCGTAGCAACATGCAGTGGCGCTACCGCGAGCCGCCCGTGGGTGCCATCTGGATCAACCCCGAGGACCGCCTCGAGCACGCCTGCGCCTACCATGCAGGCGCCTGCGGTATGGTACGGGTGGTCCACGGCGGCAAGCTCATCGGACCTCACGGCTCGCGGGACGCACCCTGGAGCGAGTTCCGTCATCAGACCCGCGTTGGCCGAGAGCAGGCGCCATGCCAGATCGCTATCCGCGTATCTCACCGCGATCGCCGCCTCCGCGGTGACCAGCGGGTCCACTGCGCCACTGCTCGATCGATAAGGCGAGTACCCGCTCGCCCGCGGGGCGAGGGTCCGCACGCCCCACGGAGCCACCAACCCCTGCTGCTCCAGGAACCGCGCGAAGGGAGGGGTTCGGTCCGGGTCCGAAGCCAGGAAACGGATGCCTTCTGGCGAGAGGGGAGCGAGATCGCCAGCATCGAGGAACCAACCTATCTCGCTGTTCCATGCGTCGGACAGCCGTTGCTCCAGGTCGCTCCGAGCCCCGCGCAAGGCTTCCAGACCCGGCGCCGTGCCTCCCGCCGCGGTAAGTGCGGCTTCCGCCGCAACGGACGCCTCCCACCAGAGAGCCGCGCGTTGCAGGCTGGTCGCGCTATCCAGTCCGTCGGGAGTCCACCCGGTTAGGGAGTCACTAAGAAGCGGCGTATGCTTCCTGAGGAGGCCGGCGTCGCCCGTCCACCGAGTGAACTCCGTGAGGGTCAGCAGTAGGTGGGCGGGCGCGTCGTCAGGCTCGTACCGGTAGCTCGTCTCACGTAGTGCCTGGTCGGACAATGAGAGCAGGCTGGGGATCAGCCGCCCGCCGTCTGCCGGCCTTAGGTCGCGTCGCGTCAACTCATCCAGAACCGAAGTTAGCTGATCTCCCATACCCAGGGGGAGGGCGAGTCGCGCGATATGCCTGAGGTCGGGCAGCGAAGTCCACGCCGGTCCCGGCGCGTTGCCTCCCGCTGAGGGGCCAAACCCCGCAGCGAGTACGCGGACGTTTCCAGTGGAGCGCATCTGGGCCCGCATCAGGGACAGCTGGCTCCAGATGAACGCCTGATCGATGGCCGCGTCACCCGTTCGCACCCGCGTTCCGTCCAGCGCCTGACGGTACCACTCGCCAGCCCTCCGGACCTCGAAGTCGTGGTGGCGCACCAACTCGCGAGCTTGATCCGCTGCTCTCCCCCACTGCTCCTCGTCGAGCCCGAACCCCACCACTACGGTCTCTCCGGGCGGCATTGGCTCCGCGATGGACGTTCCGCCCTCGGGCAGGACCCGTTCACGCAGGGGATGGGTTCCGGTCACCGCCGCGAACACCGTTGGCCCGCTCGCCACGGCGTTGTGGATGACGACGGCCTCCTCTCCGAGCACTTGCATGTAAGGCGAGATGCCGTCGCTGCTGGCTGGCCAGACCATGCGGAGGGATGGGGAGAGATGAAGCTCGATCACCGCGTGCTGTCCTAGGCCCGGTGCCTCGAACATGAGGCTCGCCGCTCGCCGCTCACGCGGGACGAAGACGTGCATCGCCACCTCGGCCCCCGACGGGAGCCGGTACAGGGCGGTGGCGCTCTCTGGGCGCTGGGCGAAGGCAACACGATGGGCGTCTAGCGGGATAGGTTCCTCTCCCTGAAGGCGGATCCAGGGCTTGATTCGCTCCGCTACTTTGAACGGCCAGATCCAGACCTCGAGCTCCCCCGACTCGTTGCCCACCACCAGAGCCCCTTCCCCGGCGACGACGAAAGACTGGCTAAGCGACGACTCACGCTCGAGCCGAGGCAGAGGCACGGAGCCGCTGGGTTCGGGCACGGCGCCAAAGGGGAGGACCGAGATCAGAACGGAGAGCGTTGCGGATAACATCATATTAGGAGAGACTCCCCGCAAAGGTCTGTTGGTTCAGGCTCCGCGCGGCGCGGCAACACGGAGCTAGCCGGGTGTGCCCGCCGGCCGCCTCGCGACTATAACGATCCGGTGGGACGTCCGCGTCAGGGGCTCTCCCTCATACCCGCCGTACGCGGCCTCAACCTCGAGCCCCGCGGACTCTAGCATCAGGCGCAGTTCGGAAGCGCAGAACAGCCGCACATGGATCTCGTGTTGGATCGCCTGTCCGTCAGGGTCGATCCATATCTGTCGCTCGTGATTCACGCCCGTGAGCGCGTCGAACTCCCGCTCATAGAGCACGCGTACCCCATCGGCTCGTTCGCGCCAGTCGCGTTGTCCGAATTGAGCCATCAGGAGGTCCCGGTTGACCACGTCGATCAAGAAGCGGCCTCCGGGGCGGAGCACCCGGTACACCTCACGGAGTACGCTCCGCTCCTCCTGATCGTTCTCGAGGTAACCGAAGGCGGTGAACATGCTGATCACGGCGTCGAAGGGTGGCGGGGGCACGATGCGTCTCATGTCGCCCCGGGCCCACTCCACTTTGGCGCCGCGCTCCTCGGCCTCGCGTCTGGCTCTTTCTAGGAACACCTCGCTGAGGTCCTGGCCGCAGACGCGGTACCCGCGCAGAGCCAACTCGATGGCGTGGCGCCCGTGTCCGCAGCACAGGTCCAGGATGCGGGCGCCGGGTTCAAGCTCAAGGTACGCTGCTACGGCCGCCAGGTCCCTCGCCGTGCGCTCTGGTGTAATGAAGCCGGCGTACTCCGCGAAGTACGATTCGTCGAAGAAGCTCTCGTACCAGGCCATCGTCGTGTCCTCCCCACGCGGAAGCTGTAACTGGTAGGATAGCATCTGCCGTGTCGGCCGGCGGCGACCTGGGCAGCGGCTCTGGAGGTCCTGTGTGCCAAGCCTCATCGCGCTACTGATTGCGGGCCTGATCGCGCCGACTGCGCAGTCGGATCGACTCGAGGCTGCTGAGCGGGCTTTGGCCTGGATCGCGACGAGCCAGACGGATGCCGGCTGGATCCCCTCCCTGGGTTCTCCTGAGCCACGCCAAAGCTGGCTCTGGGACCAGGCCCTGGCCTTGCTGGTCCTCGGCCACACGCACCCGGAGGCGGCGGGGCTGCTCGTCGACGCCGTTGTGGAGGCGCAGAACGCCGACGGCTCCTTCCCGGCCTGCGTGGATCCGGACACCGGCCTCGCAATGGTTGCCGAGCCTCATGTCGGCTCCACAGGGCTGATGGCCTTCGCGCTCTCACGCTACGGCTCATGGTTGGCCGATGAAGCGGCCGCAGAGGCCGCCCGCGCCGCGGCCGACTGGCTGGCTGAGCGGCAAGGAGCGGATGGCTCCGTCTCCTCCTCGACCCTCGCGAACATCGGCGCATGGTGGGGACTGGTCTCCACCGGCTTCGGCGCGGAGGCACGGAAGCTGAGCCTGTACCTCACGGGGAAGCCCTATGAGCGCTCCGACTACTGGTTCCTGCCGGAGCCGGGCAACCGAACGCTCGTCTGCGACGTGAACACCATGGCGTCGCTGCTGCTCTCGGCGAACCGGCAGTATGCGATGGCCGCCGCCGCCCTCATCCAGGTTCGAAGCTACCTCTTCATACGCGGAGTGAACGGCCAACCCGGGATTGGCATATCGGGGCCTGTAGGGGTGTGGTACGAGGGCACTGCACAGTATGTAGCCGCAGAGGGTCTCGACGCCGGGATGTTCGTTCGGACGCTTCTGGACGCCCAGAACGCGGATGGCTCTGTGCCCCACTCAGACCGGCGGGTCTCCCAGGGCCTATCCTGGCACACTCGCGCTCCCTCGCTGTCCGCAACGGTCTGGCTTGCGTTCGCTCTCGAGGGTCATCCCTTCAGTTTGACCGGCGAGGAACGCCGGGCCCTGACCCGCCAGGGACGTTCCCTTGGGCGGCAAGTGGGGCAAGGGCATCCCTCCACGGAGCAGGCCGAGGGTGAATACGACCCCTGAGAGTGATGGCGGTCAGCCAGGGCTCACGTGTCGAAGGGGAGCGTCGCGCCCTCCCACTCCAGCATGGCGCGCTTCCGCGGTAGGCCCTCCTGCCCCCCACCGAACCCAACGAGGCCGTTGACCCCCACCACGCGATGACAGGGGACGATGGGGGCGAGGGGGTTGTGTGCCATCACCTGGCCCACCGCCCTCGCCGCCCGTGGGCTGCCCGCCATCGCGGCGATCTCGCCGTAGGTTCGCACCTCGCCTTTGGGGATGCGGGAGACCGCCAGGAGCACCGCCGCTGTAAACTCGGGGAAGCGGCTCAGGTCGAGCGGCAGCTCGGGGATTGGCTTGCCCTGCTGAAGATAGCGGACGCAGGCGTCGGCGGCCCGCTTCGTGAGCCGCCCCTCCGGGAGACCTTCCCCGCGCACATCGGACAGAGCATCCTCCCGTGTCGGTCGGCCGCAGGTCGCCGCCAGGATCCCCTCCCTGCGCCCAGACACGGCCAGCCACTGCCCCTGGACCTCTCGAACTGCCGCTTCAGTCGGATTCATCCCCAACATCGATCCACTCCCCTGAGGGCACGGGCGCCCTGTCTTCACGCCGGGCCGACCCGGTGCCGGGTGTCTTGAGCCGCCTATGAATCTCCGCCGCGAGGTTCGACGATACCCCCGGCACCGAGGCGAGGTCATCCACGGTAGCCTGGCACAGTGCGCCGACGGTGGGGAAACGCTCCAGCAGCGCCTGTTTGCGCTTGGGCCCCACGCCGGGGATCTCGTCCAGGAGCGAGCGGGTTACCGCCTTGCCCCGCCGCTTCCGGTGGAAGGTGATGGCGAAGCGGTGGGCCTCGTCTCGAATGTGCATCAGTAGCTGCAGTGCCGGGCTTCGGTCGCTCAGAATGACGGGGCTCGCACGCCCAGGAACGAAGACCTCCTCATTCCGCTTCGCCAGCGAGATCACCGAGTACGAGGTCCCAATCTCGCCCAGCGCGGCGAGCGCGGCGTTCAACTGGCCCTTGCCTCCGTCGATGACGAGCAGGTCCGGCTCACCGCCGAACTCGTCGTCGCTCAGACTCCGGAGGACCCGGCGCTGGAGCACCTCGTGTAGCATCGCGTAATCGTCCGCCTTACCCGCATCCTCGCGGATGCGGAACAGGCGGTACTGACTGGGCGCGGGCATACCATCCTCGAAAACGACCATGGAGCCCACCGACTCCTTGCCGTGGAGCGTCGAGATGTCGTAGCACTCGATCCGACGGGGCAGCGCCGAGAGGCGCAACGCCTCCATGAGGGACTCCATGCGCGCCCGACCGCGCTCGGCCTCAGCATGGGCCGCTTCAGTGGCCTGCTTGGCAGCGAGCTCCGCGTTCTCGATCGCCATCTCCACGAGGCGCTTCTTGTCGCCCCTCAGGGGGTGATGCACGGAGACCTTCGACCCGCGCTTGATCTGCAGCCAGTCCTCGAGAAGCTCGCGGTCAGGCGGCTCTGCGGGGACCAGCACTTCCTTTGGGACCAGGGAAGCCTGATCGTAGTACTGGGTCAGGAACTCCCCGACCAGCTCCCCGAGGGCCCGCTCAGAGGCCTGGCGCACCGTGAAGTGTCGCTGGTCAGTGAGCCGACCAGCGCGGATGAACTGCACGGCAACGGTGGCCGTGTCTTCGCCCTCGGGGGGCATGGCGATGCCGATGGCGTCGTGCTCGCCGAGGTCGGTGTCCACGACCACCTGTCGCTGGATCGTCTCCTCGATGGCCTGCAACCTGTCTCGGAGTTCCGCCGCCTTCTCGTACTGCATCTCCTGCGAAGCTGCCTGCATGCCGTCTCGCAGTTCGCGCACGACGTCATCCGTCTGGCCGCGCAGGAAGCGGGCGGCCTGGCGGAGGTTCGCTCGGTACTCCTCTTGTGAGATCACCCCGGCGCATACGCCGGAGCAGTACCCGATGTGGTACTGGAGACATGCCCCGTCGGGTCGTCTGGCGGTAGGCTTGGAGGTGCAGATCCCGAACAGGCGTCTGACCAGGTTGAGGGTCCGGTGCATCGCCTTGGAGTTCGTGTAGGGCCCGAAGTACTGGTTGCCATCCTGCTTCACGCGCCGAACCACCACCAGGCGCGGGAACTCATCGGTCCACGTCAGGCATATATAGGGATAGTGCTTGTCATCGGTGAGCCGGCTGTTGAACGGGGGCCGATGTTGCTTGATGAGTGTGTTCTCCAGCAGCAGGGCCTCGAGGGGTGACGTTGTCACCATGAACTCGACGTCTGCCACCAAGGGCATCATGCGCTCGACCCAGCGGCTTCGGCCGCGAGGTCCGTCGGGGCTGAAGTAGGAGCGGACCCGTGAGCGCAGATGGGTCGCCTTGCCGACGTACAGCACTCGCCCATCCTCCGCCAGGAACCGGTAACAGCCGGGCCGTGAGGGAAGCTCCTTCAGTCTCTTCTCGAGCGCGTCGGTCATCTGTGGACATTGTAGCAGCCATGGTGTGCAGCCGCTGGGCGCCGGCCGCCGGGGGAGGTCTATCGGGAGAGGCGGGCCGAACCTGACACCACCGTGCTCTGGAGGTGCCGCCGATGCGTATTGCTGCTGTCCTGTGCCTCGCGGTTGTGGCGAGCCTGTCCCGCGCTGAGGCCGTGGAGATCCACTTTGAGGATTACCCGCCAGGACTGGTCGTCGGTCAACCGTGGCGGGTCGAGTCCTTCGGCTGGACCATCAACGAAGGGGCCCTCGAGACATCCGGGGCCAATGGCTCCCTCTTCCACGAGGGCGCAGGCTTCGGGTCCACCGTGACCGTCTCTGCCGTCATCACCCCTCTCGCCGAGGAGGCGTCCGACTGGCCGGTCTGTGGGGTGACCATCGGATCCAGCCACGGCGACGCGTGGCGTCTGAATCTGGTTCGAGCGCCCGAGGCTCTGGACTACCGCCATCTGACGGAGCTGCACATGTCGCGGCATGGGATGTGGCTCGCGGAGTCCGACCAGGAGAGCCTCTGCCCACACCTCGAGGGGTGGACCCGAGAGGGCTGGACCTGGGAGTGGGGGACGCCTTACCGCATGGCTTTGACCTTGGACTCGGGCGCCAGCCGAGTGACGGGCGCCATCGAGAGCGCGGAGGGGGAGCTCCTCGCTCGCCATACCTTCGCCCTAGCCGGGGATGCCGTGCGAGCGGGCTGGGGCGGAGTCAGTTGCGGCCACCTCGCCACGCGCGTGGAGGACCTCGTTATCGATGTCGCCGTGGCAGCGGACCCCCCTGTAGCTGAGCCCCTCGAGCATCGCCCCTACGAACCTATCGCTCCTGCCGCCGAGGCGATATTCGAGGCCACGGGGTTCTTCCGCACGCAACAGGCCGAGGGCCGGTGGTGGATCGTCGATCCCGAGGGCCGTCCTGTGTTCCTCGTGGGCACCGACCACTGCAACTTCAACGTCCATCACTGCGAGGCCCTTGGATATGCCCCCTACAACCGCAACATGGTAGCCAAGTACGGTAGTGCTGAGGCATGGGCCGCGAGCGCCACCGAACGGTTGGCATCCTGGAACTTCAACGTCCTCGCCGCCAACCACAGCCCCGAGACGCGGGGCCACGGGCTGGCGCACAAGGCCTTCGTCGCCTTCGGGAGCAGCTTCGCTCGCAGCGCATGGATCGCCGAGCCCATCAACTGGACGGGCTTCCCCGACGTCTTCCACCCCAACTGGGAGCCGTACTGCCAGTTCGCCGCCAAGAGCCATGTCCAGGAGTTCCTGGGCGACCCGTGGCTCGTTGGCTACTTCCTGGACAACGAGCTGGAGTGGTACGGCAAGGGCGGCTTCCTCGTCGACGATGTCTACAAGCTGCCCGCTCAGGCGCCGGCGAAGCAGGCCCTCGTGGCGCACCTGAGGGAGGAGTACGGCGAGATCGATTCGCTGAACGCCGACTTCGGCAGTGACCACGCCGACTTCGATGCCTTGCTGGCCCACGTTGAGCCCCCGCCTCCCTCCGAGGCCCTCGCTGCCGTGCGTGAGGCGTTCCTGGCGAGGATCGCCGAACGGTATTTCGCCGCCACCTGCGATGCGCTCAAGGCCGCCGATCCTGATCACATGGTCATCGGCTGCCGTTTCGCCGGCCAGACGCCCGCGGCGGTGCTTGACGCGGCGGCCCGCCATCTCGATGTCTTCACGATCAACACCTATCCGCGGGTGGACATGGACGCCGATCTGGTGATCGAGACGCCCGCCATGCTGCTGAGCCTCTATGAGCGCATGAACCTGCCGATGATCATCACCGAGTGGAGCTTCCCCGCGCTCGACTCCGGCCTGCCCTGCAAGTACGGGGCTGGCATGCGCGTCGATACCCAGGAGCAGAAGGCCGAGTGCTACCGCATCTTCGCCGAGACCATAGCGAGCATGCCCTTTATGGTCGGGTACAACTACTTCATGTGGGTGGACGAGCCCGAACTCGGAATCTCCTCCACCTTCCCCGAGGACTCCAACTACGGCTTGGTGGACGTGAACGATGAGCCTTACACGGTGCTCACCGACGTGGCCACCGCCGTGAACGGACGGGTACAGGCCATCCATGCCGAGAGCGACCCCGATTGGCAGCCTCCCGCTGTGGAGGAACTCGAGCTCGCAGTCGGCCCGACGCCCGACCGCTTCCCGGACGAAGGCACGGTCGTGGGGCAGTTCACCAAGGAGCTGGGGCCTCTCACCCTCTCCCACGAGCCACTGCCCAACGCCGGCCTGACCCTGAGGGCGGGCGACCTCACCCTTGGCACGCTCTACCCACTGATGCACCAGGTCACCGAGGCCGGCGACCGCTGGGTCTCGCCGAACCGCACGGAGTCGATCAGGATCTGGGACGATGGGGAGGAGTTCCTCGCGGACTTCGTGTTCAGTCACCCCGGTCAGCGTGGCATGGAGCGCTCCTACCGGGTCGGCTATCGCGTCGCCGCACGGGTCGGCTCGCCCGTGCTGGTGGCCAGGATCCTCTGGGTCGAGAACACCGACGACCGTCCTCTGAACCTGCGTGAGACCTTCCACTACCCATTGCCCATGATCGGCGGATCGCCTGAGGGGGACGTGCCTGGAGGGCCCGACGTGCCCAACTACTACTTCCCGAGCGCTTCCTGGCACGACCCCGAGGCGGGCGGATGGCTGGGCGTGGCGGCGGTGAATCCCACCGACTTCCAGGTCCACCTGTGGATTGGGGAGCCTGGTGGACACCACGCCGACGTGAGGCGCGCCGCCGACGTGGTCCTCGAGCCCGGGGAGCGGTGGGACCCGCCTCAGCCCTGGCTCGCCGTCTACGGGTTTGGGCCAGATGATCCCGATGGCTGGCGCCAGGCCTCGGCCCCCGACGCGGAGTGGAAGCAGTGGCTGCTGGGGTGGTGAGGCCCCCGGTTGCCCCCCTTGCCCATATGATAGAATCCCTGGCGCCGTAACCCCCGGTGCCTAGGGCACCATCTAGGAGGCGTTTGCCGTGTCCGGTCAGGCCGAGCTGCCGAGGCGCTCGAGGTACTGCGGTGACTTCCGCACCGAGCATGTCGGCCAGGAGTGCTGCGTAATGGGTTGGGTCCACTCCTACCGAGACCACGGAGGGGTCATCTTCATCGACCTCCGAGACCGGAGCGGATTGGTGCAGATCGTCGCGGACCCGTCGACCAGCCCGGGTGCTCACGCCGCTGCCGAGCGGGTACGGAGCGAGTGGGTGGTAGCCGCGGTCGGCCGGGTGCGGCCCAGGTCCGCAGAGTCCATCAACCCCAAGCTGGCGACCGGTGAGGTTGAGATCATCACCGATCGCATCGTGATCTTGACCGAGGCCGAGACGCCCCCCTTCCCCGTGGACGCCGCCGAGGAGATGGATGAGAGCCTGCGCCTCAAGTGGCGTTTCATTGACCTTCGCCGCCCTCAGATGCTGGATCGCCTCCGCCGACGGCACGAGGTCGTGCTCTTGGCGCGCAACTACTTGAGCGAGAGGGGCTTCTGGGAGATCGAGACCCCCCTGCTCATCAACTCCAGTCCCGAGGGGGCCCGGGACTTCCTCGTGCCCAGCCGCATGAATCCTGGTCACTTCTACGCCCTGCCCCAGTCGCCTCAGCTCATGAAACAGACCCTGATGGCGTCGGGGGTGGATCGCTACTTCCAGATGGCTCGCTGCCTCCGCGATGAGGACCTCCGCGCCGATCGCCAGCCGGAGCACACACAGATCGATATCGAGATGTCCTTCGTGGACGAGGAGCAAGTGTTGGAGACGGTTGAGGGCCTCGTCCGGCACATCTACCGTGTAGCCAAGGGAGTAGACCTGCCCGATCCCTTCCCCCGTATGACCTACGCCGAGGCGATGCTCCGGTACGGCTCCGACAAGCCCGAGCTCCGCTTCGGGCTGGAGATCATTGACGTCTCCCCGGTGGTGGCCAAGTCCGAGTTCCGAGTGTTCACGGAGACGCTGGCGAACGGTGGGCAGGTACGTGGGATCAACGTCAAGGCTGGCGCCTGCCTGTCGCGCAGCCAACTCGACAACCTACAGCCGACGGCGAGGGAGCTCGGTGGCAAGGGTGCGGCCTACATCATCTATGAGCCTGATGGAACCTGGCGCTCGCCCCTTCTGAAGTACTTCCCCGAGGACGTGCTCGAGGAGCTTCGTAACCACCTTGGCGGCGAACCGGGCGACCTGTTCGTGTTCGGCGCCGACGAACCCGAGGCGCTGGCCCTCTTCATGGGCCGGCTGCGGCTCCACCTGGCCGGATTGGTGGGGCTCCCCGGCGAGACCGACGACATCAGGCCTCTCTGGGTGACGGACTTCCCCGTGTTTGAGCGTGACAGCGAGACGGGTGGCTGGCAGGCGATGCACCATCCCTTCACCATGCCGAAGCGCGAGTTCCTCGACACCATGGAGGAGAACCCCGGCGCGGTGATCGGCCAGCTATACGATCTCGTGATCAACGGCGCCGAGCTGGGCTCGGGGTCCATCCGCATACACGACCCCTCCATTCAGCAGCGCGTATTTCGCATTGTCGGCATCAGCGAGGAAGAGGCGGAACGCAAGTTCAGCTACCTGCTGCGCGCCTTCCGCTACGGCGCTCCGCCCCACGGTGGCATTGCCTTGGGCATCGACCGGCTCGTCTCCCAGATTGTGGGCGTGAAGTCGATTCGCGAGGTCATCGCCTTCCCGAAGACGGCCACGGGCGCCGACCTCATGATGGGCGCGCCGGGCCCCGTTGATGACGCTCAGCTGCGCGAGTTGCACATCCGCCCCGTGGAGTAGACCCAGCGGGCAACCGAATCACCGAGCCGACGTCGAGGTCCAACATGTGAGGGACCGGCGCGGTTTGTGGCGCGTCGTCCTAACCGAGTCGAGGTGATGACCATGCGGCTACGCTACGCGCTCTTGCTCGTCGGCGCGCTGTCCCTGCTCGCGGGCTCCGCGGTGGCCCAGGGAGTGGGAGGCGGCCTCTTGGGCACGAACGACGGTCCAGTCGACCCCGATGACCTGATCACTGTCGTCTATGAACCTCAGTTCGTCGGTGCTCCCGCGCTCGCCCAGTTGCTCGGGGGCAGCGTCATTCACCTGAATGAGGACCTCATGGGCGGCGGCAGAGGCTTCGGCGGCCGAGGCGGGTACGGCAATCAGGGCTGGGGCGGCTACGGAGGGTATGGAGGCTACGGCGGCTACGGCAACCAGGGCGCCGGTGGGTATCGAGGCGGCTACGGGTACGGCGGTCGCGGGAGCGTCGGCGGCTACAGCGGCTATGGCTACGGCGGGTCCGGGTACGGCGGTTTCGGTGGCGGCTCCGGCTACGGCAACTTCTCGTATGGCTGGCGGTAGACTGACCGGTCACGGCGCCCCTGCGTGACCGAGGTACCGCGTCGCCGTTCTTGCCGGACGGGTCTTCCAGCCCTACAATACCTGTTGGAATCGCGCATGGAGCGCGGCGGACGATTGCCGCTCGCGTGCCGCGTGGCAGGAGATTCCCGCGGCTGTACGCATGTATGGCTGTCCCGACATCAGGCCTCCGGACCAAGGATGTTCTGACGGAGGTAGAGAGCGATGGGGGGAGTGCTTTGCTGCTAGCTAAAGATGAAGTGCTCGCCCTTCGCGCCCAGTCGGGCGCCTCGGTGGACTTCGATGCTCTCGTCGACCGCTACGCCGCGCGGATTCATGCCTTTTGCATGAGGGCGACGGGCTCGCCGGCCGATGCGGAGGACTTGACTCAGGCCACCTTCCTGGCTGCTTTCGAGTGCCTGGGCAGCTACAACGCCGACCGGCCCTTCGGTCCCTGGCTGTATGGGATCGCCTCGAACCAGTGCCGCATGTGGCACCGTAGACGGGGTCGGATGGCCGAGCGAGTGCCCCGTGTGCTGGATACGGTCAAGGATCCCGCACCGACGCCGGACCGACTCGTCGAGCAAGCGGACAGCGCCCGCGTGATCCGGCGGGTGCTGGCGGGGATGCCGTCCACATACCGCGCGGCCGTCTCCTGCAGGTGCTTGCAGGGCATGTCGACCCGGGAGATCGCCGAGGTCCTGGGGATCTCCGTGGAGGCCACGGCCAAGCGGCTTGCTCGCGGCATGACGATGCTTCGGGAGCGGCTCGAGGCCTGCGGGCTGAGCCTCCCCGACTGAGCGCCTATCCTCTCTCCTCACCTACGCGCTAACTGACCGGGCGACTGGCCGGGACTCGAGGTCTTGCCTTGCGGTGCGATGACGCCAAGTGGCGGTTGCTCCTCTACCTGGATGGGGATCTGGGCGACGCCGACCGGGACGAACTCGAGGCGCACCTCGCTGAGTGCGAGGAGTGCCGCGCCGAGCTCGAGCGGGTCCGCGCCACCGAACGCGCCGTCGATGTGGCCTTGGGCGAGGTCGAGGCTGGCGATACCGAGGCCTTGCGGCGTATCCGCTCGGGAGTAACCCGGGCACGCCGGCTACGGGCGGGCACGCGGCCCGCCGTCAGGCTGAGGACGACAGTCCTGCTGGGAGCGGCGGTGATCCTGGGAGCACTGGTCCTCGTTACTGTGCCCACCCTACTCGGCCCCTTGTACGCTCCGCACCGGCAGCTTGAGCTGCAGTGGCCCGGAACGGCTGCCGACGACGGCACCCTGGCCGTTCGGGTGCGTTGCACCGATGTCTCGACCGATGGCCCTCTCGTTAGGGAGCCGGTCTCGCTGTCACTGACGTTGTCCGGGCGGCGGGCGCATGGCCCCGTATCGGTGGCCACGGGCTTCACGGATGCTTCCGGCTACTTCCACGGCGTGCTCCGGGCCCCAGCCGCAGTCGAACCCATGGACGTCGTGCTGGAGGTCCGAGCTGGCGACGGCATCGGTGCGACAGAGGCTGAGCGTGGGCTGCGCATCGTGCCGAGGCGTCGCGCGTTCCTGTGGATAGACCGGGCCCCGGTAGCGCCTGGTGACGCCTTCACCGTGGCAGGTCTGGTTCTGCACCGCGCCAGCTCGCGGCCAGCCCGGGATGAGGAAGTTCGACTCTCTATCCTGGCCGCGGACGGCACCCCCTACCTGATCCGCACTGCCCGCACGGACGACTCGGGGCACGTGCGTGCCAGCGCCTCGCTTCCCTCCGACCTCCCGGCCGGAACCTACCGCGCCGTGCTCGAACACGACCTCGTGCGACGCGAGTACCCTTTCCACGCGGAGCGGCGCCGCGGCTCCGACATCGATGTGGCCCTAAGCGTGGAGCCGTCGCCCGCGGCGCCGGGGGACTCGGTTCGGGTTACCGCGGTGGGACGCTTGCCGTCGGGCGCCCCCGCCGTTGGCGCTTCGGCCCAGTTGGCCACCGGCCTGGGCCGCACGGCCCAGAGGCTGCGGCAGGCCCGATCGAGCGACTCGGAGGGAAGGGCAACGGCCTGGCTTACCGCCCCAACGGGCGGCGATGCCGACACCCTCGACGTGAGCGCGCGGTTCGAGGGACCGCACCTCGAGGAGGGCCGAGGCGCCATGCGCGCCCCTCTGCTGGGACGGTCCCTCCGCCTGCTCGCTGTCCCCCAGGGCGGCGTCCTCGTTCCAGGCCGCAATGGCGTCATCGAGGTGTTCGTGTTCGATGACCTCGGTCTGCCCGCTCCCGCTCGTCTGAGCGGCTCGCTCCGTGGCAGCCCGGTTGCCTTGGCCACGGGCCCCGACGGGGTGGCTGAGCTGTGGGCAGGAACGGTGACCCCGGACAGCCGTGTTGATCTGCGCCTGAGCGCGACCGACGATCGGGGCCGCTACGGCACCCTCCGGCTGTCGTTCACGCCCGCCGAGCCCGGCTCTCTGGTGGCAGTGCCCGATCGAGGACTGGCTCGGCCGGGGGAGACCCTGTCCATCGATCTCTACTCCGATGTCGATGGCCTCGCTCTCGTCGACCTCCTGCGGGATGGTCAGCCGGTCTCCGGCACGGCCGTGGAGCTGCGCGGCGGGGAGGCGCGGCTCTACGTGCCCGTGGATGCCACGATGGCGGGGACAGTGGGCATCTGCGCGCGCTGGCCCGGCCAACCCGTGCCTGGAACGGTGCCCGCGGTTCTGATCGACCCCACCCGGCGCTTGGCCTTGTCCTGGAGCAACAGTCCCTCTGAACCCGGAGAGAACAGAGCCTCGATCCGAGTCGGTCAGGCGGGCGGCCGATGGCAGGGGCGAGTGTTCGGGGCGCTGACTCCAACGGATCGCTCGGCCGCGCCGCCGGACGTGCACCCCACGCTAGACTACCTCTGCCTGAGCCTTCGGGCGCTCGATATCGTCAGGCAGCGAGACCTCGACCGGCTCGCTCTCTCGTGGGTGCGAGGCGATCGACCGTCACAGGTTCGCAGGCCCTCACGCGTCTTCCTCACGGCTGCGGGAGTGAACGCCGCCGATCCGCAGGTGACCGTTGATGGACCGCCACTGCAGCAGTCGCAGATGAGGGCCCGTCAGGTTCGGGTGTTCCGCGCATCGGCGGCAAGCCTCGCGCTGCTCTTCGGCATCGTCTTCGTCGGACTTCTTATCGGCGGTAGGCTGCGCGTCCGGGGGGCTCTCGGCGTGGGCGAGGAGGAGGCCGCCGCCGACTACGTGCGACGGCTTAGGACTGACATGGTCCTCTGCGGCCTCGCTATCGCGCTCGCAGTCGTGGGCGCCGTCTGGCCGCACCAGGAACTGGCCTATCCCCAGTCGCCGAGCGGGCCCGCCCTCCCTGATGGGGCCCGCGAGGAGGCGCCCGTCTCCCCGAGCAACGGGATGCTCGTCGCGCCGATCTCCCAGGTCACCGCTCACCTGCCCGCTGCCACTGCCAGCCCTCGGTCCGTAGATGACGCGGGCGAGGACCCTACCCTGATCGTACGGATGCCCGAACGTGCCTCGGACTTCCGATGCGCGGTGTTGGCGGTCGGTAACGACGGGAGCCTAGGGTTCGCGGAATGGCCCATCGCCGTGCGCCCGCCGCACTGGTTCTCCCTCGACGTGGATGCCGGGGCGCAGGTTGGTGAGCCACTTGCCGCCGCCGTGCGAGTGGTGAACCGAGGGCGCGCGGTCTTGCGCGCTACCGTCGCGCTATCGGCAACCGGCGCGCGCGTGGTGGAGGGGAGCGAGTCTACCCTCGAGGTTGCCCCCCAGTCCTCCGCCGTCTCTTACGCGGTCATCGTCCCATCCGACCCTGGAACCGTGCTGATCGAGGCCTCCGCGGTTGTCGGGAGCGGCGAGACCTGGGCCGCCTCACGGACCGTGATCGCCAGGGAGGCGCCGGAGAGGATCGTCCTGGCCGCGGGCGTCGCGGGACGCGGTGGGACGGAGATACTCGTCGGAGCCCATGTCGGCGCCCGGGGGCGACTCATGCTGGCCCACGGTAGGAAAGCCCTTCTCAACCAAGCGATGGACGCGCTGAAGCCACCTTGGTTGACCATCGACGGAGCCGTCTGGGCCGTGCTCATCGCCGACCGCGCCATGGAGGCGTGGAGCGGCTCCGACGCGAGCAGCCGGGATGCGAGACTCCAGGCCGGACAACGTATCGTCGCGGGCGCGAAGGCCGTGCTGGCTCACCGTTCGGGCGCCGCCTTCGGTCAAACGGTCGGCGTTGCGCCGGATCCCCGATCCTCCGCCCTGGCCGTGCTTGCCCTCGCGGCTGCCGCGCCGTGGTCCCCCGAGGCCGAGGCTGCCCTGCCCGCGGCGCGCGATGGGCTCATGCAGATCTGCTTCGAGGCTTCCGAGACGATGACTGACTCACAACGCGCCCTGGCTGCCTGGGCCCTGGCCGAAGCGGGGGCATCGCCCGACTCCGCCCTTCCACTGCTCGCGATCGCCGTTCGGCAGTCGGAACAGGGCGCTCCCGTTGGTCCGGAGCGTCTCGCCATCGCCGCTCTCGCCTTCCATGCTCTCGGCCTGGAAGATCAAGCTCGCGAGGTGGCGGAGAGGCTGGCGCGAGTGGCGGAGCCCCTGGCGGGTGAGGAGGCCGTGCCCCAGGGAGTCTCGGTATTCGGTTGCGGCGGCGCTATGGCTGAGGCCGAGGTGACGGCGCTCTGCGCCCTGGCGCTAGAACGTGTCGACCCCAAGTCCCCCTCGAGGCCAACACGCCAGTGGCTTATCCAGCGACTCGCGGAGCTTCGGGCGGGCGACCAGATCCTCGGCGGCTCGTCAACTACCGGAGTCTGCTCGCTGGCGCTTTTGGAGATGATGCGCGACGCGGCTGGCGGAGACGTCCGGGTCACCATGGAGTCCCTCGGCGCCCAGACTGTCGTCGACCTGCCTCCTGACCGCTGGATGTCAGTGCCGGTGGGGGGCCCGGATGCCACCATCCGCTCGGCCGGAGGGGAACTGGTCCACTATGTCGTCCTGGCCCCGGCCGGGGAGCCGCGCCTCGCGGGGGCCGTCGCTTCACTGAAGCCCGTGGGCGACGGTGCGGTGGGGCAGGTACGCGCGACGGCCACGAATGGCGGGAGGGACGCCCTCCGATGCGTGGAGATGCGACTCACACTCCCGGCGGGGGTAGACGCGTACGCGCCCGACCTGGAGGACGCCCTCGCCACGGGCGCCATCAAGGCCTACGTGGCAGACGGCAACGTCCTGCGCATGCTGCTGGGTGACCTGCCCGCCGGCCAGGCGAAGTCCGTGTCCTTCAGGGCGAGGGCGCGGCGAGTGTCGCGGGTCACTGACTCACAGTGGGGTGCTGATCTGGTGCCAGCGGGCGCCGGCCAGCTCTGAGGCTGCCCTAACGCTTCCGTGCGGTGACCACCAGTCTGGAACCGTCGATCTCCCTGAACCCCGCAGCGAACTCGATGTCAGGGAAGGTGACATCCGTGTAGCCCTGAGACTCCAGAAACTTCCTCGTCTCTTGAGGCAAGAGGATCCGGTACGCGCTACGGTCTCTGAACGGCTGCTCCTCGCCCTCGAGTAGCCACTGCCACTCGGCGAGGACGACCTGCTGGTGAGCATCGATCTGAAGCTCGAGCTTCTCCTTCAGCTGCCGGCAGTCGACCGTATGGTTCTTGACCGAGACGCGCCGGAACACGCGTGCCTCAAGCAGCTCACCGAAGTTGTTGAGATCGAGAACGAGGAGGCCTCCCGGACTCAAGGCATCGCGCATACGACCGAGAATCAGATCAAGCTCCTCGTTGGTGGTCCAGTACTGCAGCGTGGACCCCAGGCAGAGCACCGCGTCGTAGCCTGACCCGAGTTCCGCTTCGAGGGCATCGCCCTCGAGGATCGTGGCATCCGGGTTCACCGCTCTGGCCTCGACACAGAGGGCCGGCGCGGCATCGACCCCGGCGCCGAGGATGCAGAGACTCCGAAGGTAGGCGAGGTGACGTCCATCCCCGCACCCAACGTCGAGGACGCGCTTGACATCCCTGGCGGCGAGCAGGTCGCCGAGGCTGGGGAACTCCCGGCAGCGGGCGAGTCCGGCGTAGATGCTGGGATCGCGATAGACAAGCTTGTCGACCTGGGCAACCATGCTCATCATTGTAGTCTGACCCATTCCAGGGGGCAAGGCGAACTCGGCCCCCGCCGAGCATAGTAGCAACGGTCAGAGGAGCCCTTAGATCATGTCTCGACAGCCGCTTCCGTTCGTAGTCATCAGCCTGCTTGCCACGATCTGGCTGGTGGTTGGGTGCCTATCGCGCCAGGAGGAGGTCCAGGCCGCCTCACTGCGTCCCGCAGCCACCCCTTCGAAGGAGGCGAGCGTCTCCGGCAGCCTGGACCAGGTTGCCCCCGCTCCTTACGATCCCGCTCCGGGCGTGCATGCGGCCGAGGCCACGGGCAGGCCGCTCGTGGGGATGGCCTGGGCATTCCCCTCTGTCGTGCGCCTCTCAGCTCTGACCGACGAGCAGCGGGCGATGTTGGGTGAGCACGGCGACCTCGCACCCAGCGTGCCCCTGCCCGAACTGGAGGGCCTGCAGCCCATGGTCGTTCGGTGGTCTGCGGCGGATGCTCAGGATCATGGAGTCTGGCAACTGAAGACCAGCTACGGCGACGCCTACCTCAGCCCCTGGCTGGAGGTCCTGTCAGGTCCGGCCTCCGAGGCGCGGGCGACCACGGCTGACGTCGCCCTGGCGGCGTGGATCCGGACATTCCCAGAGGCTACCGACACCCCAGGTGTCGTCTTCGACGGCCAGGACGCTAAAGCATGGGGCATTGAGAGTGCCTCCTCCTCCGCGGCGATGGCCTCCGTGATCTGGGCCCGACTGGGACGCGCCGACGAGGCGGCCGAATGGGCTCGCAGGGCCGGGCGCGATGGCTTCGAGAGCTTGCCCGCCGCCCTGGCGTACCGTGCCCATAGGATGGCCATCGAGGGGCTGCCCTGGGGCTTCGACCGGAGTGTGCCGGCACGCCTGCTCGCGGCAGCCGTTGATCTATCTCAAGCGTACGCCGGCAGGAATAGGCTCGTCGAAGACGAGGCGACCATGCGCGACATGGTGCGCCAGGATGGAGTGCCTCCGATCTGGGGCGAGGATGAGCCATCCGGGACGCTGCAGTGGGCGCGCTACCAAGCGTGGCGTCTTCGTGACGCCGGTCTGCCGCAGGGGATGGAGTACACGACCGGCGAGGGCGATCCCGTCGTTGCCCTACTCTCTGGGGGCGAGCCGGTCCGCGCCGCGATGCGCGAGATGCTCGACAACCAGGGCTTCACCCGAGTGCCCGCCACTGACGGAGTTGGACCTCTACCGGACCTGCTCCGAATCGGGGATCTGGCCTACGATGTGCTGAGCGCGGAGATCGGCCGCCATCATCTCGAGAGCCGGGGGGTGACGCGCCTGTTCGCCCTCGACCCGGAGCAGCGGGAGGAGGTCGTGGCTGAGATCGCCGACGAGATCGGGATGGACCACCCTCGCTAGGCTGTGGATCGGGAGGTCCCGTACACGAAGAGAGCCGCGGAATTGATGCCGCGGCGCTCCGGAATAGTTGAGTGTCGTTCTAGGGGTTACTTGTCGTCGCTGTTGTTCGGGGCTTCCGTCTTCTTCACGGCTGTGCCGCCGGTGGCGAACTGAACAATGGAAGCGAGTTTCTCTCGGCGCCGAACGATCCTCGGCCGCACAAACTCCTTCTTCTGCTTGCTAGCGTCCATAACTGTAACTCCGTCTCTTCCCATGGTCCGGCAACTAACACGGAAGTCCCGCAGCATAGTGCCCCGCAGGGCCACAGGAACATGCAGGCACTATGGCCCTAGATTCTCAGAACACTCCCGGACGAGACCTTGCTCAACCAGTTCTTCGATTGTCTCTTCCACGCTCTCCCGGATCTGGTCCTCGGTGGCCTCGTACTCATCCATGAGGACCTCTACCATCCGGTCGATCGTGTTACCTTCGACAACTAGCTCCCAGATACGTCGCGCCGTTTCGTTCAGTTCGAAGATCTCTTGCGTGGTCGCATCACAAAGGAGGAAGCCGTCACTGGTCTCCTGCCCATGCACGTCCTGTTTGGCGCAATACCTAGGCCCGCTCACCGGGACACGTCTTCCTTACACTGACTTCAAACGTGCAACGGTGGCACATTAGCCGTCACGTTGGACATTGTCAACCCTGCTCGCAGGCCTTGATAGCGGTCGATGACGCGTTCCGGTACTATGATCTACCAAGCCCGCCCAGGTTCTCCTTCCCTCGGGAGCGAAGTAGAATCAGCGACGAAGCGAGCGAGCGATTCGCATCTGCCCCAGAGTCGAGTGGCCAACGAGACCATACGGCCGTCAGATTCGTCTCAAGGTGCAGCAAGGGAGTCGCCCAACGGGCGGACGCCCACAGGCGCACTGGAGGTTCCGAGTATGAGTAGGCTTCAACGAATTCACACCTGGGGGAGCACGGGTCTTCTGATCCTGCTCATGGCTCTGTCCGGTCTGACCGCCTTTGGATGTGCTTCCGGCGTCGGAGATGGTGTCCAGAACCCCGACCAGATCGTGGGCGTGGGTGTCCAAGCTGCTTCCCTTGGGGACGCGGCCTTCGGGGCACCCGCGGCCTGGGTCTCTTGGTCTGCGCCTCAGGGCTTCCCCGTCGTCCCCCAGCCTCGGGGGGGGTATGTCGTCGGTTACGAGCTCTACCGCGCCGCCAGCCCCCGCGCCGCCGCGGTGCCCGCGAACATGATCGCCTTCCTCGAGGGTGGCGGCGTCACCAGCTTCATCGACTCCGCCGACGAGCCGAGGCAGAGCCAGCAAGTGACCGTCACCACGAACGAGACCTCTGGGTATGTGGCTGTCAACCGCGCGGCGGCCACCGGACCCGCCAGCACGACCTACGGAACGGACTCCATCACCTACGTGATCGTGCCGAGCCCGCCCTCCCCCGGCGATCTCTACACCTACACCGTGCGCGCCGTTGTCAAGAAGCTGCCGCCGCAGCCCTTCCCGGGCACCGGCGGAAGCCTGGACCTCGGCGGTGAGCTAGTCCTCTCCACGGAGGCCCGCTCAACCCAGGCCACCGTGCTTGAGCCGCCCATCCTGACAGACCCGCAGAACAGTCCCGATCCTGGCAGCTACGACGTTGACATCGCGACGACCCTCTTCTCGTGGCAGGCCTCCGCCTCGGCGGATACCTATGTCATCGAGTTCTCCACCGATCGCGCCTTCCCGCCGAGCAACACATCCCGCACGAGGCCCTACCTCCTTTCCGCGGCCGCCGGCGCCATCATCTCGCAGACGGTCAACGAGCCCGCCATCGCCGATGGCTTCGCCACGGTGACGAGCCCCATATACTGGAGGGTTGGAGCCAGGAACAGCGGAGACGCCCTCTACCCACGGGATCGGTTCGGCCGGCCCGTCGACTGGGTTTACTCGGGCAGCCGCTCCTTTACGGGGATCGAGCGGCCGCCCTCGGCGCCCTAGTGAGGACGTAGGCGAACGCCGAGACGACACGAATGGGGCGCATCTACCTGGGATGCGCCCCAACTTATCCATGTGGGTTCCACGCCGAAGCGGAACACGGTTCAGCAGGCTGGCCGGCGAGTTGGGCGAAGGCTAGCGCCACCAAACTCACACGGTTCGCGATTCGGGCTTGGGAGCCTGGGAGGTGACAGCCATGTCCTTCGATCTTGGCCCCATGTTGGAGGGCTTCGACTACGTCCCCGGGAGAGTGACCGCGCGGCTGGTTGTCGGCGACGATGGTCGCGAGAAGATCCAGATGCGGACGGAACTGGGACTGGTCCAGTTGGAGGCCGACGGCCCGCCCGACGGCAAGGAGCGGATGGGCTACCCCTCGCTCCTCCACTTCCACCGCGCGCGGATGGCCCCGGGCCACCCGCCGCCAAGCCTACGCCTGACATCGGAGGAGTGCCACGAGCTGTTCGAAGAGGCGGGCCTCTACTATATGCGCTACAGCTGCTGCCTCCAGCTACGCGACTACCGGCGAGCGGAGAGGGACACTACCTGCAACCTGGAGGCGATGGATCTCTGCCGCGATCACGCCATCGACGATGACGATAGACTCCTGTTCGAGGAGTACCGGCCCTTAGTCCTGATGATGCGCGCCCGAGCGCGGGCGGGCCGGCTGATGGAGGACGGCGACCCCTGCGGCGCCGCCGACCAGATCGCGGAGGCCATCAGCGCGGTGCGCCGGCTCCTGGCCAGCAATGGCTCTGCCTATATCACCGGCGAGGCCGACGCGGACATACGGGCGCTCGAGGAGCTGGCCCAGGAGCTGCGAGGTTGCGGCGCGGATGTCGTGGATCGAGTGGAGCTTCGGCTAGAGCTGCGCCGCGCCATCGACCGCGAGGACTACCGACTCGCCGCCGAGCTGAGGGACGCCCTCCGCAGTGTAGACTGTCACCGACCGAACGACTCCACGTCCTAGCGTACGCCAAGGAGGCCCTTCTTGACTCTCGTGCAACTGATCGAAGGCGCGCTGGCCGAGGGTCGGTACCGCGTGCCGGCCAGTGAGTACGGAATCGACCTCATCGTCCAGCCAGAGGTGACCCTGATCTCCGCGTCACGCTTCACGGGCATTCCCGAGGATCTACGGGACCAATGGGAGACCGACATCGAGGGGGAGGGCGGCGAGCTTCTCCTCGAGGCGGCGGGCAGGTCCTGCTACCAGAGTTGGCACAACCCAGCCGGCCGCACGAACCACGAGTACCTCCGGAACATCATCCGCCAGGGCCATGGTTCGGTGCTCGAACACGCGAACTACACCGTCTACCTGCGGGGAGTCTCCCGCAGCCTCACCCATGAGATGGTCCGGCACCGTGCCGGCTGCTCCTACAGTCAGCTTAGCCAGCGTTACGTGGACTCGTCCGAGGTCGCCTTCGTGGTGCCGCCGGCTCTGTTCGGCATGGAGGGGTTGCTACGCGAGTGGGCCCGTGCCTGCCGCGCCACGTTGGACTCGTACGTCGCCCTCGCTGATGGCCTGGCGGGCGTGGCCCCCGATCGCAAGAAGCAGCGCGAGTGCGCCCGCTCCGTCCTCCCCAATTGCACCGAGACCCATCTGGTGATGACAGCGAACATCCGAGCCTGGCGGCACATTCTGAGTCTCCGCGGCTCGGAGCACGCCGAGGCCGAGATAAGGCGCCTGGCAAGCCGTCTCCTCGAGGTCCTGAGCTCCCATGTCCCCCTGTTCTGGGATTACCGGGTCGGCGAGGGACCGGACGGGATTCCGACGGTCTACCGCGTGGAGCAGGACTGACCTAACCGCGGCCCACACGCCGTCCTCGTAGCGACGCCCAAGCCCCGTGCTATAATCGCCTCCCTGTAAGGGGCGAAGTCATGGTCGGTATCAACGACAGGCCACTGACCCTCTGTGATCCCAAGCGGGGGGCCGACCGGCGGCGGCGAATCGCCGATGGCGTGCGAGGGCGCGTCATCGCGGTCTTGATGGGCGGCGACTCGGGCGAGCGCGACGTCTCCCTACGGTCAGGCGACGGCGTGGTGAGAGCGTTGCAGACCGCCACCGAGGCCGATGTCCGGGCCGTCGACCTGGACTACGCCCATCTCGCGGAGAGTACTGCCTCGCGGGACTGGGATCTCGCGTACATCGCCCTGCATGGCGGCAAGGGCGAGGATGGCAGCGTTCAGGGGTGGCTCGAGTGCCTAGGGGTCCCCTACACGGGCCCGGGGGTGCTTGGCTGTGCGGCTGCGATGCACAAGCCCACGGCGACGCGTGTGCTCGAGCATGCCGGGGTCGGAGTGCCCGCCTTCATCGAGTTCGGCCCGCATGATCCTCCCGAAGCCGCGGCGCAGGCCGCCATCGCACAGATAGGGCTCCCTTTCGTGGTGAAGCCGGTGGACGAGGGGTCATCCCTGGGCGTGCGCTTCTGCCACACCCAGGGCGACCTTGTTTACGCCGTTGCCGCCCTGCAAGCCGAATACGGCGGCGGCATGGCGTGCGAGCTGATCCCCGAGCCTGAGATCACGGTGGGGGTCCTCCACGGTCACCCCCTACCTATCCTCGAACTCAAGGCCGCCAACGAGTTCTATGACTACCACGCCAAGTACACCAAGGGCATGACCGAGTTTATCCTGCCCGCCAGGCTCGATCCGCCGGTCTATGCGGCCGCGCTAGAGGCAGCCAGCGCTGCCGCGTCGGCTCTGAGCTGCGCGGAGCTGTGCCGAGTGGACATGCGGGTCGATGCTGGGGGCTGCCCCCGAGTGCTGGATGTGAACACCAGCCCCGGAATGACCGAGACGAGCGACCTGCCCGCCCAGGCGGCGCACGTGGGCATCGACTACGCCGACCTCGTGCTGGAGGTCCTCGGATCGGCCCTCGTGCGGGCTGGGCTCATGTCAGCAGAGGAGTGGCGATGAGCGGCACTCCGGCCCCTGCCATGCTCGCTACTATGGGCGTTGCGCTGTTGCTCCTTCTGGCGAGTGTCACCGTGGTCGGAACCCGCAGCTTGGCCCTCCGGGGCAAGGAGGCGCGCATACGCGGTTGGCTCGCCGAGCTGTGGCTGTTCGCGGTCCTGTTCGCGGCGCTGTTCGTGCTGTCGGCGCGAGGCCTGGGGTACGATCTTTTCGAAGCCATAGGGCGTGTCCGAGAGGGTACAATGTCCGAGGGCAGCCTGATCCTGGCCGTGGCCGGCGGGGTTCTCGGTCTGGTGTGTGCATTGAGGATGTTCGCCCTCGTGCGCGAGGGCGTGGGACAGCTCTACGCGTCCGAGGAAGACTCGGATGGCGCGGGCCGAGACGCCACAGAGGATGACGACCCCGGCCCCCAGGAGCCGACGAAGAGAGGGACGTGAGATGAGCGGGAAGATCGTTTTAGCGTATTCCGGTGGACTGGATACCTCTGTCGCGGTGCGGTGGGTCAAGGAAGAGCGAGGGCTCGATGTCGTCGCCATCGGCGTCGATGTGGGTGAAGAGCGCGACTATGACGCCATCCTGCAAAAGGCGCTGGCCGTCGGCGCGCTGCCCGAGTCGCGCATCATCGACGCCAAGGAGGAGTTCGTCACCGAGTACATCTGGCCGGCCCTCAAAGCGGGCGCTTGCTATGAGAGCAAGTACTACCTCGCGACCGCCCTTGCCCGGCCGCTGATCGCGAAGCTCATTGTCGATGTGGCTCACGAGGTCGGCGCCACGGCCGTAGGCCACGGCTCCACCGGCAAGGGCAACGACCAGGTCCGCTTCGACGTGACCTTCGCCGCCCTGGATGGCAAGCTCGACATCGTTGCCCCCGCCCGGGAGTGGGGGATGACGCGCGAGGAAGAGATCGAGTACGCCGAGCGCTTCAACATCCCCGTCCCCATCGCCAAAGCCAGCCCGTACAGTATCGACGTGAATCTTTGGGGCCGCTCCGTCGAGTGCGGCATCATCGAGGACGCGGCCGTTGAGCCGCCCGAGGATGCTTACGAGATGACCGTCAACCCCGTCGATGCGCCCGACACTCCGCAGATCGTGGAGATCACCTTCGAGAAGGGCGTGCCGGTCGCCATCGATGGAGACGCTCCGGGCCCGGTCGCGCTGGTCGAGAAGGCCAACAAGCTAGCCGGTTCTCATGGCGTTGGGCGCGTCGACATGCTCGAGAACCGTCTGGTCGGCATCAAGTCGCGCGAGGTCTATGAGTCGCCGGCGGCCGTGCTGCTCTCCCTCGCCCATCGCGAGATGGAGGCCCTCACCCTGGATCGCGATACTGCTCACTACAAGGCCCTGGTAGCTCAGCGGTACTCGGATCTCGTCTATTTCGGCCTATGGCATTCGCCCCTCCGTGAGCACCTGCAGGCCTTCGTCGACTCGACCCAGGAGCGCGTCTCGGGCAAGGTCCGCATGAAGCTCTACAAGGGTTCATGCTTCGTCGTCGGTCGGGAGTCGCCGGAGTCGCTCTATCGCACCGACCTGGCTACCTACGATGTCGGCGACATGTACGACGCCTCCGCCGGCGCGGGCTTCTGCAAGATCTGGGGGCTTCCGGTGCGAGTCGCTCAGGAGAGGGACCGCGCCAGCCGCTAACGGAGGGCTCGCCCCCTCAACGTCCATACGGAGAACCGTTGCCCCGGCTGTGGGGCGGATACGGATGTGGATATCATGCTGCGACCGGCTGTGCCCCTCACGCTACTGGCATCCTTGATCGTGCCTGGGGTGTGCCTGGCTCAGGACGCTCCCGATCCGGCAGTTGTCTTCGATCTGTACACGACCCACATCGCCCGGGGCGACTATGACGGAGCCCTGTCGTGGTGCCGTGTTCCTGGGGCTCGCGATCCCCAGGCCACCCGGCAGCTCCGAGACGCGATGGGCGACATCGCCTCCGAGGTTGACGTGATGGGGGTCGTCAAAGCCCTGTCGCTCTTCGTGCCCCTCTCCCCCACGCCGCTGGAGTGGCGGCTCGTGGCGGCCCCTCCGCCCGTGGGGGATGAGGCGCGGCTCGACTTCGTGGCATCCACAACCCTCACATTCGACCACAGCATCTACTTCGTGCGCACTGGCCCCCAGTGGCAGATCGACCTGCAGCGGACCCTTCTCGAGAACGCCCGGGGCACGCGCGTCGAGAGGATCCTCCTGGAGCGCGGCAGCAAGGACGCGGCGAGCCAGCAGTTGGCGCGTGTCGCCCGAGCCACCCTCCGCTACCTCGAGGAACACGATGGCCGCTTGCCTACCGCCGAGACATGGCAGCAGGACCTGCTCGCCTACACTGACGTCCTCTCCCCCGAGGATCTCGTCTCCCCGTTGACTCCTGGCGGCCCCACCACCTACGCCCTCAATGAGAACCTGGCCGGACGCCTCGGGCGTGAGATCACCGCGCCGGACAAGACGGTCCTCGTGTTCGATGCCGCCCCCGGCATCCTCTCCGGCGGGCAAGCCGCCGCGAACTTCCGGCATCAGGGCGAGGCCATGGCGCTCCTCGCCGATGGGACCGTGGTCGCCATGGGATCGGTGGGCGACTACTCATGGGGAGCGCGCCCACTCGCCCCCTCGGCGGGCTCCGTCGTCGTGCCTGTCACGGTGGTGGGTGGCGTGGAGATGGTCCCCATCCGTGACGTGATCCAGCCTCTGGGCGGCACCGTTACGTGGCGGGATGACATCCGGGCTAGCTTGGCGGAGGCGCTGGGGCACAAGGTCACGATCAAGTCCGGCGAGCGCACCGTCAGGATCGACGACGCCGACGTCCCCTTGGCCGCCGCCCCCGCGACCGTCGGAGACCGGCTGATGGTGCCGGTCGGCTTGGCGAGCCGAGGATTCGGCCTGACCGTACGGTGGGTTCAGGGCGGCGTTGAGTTCAAGTAGGAAACCTAGGAGGTACCGATGGCGAAGCGAAGTCTCTTCTCCGAGAAGCTGGGCAGGCCCGTCGCGCCCTATTGTCATGTCGCTGTGGCGGGCGGGCTGGGCTTCGTGTCCGGTATGCTCTCGGTCGACCTATCGACCGGCAAGCCTGTCTTCGATGACATCCAGAGCCAGACGACGCGGATCCTCGACAACATGACTCTGCTCCTTGAGGATCTCGGCTGGACCCTCAAGGACATTGCGAAGGTCACGATCTTCCTCACGGACATGGGTGACTTCGGCGCCGTGAACGAGGTCTATGGGCGTTACTTCGCCGATGAGCCCCCGGCCCGTAGCTGTATTCAGGTGGCCGCGTTGCCGCTGGGCGCCGACATCGAGATCGAGGCCATCATCGGTACTGGCTAGCGGCCAGAGGCCCCGGCGTGCGCGAGCACGGAGGGATGTGATCACACCATGTGCGACCATTCCCCGACCGACGGTATCGTCTGCCCTCGAGGCGGTCAGTGCCGCCGCGTGGAGTCGACCCGGCTGACCTGTGAGACCGTGGACGCGCTACTCCCGAGTTTCCATGTCGGGGCCAAGGATCTGCCTCAGAGCACCACGGGCGCCGTGCCATCCCTCTCACAGGTCACGGAGGCGCTCCACTGCCTCCAGGATGCTCTCTTCCCCGGCCGGATGACCACCGAGCTCAAGCCGGGCACGGTCATCGAATCCTTCGTCATGGAGCGCCTGGCCCATGCTCACTCCATCCTTCGGACGGAGATCGCCAAGGCAATCCCCTTCCGTTGGACCGGCCATTTCGCCGTGAGCACGGGTCGCAGCTCCGAGCGTGTGGATCCCGAGGAAGAGGCCGAGGGCGTGCTCACCAAGCTCTATCGGACCCTACCCAAGGTGAGGGAACTGCTCGTCAAGGACGTTGAGGCGGCCTACATGGGCGACCCGGCGGCCACGAACTTCGCCGAGGTCGTCCTCGCGTACCCGTGCATCCGCGCGATCCTCACCCACCGAATCGCCCACGAGCTGTACCTCCTCGATGTCCCTGTCATCCCACGGATGATGAGCGAGCATGCCCATATGCACACCGGCATCGACATCCACCCCGGCGCGCGTCTGGGCGAGAGCTTCTTCATCGACCACGGAACAGGGGTGGTCATCGGTGAGACCTGCGAGATCGGGAATCGGGTCAAGATCTACCAAGGCGTGACCTTGGGCGCCAAGAGCTTCCCCGTGGACGAGCACGGGATCCCCATCAAGGGCATCAAGCGGCACCCCACCATCGAGGACGATGTGGTCATCTACGCCGGCGCCACCATACTCGGTGGCAGCACGGTCATCGGCAAGGGCTCGGTCATCGGTGGCAACGTCTGGCTCGCGAAGTCGGTCGAGCCAGGCAGCACCGTGCTTCAGAAGAACGTGGAGATCGAGATCTGGAACGGCGAGGGTTAGCGGGCGCCGCTCACGCTGCGCCTCGGCTCCTCGAGCTGGACGGCCATGAGGATGGCCGCCAGCCCCGTCAGCAGCCCTGCTGCCACGAAGACCGCGTCGTACCCGCCTGACGCCCGCGCCAGCCAGCCGCCGATGAGAGGCGCGATCGCCGCCACCGGCATGACGCAGGTGGCCGTCGCCGCCACCGCCGGCGTGTTGTCCGCCGCGGGACAGTAGGCCATCACCAGGCCGTTCACGGCGATCACATCGAGGATCCAGATCCCGCCCGTGAGCAGGAAGGTGACCGTGAAGTAGGTCGGCGACTTCGCGACCAGGGCGAGGGCGGCCGCCATGCACACCAGCACTGGCGCGAGGACCGTCACCACCTTGTTCCCCAGCCGGTCGCCCACCGGCCCCGACCATAGTCCGTGAATGATCTGCGAAGCGATAGTGGCCGCGGTGAAGACCGCCGCCTGCTTGTCGGGTAGGTCGAACTGGTCCCTGGCCGCGGCCGCTAGGAAGGCGGTGAGCATGGCGGCGCCTCCGGCCGCCAGCATGCGCAGGGGGATCAGCCGCCTCATGGGACGGGAAGCCCAGATGATGCCGACATGACGCCTCACGAACGAGAGAGCCGATCCCTGCGGGGGCGCCGCATCCTCCTCCGGCTCGCGCACCAACCATGTCACCTGGATCGCCAGAGTGAGGAGTACGCCTCCGATGGTCAGGCACACCGCATAGCCCACAAGGCTCGGGTTCTCCCCCAGAATCGTATGTGACTGCCACGCGCCCACCAAGCCCGCGCCGGTGCCCGCGCAGACGATCCACGCCCAGAGGGTATTCCTGATGCGGGATGGCAGGAGCTTCGCCATCAGATGAACCCAGATTGGCGTCACCATGCCCATAGACAAGCCATATACGCCCACGCACGCTACGATAAGCCACGCGGCCAGCCCCTCGCCGATGGCGTGAGCGTAGAAGGCGACGGCTCCCATCGCCAACACGGAGATGCACGCGGGGTAGTGGACCAGAACGAACAGGCCGATCTTGCGCTTGAAGCGGGCCGCGTAGTAGGCGGCGATGAGCTGCGGCGCCGCTGTCATGATCAGGCTCGCCGTGGCGACCGAGCCGATGAGGAATTCGCCAGCCCCAAGACCCCGCAACAGGAAAGGGACCACCGTGCCGAAGGGCACGAAGCCCATGCCGACACCCCAAGCCACCTCGAGCAGCGCGAGGGCCGCGATGTTGCGTCGGGATGCGGAAACGCCACCCGGTGTGCCGAGCGAGGCAGCACGGGACATTCGCAGATACGGGGTTCTGGGGAGGGCGCGACCTCTCACGGCGAGCCGATTCTAAGGCGACCCAAGGGCCCCCGCAAGCGGTTACTCGGCCATATCGAGGCCCGCGATGAGCTCCATCGTCTGGGCCACGGCCTCCTCCAGACGGCTCGCGACCTCATCCAGCACGTCCGCTCCTACGTTCAGAGGCGGCTGGAGGCGCAGCACACTGGGATTGTTGAGGGTGTAAGCGGCCAGCACATGGCGCTGGGCAAGCCCCGCGATCACGAGGCCGCCCACGTCGCTGTTGGCGAAGCTCATGCCGGTCATCAACCCGCGGCCGCGCACATCGTCAATGGTGCCTGGGTACTGCGCCGCCATCTCCCGGAGCCGCGCGCGGAAGGGCTCCCCCTTCTCCGCAGCCTGCGCCGCGAGCCCCTCATCCTCTAGGACCGCGATGGCCGCCAGCCCCGCCGCGCAGGCCGCGGGCCCCCCACCGAAGGTGGACGAGTGGACGAGCGGGTTCTCCGCGAACATGCTCCAGTAAGGCGGCCGCGCGATGAACGCGCCGATGGGCAGCACTCCCCCGCCGAGGGCTTTGCCAAGGGTCATCACGTCGGGGACAACGCCCTCATGCTCACAGGCGAAGGTCTTGCCGGTGCGGCCCATGCCAGTCTGGATCTCGTCGATGATGAGCAAGGCGCCCGCACGATCGCAGGCTTCCCGCGCCGCCGCTAGGTACCCATCGGGAGGCACGATGACCCCGGCCTCGCCCTGGATGGGCTCCAAGATGAGGGCGGCGGTCCGCTCATCCACGGCCTCGAAGAGGGCCGCGCTATCCCCGTAAGGCACGAGCTCCACCTCGGGCATCAGGGGCTGGAAGGGCTCCTTGTAGATGTCACGGCCGGAGACGGAGAGAGCCCCGAGCGTCTTGCCGTGGAACGCCCCCTCAGCGGAGACGAACTTCGGGCGCCGGGTGGCGAACCGGGCGACCTTGAGTGCCCCCTCCACCGCTTCCGCCCCGCTGTTGCAGAAGAAGCTGTACTGCAGGTCGCCTGGCGTGATGCGGGCGAGTTCCGCCCCGAGCCGGCCCGTCATCTCATTGAGCAGCAGACGCGAGGAGAGCGGCGCCTTCCGCAGCTGCTCGCAGACCGCCTCGACGATGCGCTCATGGGCGTGGCCCATGGAGAACACGCCGAATCCGCCGAGGAAGTCGATGTACTCCGTGCCGGCGTCGGTCCGCATGATGTGGCCCTTGCCCTCGGCCTCCAGCTCCTCGAATCCCATGAAGCGCAGGAGGGTGACCAGGGAGGGGTTCACGTGCTCGTTGTACAGGGCGGCGACTTCGTCGAAGGTCATGGCGCTTGCCTCTCTCCTAGCTGTCAGTGACTAGACTTCACTGCTGATGTCCGCGTATGCGATGGAGCTGGCGCCCGGCGCGGACACGCCGAGGCCGAGGGCCTCTGCCGTTTCGATGTGTTTCGGGCTGGGACCCGCTTCCCCGATGGGCGGAAGGCCCGATGCCTCCCGCTCGGCGTTGATCATATCCAGCGCCACGGTGTCCGCTGCCACCGGATCGGTGGCCAGCCAGAGCTCCCTCGGCTCGAAGATACGCTCGGGGTTCCCCACCGTTGGGCCTCCGTCGCAGAGAGCCCGAAGGGCGTCCATGACGTGCAGGACAACCTTGTCCCGGAGCGCGGGGAGGGCGCAGATCTCGCCGATCATCGGGTCGCAGTAGTGCGGCGCCCCGTGGAAGCGGACCGTGTTGTTGACGGCCCCGAAGGCGATGTTCTTGAGGCACCCCGTCACCCCTGAGCAGTTGTGGTCCTTGGGCACCGGCACATTGATGATCTTCGTCACGTCCTGCGTCGCCACGCGGTACAGGTACGATGGCTCACCGTCGCCCAACTCGGAGGCGTAGAACACATCCGGATCCAGGTCCACGGCGCCGTCCGACTCCCCGCCATAGCACCGAACGCCTCCCTCACTGCGTTGGATCTCGTAGAGGCAGCTTATGAGGTGGTGCTCGAACCGATCCCAGACGACGATGTTACTCGCGGGGACCCCCGCCTCGAGTAAGCCCTCGATGAGGGCGTCCACAACCTCCAGGTTGGTGGCCAGTTCGAAGCCCGCCAGTGTGTTGACCTTGATGCCGACGACGTCATCCGGGGCGACGAGGGAGGCGAGGAGGTCGGGGAGCGTCTGACCGCGCAGCAACTGGGCGGCCCTCTCGATCATGGCCCTGCACGCCGACACCTCGGGGAACCCATCGACAACCGCGGACTCACACCGGACCCGAGCCACGCGCACGTCGCCGTCATCCTGGGCCGATGCCCCCTGGCGGACGCCGAGCCCCGCAGCTCCGGCGGCAACACCGGCAGCGCTGATGCCGAGGAACCTGCGTCGGCTAACCCGCTGTGATGCGGCCCTGCGCATGTGCATTCGTCCCTTCCTCGGCATGGCGGCTCACGGACTCCGGCCATTATAGACCACATGAGGGCGCCCACTCGGGAGGAATCGGCGGCTCGGGGCTCTACAACTCCCCAACATGCGGCCCCAAGGAGGCGTGGTCCGTGACCGGGCGTGAGCGAGTCCTCATGGCACTGAACCATCAGGAACCAGATCGTGTGCCTCGTACCATCTGGGTGGATGGGGGCGAGATCATGGACCGGGTGGTCGGGCGGTTCGGCAGCTATGCTGCCTTCTTGGATGAACTGGACACGGACCAGTTCCAGGCTTTCCCGGGCCCTCCCGGCATGGTCGACTGGGAGGCATGGTCGGCCGAGCACGAGCCCAATCGCCGTGGCCCAGGTCTCAGCCAGGGGGCAATGTCCATTGATGACGCGCTGGAAGCGCCCTTCACCGATCCCAGCGCTCCGAGCATCTACGAGCCCATCAAGGAAGCGATCGAGTTTCACCAGCGGCAGAAGGGCCGCGCCATCTGGGTGCAGACGCCGGGGTGCTTCGAGACCGCGAACGGCATCATCGGCATGGAGAACCAACTCATGGAGATGGCCCTGCAGCCGGACAAGATGCAAGCCCTCTACCGCCGCCAGGTCGAGTGGAGCAAGGTCTACATCGAGACATGCCTCGCCCTCGGCGTCGACGTCATCCACATCTCCGACGACCTAGGCGAGAACGGCCGGATGCTCTTCTCACCGAGCGTCTTCCGGAGCGTCGTGAGTCCGGCGATGGCCGAGGAGGCGGCGTTCGTGCGCGAGCGGAGCCCCTACCTGTCCCTACACTCCTGCGGGTACTTCGATGACGTCGTCGGCGATCTGGCGGACATGGGCTTCAACTGCATGCACCCCTTCCAGGAGTCCGCGGGTATGGATATCCCGAGCATCAAGGCGCGCTATGGCGACCGCGTGACGATCTACGGTGGCCTGGATGTAAGGCACACCCTCCCAACGGGCGACCGCGAGAGGATCCGCGCCGAGGTCGAGCGCGTTGTCGGCGGCTGCAAGCAGGGCGGCGGCCTGCTCTACTGCAGCTCGCACACCGTCCACAAGGACTGTTCCATTGATGATGTGCTCTATGCCTATGAACTCGCGGACCGGATCGGGAGGTACTAGGGAGGCCGATTGTGGCGTAAACATGAAGAAACATCAGCGGCGGTCGAGTCGAATTGGGCCCTGATGTGTCTATACGTGTGGTCGGACGCTAGTTGAGAGTCGTGCCTTGGGGGAGGACGACTTGTGAGATAGGTCTGTAGGGCCGCTATGGCCGGCCATTCCGGCGTCGCGGGGCGGCACGGGGGTGGAGTTCTATGAGTTACCGGGTGAACGACCGCGCGATCGTGATGGATGTGCGGCGCGAGATAGTTCGGCGGCAGTCGATCGACGGCTCCACGCTCAACGTGCACTGCATCAACGGCGTCGTCGAGCTCTCCGGCACCCTACGGGTAGCCGCCGCGGCGGGACGAGGCGTCAGCGGCAAGGACGAGATCGAGCAGATCAAAGAGATCATCATGCGGCTCCCGGGCGTCAGAGACGTCATCGACCGCTATCTGCGGATCCTCTGAGGCCCCACCAGAGCGGCGCGCTGTTTGCTGGGCAGTGTGTCGGCTGCCTCCACGTTCCCACATCTCAGTCCGCAACGGGCCAATGAGACTAGGAACTATCTGCGTCACGCGGCGAACCGCGTGTGGGCCGCGGCAAGGCGCCAGACGCTCGGCCTCTCCCACGAGTGACGACTTCCTTGGCTACAGGGAGTTCAGAGAGGAATCGGACGGCCTGCGCGCACTCCCCCCCGCTAGCCACCGTGGATCTCGCAGAACCTTGCGAACGAACGGTCGTAGGTGCGCTCGACATCGTCGGGGAAGCAGCATGCCGGGAGCTGCCGTTTCGCCAAGTGGTACTGCAGGCACTCACAGCACTTGCCCTTCCGGGGGCATCCGGGATAGCTGCAGTTGCAGAACTCCATGTTCGCCGAATGACGCTCACATGAGCCCATGAGAACCCTCCCTTAGCACAGATGCGAGGCGCCTATGCGGGTGCCTCGCATCCGGTAGCACGTAGTTAGCTTGGCCGCGCTCGACTACTGCGGTTAGTTGCCGCAGTACTCCGACCACCAGTCCTGGCCGCAGTCGGCTGGGAACTGCTGGTGCGCCGGCAGCGCATTGAAGTCGAGCTGCCGAATGTTGCGGTACCAGATGTGCTCGTTCTCGATCATCTCCGCCCGATCGTTCGGGTGGGTCCGGCGAGCGAGGTCCGCTCGGAACCGAACGAGCTGCTGGTCGATCGGCTTGGCGGCGAGATCCCCAATCTCGATGACCTCGGCTGCCGGCTCCGCAGCTGCCTCACCCTCGGGAGCCGCCTGGGCGACTACCTGGGCCGGCGGGATGCTGGGCTCGGGATAGGTCTCCTCCACGGCCTCCTCCGTCGCCGCCGCCGGGGTGGGGGCGGGAGCTGCGCTGGCGCCTTCCTCGACCGCTGACTCCTGCGCCCACAGAGCGGGAGAACCGAGGAACGCGATCCCCACGACCATCAGGGCTACAACCGCGACACCAAACGCCGCGATGCCCCTCTTCGAAACGCTGCCACTCCTCATGTTGTGTGGACTCCCTCCGATATTCGGAAAGCGTTGGCCTGACAATCGATAGCTTACCATGCTAGGTTCCTCGCCGCACGCCCCTGGCCCTTCCAATCTCACCCGAAACGGAACCGTTTACGCGAGCTCGACGCGCACCGTCGTCCCCGAGGCCGTTCCCTTCAGCCCCGACCAATCGTCCAGCAGCCGGCCGATGATGTTGACGGGGCTGGCCGGCCTGATCTCCGATGAGGTGCTCACCGGTGTGCGGCCGTAGAAGATGCACAGCGCCGACCCTGGTGGCCAGTAGGCCAGGTCACCGAGATCCACGGCATCCTGGGCCGACTCCTCCAGCTCCGCATTGACGGGGATGCCGAAGTAGATCTCATCCCCCCAGGTGGAGGCCTCAGCCTCCAGTGGCAGAGCCTTCAGCACCTGCTGGGCCGTCGCTGAGTCCGACAGCTCCGCCCTCAGGATCAGGTCCCCCACTTTGACCTTGATCGGCGTCGGCATCAGGCAACATCCCCTCATCCTGCGCCGCCGGGGCGGACACGCTGGCGACGACACCCTCGGCCAGCCACGACAGCATGCCCTCCAGGAGCAGCGACTCGTCTCGGGTCATCCTGGAGTCCTCGCCCGAGGAGGTCTGCCCCAGTCGCAGCCCGCACAGGATGACTCGTCCCCTGCCGTAGGGCGCGGCCACAGCGAGCGCCCTCTCGGGCTCGCTCCCCTCAGCGGGCTCCAGAAGCGCGATGTCGAGCCTATTCGGCCGCACCAGAACGTGGTCCTCGTTGCTGAGTTCGATGGTCGGCGGCAGGTCGATGTATGACGCCGCGGGATGCCGGGCGTCGGTGAGGCGGATCTCCCTGGTCCGCACCCGATCGTCGGCGAAGGCATCCGCCAACTCCAGGAAGACTCTGGGCATACCGGCGTGTCCGACGGCGTTATGCAGCACCAGGACCCTACCCCCGGACTCGGCCCAGCCGCGCAGAGTCTCCATCGTCTGATCCGTGAAGAGGTTCAGATCGAGCGGATCGCTGATGACCAGGATGTCCCACTGCCTCAGGGTGTCCAGGGTGAGGGTGCTGATGAACTCCACCCTCGCCTGCCGCCCATAGATCAGGCGCATCTCGTCGGCCAACGGAGCCGTTCCTCGGCCAGGCGACAGCAGGGCGATGTCCAGGGTCTCCGCCCGCGCCTGGGAGTCCCTCGCTTGCTCGTACTCTCGTTGGCTCATGACCCGTAGCGCCGGCCCGTTCCGTCTTACGGCGATCGTCTCACCGCCGGCGTCCAGACGGCCCTCGAGCGTCAGACGCCATGCGCCGGGCACGAGCGAGATCTCCGCAGTCCCTGCTCCATCGATCAGGGACACTGTGCCCACCTCGGTCTGCTGGGGGCCATCCATCGACACCGCGCTGATCCGCAGGCTGCCGCTCCCGGGAACGCGGCTGCTCACGCTGAGAGACAACGGCTCGGCCGGCGGGTACCCCTGAAGCTCGGCTTGTGGAAACGGTCGCGGCGGCAAGGCAACATCGAGTGCCACCGAATAGGGCGGCTCGCTCGGCGCCGAGAATGCCCCAAGCCCCAGGGCCTCGATGAGCTCCGCCCCCCGGCCGCGGTCGTAAGCATAGAGCGCCACGCCGTCTACCCGAGACTGCCGAAGCTCCTCCAGCTCCCGCAGCACGTCCAGCGGATCCATCGGCGCCTCACGCTCTGGCATCGGGCGGCGCGCGGGAACCACCAGAACCCGCCCATCGATTCGCAGCAGTAGCTGGGAGAGGGCCGCGCGCAGCTCCGCGACGGGATCGCCGTAGTACAACGGCACGAGCAGATCCAGAGCCCCGGATCCGACCCACGCATCCACGTCCTGGGCCACCGCGTTCCGGTGCGACGGGAAGAGCGTGGCGCCGACCACGGTCCCCGGCCGAGCCGTCCGAGCGTCCGTCGCCAGCTGGGTCAGGGCTCGACTGATGGTCTTCTGCCGATAGCGCGTGAAGTCCGCCGCGCGCGCCGCCGAGATAGGCGGCCAGTCGCTCTCTGGTACCGATTCGGCGGCCAGGAATCCGTCCCGGCAGCTATCACAGTAGCAGTAGCCCTGGCTGGGCAGACGCATGAAGTCCAGCAGTACGCCCCGCACGGGGTAGCGGCCCAGCAGCTCAGTGAGGATCGCCTGCTCGTGAGCTATGTTCGCGGGGACGCTCGGGCACAGCCAGGGGAGCGTTGTCCCGTCACCCGCCCTGACGAGCCGACCCTCGTCCTCGTATGCCTTGCGCACCTCCTCCGGCGCCGTGGGCGCCTGGAAGGCGCAGTGCCAAGCGAAGATATCGAGAACCTCGGACCGTCGCGCCGCGGCGGCGATGACCTCGGCCAGGGGGTCGCCCTCGGCCGGGGATTGGAGGAGATCGGACCGATAGGCCGCCGTTCCCGCGTCACCCACGTAGAGGAACACGGCGTTGATGCCGCCCGCCACCAGGTCCGCGACGAACTCCTCGGCGCCGCCGGGGCTGGGCGGAGCGGCGAACACCGCGCGCATCTCCCCGATCGCCGGTGGCATCAGGCCGTACAGCGCTTGGCGCAGCAGCCCCTCGGCGCGCACCGAGGCGGCCATCATCGCCGCCGCCGAGCCCTCTTCCGAGGCGGCCAAGGCCTCCTGCCTGAGGCCAAGCGCGGCGTCGAGCAGCCGCTTCTGGGTGTCCGTGCCTTGGCGGTCCACGTAGGCTTGGACAACCCCCAGGCCGCTGAAGCCGCCCATCACCGCGAACTCGTCCAGCATCGCCTGGAAGCTGAGCAGCGCGGCCTCCTCATCGAAGCGGGCCACCAAGGCCCCGAGGAGGCGCTGGAGGCCTTCCGAGTCTCCGGGCGTGGGAACCCACCCGAAGGCGGCCCAGTCGTCGGCCAGCCAGCCCGCCACGGCCCCCCCGGCCTCTCCGTACCACGCCACGGCCTCGCCGTCCGCTCCGCTCACGGAGGCGATGCGATCCACGTACTGGTCCAACCCCTCGCCTGCCCCCGGTAAATGGCGCTCCTCCACGATGACCCTCAGGGGCTGGGGAAGAGGATCGGACTCCATCCGGCAAGTGAGGCCGAGCATTTCCGAGATGGCCTCATCCTGAACCCCGAAGGTTACGATGCGCCCGCCGTCATCGCGGAAGCGCCGCAATGCGCTGAGGCGGTCGCCATCGACGGTCTGAGGCAGCAGGAAGACGATGCCGGGGTGGGGCGGCGTGGGCACGGGCACGCCACGCGTCATGACCGGCACGTGGATGCCGCCAAGCGCCTGGGCGAGCACCTGGGCGGCGAACTCGTATGCCGGCCCACCCGAGTCCGGTCCGAGAACGGCGATGGCGCCCTCATGGGTGTTCTCGACCTGGGCTTGACCGGGCAGAGAGGCGGCCGCGGCCAGCGCCAACAGCACGGCCAGCGGGGCAACGCTCCGCCCCCACCGCCCCAAGCTAGAGGATCCGAGCATCCAGGAGGTCCTGTACATCGAGCATCCCAACGGACCGCCCCTCCCGGTCGACGACCGGCAGGTTGTCCCACTTGTGCTCACGCAGAATCCGCAGCCCCTCCGTGGCGAGGCGGTCCTCACCGATGGTCGTGGGGTTGGGCGTCATGACCTCCCCCACCGAGCGACTCAGAACATCGGGATCCGCCGACAGCCTGCGCCTCAGATCGCCGTCCGTGAACAGCCCAACGAGCCGACCGTCGGCGTCGGTCACCGAAGCGACCCCCGCGCTGCGGCAACCCGTCATCACAAGCAGCGCGTCGAGAACCGGCGTGTCCTTCGAGACGATCGGGTTCCCGTCATCGGTTCGCATGATGTCCCGCACCAGGGCGAGGCTTCGCCCGAGGCTGCCCCCGGGGTGATAGCGGGCGAAGTCCTCGAGACCGAACTCCCGGCGCTCCATGAGCACAATGGCGAGGGCATCACCCAAGGCGAGGGCAACGGTGGCGGAGGTCGTCGGAGCCAGGTTGTGGGGATCGGCCTCACGCTCGACGTGGCCGTTCAGGACGGCCGCCGAGAGCCTGCCCAGGGGGGAGTCGGGAAAGCCCGTCAAGGCGATAACGGGCACGCCGCATGATCCGCAGTAGGGCAGCATGGCGAGGATCTCGGCCGTCGAGCCCGAGTAGGACAGCGCGAGCAGGGAATCCCCCGCTTGGAGCATCCCGAAGTCGCCGTGGGGCGCCTCCGCTGGGTGTAGGAAGAAGGCGGGGGTCCCCGTGCTGGCGAGGGTGCCGGCGATCTTCCGCGCGATGGCGCCCGACTTGCCCACCCCTGCCGTTACCACGCGCCCAGAGAGTGACAGGATCAGGTCCGCGGCCCTCTCGATGCCTTCGTCGAGCAGGTCAGCCGCCCGCGCCAGAGCGCGGGCCTCATCTCGGAGCACCCGGCCGGCGATGTCGATGGTCTGACTCATCCCTTGTCAGCGTCCTCCGTCTCTTCGCGCCCCCGGTCTGGTGATGCTGGGGGCCGCATGCCAAGCCGTGTCAGCAGCCACCGCTCGAACCGGCGGAGCAGCTTCGTGCCCGCGAACTCCCGCGGCGAGAGAGGCTCGACCAGGACGGCGTAGACGCCGGCGCGACGAGCCCCGTAGATGTCCGTGAACAGTTGGTCGCCCACCATGGCGACCCCGTCAGTGCTAGCCGCGCCGAGATGGGCCAGCGCTCGCCGGAACCCGCCGCGGCGAGGCTTCCCCGCCCATGCCACGTAGGGCAGCCGATGGGCGTCAGCCAGATGGCGGACCCGGCTCGGCTTGCGCGAGTTCGAGAGCAGACAGACCCGGATCCCATCGGAACGCAGCCGGTCGAGCCACGACACCGAGCCCGCGGGGAGCTGCCACGCTTTCCACTCCGCGAGGGTGTTGTCGAGGTCCACCAGGACCGTGTCGATCCCCCGCTCGGCGAGCCACTCGGGGGTCAACTCCTGCACCCCAGCGACCCAGGCGTCTGGCCGCAAGCGTCGCGCCAATCCGGATCGCTCCTTACCCCCCGTTGAGATGCTCCGCCAGAGTTCGGGAGAAACGGTGCCGTCCCTCCGAGCCCTGGGTCCGGAAGAACAGGTAGTCCGTATCGGCGGGGTACAGCACCGACTCGATGCAGGCGAGGCCCGGGCTCCCGATGGGCCCCGGCGGCAGCCCCTCATGCAGGTAGGTGTTGTAGGGCGAGTCGATCCGGGTGTCCGCCTCGCTCAGGACCTCCTTCGGCTCCGGCAGGACGTACTGGACCGTGGCGCACGACTCCAGGCGCCATCCCTCCCGTAGCCGCTTCAGGAACACCTGCGCCCCGATCGGACGCTCGTCCGCGACGCGGATCTCGCGCTCCACGATCGACGCCAGGGTGATGATCTCGTGCAGGCTCATCCCCGACGCCGCGATGGCGTCCCCGTGGGGTTCGAGAGCCGACTCGAGGCGCGCCACCATCTGCCCGACGATCTCCTCCGCCGTCGCGTCGCGGTCGATGGCGTAGGTATCGGGGAAGAGGTAACCCTCCAGGCTGCCGTTCGGCGGCTTCGGGATCGACATCGACGGCCAACGCGCGGGATCCTCGGCAACCGCCTTGAGCTCCGTCGCCGTGCATAGGCTCGTCTCCTGCGCCACCGTCCGCGCGATCTGAGCCACCGTGTACCCCTCCGGGATGGTCACGCTGAGGGTCGCCACCGTGCCGTGAGTGAGGGCTTCCATGATCTCCTGGCCGGACATGGCGGGGCTCAGCGTGTAGTCTCCCGCCTGGAACCGCTCGGTATAGCCGTCGCGCGAGGCGGCGAGGATCCACACGGCGCGGTTGCCGATAAGGCCCTTCGCCTCGAGCGTGGCCGCGATGTCCTGAGCCGTGGCCCCATGGGGTATGGTGATCTCCACGGTCACGTCATCGGCCCCGGGTTGAGCCGGCCCCAAGCCGTGGCCCCAGAAGCCCCACCCGATGGCCGCCACGATGGCCAGCAGCGCCGCTCCCCCCAGCAGCCGGAGCAGAAGCCGTCGCCGGCGCCTAGGACCGGGCTTCGGGATGATCGGTTTGGTTGCGTCTTCGAGCAAGGTATGCCTCCAGTAGAACAGCGGCCGCCACAGCATCGGTGATCTCTCGGCGCCGCCTACGCGAGTGCCCCGCCTCGATGAGGGTGCGCTCGGCGGTGACGCTCGTCATGCGCTCGTCCAGGTACTCGACCTCGAGGCCCAGCGCCGCGAGCTCTGCGCCCAGGGCTCGGGCCTTCGCGGCCGCGGGCCCCTCCGTGCCGTTCATGTTGAGGGGCAGGCCAACGACACACAGGCGAACGTCCAGTTCCTCCCATCGGAGCTGAATCCGCTCCGCCGCCCCCTCACGCGGGATGACCTCGAGCGGCGTCGCAATGATGCCCCCGCCATCCGTGACCGCCAGCCCGACCCGCACCTCGCCTGGGTCGATCGCCATAACGCGCACGGTAGTGGCCTCCCTCCGGACGATGGGACTGGTCGACATGATGCCACATCGGTCGATGCCACGCGACGAGCGCCGAAGCTGCGCGGGCGAGACCTCCCGGCTCGCTCGACCGTTATAATGGGTAGGAGTTTGGTCCGAGAGAGCTGGTGCCGCTTCATGGTCCGACGTGCCGCGCTGTTCATCCTGGCCTCCGCCTTGGTCATCCTCGTGGGCTGCGCGCCGGGTGGCGGGCCCGAGCCGCCCGCTGCCATCGTAGGCGGCAAGGTCGTCCACGCGGCCTCCGGCGCCCCCATCCCGGGGGTGCGAATCTTCGCCGTTCAGGCGGGGACTGGCAGCGGCGCGATCCCCATCGGCACTCCGGAGATCACCTCTGACGCCAGCGGCAACTTCCGTATCGACAACGCTCCCGTGGGCGCGGTGGACCTTCTCGTGCGACCGGCGACAACCATGAACTACCGCCCGAGCAATGTTCGGATGACCACCCGAGCCGAAGGCGAGCATAACGTAACGATTCGTATCATCCCGAACAGCGTGACCGTGACGGAGATCAACATCGAGCCAGACCCCATCGAGATCGGGTCCGACCAGGTAGTGCCCTTCCAGGCCGCCGTCGTGGCAAGCGATGGTGGCGTCTACTATCCCACCTGGACCGTCGAGGGGTCCATCGGCGCTATCGATGGCGACGGTGTGTTCCGAGCGGGCGTCTCGGGCCAGGGGTTCGTGCGCGCGACGCTGGGCTCCGCCGCCGACACGGCCTCCGTCTCCGTTACCGAGTGCAAGATCGAGGTCGAACCCGACTACGTGCGGCCCACGGCCCAGTCCGACCGCGAGTACACCGTCAATGACGAGGGCGCCGTCGAGGTTCTGGTGCACTATCACGGCAGCGCCTCGCGTCAGGACTCGTGGTCCGCGGTCTCCGAGGCCGGAGGGCTTGTGATCAGGGACCTCGCTATCTCGCGCGCCGCGCTGGTCGTCGTGCCGCCGGAGCGCCTGAACGACCTGCTCACCGATGCCCGCATCGCCTATGCTGAGCCGAACAGCCCGGTGCAGGTGCGGCAGGGCCAGCCCGATCAGGTGACCCCGTGGGGCATCATCAATGTCCGCGCGAATCAGGCGTGGGGATCGGGCCCGGGCGCCGTGCATGTCCTGGCGGGGCGGCCCACGGGCGCCGGAGTGAAGGTTGCCATCGTGGACACGGGCATCGACCGTACCCACCCCGACCTGCTCGTCGCCGGTGGCTACAACGTCATCAACCCGCGCGCGGAGCCCATCGATGACAACGGCCACGGCACCTTCGCCGCGGGCATCATCGGGGCTCGTGATAACGAGATCGGCATCATCGGGGTGGCTCCCGAGGCGGAGCTCTACGCGGTGAAGGTCCTCAAGAGCCACGGCGGCGGGGACATCGCCGACGTCGTCAGTGGCATCGAGTGGTGTGTCCAGAACGGCATGAGCGTCATCAACCTCAGCCTCGGCATCACCTCGGACTCGGTGGCGGTCAAGACCGCGTGCGACGCGGCCTGGAGGAACGGCAAGGGGGCCATCCTGTGCGCCGCCGCGGGGAACAACGAGCCCGTGGTGTGGCCGGGCAACTACGGTAGCGTCATCTCCGTGGGTGGCACCGACTCGTCGAACAACATCGGGGCCTTCTCCAGCCAGGGCCCTCCCGTGGAGCTCTGCGCCCCGGGTGCGGATGTGTTCTCGACGGGCCGCGGCGGCACGTACGTGCGCAACACGGGCACGAGCTTCAGCGCCCCGCACGTGGCCGGCGCAGCGGCTCTGCTCTTCTCCACGGGCCGCTATTCCGACGCGGCCCACGTCCGCCAGCACCTGCGGAACACGGCGGAGGATCTCGGCGAGCCCGGCCGAGACGAGACCTTCGGCTACGGCAAGCTCGACCTGCTGGCCGCGTGGGAGTCTCTCGGCTGCGCCGACGTGCTTCGATGACCGAGCGGTGGCGGGGCGCCGCGGCGCCGCGGCACCCCGCCGTATGCCTCAGCCGAAGCTGACGTCCCCGTAGAGGCGCTGGATGTACGCCACCTGGCCTGCGTGATACCACCAGTGGTGCGTCAGGAGTTCCACGAAGCCCGCCTTGGTCATCTTGGCGAAGCCCGCGTCGACCTCCTCGTCCCAGATGTCATCGGGCTGGGACCGCATCAGCTCGGTTGTGCGCTGGCCCGTCTCCTCGATACACCGAATCAGGTCTTCTTTGGCGCTCAGGGCACCTGCCGGGCCCACTCCTGCCCACGTCGCGGAGGCGAAGTAGTCGCCTCCTTCGCCCTGCTCGGGAGCCTCGTCCGTGAAGAGGCGCGTGGCAGTGCCGGCCTCGACCTCCACGCAGTGCTTGATCTGCTCCGAGATGGTCGTCGGGTCGCCGCCCTCCGAGGGCGGACGCCAGTCGAGCCTATCCTCGGGTGTCGACCGCACCATGTTCACGAAGTTCGAACGGATCGTCTCGAGTCTACCGAGGGCGCCTTCCACATCGAATCCCATGGGTCGCTCTCCTTCCGATGCGAGCTCTTACGGTAGCCCTTCCGCGGCCAGTGCCTCACAACCTGTCCGTTATGCACTCCTCAGGATACACTTGGGTGCGGTACGGTCCGGCTGCCGGCGCTCCTCCTCGATCCAGCCTTTCGCCGGCCCAAGGCCTTCCCTGCCCCTTCGAGGCCTTGCCGCGGTTGACGCGGAGCCGATGGGGGCGGTATAACCTGAGGGCCTTGACGCGGCCGGTTTTCAGGGGTGGGACCGCGCGAGGTTAGGGCCTCCCCCGGCGGTCTGACCCTTACGGCTTCATCAAGGCACTGGAGGTGCGAGTCCGTGCGTGACAAGCATTTGGATCGGCTCATTGAGCGTGCTGGGTCGAAGTACACGTTGGTCGTTGCTGTAGCCAAGCGGGCCCAGCAGATCCGTGACGGCAAGGTGCCCCTCGTCGACATGAAGTCGAACAACCCCGTTACCCTCGCCCTGGCCGAGATCGCCACGAGCGAGGTCCTCGTGAACCCGGACGAGCAGGTAGCCTCCATCGACGTCGATGGCGAGGAGGCCCTGGCGCCCGCCGGCTTCGACGATGAGGATCTCGACCTCTTCGCGGATATGGACCTCGAGGGCGACGTGGACGGCGAAGAGATCCTGCCTGACGATGATGATGAGGACGACGAGGAAGCCTAGCCTCGTTCGTAACAGGAGCGTGTGCGGCTTTGGCCACGAAGGCCGACTATTACGACGTGCTGGGAGTGGCTCGTCAGGCCAGTCCTGATGAGATCAAGAAGGCGTACAAGAAGCTCGCCCGCCAGTTTCACCCGGACGTCAACCCCGATCCAGGCGCCGAGGACCGCTTCAAGGAACTCTCCGAGGCCTACGCCGTCCTGAGCAACCCCGAACGGCGCGCTCGATACGACCGCTACGGTCACGACGGCCTCCAGGGCGGCTTTGGCGATGCCTCCGGCGCTGGCTTCGCCGGTGACCTCGAGGATCTCATCGCTGGCTTCTTCGGTGGTGGTTTCGGCCGCACCGAGGTCGAGCGGGGCGCGGACCTCCGGTACGACCTCGAGGTGACCCTCGAGGAGGTCCTCGTCGGCGTAGAGCGCACCGTGCCCGTGACGAAGCTCGAGTACTGTGAGAGCTGCTCCGGCACCGGCGCTGGCGGGAGTGGCGAGTTCCACACCTGCCGACAGTGCGGCGGCAACGGGCGGGTCAGCCGCAGCCAGTCCACCTTCTTCGGCACCTTCGCCACCAGCTCCGCCTGCCCCGTGTGCAGGGGTCAGGGACGAGTCCCCGACATGCCGTGCGACGCCTGCCGCGGCGAGGGCCGTTACTCCCAGCAGGTCAATCTCAGCCTCAACGTCCCCGCCGGCGTGACCGACGGAACGCGGCTGCGCCTTCGTGGGCAGGGCGAGGCGGGCCGCCAGGGCGCCCCCCCGGGTGACCTCTTCATCGCCATCCACGTCAAGGAGGACCCACGCTTCGCCCGCCGAGGCACCGAACTCGCCATGGAGGTCCCCATCAGCATCAGCCAGGCCGCGCTGGGCTCAACCATCGAGACCCGGGGGCTGGGCGATGACAAGATCACCGTGAAGGTCCCCGCGGGCACGCAGACCGGCAGCCACTTCCAGGTGAAGGGCAAGGGTCTTCCCTCGCCCCAGGCTCCGGATCGGCGAGGGAACCTGCACGTCTTCGTGAAGGTCCACACCCCCACGGATCTGGGTCCCGAGGAACGTGAGCTGCTCAAGCGGCTCGGCGAACTCCTCGGCGATGCCCCGGAGCCCAAGCCCGATCGCAGCTTCCTGGGGCGGCTCTGGGACAGCATCACAGGGGAGTAACCCGCGCCAGGGCTCAGGCCGTCCTCTGCCGAAACACCGCCCATGCCGAACCCACAACCAAGCCTGACAGCCCTGCTTGTGCTCGCGTCCGTGGCGCTCCTCGACGGCGCCGGCCTCGCCCAGACGGTAGTCGGCGTTCTCGATGAGCCCGAGTTCCCCACGGAGTGGTCCGTGACACCGGCCGACCGGGTGATCGAGAGCCTCGACAATGCCGGCGTGGCCTGGGTCCGACTCACCGCCGCCGACCTGGCCGACCCCTCGGTCCTGGATCCCGCGCGGATCGCGACGGTCCTTCTGCCCTCGGGCCCCTACTTCCCCGTGGACGCGGTGGAGCCGTTCCGCGCCTACCTGCGCTCCGGCGGGCGGTTCCTCTCGCTCGGCGGCTACGCGTTCAGCCGATTGGTCGAGCGGACCGACCGCGGTTGGGCCTCCTACGCGGACCGCATCGCCGCCGCTCGATCCCCGGAGAGTCTGGCAGCGGCGAACGTGCTCCCGCCCGTCGCCGCGATCCCCTGGACGTGGGGCGCAACCCTGGCAACGCCCGACGCGGCGGCCGGCGTAGCGGTGATCGAGGCTCCGCCGCCAGGCGCGGCTGTGGCGTACGCCGTCGATCTGGAACCCGGAGAGCCTTACATGCTGAAGGCCGAGCTCGAGGCTCAGGGGATCGCCGGCCGCGGCTACGCCTTCGTCGCCTACTACGAGATGGACGACGCGGGGCAGATCGTCCAGTGGTTCGACATGGACACCATCCAGCGGAACGGGGAGCGGCGCACGGTGGCCAAGACCTTCGTCCCCGACCCCCGAGCCACCCGCCGCGAGGTGCGCGCGGGCGCCCACCTCACGGGCGGGCAGGTCACGCTCTACGACCTGGTCCTGGCCCCCTACCCCGAAGAGATCCATGTGACGACGGCGAACGGCATCCCCGCCGACGGTCTGCGCACCCGTCCTGAACAGTTCGGCCTCTTCGATCCCTCCCATCCGCTGGAGCATGTCGCTGCCGTCTCCTCAGCGGGGCATCCGCGCCTCGACTGGGACGATCCCGTTCCCCTCGCCCAACCCGCCCCGGGCTGGTCCGCGTCCGGCCTCACTTTCGACGCCCAGGCGCGGTGGGTGCCTCTGGCGTGGGCTCACGATCGCTATGGACGCCTGAACGGCACGGCCGCCGCGGCCCTGCTCCATTACGGCGGCCCCTACGCGGGCTCAGCGTGGGCCTATTGCGGCATCGAGGAGGACATCTACCGGGTTCTCGGCGTCCAGCGCGCTGAGGAGTTGGTCCTCAGCATGGTGCGGCTGCTGGATGACGGCCTGAGCCTCGATCCCTTCCGCTGCGAGGAGGACACCTACACCCCGGACGAGGCGCCCCGACTCTCGATCACCGTGCGGAACACCGGCCTCGAGGAGCGCAGGGTGCGCGTCGACCTGAGGCATGGCGCTACGGTCCGGAACTGGGAGGGACCCATCGCCGCCCGTGGCTCGCACACCGCCTCCTTCGAGCTGCCCGCAGGTGGCCGAGGGCTTCAGCGCATCGAGGCGGAGTTGCGGGACGCCGACCAGGATGGGGTTCTCGACCGCGCGGAGAGCGCGTATGTCGTGCGCTCGCCCGAGGACTGGCCCGAGACCCCAACCCTAGCCTTCGAGGACAACGTCTTCACCCTGGGCGGCGTGCCTCGGATCCTGCTTGGCAGCGACGCCTACGTCGTGGCTTTCACGAGCCCCTCCGAGGGGCCGCTCGCCTGGGCTCGGGACCTCGATCGCTGCCGAGACTACGGTCTCGATGTCTACGAGAACCTGCACTTCCCCTGGTATCCGGGCGGCTTCACCGACCATGAGATGCGCCAGATCGAGGGCTTCGCCTACCTCGCGGCTGAGCGCGGCCGCCAGTATATGGCGGGCTGGCTCATAGGCGCGGACACCTGGGTCTCCGATGAGGTGCTCGACGACCAGGCGGCGTTCCTCCGCCGCGCCGCCGCACGGACGGCGGGCGCTGGGCACCTGATCCACTACATCAACGGCGACCTCCGCGGCTCCTCTGAGCCCGAGCAGGACGGAACCGGCGAGCGCTTCCGAGCATGGCTGCTGCAGCGGCACGGCGGACCCGATGGACTCCGGGCGGCCTGGGGCGATGAGATGGAGTGGCCCATCGACCACATCCCCTTTCTCCCGTCTGAGAGCCCCCGATGGGACTCCGTGCGCGCCATGGACTACGCGCGCTTCGCCGTTGCGGAGACCCTTCGCTGGAACGAGAGGCTGGCCGCCGCCCTGCGCGAGACGGGTGGAGGGCAGCCCATCACGAACGAGTACTACCAGATGCCCATGGACGGCGTCGACCTGCAACAGACCATCGGCCCCATCGACGTGGCGAACATCGGCTTCTTCGGCCACGAGAAGGGGCGCGATCTCGCCGACTTCACGACCGCCGTGGCCTTCGCCGACAGCCGGGCCCGGGGCAAGGGCGTGAATGTGGGCGAGTTCGGGGTCAAGACCCATCCCGCCTGGAGCGTCGAGAACGGCGCGGCGGGCTACCACATCGCGCGCACCAAGGAGGAGGAGCGGGAGCTGTTCCTCGGCATCATCCACCTGGGTCTTGGCCTCGGCGTGACCAAGTACCAGAACTGGTGCCTGCGGGACTCCAGCGAGTACGTCTTCCCCTGGGGCCTATTCCACCCGTCGGATGTGACGCCGAAGGAGTCCGCCTACACATACCGCCACCTCAGCCTGCTCGCCCATTCCGTCACGCCGGTCTACGAGGCGCCCGAGGTGACCCTCCTGCTGCCCGACTGGCACCGCCTGGGCAACGGAGGGTCCGCCGCCCTGGAGGCCACCTACCGCGCCATCGAGACCCTCCAGTCGCTGCACGTCCCCTTCAATGTGCTGCCCGACACCCATGCTGACGAGATCCCGGCGACGACCCGGGTGCTCTGGTGGCCGGTGCCATTCACCTGTTCCGATGGGACCCGGGACGCGGTCGAGGAGTTCGTCGGCGCCGGCGGGTCGCTGTACCTGTCCGGTGACCTCTCCTACGATGAGCTCCGACTGCCCAGCCGCGCCGACCGCTTCTCGGTCCTTGTGGGCCTCAGCGCCGACGCCGCGCCCACCCCCTCCGAGTGGACCTCGGGCGAGAGCGCGCTCCGGCCGCTGGGTGTGGTCTCGGCCAACGTGCTGATGGCCGATGGCGCGGGCGAGCCCCTCATCACCCTGTCCGAGTTCGGGGGCGGCCGCGTCGCCTTCCTCAACTCGATGGCCGAGTTGGCCCTCCCGCCCGAGCAACTGGCTCCCCTCTACCGAACCATCACCGCCGCCCTGGAAGTGCAAGCCACAGCTATCAGCCCCGCTGACACTCCCGTCCTCGCCTTCCGCGTCCCCCTGGCCGAGGGTGGCGAGGCCCTGATCCTCCACAACCCGACGGCGGAGCGCGCGCGGGTGAGCGCGCCCCTGTCTGGCGGCACGCTGGACGCCGAGCTGATGCCTGGCTCCCCGGCGCTCGTCGCGGTCGATGAGGGGGGCCAGTGGCGCGCCGTCTCGGTGCGAGGCCACGTCACCTGGAACGGGGTCACCCTCACCGCGGAGGAATCCGGCGCGTGCGCGGTGAGCCTTGGCGGCCACGAAGCCGTTGCGGTCGGGCCCTACGGCCCCGGCACCGTCACCCTTCAGGCGAGCGGGATCGGCTCCCGCCATGGGATGGGCGAACTGGTGGATGGAGCGTGGCGTGTCTACGCCGAGCGTGACCGGGACCGGGAGGCCTCGCTCCGGCTCTCACTGGACGATGTGGACTGGACCCTGATCCACCTCTTCGCGGCGCCCGACGCCTGCGAGGCCGCTGGGGCAGAGGTCGCGCGGATCATCGGCGGCCCTGGGGCGGCGGGGCCGTGAGCCACGCGGACTTCGACAACGCTCGCTGGCGCCTCGACTCGGCGGGACGCTTCCGCGTGTGCCTTCCCGCGGGCTGGCGCTTGCACCCCTCGGGCGGCCCGGACTCCTTCTGGGTCATGCCTGCCGGCCCTGGCCCCGGCAGCATCCGCCTTGCCCTTCTGCGAGGGGGCGCGGACGGCGTGTGGGGCGGGGAGGTCGTGAGGGCCGCCGCTGAGACCCGCCCCGGCGTCCGAGTGGTCGAGCAGGATGGCTCCGTGCATGCCGCTTACGTCCGCCGCGTCGCCACGCCCTTCGGCGAGGATCTGCAGTACCTCTGGGAGATCGGCTCGGGCGCGTGGATCGCCCTGTGGTCCTACCTCATCGACAGTCGGCTGCGCACGTCCCCCGGCGTGGCCCTGGAGTTCCAGGCCGTCAGCTTCATCATCGGCAGCTTCCGCTTCCTCGCCGCCGCCACCGAGGGGTAGCGCCTACTCCTCGAGCCGGGGCCTCTCCAGATCCTCCCAGCGGTAGGCGTCGTCCGGTGGCCCTCCCTCCGTTTCGAACACGTGACGCCATCGGCGTCGGAAGAGCATGCCGTTCTTGGTCGTCACCTGCAGGAACTTGATGTCCGTCGACCCATCGGTGGTGATGTGCTCGTAGTGGTACATCGACACCGACGGCACGATGCGGCAGCGGAAGCCCAGTGACTTCAGCCGGTAGCAGTAGTCGATGTCCTCATACTGGACGGGGAAGAAGGCCTCATCCATCTCCCCCGCCGCCTCGATGGCGCGGCGAGGAAGCAGCACGCAGGCGGAGATCAGGCACTGCACATCCCGCTCGACGTTCGCCTCTGGGTCATCCTGGGGCCGGCCGCGTCCGACGTACACGACGCGACCGCGCGGCGTTACGGCGCAGCCCGCGAACTCGATCCGCTCGTCCGGTGGCGGGAAGAGCAGCTTGGGCGACACGATGCCCAGGCCGGGATCACCATCGAGCCGCTCCCGCAGCCGGTCGATCCAGTCCTTGTCGCGAACGAGCACATCGTTGTCCATCCAGGCGACGTACTCGCCCTCAGCCAGCCGCATGCCCTGGTTGCGCCCCGCGGGAGCGCCCGCGTTCGTCTCATTGAGGTGGCACTTCATGCCCACATCGTGCTCCGTCAGCAGGCGCTGCCAAGCGGGGATCTCCTCCAAGCTGCCATCGGTGGAGCCGTTGTCCACCAGCACCACCTCGAGCGGCCGGTGCGTCGACCGGACCACCGATTCGAGGCACCTACGGGTGTAGTGCCGCTTGTCGTAGTTGAGAACGATGATCGACACGAGAGGGGACATGGCAGTGCCTCCGATCGCAGTATCGCGTCACTCCACTGGCCGTCGCCATATCGCGGCGGCGCAGAAACCTACGAGCGACGTGCCCGACGGCGTGGGAGCCTGGCCGTAGCGGAGCACGGAGCCCATGCACGGCGCCATCGCCTTGGCGACGATGTAGAGGGGCGCTTGGCCGCACACGTTCGGCTCCTCCGCCCCGTCCGAACCCTCGCAGGCGTCCAGCACGCCCTGGGCGTTTCCGGCGAGGGCCGAGGTCATCACGCGCCGGTCGACCGCCGAGGCCCTCATGATGCCGGCCGTATCGACGGGCGAGGCGTGGCCGAAGTCGGGGCCCACATGGGTGAGGTCCACCGCCGCCACCAGGCAGTAGCGCTCCGGCTCTCGCGCCATCATGTCCGCCAGCCGTTGGGCGAGGGCGTCCGCGGCCTCGAAGCTCCCTTCCCGCTCCTCGTGGAGGTGCGAGCAGAGGATCCCCACCATCCGCGCCTCGGGGAAGAGATGCTTCAGCCAGATGGCCTGGAACTCGATAGAGTGCTCATTCGCGTGGATCAACTCCCCCACGTAGGCTTCCTCGCCCAGGGCAGCCTCGATCTCCGCGAGAGCTTCGCCGTCAACCTCCAGTGGACCCAGGGGCGTGTCGTAGCCCTGCCCCGTGAGGATGAGCGGATTGCCGCAGGCGGCGTGTCCCACCCCGAGGATGATGAAGGTCCGCGCCCTCACGTGCTTGCGCGCCGCCGCGTAGGCTTCCGCGTAGACCGCCGCGCCTCGCCCCAGGTCGATGTGGGGAGCCACGAGACAGTCGGCTAGGATCCCCTCGGGTAGGCTGGGATCGGCCTTCGCGAGCAGCCCCTCGAGGGTGGCGCGCAACGCATCCGCCTCTGCCGGATAGACCGTGCCCGCGAGAGTCGCCTCCCTGGGTCCCGAGCGGTAGGCGCGCGTCAGCTCTTCGAGCCGCTGGGCCGCTCGTTGCCCTTCCAGCAGCCCATGCCGCTCGAGCTCCTCCAGAGCCTGGGTGACCTCCGCCAGACTGACGAACCGCCTGACCTCTGCCACGACGGCCGCCTGGATGTCCTCCGGCGACCGTCGGCCGTCACACAGGCTGAGCACCAAGTAGAGCGGCGTAGAGACGGCACAGCCCTGGGGCGCGACGCCCTCCGGGTCATCGAGCAGCACGTACTGCTGGCCGCGGATCTCAACGGGGGTCGTGGAGAGCATCCGCGCGCGCGGTCGGACGAGGGAGGCCACGCAGGGACACCGTCCTTCCAGGAGATCACTGGGGCGTGGGCGAATTCGCGCCGCGCTTGTGGGCATCCTCCCACCCCGAGGGGAGGGCGGACGGCGGGCCATGCAGGAACATCGTGCCTCCGGACCAAAGTTCCCGTACTATGGGGCCGTCGGGGCGTACGCTTACGCCGTGCCCGATACATAGGGGTTACCATGTTCACGGAAGAGGACCGTCGCTACCTACTGGAGATCGCCCACCGCAGCCTGATCGAGGCCGCCGCGGGGCGACGCTACCAGCCGGAGGGACCGCACCCTGACCATCTGATGGCGCCAGCGGCGGCTTTCGTTACCCTCTGGAAGCGTGACGGCGCGCTGCGGGGCTGCATCGGCCAGGTCGAGGCCGTCATGCCCCTGATCTCATCCATCGCCCGCATGGCGTACGCGGCCTCTCAGGAGGACCCGCGCTTCCCTCCCGTCCCGCCGGCCGAGGTCCCCGAGCTGCGAGTCGACATCTCCGTGCTGACGCCGCCTGAGCCGCTGGACCCCGAGGCTGTCGACGTGGGAACCCACGGGCTCATCGTCGAGCAAGGCCTGCGGCGGGGACTGCTTCTGCCCCAGGTGGCCAGCGAGCATGGGTGGGATAGCGAGACCTTCCTCGACCACACATGTCTGAAGGCTGGCCTGCCCAGGGGCGCATGGAGGGATCCCTCCACGCGCATCCTGGGCTTCACAGCGGAGGTCTTCGGTGACGATGAGCACTAGCTCCATAGCACGGTACACGGCGCGTCATGCCCTGCTGCTGGTCTCGGCGCTGGCGGCGCTTGCCTCGACGGCGAGCGCCCAGGAGCCACTCGATCCCCTGCGCGCATCCCTGGCGCGGCTATCCGAGGTCGGCTGCTTCCGCATCGCCTTCGATGGCGCGTTCGAGCAGCAGGGCGAGCGGCTCAGCGAGATACATGCTGACGGCGCCCTCGCGGGCGGGACAACCTACGAGATTGACTCGACCTTCAACCTCATCGGCGAGGTGAACGTCCTCCGGGTCGTCCGCATCGGCGACCGGCAGTGGGAGTGGGAGGACGCCGGGACGGGCTGGCGCGCCACTCCGCCCGGCGGGGACATGATCTCCCAGTCCGTGGCCGGCCTCATCAGTAGCCTCTCCGAGGTCCGCGATGTGACCGAGGGCGCGATCCAAGCATTGGACGGCGCGGAGTGCCGCGGCTACAACTTCGTGCTTCCCCCCGGCGTGGCCACCATCCAGGGGCTGGCCGTGGAGGGTCGGGGGACCTTATGGGTCCGGCAGGCCGACGGCCTGCCCGTTCAGCTCGACCTGACGATCGCCACGCCGATCGGATCGACGGGCAAGGCCACCGTAGTGCTCTCCGACCATGGCGTACCGGTGGAGATCGTGCCCCCGGGCCTGGGAGGCGCCCCAGCCGACGGCGGCGCGCCGCTGCGCGGCGGCACTCTCACAGCCGCCATGGAGGACCGCGAGGCGGTCCACTGGACCCTCGAGGCCAGCGGCGAGGGGGAGGCCGTCGTTGCGAGCATCCTCCCCGCCGGCGCGGCCTCCACAGCGCTCGATGTCTACATCCTTCCCGGGCGCCCGGCTGCCGTCGCGAGGCTCCGCGCGGGCGACAAGATCCTCGGCGAGATGATCGTCGACCGCGACGTGATGTGCGAGTACTTCATCCCGCCCGAGGGCGACGAGGAGCCCGAGTGGACCTGCCAGCAGATCGATCCCAGCGACGGTGAGGCGCCGTGGAGGCTCCACACGCAGATCCTCGAGCAGGCCGTCGGCGACCGGCCCCTCGTGCCCGACCCCGCGGCCCCTGCTGACGGGTTCCAATGGTACCGGTTCGACCCGGCCGAGGGAGGCATGTCCGGGCTGTTCATCCCCCTCGTGCGCGAGGAGCTCCTCGCGAGCGAGTCCGAGATGACGGGCCAGGTACAGCTCGGGATGCCCTTCAGCGAGCTGCGCGGGATCCGGCTCACCATACAGGGCCTTACAGCCGCGGGGGAGAAGCTCGCGGCGACGGAGAGCTACCGCTTCTCGTACGAGTTGACCGATCAGGAGCGGGCCGATCTCGAGCGGGCCTTCGCCGAGGCTCGGGCGCGAGTCGACGCTCAGACCCTCGGACGGCAGGCGCGAGGCGCGGAGCTCGCCGGGCTACTCGAACAGGTGGCCCGCGAATGTGCCTGGACCATCGACGACGCGGATGCGCTACGGATCAAGCTCAGCCGGCTGGAACGCGCCGAGGGCGTCCTCGCCGCCTGGGTTCTGGGCGCCGATGGCGGCGTGCTCGCGGCCGTGGGCGAGGATGGCGGACGCCCGCCGGCCATCGAGGCCCTTGGCGAGTACCGCGAGGGATCGCCCACGAGCGCGCGCGACCTCGGGGAGGGTGATCCACGGCTCATGGTGGCGCCCGTCGTGAACCGCGACGGCGCGCTTCAAGGCTACCTGGTAGCGCGGTGGACCGCTAGATAGGCCGTCTGGCCTGCAAGCGGATTACTGCTGGGGCAAGTGGCAGCGCCGGCGACGAAGGGGTATGGCAATGGAGTACGTGGTGATCGTGCTCACTGTGCTGAGTCTGGGCGCCCTGAGCTACGCTACCTACCTGCTGACTCAAGGGGCCCAGACGGCTTACGTCATCTTCGTGGTCATCGTGCTCACGTGGATTGCGCTCTACCTCGTCACCCACCAGACGCGCCTCCGTAGGCGCCAGCGTTGGTGACGGGCCTCAAGGCTCGAAGATCACCTTGAGGTCATCGCCCGCGTCCTCGGCGAGTTGTTCGAACACCGCCGGCGCGTCCGCGAGGCTCGCCCGGCGCGTCGCCAGGGCATCCACTCGCACGCGGCCCGACCCCAGCAGGCCGATCGCCTCCTCGTAGTTCGTTCCCCCTCCGATGGAACCCAACATGCGCAACTCCTTGCAGACGATGAGGTCGGCGTCGATGGTCGACAGGGCCCCCACGTAGCTCCCCGCGAGGATGAGCCGGCCACGCACCGCCACAACCTCGAGCGCCTGCTGCACGAGGTGTGGGGCGCCCACCGCCTCGAGCACGACATCGAAGCCGGCGCCATCCGTCAGCTCACGCCCCCGTGCCACCAGATCCTCGGAACCCGTATCGATGACCTCCGTCGCTCCCAACTCGCGAGCCAGCCGCAGCTTGGCCGCGGACCTTCCCGCCGTCACCACCGAGCGCGCGCCATAGGCCAGGGCCACCTGGGTCAAGAGCAGGCCGATGGGGCCGTCCCCCAGCGCCAGCACCCGGTCCGCGGGCGTGACGCCAGCCTGGTTCACCGCGTAGGTGGCTACGGCCGTCGGCTCGGCGAAGGCCCCCACCACGGGGTCCATGTCCCCGAGCCGGTGGGTCGTGGAGCGCGGGGCCACCACGTACTCGGCCATCGCCCCGTCCCGGTTGATGATCCCCATCTCGATCCGTGACTGGCAGATGTTCTGGTGCCCGGAGAGGCACAGTTGGCAGAGACCACAGCCCAGGGCCGTCTCGCAGGTGATCAGCTCCCCGATCCGCAGGTCATCCACGCCCGGTCCCAGCGCCTCGACCACGCCCGACCACTCATGGCCGGGGATGACGGGCAGCTTGGCCTTGCCGACCGTGTAGTGGTAGAGGCGATTCTCCCAGACCTCGATATCGGTGCGGCAGAGCCCGACGGCCTTCACCCGCGCGAGCACCTCGCCGGGGCCCGGCTCGGGGCGCGGCGCCTCCTCGTACACCATCTGCTTGGGACCATGGACTCTCAATGCCTTCATCGTTGTGCTCCTTCGGGGCATGGCGCGTCGGTGAGCAGGCTTCCTCGGCAGCCGCCCCCACGCCTTCCGCGTCTTCGCCTTCACTGGGTGGTCGATCTACGGGCCCAGGTCGCGCAGGGTCGCCTTGGCCCAAGACTCGCAAGGGGAGTACGGCACCTCCGCCAGGAGCCGCTCCAGAGCCTGTCTCGCCGTCGCTCGGTCTCCACGCGTCCGCGACATGACGGCGACGCCCATCAGGGCTTGCTCGAGGATGCCCTCCGCGAGGGCAGGCCAGTTCGAGAGGTCGTCCAGCAGGTCGATGGCGTCCGCCTCCCGGCCGGCGCGCTCCAGGGCCGTCGCCAGGGCCGCGGCGGCGCGGGGCTGGAGGATCTCCGGCCCGTGGCCTCCCTCGCGCAGGGCGTCATAGGCGTCGATGGCGCGGTCGGGACGGTCGGTCCGCAGGAACTCGCTGATGGCTTCCCGGTAGTGCGCCGCCGCTTGGCCGAGCCTGGCCTCGTCCGCATCCAGGAGCGTCGCGAGCCTCAACCGCGCCTCGGCGTCGGCGGGGTCCCGCTCCACGAGGCGGTGGAGGCCTAGGATCGCTTCGCTACGCTCGATCGCCGACTCGATGGGCCGCTCCAGAAGGTACTCCCTCCGGGCGTGGCCCACCACGCCGTGGAGCAGGCCGGCGAGCGCCCCGCAGAGGAACCCCCCGATGTGGGCCCAGTGGGCGACCCCGCCCACCGTGCGCATCGCGAAGGACCCCACGATGCCTGCCCGGATGTCGAGCCCCAGGTAGATGGCGAGGAAGATCACCGCCGGGAGGCGCACCCCCGGGATCACGAACACCACCGTCTTCACCGGCGTCGAGTAGAACCGCACGGCGAACATCCCCAGGACTCCCAGGACGGCGCCCGAGGCCCCCACCATGGGCGGACCGCCCTCCATGCCCAGAGCTTGGCAGATGAGAGCGTGGGAGAACCCCGCGGCGATCCCGCCAAGGAGGTAGTAGGCGCCGTAGAGCACATGGCCTAACGCGTCCTCCACCTGGGGGCCGAAGACGATCAGCGCCCACATGTTCCCGATGAGGTGGAGGTGCAGGAAGCTGCGCGGATCGTGGATCCAGAGGGAGGTGAGCAGACGGTAGTACCCCTCCGGCGCCAGCCCCTCGAAACCCCAGCGGCCCGCCACCTCCGTGAAACGCTCCGGTCCCAAGCCCAGCACCCAGAGGTAGACGGCCACGTTGGCGGCCACGATCCCCATGGTCACCCAGGGCGTCCGCTGAGCGCGCCGCACGGTTGCATAGGGGATCAGCATGGACCGACCCCCTACTCGTCAGGCGACGCCTCGAAGAGACCCGCTTGGGTTGGCCGCTCGGGTGACCGCAGCCCCAGGTGCCGGTAGGCCTCCAGGAGCGCCTGGCGGCCCGTGCGCGTGCGGCCGACCATGCCGATCTGGAGAAGATACGGCTCCACAACATCCACCAGCGTGTCCGTCTCCTCGCCCAAGGTGGCGGCGAGGGCCTCGATCCCCACGGGGCCGCCATCGTAGAAGTCGATGATGGCCCGCAGGAAGCGACGGTCGAGATCATCCAGCCCTCGCTCATCGACGCCCTGCATCCGCAGCGCCGAGTCCGCCGCCTCCCGCGTGATGGAGCCGTCACCCCGGACCTGGGCGTAGTCACGGACCCGCCGGAGCAGGCGGTTCGCCACTCGCGGGGTGCCGCGGCTGCGCGAGGCGATCTCCTGGGCCCCGGGTGGATCGAGGGGCACGTGCAGGAGTTCGGCGGCCCGGGTGATGATCCGCACCAGCTCCTCCACCTGGTAGAACCGGAAGTGCAGGGGGATGCCGAAACGCGTCTTCATGGGCGCCGTGAGCAGCGCCGGACGAGTCGTCGCCCCGATCAGAGTGAAGGGCTTCAGGTTCAGCGAGATGGTGCGCGCATGAGGGCCCTTGTCCAGCACGATGTCGATGCGGAAGTCCTCCATCGCGCTGTAGAGCTTCTCCTCGACCGTGCGGGGCATCCGGTGGATCTCATCGATGAACAGCACCTCGCCCTGTTCGAGGTTCGTGAGGAACCCGACCAGATCCCCCGCCCGCTCGATGCTCGGCCCGGCCGTGACCGTGATGGGCACTTCCATCTCCTGAGCCACGATGTGGGCCAGGGAGGTCTTCCCTAGGCCGGGAGGGCCCGTGAGGAGCACATGCTCGAGGGCCTCGCCCCGGGCGCGCGCCGCGTGGAGGGCGATCTCCAGGTTCTCCTTCACCTGGGTCTGGCCGCAGAACTCCGTGAGGCTGCGAGGCCGGAGGGCGATGGAGACTTCCTCGTCCTCGGGCCGTCGAGCGGGCCCCACGATCCTCTGTCGCGCGCCGTCGGCGGCGCCTCGAGTGGTGTCTTCGTCTGCCATAGTCGGGAGTATATACCCCCGGCCTTCGGCTCGGCCCTCTCGCACTCAGCGCGGCATCGAGATCAGAAAGCTATGCAACCGATGTGGAGCGCGGTTCGTCTCGGGGTATATGGACGATGTGGGCAAGGGTGCAGCAAGGGTTCGGAGGGAGGAACCGAGATGGCGGAATGGCTTGAAGTAGGGCTCACGACGGGACTGCTCCTGTTCGTGTTCGTCGGGTACTTCGTCTCGGCCGAGTCGGCTTGGCGCGACCTGCGGAGCATGGTGACCGACGTGCTGCGCAAGAGAGCGCGATCGTCCGCGGCGGTTCCTGACGCTCCGCCCGTTGAGCCTGAAGCTGGCGTGGCGGGAGGCTAGGCCTCCCATTCAGCTAAGGCGTGACCCGCAACAAACAGGCCCCCCGCGGATCCACGGGGGGCCTGTCCTGTGTCTGTATCCCGACCTTCGCGCTCTAGCTGCCCGAGATGATGTGGGTCGAGCCCAGGCCCAGCCAACCGGGGATGATGGCCGCGCTGGTCGCGCTCTCGCCGTTGGCTCGGCGGACGGCCGAGTCTGTGGCCGGGGCGTTGTCGGCGGCGGCGGGGGCCCGCCTGCGGACGGCCTCGATGCGCTCCGACAAGGCGGCCACCATCGAGGCCATATCGTCGGCGAAACGGTCGCGCGCCGTCTCCAGCTCCCGGATCTGGCGCTCGATGTCACCGCGCTCAACCCGCGCCTGGGCGACGATCTCGCGCGCCTCGCTGTCGGCCCCTCGCAAGACGAGCTCGGCCTCCTTGTGGGCGTTGGCGCGGACCTCGTCGGCGCTCCGCTGAGCGAAGACGAGGGTCTCGTTCATGCTCTTCTCGAGGGTGCGGTAGTGCTCCAGCTCGCGAGTCGCGCGCTCCAACTCGGCACGGACCGCAGCCAGCTCGAGCTGGATCTCCTCGAAGTTGTCGGCGACCTCCTGGCGGAAGTCCTCGACGTCCTTGATGCTGTATCCCCAGGCGCCCTTGTTGAACTCTCGTGAGTGGATATCGACCGTGGTGAGTCTCAAGACGCGGCCTCCTACGTGGCGTCTACGCGCGCTCCGGCGGGCCGGGGCGAATGCGGCGTGCTCTAGCCGGCCTCAGCCGCTACATAGCCTGCTGCCTGAGCGGGTGACTACGCAGAGGAATCGTAGACCCCATAGCGCGGCGAGCCACTTCGGCGTCGGGCGCGTCGATGCTGATGCGGTTGGGGGTGAAGATGAAGACCGTGTCATCCACCCGGCACACATCGCCATCCACCGCGTGGATGACCCCGAAGAGGAAGTCCACGATGCGGCGGCGCTCCTCCGGCACGGTCTCCGACAGGTTGACGACGACGGGCTGCTCCTCTTTGAGGAGGTCCGCGACCTCTTCCACCTCGTCGAAGCCCGCTGGCCTGCGGAGGTTCAGGCGGTCCTCACCGTAGAACTCGGCATCGGACCGCGGGTAGCCAGGTCCGGGGGGCCCCTGGTAGGGGTCCGCGAAGCCGGCTGCGGCAAGTGCCTTATGGATCCATGACATATGCTCACACCCTCAACCGCGCGCTGAGCTCCCAGCCATCCATGCGAGAGCCCTCGATCACTAGCTCTAGGCGCTCCGAGGACCGAAGAGAGCGGTCCCGATGCGAACCATCGTGCTCCCCTCCTCCACGGCCACCTCGAAGTCCCCCGTCATCCCCATCGACAAATGCTCCGCGGCATACCCTGCCGACCGGAGGTCATCCCTCAACTGCCGGAGTTGGGCGAATACCCCTCGCGCCTCCTCCGGATCGCTCACGAGCGGAGCCACCGTCATCAGGCCGTTCACGGCCAACCCCTCGACCGCCGCCGCGTGCGCGTAGAGCCTCTCCAGATCGGGCGGCGCGACCCCCTCCTTGCTCGCCTCGCCCGCCACGTTCACCTCGACCAGGCACTGGATCGTCCTGTCCACTGCGCGGGCGCGCCGCCCTACCTCGTCCGCCAAGGCCTCGCTGTCCAGTGCATGAAGCCAGTCAACGAAGCCAACGGCGTGTCGAGCCTTGTTCCGTTGCAGGCGCCCGATGAGATGCCACCGGCACCGCCCCTCGCCGATCTCGGCCACTCGCTCCAGAGCGCGCTGGACGTAGTTCTCGGCCACATCCCGCACTCCGGCGGCCAGAACGCCCTCCACATCCTCCAGCGGCCGGGTCTTGGTCACGGCGATCAGGGTGACCTCCGAAGCCCGTCGTCCGGACCGCTCGCAAGCCTCGCCGATCCGCTCCAGAACTTGCCGCGTGCGCCGGCCGATCGCCTCGGCCGATGCCCCGCTCCCGGCCCCCTCGGAGCCCATAGCGCGAACCACTGTCCTTCTCAACCGCCCGCCGAACCTAACACCGATATACTCTAAGAGTCTGAGAACGCCTTCTTACAACTTTAGACCCGTTTAGTTGGTTCATGCTGCACACCCCGGGGCCCGCGGGGGCCACACGGGCGCGGCCTCTCTCCCCTTCACACCGAGGGCGCGATTCGGTACCCTTCACGAGGTGATCGAGCCTCTATCCCGGGGAGACAGCCCGTTCCGCGAATCCTCGCAACCCGTTGCCCCGCCGATGTGTTTGGAGCGGGGTGACGGGGGCCTCAGAGGTAGCTCCGGAAGGTGACGGTATGGCCGCGACGATCAGCATACGAGGCGCGCGGGAGCACAACCTGCGCGATCTGGACCTCGACCTGCCCCGCGACAAGCTGATCGTCTTCACCGGCGTATCGGGCTCCGGCAAGTCCTCCCTCGCCTTCGACACCCTCTACGCCGAGGGGCAACGGCGGTACGTCGAGTCGCTCTCCGCTTACGCCCGGCAGTTCCTCGACCAGATGCAGAAGCCCAACGTGGACCACGTCGAGGGGCTCTCGCCCGCCATCGCCATCGAGCAGAAGACGGCCTCCAAGAACCCTCGCTCCACAGTCGGCACCGTCACCGAGATCTACGACTACATGCGCGTGCTCTGGGCGCGAGTCGGGGTGCAGCACTGCCACAAGTGCGGCAAGCCCATCAGCAGCCAGACCGTGGACCAGATGGTCGACCGGCTCATGGCGCTGCCCGAGGGCTCGCGGCTGCAGGTTATGGCTCCCCTGATTCGGGACCGCAAGGGGGAGTACCTGGACCTCCTCGATGAGGTGCGGAACGACGGCTTCGCTCGCGTGCGGGTGAATGGCGAGATCCTGGACCTGGGCGTGGAGATCAAGCTCGACAAGCGGCGCAAGCACAGCATCGAGCTCGTGGTGGACCGCCTCGTGGTCGGGGCCAAGACCCAGAGCCGCCTGGCCGAGTCACTCGAGATGGCCCTCACCAAGGGCGACGGCCTCGCCATCGTCGATGTGGTGGGCGACGGCGAGCAGTTCCTCTCCCAGAAGGCCGCCTGCGTCGACTGCGGCATCTCCTTCCCCAAGCTCGAGCCCCAGATGTTCAGCTACAACTCGCCTCAGGGCATGTGCCCGGACTGCGACGGCCTGGGCATCACCCTCGAGATGGATGAGGACCTGGTGGTCCCCGCCCCCGAGCTCTCCCTTCGCGACGGCGCCGTCCCGCTTCTCGGGGCTCCGGCCAGCCAGCGAGCAAAGTGCATGATGGAGGCTTTCGAGACCCAACTGGGCATCGATGTGGACATCCCCTTCCGCGAGCTCCCCCAGGAGCAGCGGCACACGGTGCTCCACGGCCACCCGGAGCCCATTCAGTTCGTCTTCCGCTCGGCGAGCAGCGGCCGAGCGTGGCGCTACCGCCGTCGGTACGAGGGCATCCTCAACGTTACCGAGCGGCGCTTCCAAGAGGCGGAGGACGAGGAGGCCATCAGCCGCTACCAGGAGTACCTCGCCCGACGCCCCTGCGCCACATGCGGAGGCAGCCGGCTCCGTCCCGAGAGCGCGGCGGTGCGGGTGGGCGGGCGGACGATCACCGAGGTCTCGGCGCTGCCCGTCGCGGATGCCCAGAAGTGGATGCGCCAGTACTGCCTCACCGTCACCGACCGCGAGGCTCGCATCGCCGAGCGGCTCATTCGAGAGATCAGCGAGCGGCTCCAGTTCATGGTCGATGTGGGCCTCGGCTACCTGACCATGGACCGGGCGGCCCCCACCCTGTCAGGGGGCGAGGCTCAGCGCATCCGGCTGGCGACCCAGATCGGGAGCCACCTCGTCGGCGTCCTCTACATCCTCGATGAGCCCTCCATCGGTCTCCACGCCCGGGACAACGTGAAGCTGCTCCACACCCTTCAACGGCTGCGGGACCTCGGCAACACCGTCATCGTGGTCGAGCATGACGCCGAGACGATCCTGGCCGCCGATCACGTCGTCGACTTCGGCCCCGGGGCGGGGCGGCTCGGAGGGCATGTCGTCGCCTCCGGCGCCGTCTCCGAGGTGCTCGGCTGTCCCGAGTCCCTCACCGGCGCCTACCTCTCCGGGGTCCGGCACGTGCGCCCCCGCGATGGGCGACGCAAGCCGCTCCGCGGCTGGCTCGAGGTCAAGGGCGCCCGGCAGCACAACCTGAAGGGCATCAACGTACGCGTGCCCGTGGGGCTCTTCACCTGCGTCACGGGGGTCTCGGGCTCCGGCAAATCGACCCTGGTCAACGAGATCCTGCTGCCCGCCCTCAGACGGAAGCTCCACCGCAGCATCGAGCGCCCCGGCGATCACGACAGCGTCGAGGGGCTCGAGCATTTCGACAAGGTCATCGCCATCACCCAAGACCCCATCGGCCGAACCCCTCGCTCGAACCCCGCGAGCTATGTGGGGGTGCTGACCCCCATCCGCGAGGCCTTCGCCATGCTCCCCGACTCCAAGCTCCGCGGCTACAAGCCGGGCCGCTTCAGCTTCAACGTCGCCGGTGGCCGCTGCGAGGCGTGCAAGGGCGACGGGGTCAACCAGATCGAGATGCTCTTCCTGCCCGACGTCTACGTCACATGCGAGCAGTGTGGCGGCAAGCGCTTCAATCGGGAGACCCTCACCGTCCGGTTCAAGGGCAAGAGCATCGCCGATGTGCTGGAGATGACCGTCGATGAGGCCGTCGAGCTGTTCGCGAACATGCCCCGCATCCACCGGATGCTGAAGGTCCTCCAGGACGTGGGCCTCGGCTACATTCAGCTCGGCCAGTCGGCCACCACCCTCTCGGGCGGCGAGGCCCAGCGCATCAAGCTCGCCAAGGAGCTATCCAAGCGATCCACCGGCACCACCCTCTACATCCTCGACGAGCCCACCACGGGTCTCCACTTCGCCGATGTAGAGAAGCTCCTCGGCGTGCTGGACCGGCTGGTGGAGGCGGGGAACTCCATCGTCGTCATCGAGCACAACATGGACGTCATCCAGTGCGCCGACTGGATCATCGACCTCGGCCCCGAGGGCGGCGCCGCGGGCGGCGAGCTCATCGCGTGCGGGTCACCCGAGGATGTCATGGACGCCCCGGGCAGCGCCACAGGGGAGATGCTCCGGAAGGCCTTCGAGTGGCGATCGGCGTCGCCGGCAGGTCGAATGGCGGCGGGAGCGAAGTAAGGGCTCCCCGTAGTACCGCCGGGTCCCCAACGGCCACCAGTCTGGGCACGGCCCTGCGCGCTGTCTGCGCGGGCCTCGGCTAGTGTCGAGCGTGGAGGGCTCCCATGACCGTCCGTGGCATCATATTCGATCTCGACGGTGTGTTGTGGCGCGGCCGCCTCCCCATCGAGGGGGCGGCGGAGACTCTCGCGACCCTCCGGCGCGAGGGTTTCCGCGTCGCCTTCTGCACGAACAACTCCACGAGGCATCGGAGCGAGGTCGCCGAGAAGCTGCGCTCCATGGGGATGCCCGCGGAGGCCGATGAGGTCTTCACGGCGGGCGCCTTGGCGGCGTCCATCATCGCTCGCGACTGGCAGGGCCGGCCCGTGCTCATGGTCGGCGAGGCGGGCCTCCGACGGGAGCTGACCGAGGCGGGTGTGGAGCTCACCGACGACCCCGACGTCGCGGGCCTCGTCGTCATGGGCTGGGACCGGGAGATCAGCTTCGACAAGTACCGCCGGGCCCACCGCGCCATCGAGGCGGGCGCCCACTTCCTGGCAACCAACCCGGACCTCACCTTTCCCGAGGCGGACGGCGGCTCGGCGCCCGGGTGCGGCGGGCTCAGCGCCGTCCTTGTGGCCTCCACGGGCGTGCAGCCCGAGTGCCACGGCAAGCCCGACCCCGCGCTCTTCGCGAGCATCGCCGCCGAGTGGGGCCTCGAACCTCATCAGGTCGGGGCCGTGGGGGACCGGCTCGACACGGACCTAGGCGCTGCACGCCGCTTCGGATGCCTGGGCATCCTCGTGCTCTCCGGCGTGACGACCCAGGCCGACCTGGACGGCCTCGATGCCGCCTCCAAGCCCGACGTCGTGCTGGCGTCGGTGGTCGAGCTTCCCGCGCTGCTCATGCAGTCGTAGGCGAGGCCCTCGGCGAGAAGGGGTTGGCCTTCCGCGGGCCGTCGCCCGCTACTCCAGGGTGGCGATGTAGTCGGCGATCCCCGAGAGCAGCATCTCGATGGAGATGAGGACCAGGAGCATGCCCATCAGCCGCTCGAGGGCCGCCGTCGTGCGTTGCCCCACATGCCGGCTGACCCACGCCGCGCCCAGCAGCAGGACGAGGGAGGCGGCCCACGCCGTGCCCAGGGCGCCGAACCAGAGGGCGAAGCTGCCCGGAGTCTGGCTGCGGAGCATCATGAGCGCCGCCATGGCCGACGGCCCGGCGATGAGGGGCGTCGCCAAGGGGACGACCAGGGGCTCGCCCTCGATCCCCGTTTCGCCGAAGACCCCGCCTTGGGACGGGAAGATCATCCGGATGGCGATAATGAGCAGCACGACGCCCCCGCCGATGGTGAGGGCGTGATCGTGGACGCCCAGGACGTGAAGAAACGGCGGGCCCGCGAGGAGGGCCGCGACGAGGAGCCCCAGAGCGATGAGGTGCTCGCGCAGGATGATGCGCGGCCGCCGAGTAGGCTCCACCTTCCGCAGCAGGGTGGCCACCAAGGGCACGTTGCCGAGGGGATCCATCACAAGGAACAGGGTAAGGGCCGCGGAGAGATAGGACATGCCCGGAGGTTTCGCCTGGCTCCGGGCCCGCGCCTCCAGCGATCCCAGCGACCTATTCCTCGGCGAGCGCCTCGCCGTAGGCCTGGCCCGACGGCCTGAGGACATCCCGCTCCCAGTTCCACAGCCCGAAGTAGTGCCACGGCGGATGGCCCTGCTGGTGGGGCGAGGCGTAGTCGTAGGCCGTCCACCACGTGGCCCCCGCCACCTGGGGGTTCTCCCTCATGGCGCGGAGGGTGTCGGTGAGGATGCCCCTCTGCCACACCTCGCCGTCCTCGCCCTCGGCCCATGACCCGAACTCGGCGACGATGATGGGCTTGTCGGGGAAGGCCTCGGCGGCCTGCCGGAGGCCCCGCCGCGTGCCCTCGTACGCGCCCTCCTGCTGGCTGTAGAAGACGCCGTGGTAGCAGGTCATCCCCACGAAGTCGCAGACCTCCTGGGTGGCGTCATCCCCGCCCTGCCCCACGGCCGCCTGGCCCACCAGCCGCGTGCCGTCGACCTCGTACGCGAGGCGCCGAAGCTCGGTGATGAACCGGACCCGCTCGTCGTGCCATCCCGTCTCGTTCATCGCGCCGAGGAACCAGAGGCTCGGCGATGCTCCGTCGCGATGGATCATCTCCAGCCACATGGCCTGGGCGACGCCCCGCTCCAACGCCATCAGGAGCTGCGGCCCGCCGAACCAGTAGATGGGGATCTCCTCCCACAGGGCGAGGCCGAGCCGGTCGCAGATCATGGCGACCATGGGGTGGTTGGGATAGTGGCCCGCGCGCAGGAAGGTGCAGCCGAGGTCACGGATACGCGCCAGGTCCTCGTAGACCCTGCCCCAGTCGGCCCAGGAGCAGGCCCGCCACGTCTCGGGGAGCTCCTCGTGCCGCGCCACGCCCCAGATCCGGGTCGGCGCGCCGTTCAGCAGCAGCCGGCCGCCCTCTGCCCGGAGCGTCCTCCAGCCCGTGACCACGGTGAGTTCATCTGACCCCAGCCGCGCCCGGACGACGTAGAGCGTGGGTGAGTCGGGGCTCCACGGCCGCGGCTCGGGGATGGCCACGTCGATGGCCACCTCGCGCCACTCACCAGCCGCGAGCCGGATCCCGGCTCGCGATCGGGCGATGGGCTGATGGCCGCTCAGATCGGGCACGGGCCCCCGCACCTCGGGCGCGCCGGGCACGAAGGGTCCGAAGGCCTCCACGACCACGGCGGCCAGCGCCTGCCGGTCCGCCGCATTGCGCACGGCCACCCGGGCGTCGAACCCGTCGGGGCTCGTGAGGGGCCGCAGGCTCGTGACGTGGGCGGCGGGCGCCCAGGCGAGGCACACGTCCCGCAGGATGCCGCCGTACTGCCAGAAGTCGCAGTTCGCGTAGGGCACGGTGTCCTCCCGCGTGCCCCACGGGATGATGTGAACGCGCACGGCGAGCGTATTCCACTCGCGGATGCGCTCGGTCACGTCCAGGGTGAAGGGGGTGTACTCCCCCTCGTGCCCGCCGACCCACTCTCCGTTCAGCCAGACGTCGGCGATGGCGCCCGCACCCTCGAAGCGGAGCAGGGCGCGCTCGCCGTCCTCGGGCGACCGGGCGGCGAAACGCGTCCGGTAGAGCAGCCCGCCCGTGAGGGGCTCGGGCGGCGACACCACCAGCCCCGGCGCCCTGACGCGTTGCCAGCGATGGTCGTCGAAGCCCGGTTGCTCGAAGCCCCCGCCCTCGAGCCGCAGCTTCCCGATGGTCTCGGGGCCGCGCTCGGACAGGGAGAGGTCGGCGTCCAACTCCACTCGGGCGCACCGCCACTCACCGTGGAGCGGCGTCGCGGGCTCCAGGAACCGCTGGGGTCCGTAGGCGCACATGGGGTCTGCCGCCGAGGCGTGCTCGGGGAGCGCCCCCGTGAGGATGACGAAGCCGATTGCCACGGGCCACGGGTGCATCATGGTCTGCCCCTCCTATGGTTAGTGGGTTACACTCTACACGTTCGTCGCGCGCTGGTTACAGGTTCAGAGCCGCTCCGCGCGATTTGACACACGGGAGGCTTCCGGCGCATCAATATGGAGTGACGATACCTGATTTCACGGGAACGGGAGCCCACAGCCATGGGCCGCATCTACGAGGACAACGCGCAGACGATCGGCGGCACGCCCCTGGTGGCGGTCCGCAAGCTGGCCGCGGGGGCGAAGGCTCGGGTCCTCGCGAAGCTCGAGTTCCGCAATCCCGCCGGCTCGGTGAAGTGCCGCGTCGGCGCCAGCATGGTGTGGGATGCCGAGGAGAAGGGCCTTCTCAAGCCCGGCATGTCCATCATCGAGCCCACGAGCGGCAACACGGGCATCGCCCTGGCCTTCGTCGCGGCGGCGCGCGGCTACCCGCTCACCTTGGTGATGCCTGAGTCGATGAGCCTGGAGCGCCGGGCCATGGTCCGGTCCTTCGGCGCCGACCTGGTTCTCACGCCGGCGGCCCAGGGAATGGCGGGGGCCATCGCCAGGGCCGCGGAGATCGTCGCCTCGGAGCCCGGGAAGTGGTTCTGCCCCAACCAGTTCGAGAACCCCGCGAACCCGGCCATCCACGAGCGCACCACGGGCCCCGAGATCCTCGAGGACACGGGCGGCGCGGTCGATTACCTGGTCGCGGGCGTCGGCACGGGCGGCACGATCACGGGTATCGCGAGGTACCTCAAGGGCACCCGGGGCCTGCCCGTCGTCACCGTGGCCGTCGAGCCCGCCGCGAGCCCCGTGCTGACCCAGACCCTCGCGGGGAGCGACCTCCAGCCGAGCCCGCATGGGATCCAGGGCATCGGCGCCGGGTTCGTCCCCGCGGTCCTCGACCTCAGCCTCATCGACCGGGTGGAGCGGGTGGAGGACGCCGAGGCGATCGAGACCGCCCGACGGCTGGCGAAGGAGGAGGGCATCACCTGCGGCATCTCTTGCGGCGCCGCCATGGCGGCAGCCCTCCGCATCGCGCGTGAGGACGAGGCGGACGGCAAGACCATCGTCGTTGTGCTCCCCGACGGGGGAGAGCGGTACCTCTCATCGGTCCTCTTCGAGGATCTCAGAAGCTAGGGTCAGGGGGCCATCCAGAGGCCATGAACGACTTCGGATTCGGAACGAACACGCTACACGCGGGACAGCGTCCGGACGCCGAGACGGGCAGTCGCGCCGTCCCGATCTATCAGACCAGCTCCTACGTCTTCCAGGACAGCGAGCACGCGGCACGGCTCTTCGCCCTGGAGGAGCTGGGCTGGATCTACTCGCGCATGCAGAACCCCACGGTGGATGTGCTCGAGCAGCGGCTCGCGGCGCTCGAGGGGGGGACGGCGGCGGTGTGCCTCTCCAGCGGCTCAGCGGCCGTCAGCCTCGCCATCATGAACATCGCGGGCGCGGGCGACCACATCGTGGCATCGGGCGCCCTCTACGGCGGCACGGTGAACCTCCTGGCCCACTGCCTCCCGCGCTACGGCATAACAGCCCGCTTCGTCGACACGGGCGACCTCGACGCGGTGAAGGCGGCCATCGGCGATGGCGCCAAGGCGCTGTACACCGAGTCGGTGGGCAACCCACGCAACAATGTCGATGACTTCGAGGCCCTCGCCCAGATCGCCCACGACGCGGGGATTCCCCTCATCGTGGACAATACGACGATGTCGCCCTATCTCTTCAACCCCATCCGGCATGGAGCCGATGTGGTGGTCCACTCACTGACCAAGTACGTCGGCGGCCACGGCACGTCGATCGGGGGCGCCGTCATCGATGGCGGCACCTTCGACTGGGGCAACGGCAAGTTCCCCGGCTTCACCGAGCCCGATCCCAGCTACCACGGCCTCGTTTATTGGGACGCGTTCCGGGACCTCGCCGGCATGGGCAACGTGGCGTACGGGTTCAAGCTCCGGGTGCAGTTGCTTCGGGACCTGGGCCCGTGCCTCTCGCCCTTCAACGCCTTCCTCTTCCTCCAGGGCCTGGAGACGCTCCATGTGCGGATGCCGCGCCACTGCGAGAACGCGCAGCGGGTGGCGGAGTTCCTGGAGGCGCACGACTGCGTGAGTTGGGTGAACTACCCCGGCCTGCCGTCCCACCGCGACCACGGCCGGGCGATGCGGTACATGCCGAAGGGCCAGGGCGGCATCATCGGCTTCGGCATCAAGGGCGGCCTGACGGCGGGCAAGCGGTTCATCGACTCGGTGAAACTGGCGAGCCACTTGGCCAACCTGGGGGACTCGAAGACCCTGGTGCTCCACCCCGCCTCCACGGCCCACAGCCAGCTCAACGAGGAGCAGCGCCGGGCCGCCGGGGTGAGCGATGACTACATCCGCCTGAGTGTCGGCATCGAGGATGTGGAGGACATCACGGCGGACCTTGACCAGGCGCTGAAAGCTAGTCAGTCTTAGCGGCATGAGTGATCCTATCGATGCTCGGGTAGGGTCGAAGGTCCGTGCCTTCGACCCTCCTGATTCGCCTACTTCTGTTGGGTGGACGCGCCCGCAGAGGGCGCGGGTGGCCGACGCGGCGCACCCACTGGCCCTCGCGTGCGGTCGGAGCCTGACGTCCGTCGAGGTTGAGTTCGAGACCTACGGCGAGCTCTCGCCTGGTCGGGACAACGCCATCTTCATCGCCCCCGCCCTCTCGGGCGGCGCCCACTGCGCGGGGTGGGACGCCACCGCCGAGGAGCGCGGCCGCGCGTGGGAGGCAACCCGGCCGGGCTGGTGGGATGACTGCGTCGGGCCCGGCAAGGCCTTCGACACGAGCCGGTACTTCGTCGTGTGCGCCAGCCTGCTCGGCGGCTGCTATGGCACGACGGGCCCGGCCGACGCCGATCCCGAGACGGGGCGGCCCTACGGCCAGCGGTTCCCCACCGTCACGGTGGGGGACTGGGTCGAGGTCGAGGCCCGGCTCATGGATCACCTGGGCATCGACACGCTCCTCGCCGTCGCCGGGGGCTCCCTCGGCGGACAGCAAGCGATCGAATGGGCGCTCCGGTTTCCCGATCGGGTGCGGGGGTGTATCCCCCTCGCGGCCTCCTCGAGCCTGCCGCCCATGGGCATCGCCCTGAACGTGGTGGCGCGGGAGGCGATCCTCAACGACCCCCACTTCCGCGGGGGCGACTACTACGACGGCCCCCGGCCCGACCGAGGGCTGGGGACGGCCCGGATGCTCGGGCATATCTCATACCTCTCGGCGATGAGCCTGGAGCGGAAGTTCGGCCGGCGGCTGCAGGACCGCTCGGACCTGAGCTGGAGCCTGGCGCCGGACTTCCAGGTGGAGAGCTACCTCCACCACCAAGCCCAGTCCTTCGCCCGGCGGTTCGACGCGAACAGCTACCTCGCGATCACCCGGGCGATGGACTACTACGACGCGGCGGACCACGGCGGCGGGGACCTCGTCGAGGCCGTCCGTCGGGCGACCTGCCGCTGGCTGGTCCTCGCCTTCGAGAGCGACTGGCTCTACCCGCCCGAGGAGTGCGAGAAGCTGGCGCGCGCCCTGGAGGCCGCCGAGCGGCCCGTCCGGTACGTGAGGGTTCCCTCCACGTACGGCCACGACGCCTTCCTGCTGGAGGTGGCGGCGGTCACCGATCTGGTGCGCGAGTTCCTGGCGGGGCTGTAGGGGTCCTGACAGCCCGCGCGGACGATCTCGTGCCGGCCACACCTCGGCGCCCATGCTGCCGCCCCACCGTGAGGCCGTCCGCCAGGGGTTCCCTGTAGGACGCCGGGATGGAGACGCACATGGCGCGCCAATCGCGCACGTTTGCGAGGGCGTTACTCCCTCCGATCCGACTGCTTTGCCCCCCTTCAAAAACGCGCGCCTTACATATATATAGAGGCACCTTTCGCAAAAACTGATGGCCGAAAAGGCGGTTTTGATGGGCCTCGGGACCATGTGCGCCAACGATTTGCGGGCTATTTGTGGCAAACGCGAGATTCCGTGTCAAGTACGATCATCGACCGGAAATGGCCGATTCCCGGATTCAAACGTGTCAACACGCAGGTTTGGCTGAATGAATCGGGTGTGCGTCCGTTGCTTGGCGGCGGCTTGCGGAATCGGGCGGGGGGGCGAGGTGGCCGCTGGGGCGGCGGCGAAGTTGTGGTGGCACACGACCCTCGGGAGGTGGCAGTCCATGCTTAAGGCTCCACTCGGCGATGACGCGCCGGTAATCACCCATTACTTCACGGATCGCACGGACCAGAAGGAGCGGTTCCGCCAGGCGCTCAACGCGCGGGAGGGCGAGCACGTGCCGGTGATCGCGTGGTATGGCGTGGGAGGGGCGGGGAAGTCCTCGCTGGTCCGCAAGTTGCGTGAGTTGCTCCGGACGGAGCACCCCGATGTGCCCCATGCCCTATGGGACTTCAACAGCGGGTTCGATCCCGAGAAAGTACTGACGGGGCTCCGGAACGAGCTGGCCGCCTGGAGCCAGCGCCTCCCTGGGGATGACTTCACCTTCCCTCGGTTCGACCTCGCCCAAGCCGTTCTCGCGGAGAAGATGGGTGAGGCGCCACTGCAGGGCGGGACGGGAACGGTCGGTGGGGCCATGGAGGCTCTGGGTGAACTGATCCCCATCCCCATCCTGAACATCCTGGTAGGCCGGTTGGCAGCCCAGGGGGGTGAGAAGCTCGTCAATCACGTGCCGAGGCTGCGGAAGTGGCTGGAGGGCGCCGGAGGCCGTGAGGTGGCGAAATGGCGGCTCATGGCGCCCCAGGAACTATCTGATCGGCTGGTGTGGGCCTTCGCTTCGGATCTGGCCGAGTTGCTGGACGAACACAAGGTCCGGCCGGGGTGCGCCCGTCGGGCGGTGGTATTCCTGGATGCCTATGAGAGGCTCTTCGCTGGCATGGAGGGTGGCGACGCGGTCCAGGCCCAGTACCGGGACGTGTGGGTGCAGAAGGAGCTGGTTCCCCACCTGTGGGCCGCAGGCGTCCAGGTTGTCATCGCGGGGCGGGACCGGTTGCGGTGGGAGGCGAGGGGCTTCGACTCCGCTGACTTGGAGCAGCACCTGCTGGGCGGGATCTCGAACGGGGATGCGGACGCGTATCTGACCGAACTCGGCATTGAGGCGGGTGAGCTTCGGGACGCGATCCTCGATGCGTCTCGGGAGAGCGCGGAGGGGGTGCATGCCTTCCACTACGGCCTGTGCATCGACATCTGGCGGGAGAACGAAGGTCGGATCGAGCCGGAGCGCTTTCGGGAGTTGGCGAGCGCGGGCGACAAAGACCACAAGCTCACTCTGAGGTTCCTGGTATCCCTGCCCGCTGAGGGCGGTTGGCAGAGCCTGGTGCGAGGGCTCAGCCTGCCGCGGTGGTTCGATCGGGAGTCGCTGTGCGCCGTCCAGGGCGGGCTGAAGCTTTCCCAGGACCTGGCCTCCGATGAGGCGTGGCGCCGCCTGTGCGGTTTCTCCTTCGTGGAGGAGGCGGAGGGCGTCCCTGGTCGGTACCGGATGCATTCGGTGATGCGTGGGGTGCTTCGGGAGGAGATCGAGGCGAAGGAGCGCGAGCTCGCGCTCGCGCTGGGCGCGCTGGAGGAGTGCCACACGGGCCGGGCGGTGGAGCCTGGGGACGCCCATGCGGCAGAGGCGTGGTACATGCGCTTCTCCCGTGACCCGCGGTCTGCCGCAGAGGCGTGGTCAAGCGAAGTGGAGCGTCTCGTCGAGGGGCCGGAGACGGTCGCGGTGGCTCGGGCGATGCTGACGTGGTGGGACGGCATCGATCTGGAGGGGGAGGCGCCGGATGACGAGGCGCGCGCGTACTGCCTCGTCCTGCTAGCCAACCGACTTTGGGACGTCCCGCAGCGGGACATACGTGGCCCGCTGCAGCGGGCGATCGAGTGCTACCAAGCGGCGCTGAGGATCTACACCGAGGAGACGGCCCCCCAGGAATGGGCGACAACCCAGAACAACCTGGGGAACGCCTACAGCGACCTGCCGACGGGCGATCGGGGCGAGAACCTGCGCCTCGCGATCGAGCACTATGAGGCGGCGCTGCGGGTGTACACCGAGGAGGCGGCGCCCCAGGAGTGGGCGACGGTCCAGAACGGCCTGGGGGTAGCATACGGCCACCTGCCGACGGGCGACCGGGGCGAGAACCTGCGGCGAGCGATCGAGTACTACGAGGCGGCGCTGCGGGTGCGAACCAAGGAGGCGGTGCCCCACGACTGGGCGATGACCCAGAACAACTTGGGGATCGCCTACAGGAACCTGCCCACGGGCGACCCGGGCGAGAACCTCCGCCTCGCCATCGAGTGCTACGAGGCGGCGCTGAGGGTGTACACCGAGGAGGCGGCGCCCCATCAGTGGGCGATGACCCAGACCAACCTGGGGAACGCCTACTATAGGCTGCCGACCGGCGACCGGGGCGAGAACCTCTGTCTTGCCATCAAGTGCTACAAGGCGGCGCTGAGGGTGCGGACCAAGGAGGCGGCGCCACGGGACCGAGTACGGACGCTCGGCAATGCGGCCTTGGCGTTAGCCGAGGCCGATGACTCGCGCGAACGATTGCGGGCGATCCCCTTCGCGGTGGAGGCCACGCGGCTCGATCCCGACGATCCGAACACGTGGGACACCTTGGCGTACTGCTACTTTCGGGTGGAGCGCTGGTCCGAGGCCGTCGAGGCGCGGGACCGAGCCCTGGCCCTCGACCCGGAGTGGTTCACCGAGCGCGAGTACTCCCAGTGGGGCTACGACGAGGCGGCACGCCGCGCCGCGGAGGCATAGCTAGCCGGGTGAGCGTGTCGGCCATGATCACCTCGGACTTGGAGCGAGCAGGTTCGCCCATCGCCGTTTCCGCGCCGGCCTTTGACGAGGTGCTCGGCAATGTGGCAGCAGCCGCGGGGATGAGCCCAGAGGAGGACGGGGATTGAGGGTCGCGACGGCCGCTCAGATGCGGGAGATGGACCGAGTGACCATCCATGAGCGCGCGGTACCGGGGATCACGCTCATGGAGCGAGCGGGTCATGGCGCCTACCAGGTGGCCTGTGGTCTGGTGCGTCCAGGGGGGCGGGTCAGCGTGCTGTGCGGGAGGGGCAACAATGGGGGCGACGGGTTCGTCATCGCGCGCCTCCTGAACGCGGGCGGATGCCGCGTCGAGGTCTTCCTCGCTTGCGAACCCTCCGATGTAAGGGGCGATGCGGCCCAAGCCCTCGAGGCGATGGAGGCCGCGGGCCTGCGAACCACAGCCGCGAGCCGTGAAGCGCTAGGCGAGCGGCTGCCTCAGTGTGACCTGGTCGTCGACGCGCTACTGGGCACCGGAACCGCGGGTGAGATACGGGAGCCGTACGCGGGCCTCATCCAGGCCATGGCCGACGCGCGGACCCCGGTCCTGGCGGTAGACATTCCCTCGGGCCTGCACGCCGACACGGGCCAGCCCTTGGGTCCTGTGGCTCCCGCCATCGCGACGGCCACCTTCGGGCTCCCCAAGCTCGGACTGCTGCAGCATCCCGGCTGCCGCTTGGCGGGTCAGGTCGTCGTGGTGGACATAGGCATCCCTCCTGACGTGCAGGAAAGCGCGCCCGCTTTCCTGCTAGAGGCCGACGAGGTCGCGGGTTGGCTCCCCCGGAGGTCCGGCGACGCCCACAAGGGAGACTCCGGACGAATCCTCATTGTGGCCAGCTCCATAGGATTGACGGGCGCTGTCTGCATCGCCGCCCGGGCAGCCTGCCGAGGAGGCTCCGGACTCGTTACCGTAGCCGTGCCCGCGGACCTGGCGCCCTCCATCGAGGCGCGCAGCCTCGAGTCGATGACCTTACCCCTGGGAGCCTGTCGGGGCCTGATCTCCGAGGAGGCGGCGCCGGAGATACTCGGCCATGCCCAAGGTTGTGACGCCGTGGCCATCGGGCCTGGCCTCGGCAGGTCCCCCGGCGCCTTGTCTGCCGTGCGACGCCTGCTGAGCCAGATAGCCGTTCCGATGGTCCTCGATGCGGATGGTCTCCACGCGCTGCGGGGAGCGGAAATCGACGTGGCGGGGCCGCTGGTGTTGACCCCTCACCCGGGTGAGATGGCCGCGATCCTTGGGGTGGCCATCGACGAAGTGCAGCGCGACCGGGTGGGGGCGGCCCAAGAGGCGGCGCGGAGGTTCGAGGCCGTCGCGGTACTCAAGGGGGCACGAACCGTAGTCGCCGACCCTGAGGGGCGAGTCGCGATCAACCCCACAGGCAACGCGGGTATGGCCTCGGGAGGGATGGGCGATGCCCTCACCGGCGTCGTGACATCCCTACTGGGGCAGGGGATGGAAACCTTTGAGGCCGCCTGCGCCGGCGCCTTCCTCCACGGCTTGGCGGGGGACTATGCCGCCCAGAGCGTCGGTGGCGAGATAGGCATCCTGGCGAGCGACCTGATCGAGGCTCTGCCCCGCGCACGTGAGAGGGTCGCCAGAGGTGAGGGCCCTCCATCTCTCCTGCGGCGGCTCTGAGTCGGAGACCCGTCAGCGATCGGCGCGGTACCTCTCCGGCATGTACAGGATCTCGAGGGGAAGCCGGCTCTTGAGTCGCGGCTCGTCGGCCGGGTACCCCAGCGTCATGAGGTGCACGATCGGCACGCTGTCCGGCGCTCCGATGGCGCGCCGAACCGGCTCCTGATCGAAGGCCCCGATCCAGCAGGTACCCAGTCCCTCGGCCGTTGCGGCAAGGGCCACATGCTCCATGGCGATCGTCACGTCCACTACGTCGGCTCGGAACCCCGAGGACATGACGCGCTCGTCCGTCTCGGCGCACGCGACCACCACGACCGGGGCCTCGGCAACGAAGGACTGCCCGTGTGCCGCCTCTTTGAGCGCCTCGCGGGTCTCGGGATCGCGAACCACCACGAACCGCGACTCCTGGCGGTTGTTTGCCGAGGGGGCGAGGCGCGCGGCCTCCAGGATCCGCAGCAGCGTCGCCTCCTCCACGGGCCGATCAAGGTATCTCCGACAGCTATACCGACTCGCAACGACGTCGTAGAACTCCACAGTCGTCTCTCCTCTCCGTGAGCCTAGCCGATGCCGCACACCAGTCTGATCACGCTCCAGGATGCGGGAGGAAGGGTGGCCCGAAGCTGCGCGCCGTCCACAGCCGCGCCCGAATGGGAGGCGGGTCTGACGCGGTCAGGGTACTCCCTGGTGTTCGTCGCCTTCAGGTCATCGTGCCGCAGGACCGTCCACTCTCCCACGGCCAGGGGGCCGAAGCCCCGCAGGTCGACCGTCATATCCAGAGGTTGCGCCAGGTCTCGGTTGAGTGCCAACAGGGTCAGGCCATCACCGCGATCGATGGCGGCCAGCTTCAGGACGGGCACGCCCTGCCGCTCTCGGCAGTCGTAGAGCGGCGACTCCACGACGGCGCGAAGGGCTCTCCCCTGGGCGTTGGCCGAGGCGAGGGCGAAGGGATGGTAGATAGTCTGGCGCCAAGCAGGGCCACCCGCCTCCGTCATGATCGCGCCGATGACGTTGACCACCTGAGCCAGGCAGGCCACCTTCACTCGATCCGCGTGGTTGAGGAGGGAGATGAGCATCGCGCCGGCGCAGAGCGCGTCCTCGGCGGTGTAGACGTCCTCGAGCTGGTGCGGGGCGACGCTCCAAGGCTCGTGCGGCGGATCGTCGTTCGAGTGGTACCACACGTTCCACTCATCGAAGGAAAGCATGATGCGCTTGGCTGATCGGCGTTTCGCCGCCACGGCGTCGCAGCACGCCACCGTCTCCTCGATGAAGTCGTCCATCGCGTCAGGCTTGGCGAGGAAGCTGGCCGAGTCATCCTCTCGGTTCCCCAGGTAGGTGTGGATCGACAGGTACTCCACGTGATCGAAGGTGTGGTCCAGGACCTCCATCTCCCACGCCCCGAAGGTGGGCATGAACCGCCCCGATGAGCCGCAGGCGACCAGCTCGATCTCCGGATCCACCCATTTCATGAGCTTGGCCGCCTCGCAGGCTGCGCGACCGTACTCCGTGGCGGTCTTGTGGCCCATCTGCCACGGGCCATCCATCTCGTTGCCCAGGCACCAGAGCCGAACGCCGTGGGGTTCGGCGAACCCATGGGACCGGCGCCAGTCGCTCAGTTCCGTGCCGCTCGGGTGGTTGCAGTACTCAACGAGTCGCCTCGCGTCCTCCGGTCCCCGTGTCCCGAGGTTGACGGCGATCACGGGATCGGCACCCACCTTGCGGCACCACTGTATGAACTCATTGGCGCCGAACTCATTAGGCTCCGTGGCTCGCCACGCGAGTTCGAGCCGCCGCGGCCGCTCAGACCTGGGGCCCACGCCGTCCTCCCAGTTGTAGCCCGAGACGAAGTTGCCCCCCGGATAGCGCATCACGGTCATGCCTAGGCCGCGAACCAGCTCGATCACGTCGCGACGGAAGCCATCTTCATCGGCCAGTGGATGGCCTGGCTCGTAGATGCCCTCGTAGATATGCCGGCCGAGGTGCTCGGCGAAACCGCCGAACAGCCGCCGATCGACCTCTCCGATAGCGTAGTCACGGTCGAGCACGACGCGAGCTCTCATGGCTCCGACTCCTCTTCATCAGACCAAGCGGCGGGCTTGGCTATACAGGCAAGGGATGGTGCGCCGCGACAGGCGTAGGGTCCTGCGTCAGGCGCGCTCGAGCCGCTTCACCATCAGGCTCTCGCGCAGGTCGCGGAGCCTGCCTCCGCGTTCCACGTGCAACCGCACCTGAAAGCTCACTTCGGCGGGCGCACTGCCGTGGACCCAGTCCCCCACATCGGGCTCCTCAGCAAGGGCCGTGAACCCCAGTTTCTCGTAGGTCGTGCGCGGCATGTGGCCCGACCACTCGGCGTAGGCTGGGATGGCTGGCGGGGCGCCCGGGCCGATGACAGCCACATAGTCGCCACCCAGAGCCCACTCCACCGCCGTCATGAGCATTCGCGTGCCGATTCCGCGGCCCATGTAGCCGCGCGCGGGCTCATCGTCCCCGGCCATGGACTCCAGAGTGCGCCCGACGTGGAAGCAGGCGAGGCCCCACAGCGGGCCGCCCAAGGACTCCGCATGACCGGGCGGAAGCGCATCGCGCCAACGGCCGCTCCACCAGTTGCTGCGTGCGGGCCAGTGGCGGCAGTCGCTTTGGGCGGACTCCAGGCGGTAGCAGTGAAGCTGAGCCACGCAGAAGTCGCCCTCCCAGGCCGCGACCCCAAGCGTCTCCTGGGACTCGAAGAGCCCCTCCAGCACGCTGCGCTCCTCGGGCCAGCAACGAAGGGGGATGGCCTGAAGCTGCTCACGCCGTATGGGCAGCACCGTGATGGTAGCGGGATCGAGCACGGGACTCCTCCGGACCACGGGGTATCGATAGCATGGGCGTCTGCATCGTTCCAAAACGAAGATTTCGTGGGACGTGGGCGGCATCCCTCGACTCGGAGAACCAGAAACCGTGAACCAGCACCCCGCCCTGAGCGTATGGGGTGCTGGGAGGATGACCGAGCATGAGCCCAGCACAGCTCAGCCTAGTCCTGCGGTCAGCCCAGCAAGGGAACGCCGCGGCCATTGCCAAGCTGCAAGGCGAGGCTCTGTCCGTCGGTCGGCGGATGGTCGGCCAGCTTCTCGGGCAGGCGGAGGCCGTGGAGGACCTCGCTTCGTCCCTCAACGAAGCGGTGCACCATAGCCTCCACCGTCTGGAATCTGGTGACCGCCTGCGGACATTCATGTTCGGGTGTGCCGCAACCTATGGCTACAGTGCGCTCCAGGACCCCACAACGCGCGTCAGAAACTGCCTCGGCGCCTCCGGCCCGATTCGCTTGAGGCCCTCGGCGTTCAGCGAGAGGAAGGTTGTTCATGCCCCAAATCAGCTCCGAGCAGATCGTTGACCTGGTACGGCTTGTTGGCCCGACGCTCCAACTCCGGAAGGACCTCGAACAGGCCTTCCACCTGGAGACCTACGACGGCGGCATGGGCAGTATTGCGGTGCAGACCGTTCGCGGCCTGCTGGCGGCTATACGTGGGATCGCGGAGGACCCCTGCCTGGGTAGTCTCACTATCGACCCAGCGCCCGACGCGAGCGACAAGATCAAGGTTGCCATGGCCTACCTTGTCTCGGGCCAGATCCTCGCCTACCTGGCTTCCGCTGCCGGCATAGGCACTCTCGAGAGCGGAAACACGTCCATCAGCGTGCAGCGCGGCGTCATCGACAGCAACGTCTCCGGGATTAGGGTTGGATCCGACTTCGCCGAGCGGTTCGTCGGGGAGATCACGGGATCGCCGCTCGAGGAAGCGCCGGAGGAGTAGCCGGCGCGGGTGGCCCGGGAATGTACCATGGAGCGCGCCTTGAACTAAGGCGCCGTGTAGATAATGAGCACGGCTGTGACCACCCAAAGCAGCACGGCCAGTTGGATCGAGCGATCGTGCAGCAGCAGCTCCGACGGCGAGTCGGCGGCGTGGTTCCCGTGCTCCACGATGTACAGGTACCGGAGCACGCCGTACGCCACGAAGGGCGTCGTCGCGATGAGCCATTCGGTGCCCATCTTCCGCACCGTCACGTCAGCCGTTGTGTAGATCGCGTAGCACAGGAGCGATGCGCCCGCCAGGAGCGTGATGGACCGGTCCAGGAAGGGTAGGCCGTAGAACTCCAACACTCGGCGTCGGCTTGGGGCCTCGTCCCCCATACGGCCGATCTCCCCCCGGCGCTTCCCGAATGCGAGAAGCAGGGAGAGGAAGAGAGTCGTCAGGAGCAGCCACGGCGAGGCCTGAAGCCCCGTGGCCGCCGAGCCCACCAGTATCCGGATCACGAACCCTGCCGCCACCAGGAAGAGCTCGAGCAGCGGGATGTGCTTGAGGCCGTAGGAGTAGGACAGGGTGACCGCCACATACAGGGCCACCGTCCCTAGAGTCCACCAGCCGAGAAGGCTCGCCATCACAGCCGAGAGCGCGAATAGGGCCCCGCAGAGGGCCCACGCATCGCGCAGCGGTAACTCCCCCGAAGCGATGGGCCGCAGTCGCTTCTTGGGATGCTGGCGGTCGGCCTCGAGGTCCTGAATGTCGTTGACTACATAGCACGCGCTGGCCGCGAAAGAAACCGATAGGAACGCTGTAATGCTCTCGGCAACCGGGCCGATCAGGTGGAGCTGCTTCGCGAACACCACTGGCGCGAAGACGAACAGGTTCTTCGTCCACTGATGGAGGCGCATCGCGCGCACGACAGCACTCAAAGATGCCATGGGGGAGCCGATCTCCGGGCCGGGCGACCGTTGCGAGCCCGCGAAGCCTATGTGGTTGAGCCGGTCACTTTATATCACCGGCATGAGCGCGCGGCAAGACGACCCCGCGCAGAGACGGCCGTAGCGCCCCCCTGATCGGAGGGGCGCTACGGAGCGCGCACGTGTGCCGCGGCCGCACCAAGCTAGGCCGCCCGACGCCGTAGGCCGGCGACGATGCCGATGCCGACGATCCCAAGGCCGAGGAGCAGACCCACCACATCAGCCCCAGTGAGCGTTCCCGCACTCGCCACCGACGACTCCCCGCCGCCGTCCAGCTCGGGTATGTGGAGCGCCTGACCCTCCAGGGCGCCGAGCAAGCCGCTAACCTGGTCCGCTGTGAGCTCGACCACGCCGTCGGGCCCGATCTCCACGGCCTTGCCGTCCAGCGTGATCACGACGTGCTCACCCACGGACATGAACTGGTTCAGGATGGGCGCTGCCTCCGCGAGCTGGAACTGGGCCCGAGAGAAGCTCTGGACCTGCAGCGTCTCCAGATCATCGGTGTAGTGGGCGTCCACCCAGCGACCGTTGCGCAGGTAGAAGGCGCGACCGGCGACGTACTTCACGCCGCCTACTCGCTGGGCCTGCCCCTCGGCGTCCATGTAGAAGTTCAGCGTCTGGGCGTTGGATTGGCCCCTCATCATCTGGGCGTTGGCTGACTGCGACATCGCCCAGCCGCCCTGCTCCTCGGTCGCCGCTTCCGAAAGATCCATCGCGAATCGATCTAGGGCGCCACCTGCGGAAGGGCTGAGCGCGCCCGGGCCACCCATAGTGCCCCCCGAACCGGACCCCCAGCGTGCCGCAGCCCCCGGGGCCGCAACGGCCACGTTCTCCTCCGTCACGAGGAATGCCGTGTACTCGGTCATGATCCCGAACCGGATGGAGAGCGCGACCACCTCTTCGATAAGCTCGGGATCGGAGCCGTTCAGTCGCATTTGGTCAACGAGGAAGCCGATCTTGCGCGCGGCCCACAGCCGCGGGATGCGGGGGTTCTGGTCTTTGTCGGCGAAATGCACGGGGAACTCGTCCACGTACTCTCCGTTACCGGTGGACCCCCTCAGCACCACCGTTCCGCTGCCCGTGCCCGAGTACCGGCCAGCTAGGAGCAGCTGGGAGCCATGGAAGAGGTCGGGAACCTTCTGAGGATAGATGTCCCGGGTCGTTACCCCCGCAACCTCGATGCCGATGTCCGCGAGAGCGGGATGGGACATCTTGGAGAAGAAGCTGGAGACGGGCACCTCGATGTTCTCCGTAGGCCGGACATACTGCGGGAGCCCGCTTCCCTGCTCGGCGAGCTTGTCGAGGAAGTGGATGTTCACGTCATAGCCCACGCCGAACACGAACATCCGAGCGTCTGACTCGTTCCAGGCACGGGCATGCTGAAGCAGCTTCTCCAGGCTCGTCTCCCCCACCGTCGGGTTGCCGTCGGACAGCAGGACAACCATCCGAGGCCGTCCCGAGGGTTGGAGGCTCGCGAGGCCCATCTGGAGCGCCGCCTCCATGTTCGTGCCACCCACGGCCTCGATGCCCTCCACGAACTTCAGGGCCTCGCGGCGGCTCTCCGCGACCGGCGCCACCCGCTCGGCCATGGATTCGGCGGCCGATGAGAACCGTACCACGTTCACCCGATCCTCATCATTCAGCGATGCGATGCAGTACTTGAGCGCCTCACGAGCCTGATCGATCTTCCCGTCGCTCGCCATCGAGCCCGATGTGTCGAGGATGAACACGACATCCTTCGCCACCCGCTTCTCGGGGTCGCTGTCATAGGCCGGCGCGGCGAGCAGCAGGAAGTAGCCCTCCTCCTCGCCCTCGGGCCAGGTCGAGATCACGTTGACGCCAAGCTCATCGGGGCTGACCGAGTAGTACACGAGGAAGTCCTCGTCGGGCCTGGCGTTCCGCTCCTCGTATCCGACAACGACCTTGCGGTCGCTGAGCCGATGGATATCGATCTCATGGGTGGGAGAGTAGACGTTCGCGATGGGCGTCCGCGACTCGATGGTCACGGCCACGCTGACCTCTTCGAGGGGCTTGCTCGAGAACTTCTCCGTGTTCAGCGGGTAGAGCACCTCGGCCAGACCATTGTCCACGGGAACGACTTGGTCGTAGCTGATGGTCACGCGCTTGTCACCGTTGGCGGGGATGGGGTAGACCCGGGCGCGGTAGGCGTCCCGCCCCACGTACTCGAGCAGGGCCGGATCGCGCATCGAGCGGACGATGTCCTCGTAGACGTTCCGCGCCTCATCGCGCGGCAGCATCTTGCCCTCAGTAGGCTTGCCGTCGACCTCCATGCTCAACTGAGAGACCGAAGCGCCGGCAGGCACGGGGAACAGGTACTCGCCCTCGATGTCGTAGGGATTGGGGTTGTGAAAGACCTGATCGATCTCGCAGTGGAGAATCTGGTCGCTAACGTCGATGGTGACATGGTGATACTTGACGGCCAGATACTGCACCGGCTGGGGCGGATCCGGGGGCGCGATGGGCACGATGACCCCGTCGGCCGAGGCAGGTACTGAGATGAGAAGAAGCGCCAAGAGAACTCCGAGGAGCACGTGCCTGAGGATACTCACGGTGTGATCTCTCCCTCCACCGGTTACGAGTGTCAGAGTCGCTCGATGGTTCCCCCGATTCGGTGGCAGGTGCGCGAGCCGCCGGCGGATGCTAGGATGTGACCATGTCCCAGGTCGCCGTTACGTGCTGCCCCGACGGAATCGTCGTCGCCTCCGAGAGTCTCCTCTCTTACGAGCACGGCCGGGCCCATGGCTATGCGCAGAAGGTCTTCCCACTCGGGCCCCGGCTCGCTTTCGCCGCCGTCGGCAACGCGACCATGCCCGACCCCCGCATCGACTCGAAGTGGCCCGGATTTGGGGCCCACCTGGACACCCTGACGGGCGGCAAGCCCGTCGAGGGTGATCCCGGGACCGTTGCGGAGCGCATCGGTCGCTTCGCCGTCGATGTGCTTCAGTGGCTCACCGATCGGCCCCGGGGCTGGGAGACCCTGGCCATCGCGACGTGGCATATCCGGTATGTGGTGGCCGGGTACGACGCGGCGGGCGGCGCCGGCACCATCGTCACCTGGACGGCCACCGCGGCTGAAGCCCACGAGGATGAGCGCCTCAGCACCGAGAGCAAGGGGAAGGCGGCTCTGGGCGTCTTCGACGAGTGGCCGCCGCGCCGCGGCCGGGCGGTCGCTCTCAGCGGCGCCGGCGGGCGCCTCCGGCCCATGCCTGGCACAAGGACCAACAGCCCGTCTGCTCCCTCCGACAGCGTGCTCGACCGGGCCGAACGCGCCGCGCGACGGGTCGTGAGCCTCGCGTGCCGGCGCTTCCCGCGCGCCTGTGGAGGGCCGCTGCAGGTGCTGCGGATAGAGCCCCATCGAGGGCTGCACTGGGTGGAGAAGCCGCCCTGGCTCCCGGACGCGTGACCCCTATCCGGCGGGCAATTGCGCCGCGCGCTGTAGCTTCGGGCGCGGCGGCTCGCGGAGCAGGCCGAAGGATGCCGCCACCGCGACACCCAGCACGCCGCTGCCGAGCAGCAAGGTACGCATCCCGTACCGGCTCTCCAGCAGCCCGAGCAGCGCCACACTAGCGGCCAGGAAGGCCGCGGTGACCACCTTGTGCATGCTGAAGGCCGAGGTCTGGCTCGTATCTCCGGCCGACCGGCTAACCCACATGCTGACAGGGCTCGAGAGCATCATGTGGAGGGGCCCATGTAGGATGAAGGCAACCGCGGACACGGCCACCGAGTCACCCAGCCCCATCACCAGGCAGCAAGCCGCGGCGCCCATCGCGCACACGATGCTGAACTTCCGGATGGACACGCGGTCCAGCAGGAAGCCGCTGCAGATGACCCCGAGGAGAGTCAGCAGCCCAGAAGCGGCGCCGTACTCGCCGAAGCGCCCATCCGAGACCCCAAGCTCCTGGGTGAACCGGATCGCCGCGAAAGTGCCCACCGCCGCCACGGCCGCGAACCAGAACTGGGTTACTAGGATCATGCGCATCAGGTCGCGGTTCCGGCAGGCCTGTCGGTAGCTTACCCACATGTCCCGGCAGGCTCCCCATGCTCCCACGGTCCGGGCTGGCAGGCGGTGGTCCGGGTACTGCATGAGAACCACCGCGCCGACAACCAGGGCCCCGGCGAGGGTGTACAGCACAGGCGGGTACCCATGCCAAGCCTTGGCTAACCGTGTGACGATAACGGGCGCGAAGATGGCCGCGCAGGCGTAGACGCTCCGGTAGATCGAGTTCGCGAGCCCCTGTCGCGCATCGGAAATCCGCTGCGTGAGCGTGTTCATGTTGACAAAAACGGCGCTCACTAGCGCCCCATAGATGGGCATTCCCACCCAGAGGCCAAGGGACTCCCCCATGGACCAGGCGACGAGAACGACGGCGATAAGCGCCATGCAGATGGCGCCAAGCAGCCGATCCCCGTACCGCTCGGTGAGCACCCCGAGGGGGAGGATGCCTACTAGCACTCCGATCATGCGCAAGGACCTGAGATGGGCCCACTGGTCGGCACTGAGCCCCAACTCCCCCGACACCCAAAGAGGCAGTAGAACCTCGGCTCCACTCGAGAACATGCCCCAGAGCAGGGTCGTGGAGACGATGACGCCCATGCGCCGACGCGCCAAGCTACTCGTGGCGGCCGTCGGCTTCTCTTCGGGCTGTCTGTAGGAGCGGGAGACCATGGGCTCTGCGTTCGCCTCGCAAGGCCTTGTGGGGCCCGTCCGCATTCTATACCACGCGGCGCCGGAGCGCAGGAGTCGAGACGCTCGCCACGAACCCCGTGGCCATGATGACACTGCTGCTCGCCCACCTTGCCGCGCAGACCCTCTCGGCCCCGGCGGAGGTACCGCCGGACACGGAGGGGCTCTACTGGGGCGATATGCCGGAGGGCATCCCCGCCCCACCGGTAGCCGCTCAGGCCGTCGAGGATGGCAGCGCGGTGGCGCCGTGGTCATCAGACAGGGCGCGGGGCAGGAGTGGTCGCAACGCCACATAGCTCTCAGGCCCTTTGAGCTACACGTCGAGGAGGCAGAGGAATGACTGCGACACTCTCTCTGGCCCTTACAGCAAGCGCGTTCTTGATCAACCAGATGGGGGAGAGCGATATGGACCGGCGACCCTTGGTGACGTGGTACGACGAACCCGCTGCCACATGGGATGAGGCGCTCCCCATCGGCGGCGGTCGTCTGGGGGCCATGGTATTCGGCGGCACAGAGTCCGAACGCATCCAGTTCAACGAGGACACCCTCTGGACGGGCCATCCGAGGGCCTACCACAACGAGGGAGCCGTCGAGCACCTAGCCGAGATTCGAAGGCTCCTTGCTGAGGGCAAGCAGGGCGATGCCGAGAATCTGGCTTGGCGCGAGTTCATGAGTGTGCCGCCTCATCAGATGGCCTATCAGCCCTTCGGCGACATCATCCTCACCTTCCCGGAGCACGCGGAGGTGGAGGCCTACCGCCGTGAGCTTGATCTGCGCCAAGCCGTCGCCACAGTGAGGTACCATGTGGGTGGCGTAACCTACACGCGCCGAGCCCTCGCGAGCTATCCCGACCGCGTGATAGCCCTTCACGTCGAGGCGGACTCGCCTGGCGCCGTGAGCCTCACCATCGGCCTGACCAGTCCCCACGCCGAGGCGAGGGTGTTCGCGGACACCGCGGGCGACTTGGTTCTGCGTGGCCGGGTTCAGGAGGACGGCCTTCGGTTCGAGGCACGCCTGCGGGTCGACGCGCAGGGGGGAGAGCTCACGGCCGAAGAGGGCGCCATAGCCGTCGCGGGCGCCGACTCCGCCACCCTCTACCTCACCGCCGCCACTAGTTACATCGACTACACGGAGATCTCGGGCGACCCGTCAGCTATCGCCTTGGCCGATATGGAGCAGGCGGCGAACCAGAGCTTCGCGGAGCTCCTCGATACTCACGCCGCCGACTATGGCGAGCTGTTCGGCCGTGTGGAGTTGGACCTGGGCGAGACCGAGGCCGCGGCACTACCGACCGATGAGCGCATCCGGCGAGCCGCGGAGCTCGACGACCCCGCGCTAGCGGCCCTCTTCTTCCAGTTCGGCCGCTACCTCCTCATTGCGAGCAGTCGCCCGGGCACTCAGCCCGCGAACCTGCAAGGCATCTGGAACCAGGAGCTGTCCCCGCCATGGGACAGCAAGTGGACCGTCAACATCAACACAGAGATGAACTACTGGCCCGCCGAGGTGACGGGCCTCTCAGAGTGTCAGGACCCCCTCTTTGATCTACTCACCGAGGTCGCCGAAACGGGCCGCGAGACCGCCAGGGCGCACTACGGGGCAGGCGGGTGGGTTCTGCATCACAATACCGACATCTGGCGAGGGACCGCTCCCATCAACGGGGCGGACCACGGGATCTGGCAGACCGGAGGCGCGTGGCTCTGCGATCAGTTCTGGGAGCGTTGCCGCTTCACGGGTCGGCTGCCCGATGAGGCTTACCCGATCATGAAGGGCGCGGCCGAGTTCTTCCTCGATGCCCTGATCGAGGACCCCGACACCGGCTGGCTGATCAGCACCCCCTCCAACTCCCCGGAGAACGGCGGACTGGTGGCAGGGCCGACGATGGACCACCAGATCATCCGCAGCCTGTTCGCGAACACCGCCGCCGCGGCCGACCTCCTCGGAATCGATGCCGACTTCGCGGCCACACTGCGCCGAGCGCGGTCGCGCATCGCACCCAATCAGATCGGCCGCCACGGTCAACTTCAGGAGTGGCTGGAGGACATCGACGATCCGGCCAACGAGCACCGGCACGTATCCCACCTGTACGGCCTGTACCCGGGCTCGGAGATCACTTGGCGCGACACGCCCGAACTCTTCGCCGCCGCGCGCCAGTCCCTGATCTTCCGCGGCGATGGGGGGACGGGCTGGAGCAAGGCCTGGAAGATCGCCCTCTGGGCCCGGCTGCTCGACGGCGACCACTCTCACCGGATGCTCATCGAGGCCCTGTCCGGCAACACCCTCCCGAACCTGTTCGACACCCATCCGCCCTTCCAGATCGACGGGAACTTCGGGGGCACGGCGGGCATCGCGGAGATGCTGCTTCAGAGCCATGCGGACGAGCTGCATCTGCTCCCCGCCCTGCCCTCAGCTTGGCCGACGGGCAGGGTCTCCGGTCTGCGAGCGCGAGGGGCCTTCGTCGTCGATTTGGAGTGGTCGGCAGGGGAGCTCGTGGAGGCTCGGGTCACCTCGCTGAACGGTAGCCCGGTGTCGATCCGGACCGCGGCGCCAGCCAACGTCCGCAGCGAGCGCGGCCGCATCGCCGTAGCGCGCCCCGAGTCAACCGTCGTGGCCTTCGATACCGAAGAGGGTGCGACCTATGTGATCACGCCGCGGTAGCGCGGACCCGTGGAGGGCTGCTGTGACCGACATCGAACACCTGCGCCCCCTGGTCGACGAGCTCCTTGAACGCTCCTCGGTACCCCGTCAGACGGCGGGCGCCGAACTCTTCGCGGCGCTGAACGCCCTGGAGCCGGTGCCGCGCGCGGCTGTCGCCACCGTGCATGAACTGATCCCGTGGGAGCACTGGCATCTCATGCTCGGCGAGGACCCGCTCCGATGCGTTGCCGAGGATGCCCGGGCGCTGGAGTGGCGCCTCCGACGGGACCTGTGGGCCGATGCCCACATCGGCGACGACCGCCCCCTCTTCGCCCACGTGATCGTCTACGCCGCGGTGGAGCAGGTGCGGGGATGGGGCGTGTCGCCGTGCATCCGGTCTGTGGGCGGAGCCACAACAGCCTGGCGTAACGACCCGCCCCTCGCAGCCGGTATCGACCTCTCGCGGCTGACCTACCCCGAGCACCGGCACGACGCCCAGGCGACCGCCCTTCGCGTCGAACGCGCCTCCGAACTCGTCGAGGGGCGAGTGCCCGTCCGCGTGCAATCCCCCCACCTGGGGCACCACGCCTTCGATGTGGCCGTCTCACTCCGCGGCATGGACAACCTCCTCATCGACTGCGCCGCGGATGCGAAGGCGGCTCACAGTCTGATGGCGCACGTCACCGAGGGACTGCGCCGCAGTCACCTCTGGCGCGAGGAGCAAGGTCTGCTCTGCGGCGTGCCGAGCCCTTGCGGCCGATACTATGCCCTGGACTGGGCCTTCTTCCACTGCGCCCGCTGGCCGACACCGGACGCGCGGCTCACCTCGCTAGCACAGGAATGGGCGTACGTCTCGGGCCAGACATCAGCGGGGCTGGGTCCTCGGCAGTACGCAGAGTTCGTCCAACCCTACAACGAGCGACTCGCCTCCCTCTACCCCGATGGCACCGTCTACTACCATGGGTGCGAGTGCCTCGATGGCAAGTTCGACGCCATCGCGGATCTCACGAGCCTCCGCCGTATCCATGTGTCGCCATGGTCGTCTGTGGGGCGAGCGAGGGAGCGCTTCGGCCGCGACGTGGTTCTCGAGGTCCACGCCCATCCTACCGCCGCGTTCTTCACCCACGACCGTCGCTCCATGAGGGAGGAACTGCGGCGGCTCCTCGACGAGGCGGGCGATGCGCGCCTCGATCTCAACCTCAACGACATCCATTCCATCAACGGCAACCCAGCACGGCTGCGCGAGTGGACCGAGGCGGCGATCGAGCTATCCGAAGCCGCGGGGCCTCGGTGAGCGAACCCGGCGAGGGGGTTCGAACCGTCACCGCGGAAGGGGCCGTTTAGTGGTGGGTGGAGGAACCGCCCAACCCACACGGACCGGAGCGCAGACCCCGGTCAAAACCAGTAAGGTCAGGAGTGTTGGTCGTAGTGCGCGGAACAGTGAAGTGGTTCAATCCCGACAAGGGGTATGGCTTCATCACCCCGGAAGATGGCAGCAAGGATGTCTTCGTCCACTATTCGGAGATCGACATGGACGGTTTCCGTACGTTGGAGGAGAGCGACGAGGTCGAGTTCGAGATCGAGCAGGCGGACAAGGGTCCGCAGGCCGTGAGAGTCCGGCGCGTCTAGCCCCGGATAGCCAAGCCGAACGTTGACACAGGGACCCGCGCCCGGCAGGACGCGGGTCCCTCGCATGTCCCGGCCATGCCCGACGAGCTTAGCCCATGCCCAGCTCGTCCCGGATGGCGAGAATGTTGGCCACGCTGTCCTGGGTGAGTTCCGTGGACGGGGCGTACTCAAGCCCCGCGTAACCCTCCCAGCCGCACTTCAGGAGCGCGGCGAAGACGTTGCGATAGTTGATCTCGCCCGTGCCCGGCTCGTGCCTCCCCGGCACGTCGGCCACGTGAAGATGCCCGATCTTCGCGGCGTTGCGTGTAAGGTTCGCCGTCAGGTTGCCCTCGGTGATCTGCTGGTGGTAGATGTCGAAGAGGAGCTTCAGTGCCGGGCTCCCCACCTCGTCCACCATCTCGAATGCCTCGGCCGAGGTAGCCAGGTAGTAGCCCATGTGGTCCACAAGGATGTTCAGGGGCTCCAGGCACAGGGTGAGGCCCGCGTCCTCGACCACCGGCGCGAGTTTCTTGAGGCCTGCCACGATGTTCGCGTGCTGGGTGGCGCGGGACATCCCCTCGATCTCATTGCCCACGGTGACGATCAAGCGCTTGGTGCCCAGCTTGTCGGCCAGCGGGATCGTCTCTCGCATGGCCCGAACCAGGTCGGCGTGGGTCGCCGGATCCCCGAGGGTTCCCCCAGGTCCGCCAAAGATGCTTACCGCCACGCCGCGCGCTTCCGCCCGAGCCTTGATGCCATCGATGTCCTTGTTGCCGGTGCCCCAGAACTCCACCGCGCGAAAGCCGCAATCGGCGGCCATATCGATCCGCTTCAGGAAGTCGGGCTCCTCACGGAACATCATCTCAATACAGGCCGATAGGGTGATCATCCAAGTCCTCCTCCATCACTGCTCAATGACGTCGCCGTTGGCTCGGCCGCCGGCGAGCATCTCGTTCGGGGTGTGGTGGCGCTCGAAAGTCCCGGGGTCGGGCACGCGGGTTCGCGCCGCCCCCGCCTCAATGGCAGCTTGCTGCACCGCCGCCGCCACGTGCCGATGCATCTCCCTGTCCATGAAGTTCGGGACCAGGTCACTGCTGGGCGTCTGCCGGGCGATCGCTCTCGATGCGGCCAGCTTCATCTCAGGCGTAATAGCCTTCGCCCGCGCATCGAGACAACCTCGGAACACTCCGGGAAAGGCGAGGGCATTGTTCAACGTCCGGCCGTCGGTCGCGAAGGCCGCCCCGGCAGCCAACGCCAACCGCTTGTCGATCTCCGGAACCGGGTTAGCCAGGGCGTAGACCACTGGCTGAGGCGCCATGCCTGCCACCATCTCCGGCGTCACCAGGTCCGGAGCGGAGACTCCCACGAACACATGAGCTCCCCGGAGCACATCGCTGAGGGAGCCTGCCTCGTTGGCGGGGTTGGTGGTGGCGGCGATCTCCTCCTTGGCGGCGTTCATGTGCTCGGAGCGGCCCTCGTAGAGAGCTCCGGCGCGGTCACACAGGATCACATTCCGCGCCCCTGCCCCTTGGAGCATCCGGGTGATGGCAATGCCCGCCGCGCCGGCGCCGTTGACGACGACCTTCAGATCGGAGAGGTCACGCTCCAGGCGATCCAGAGCGGTCATGAGGGCCGCGGTGACCACGATCGCCGTGCCGTGCTGGTCGTCATGGAAGACGACTCGGTCGAGCCGCCGCGAGAGCTCGGCCTCTATCTGGAAGCACTCCGGCGCCGCGATGTCCTCGAGCTGGACCGCTCCGAAGGTGGGAGCGATGTGACTCACCACCTCGACGATGACGTCGGGGTCTCGGCTGTCGATGAGGATCGGGACGGGGCTGATGTCCACCATGCGACGGAGGATGACCCCTTTGCCCTCCATGACGGGCATCCCCGCAACCGGCCCGATGTCGCCCAGACCCAGCACGGCCGTCCCGTTGGTGACTATCGCCACGGTGTTCCAGATGTGCGTGTAGGTGTAGGCCTTCGTCGCGTCATCGGCGATGGTCTGGCACACCTGAGCCACGCCAGGGGTGTACACGGTCAGGAGGTCCGAGACGGTCTCCAGGGGCACGCGACTCACGACCTCGAGCTTGCCCCCCAGGTGCATCTCCAGCACATGGTCTAGGACCCGCAGGACCTCCACGTTCTCCAGGCTTGAGACGCGGGCCACGAGGGCATTGAGGTGGTCCCTATCGCGCACGTGGACGTCCACATCCCGGACGACGTGCTCGTCCTCGATCCGCACCCTGCGGATGTCACCGATCAGGGCGCCCGTGCTCCCCACGGCATCGGCGAACCGACCGAAGCCGCCGGGCACATCGAGCAGCCGCACCGTCAGACGGCGAAGAAGCAGATCCCTGTACCGACTCCGATCAATCGTCTCATGCTCTGGCAAGCGACTCACGCCCTTTCGAGCTGGAAGCACCACCAGATCACATCGAGGGTAACGAAGCCTCAGCTTCTCGAACGCGGGTGGGGCCCCCTCCCTTCACTGTCGGGCTACACTACCGCCGCCTGAGCCACACAAACCAATCATCCGCGGTCGAGGGCGATAGCGTCAGGCGGCAACGGGCCGGTACGACCGCTTCGGCGCACGTCTGAGCTTCGACTGCGTAGCATCGAACCTCGTACCCCCCGCCAGGCAGGTCCAAGATAAGCTCCACCGCCCGCTCATCGAGCCCCCGCCGGCCCCTCACCAGGTTGGGGACGTAGATGAGGACGTCCTCGAAGCCCTCCGTGGCTAGGTACGGCGCCGCGTCACAGCCCCAAGCACGCACGCGCGTGGGCTGAGAGCCGATCAGCGCCAGATCCCCTGGCTCACGGATCACGAGGCGCGCGCCAGTGTCGTGATCGGCAGGGCTGAAGACCACCGGCACGCCTCGCCGGAGGCAACGGTTCGTCGCCACCCGGCGGAGCGGCAGGGGGAGATCGAGGGAGATGGCGACGGTGGCGGGCTCCCGCCTGAGGGCTCCGAAGTCCAGGCTCGAGGTGACCTCGGCGAGCACGCGGTGGAACCGCTCCAGCTCATCCCACTCACTGGGAGCGATCCCAGGGCTCTCCGGCGCCCAGAGAATCGAGCCGGGGCAGCCGGTCACCAACGGGAGCCACAGGTAGTCCCTGATCGCCAGCCGCCGCTGCCTCTCATCGACATCATCGGCCTCCCAGCCGCCGTAGTAGGCTGGCCCTTCCGTCGGGAAGCCCGGCACGGGCGCGTTGTAGAAGAGGCAGTTGGCGGCCAGCTCGAGGGTCAGGCACTCGTTCTGCGGCAGGTATGAGTGCCAGTTGTAGACATCCAGCCCCGCCCTCTCGACGAACTCCGCGCTGTCCAACGTCTGAACGCCCGACCCCAGAGTGTGGCTGATGGTCACTGGCCTCCCCGGCGCAAGCTCTCGGCACAGCCGCACGACATGCGCCTCCGCCCACTCGACGTGCTGCGTGGGGAACGCTTCATTCATGATCTCCAGAGCGAACACTCGCCTGTCCGCGGCTAGCCGTGGTAGCAGGTCACGAAGATAGGCCTCTATGCAGAGGGCGATGTCGGGGTCCCCGAAAACGGCGTCATTGTCGTAGGCGTCCCCAATCTCCACCGTGCCGCCGTCCATGATGAAGCGGCGCCGGAAGGGCTCCAATGCGTCGAGTTCGTCCTCACCGTACTGCCGCTGCGCCTCGCTGAGCACCTGGTTCGGCGGCGCCCACGAACGCGAGTGGCGAACGTAGGGCAACCAGTCGGGCGAGGCGATCAGTGTGAACAGGAAGCGGATCCCGTGCTCGTACCCGACCTCCATGAAACGGTCCAGCTTGGCCCACAGTACGGGGTGAACCTTGCCGACGGCATCGAGTGGGAAGTAGTAGGAGGAGCCGTCCACGTCCGTCGTATGCCCATAGGTGAAGAGGCGAAGAGAATTGATGCCCCGCCGCCGGCACTCCGCGAAGTAGGAGGTCCAATCCTCCTCGGCGATCTCGACGGGCTCCGAGTTCGGGCCCTCCCAAGGCACGTGAGACCACCACGGCCCAGGGCCCGTTACCCCGCCTTCGCCGAGGCCCGTGTAGATCTCGCTCCCGAAGAGCCCCCATGGCAGGAACGCCCGGCCATCGGCGAACCGGAAGTATCCGTTGGGTCCAACCGTCACGAGGGAGTCATCCGTCTCGGGCGCAGGGATCTCCCGCCGCAGTGCGCGTGGCTCCCCCAGCGTGATCGGCTCGCCGTAGCCGGAGAGGTCCCTCAGGGCGGGGTCGAGACACCGGGCTTGGGCCTCGGCCGCCAGAGCCTCCGCCTCCTCATCGCCCGCTTGCCACAGCATGATGCGGTCGAAGTAGCCCGCGAACTCCCCCTCGAGGGGTCCCGCGCCGTCCCAGGCCACGTATGCGGCCTCGATCTCGCGCCCTGCCAGCGCCGACAGATCGATCTCACGATAGTACCATTGCCCCACCGCGTAGTCGGCGGTGAATCCCTTGCCCGGATGGGCTCTGATCCCCGCTTGATCCACCGCCTCGGGCCGGTCGCGTAGGTTGTCCGGGTAGAAGTTCGGAACCGCCAGATCCGTGGCGAAGCCGTAGCTGACGGAGCCAGGGTCGATGTACAGACAGTAGCTCAGCCGCATCCCCTCGGCCACCGTCTGTCTGCCTGTCCATATGCGCACGTACGCCCGCGACGTCGCCCCATCGGGCGCAGGCGTCGCAACGCCCGACAGCGCCAGAAGCCACTCCCCCACGGCCGGTTCGGGCGCTCCACCCTCCCCAGCACGTCGCAGGGAGACCGCCGCTTCAGAGCAGCCCATCACGTCCACGGCATGTGCCTCCTGCGGGGCGGCCTCATCGAACAGGACTATCGGCGCCGCGAGGCCTGGCGCCGCGCAGACGGCGAGAAGCAGTGGGGAGATCATCTGGCGCACCATGTGGATGCCCTCATCGACCCTTCCGGGCGAGTCTCGCCTGATGCCGGCGCTCTCTCCGTGCGCCCATGCGGCAGGAATCCCCTTCCACCCCGGCGCAAGCATTCCCCACTACCCGTGAGATGGTGCCGATGAAAGCCCACGTACTGGTGGAGGACCCGGAGTGATCACCGCCTTGACCCTCGGCTTGACTCTGGTGTCCGCGCCCGACGCCGAGCTTCTACTGTGGCTCGACGCGAACGTGCAGGAGACGCTAACGGTCGATGGCGACGGCATGGTCTCCCAGTGGTCGAGCCGCTCTGACGGGCGCGTGGCGTTCGTGGCCGAGGGCTCGCGGCGGCCGCGACTCATCGACCGCTCCTCCGCTAACCTGGGGCCGGTGCTGCGCTTCGATGGCAGGGACGACGTGCTCCGCTGCCTCGACTTCGACCGATCCGCCGGGACGTGGACCCTAGTCCTCACCGTCACGCCGCGCTCGCCCCAGCCCCCCTGGGCCGGGCTCTGCTCTGGCCGGCCGCCCACTGGGCACGACTACGACCCCGGCTTCACCGTCGACCTCTACGAGTCGCGCGACGCCGTCGACTCCCTCAGCATCGAGGGCGCGGGCCGCATCGGTGGGCAACTGAACCAGCTTCAGCGAAGGTACGCCCCCGGAACCGCCCGGCTCATCGTGGTCGAGCGCGACCGCGAGGAGATCCGCCTGCGTGTCGACGGCCTCCGCGAGGCGACCCGGGTGGCGGAACCCGCCCTCACCCGTATGGACGAGATCCGTCTCGGAGCCCGGTACTACGACGGGGAGGAGCGGAACTACCTGCACGCCGACTTCTCCGAGGTGCTTCTGTACGGAGGTATCCTCTCCCCGGAGGAGCTTCGCGCCCTAGAGGGATCGCGGATCGATCCCGCCTTGCGGCTTCGTGAGGAGGACTGGCAACTGATGGAACGGACCCAGGTGGAGGACGGTCGCATGGTCGGGCCCCAGGCCCTGGAGCGGTGGCCGAGCCTGGACGCCCTCGAAGCGGCGATCGAACAGGGTCTCGACACAAACCTCAGGCCGCCCCTAACCAGCCTGCCTGTGCGGACAGACGTTCCAGGCGCGGCGGCCCTGGGCGTCCGTTCCATGACCTCCATGCTCGACCGAGACCGCGACGATGAGCCGTTCTTCTACGCCAACCTGCGGGCCGATGGCACGGGAGAGCTGCTCCACTCCGTGAACATCGGCATCCCCCATGTGGTGGGGAGGGCCCTGTGGGCTGCCGCCGTCGCTCACGAGACCATGGCAACGCCAGTCCCGGAGGAGCCGCGGCGCATCCTCGAGCGCTACCTGAAGTCCTCATTCGCGAACGAGGATCACCTGAACTCCTACCTGGACCCCAACCGCGGGGGCCAGCGATATGTCGAGTTCCACAACATGCGGGAGGGGCTCTACGGCATCGTCGCCTCCCTCATGATGGGGGACGCCGAATGGGCCCGCCAGACCGGTGACCTGATGCTCGCGACCCTGGCATCGATCACCGACGACTCGGGGCGCTGGTCCATAGAGCTCGCTCGCGAGCGAGGAATGGCCGATCGTTGTGAGGGCGTGGGGGTGCCCAACGCGGCGCGCCTAGTCGATCCGCTGCTCGCGTACCATCGGCTCACCACCAACCCTCTCGCCCTCGAGCTGGCCGGTCAGTATGCCCGCGCGGGGGTCGAGGAGCTCTTCCTGCCCAACGGCGTCTTCGCCCCCATGCACCGGTCCTCAGGCCACGTCCACAGCATCACGTCCTCCCTCAGCGGCATCACCGAGTACGCCCTACTCACGGGCGACGGCGCCATGCTCGAGCGCTGTGTCGCCGCCATGGAGACGGGGGTTCCGGAGTACTTCAGCTCCTGGGGATGGGGCGATGAGGTCTACCCCGACCATCCCGCCGACGAGATCGGCCGCGGGGAGATGAACCAGACGGGTGATGTCATCCGCTCTGCCTTGCATCTTGGCGCCGCGGGCCACCACGAGTACTATGGGCTGGCCGAGCGCTACCTCCGATCCATGGTGCTGCCAACTCAACACACTGAGGAGACCCTCGCCGAGTTCGCCCGCGAGGTCGACGAGCCCGAGGGCGATTTCCGCCGCGATGTCCTCTACCGCGCGGCGGGCGGCTACGCGATGCAGCTCCCGAACGACCGCATGCAACCCGGAAGCTGGCCCCTCGCTACCATCGACATCACCTCGGGCACGGTCCACGCGATGGCCGAGTGCTGGCGCCACCGCTGCACCGTGGTGGGGAGCGAGCACCGACTGAACCTGCTGTTCGACTACGAGGACGAAGCCATCGCGGTCGATAGCCACCTACCCCTCCAAGGGCGCATATCGGTACAGGCCAAGCGGGACGTGACGCTCTACGTTCGCATTCCTTCGGGGGTCGATGTCGACGCCCTGTCGCTACGGGTGAACGGAGCCGCGGCCCCAGTCGCCGTTCGGGATGGCTACCTGCTGTTGCCGCGGCTCCCCGGAGGCGCTCAGGCCGAGGTGATGTTCCCCGTCGCCTGCCGCCGCGAACGGGAGACGGTGGATGGCGTCGTGTACACCACCCTGTGGGCTGGCGACCAGATCCTCGAGATACTCCCACGAGGCCCCGTCAGCCCGCTGCCCTTCTGATATCGTCGGGACGCACGTCGAGAGGTAGGAAGTTCCATGCAGGGTCTCACAGGACGTCTCGCCGCGCGAGGCTACGAGGGAGCGGTGGCAACGGGCCATCCCCTCGCGACGCGCGCCGGCATCGACATGCTCCGCGCGGGGGGCAACGCCACCGATGCCGCCGTCGCTGCCGCCGCCACCATGGTGGTCGCTGCGCCGCACCTCTCCCATCTGGGCGGGGACCTCTTCCTCCTCCACTACGATGGCGCTACGGGCGAGGTCACGGCCCTCAACGCCTCGGGCGCCGCGCCGCGGCGGGCTACCCTCGATTCGTACCCCGATGGGAGCATCCGTCTTCGCGGTTTCCGCTCCACGACGGTACCCGGGCTCGTGGGCGGCTGGGATCTCGCCCTTCGACTCTTCGGGACGCGGCACAGGCAGGAGGTCCTCTCCGCGGCCATTGCCCATGCCGAGTTCGGCTTCCCCGTGGGCCGCAACCTCGCGGCAGCCATCAGGGCCAATGCGGACACCCTGAGCGCGCTGCCGCCGACGCGGGATCTCTTCTTGCCTGACGGCCGGCCGGTTGAGGTCGGCAAAACGCTCACGCAGACCCACCTCGCCGGTACCCTGAGAGCGATCGCCATCGGAGGCGCGACGGAGTTCTACCGCGGCGGGCTGGCGTCGATCATCGCCGAGTTCATGGCCGCTAGCGGCGGCGACCTCGACGCCGAGGATCTGGCCGCCTTCGAGCCCGCCGTGGGACCACCCCTGAGTCGCCCGTGGCGAGGCTATGACCTGCACGTCCAGCCGCCGGTCTCTCAGGCTCACGTGATGCTCGAGGCGATGATGATCGCCGAGCCGCTCCTCGATGAATGTGAGGGCCCTCTTTCGCCCGAGTGGCTCCACGGCGGCATCGAGGCGATCAAGCTCGCCTACGCGGACCGGCACGCCTACGCGGGAGACCCCAGGGCGACCGGCTACGACCCCGAGCAACTGCTCCGGCCCGAGCGCATCGCCGCCCGGCGCGCCGAGCTCGACCGCTCCCAGGCCAAGCTCCATGACGCCGGGCCACTGCCAGCCTCGGACACCACCCAACTTGTCGTCGTCGACCGGCAGGGCAACGCCGTCTGCCTGATCCAGAGCCTCTTCCACAACTTCGGCTGCGGCGTCATGGTACCCGGCACGGGCATCCTGCTGAACAACCGCCTGACCGGCTTCACCCTCCAACCTGGCCACCCCAACTGCTTGGCGCCGGGCAAGCGTCCCATCCATACTCTGACCACCTACATGGCGACCAAGGATGGTCGAGTCGCCCTGCTGGGGGGCTCGCCCGGCGGCATGAATCAAGTCCAGACGAACCTTCAGACCTGCGCCGCCATCCTGGGCTTCGATGTCGACCCACAGGTGGCAACCGAGCTGCCCCGGTGGTTCATCGGCGACGGCCTGTTGGTGACGATGGAGGACCGCCTGCCTCGGGGCGTCGCGGAGCGGCTGCGGGAATTGGGGCACGACTTCCGTCTCTGCCCGCCGCTCCACGCGGGCGGCTGTGCCCAGATCATCGCTCGCGATTGCGATGGCCTGCTCGCCGCAGGATCCGATCCACGGGGCGACGGACACGCCGATGTTGTGTGAAGGTGTTAGGACGCTCGCGATTCGTGGTATCCTATGTCCGGTATCGCGGCCATAGCCGCGATTCACATAGACGTTGGCGGGTCAGCGCGCTCTGCTGGAACACCGTCTTCGATAGACCGACGAGAGGAGTTTCACCAGACTATGAACGTGAGGACCAAGCTCTTCCTAGCGACTATTGCGACCCTCTGTCTCGCGGTGTTCAGCGGTGCGGCCATGGCCGACTGCACGATCTGCGGGAGCACCCAGGCAAAGGCATGCTCCGAGAGCGGCACCATGTACATCGCTGGCCCCACTCTCGAGCTGCCGTCGAACGTAGCCCCCTTCAGCCCTGCCGCGAACTTCATGTCCCTGTGCGGCCTCGCCCGGTGGCAGCACGCTCAGGAGACCGGTGAGTGGCTACCCCGTCCCGCCGCTTGCCCTGGCGTGACCTATCGGACTGCGGGCGCCACCACGGCCACCACCACTGTCACCACCTGGACTTCTGCCAAGAGGCCTGTGGAGTGCGTCGATAACCCCTTCGCGCCTGAAGTCAATTTCATGAGTGGCTGCGGCTACCACCGCTGGCGCCACTACAAGGAGACCGGTGTCTGGCTGCCCGGCTCCCAGATCTGCAGGGTCGTGCACGGCGGCTAGTTCCCTCCACCGAACCTCGTAGCGCCGCTTTGCGGCCCTACGAGTGCGCCATCCCGAGGCCGCGGATAGCCCGAAGGGCGCCGCGGCCTCGCTCTGTACCAGACCGTCACACGGGCTTCGGTTGATCGTCCAGAACACCGGGGCGTGTCCATGCCTTTGGCGCGAGCATCCGACAACTGGACCTACCTTCGCAGCCTGCTCACGGTGAGGGACAACCCCTACCTGCTGCTCATGGCGCGGCGCGAGCAGAGGGCCCGCTCACTTCTGCTGCGCCTGACGCTCTGGCTACTGCTGCTTGCGGCTGTGACCCTGGGCGGCCTGGCCCTTGGCCGGTGGTTCGAATCCCCACTCCGGCGCGTCTCGGTGGGGTTGGGTCCGGGAGAGCTTGCCGCCGCTCTGCTGATCACTGTCGAGTTCTACACGGTCTGGTCCGCCACGGCCCGTCGGCGCTACAGCCTGCGCCTGGCCGAGCAGGAGAACGCCGCCGAACACTACCGCCTCGTCCCCCTCACCTGGATCGAGCGCGCCGGTCTCCGCAACACCTACCCGATGCTGGTAGGCCTCGCCATGATGGCCCTAGCCGTACCCCTCCACCTCATCTGTGCCGTCGCGGGCGGATGGGACGACTGGTGGCACCTGATCGTGAGCCACGGCTTCATGCTGCTGCCTTGCTTCATCGCCGTGGACCGCCCCCCACGCAGCTCGACGCGGCGGAGCAGACTGGCTGAGGAGGTTGACACCTCCTCCATACGCAAGAGGAGGAAGGCCGGCGTCGCCATCGCCGTCAGTAACCTCCTCGTTCAGGCACTGTCCCACGTGGGTCGGAGCTCGCTCGCCCAGTCCCTCGTCCTCTACATCATCCTCGCACCCTACCTGCTCCCCCAAGCCCTCTCCGGCCCTCGCGGGTTCTACCGGTTCCACCTGCCGATCGCCGTGCCCGTGCTGCTCGCCCTCGTTCCCGCGGTCGTCGTGTGGGTCATGCGCATGGGCAGGCTCGTGGACGATCGGCCCGCCACCATCCGGATCGCGCCGTGGTCCCTCGCCGGGCTGGGAACGGTCTACGGCCTCGTCGTGCTCATCGGCTTCTGCTGGCACTGGGTCGCCGACGGCTCGATAGCCGCGCTACTCGCAAGCCACAGTGGTCCTATGCCATCAACGGCGATGGTCGCACACCCCGTCGCCGACCCGTCTCGCGCCGCAGAGGGCCTCTTCGTTGCGCTCCTGGCCGCCTGGTGCGTGGTCATCGCCGGACCGCACCTACTGCGGAGCGGAGCCGTGACGTGGGGCCCCCTGCCTTCTCACCACTCCCTCCGTGAGCCCCTCAGCGGCCGCAGGGCATGGCTCATGGAGTGGGGCTGGACCCTCGAGGCGGGGCTCTCGGTCTACGTGCCGCTCCTCGCCTTTCTCATAGCCTGCTGGCTCGGGGGTATCCCCCCGCGCGTCCCCTACCCGGTCATCCTCTGGGCCTCGCTCGTCTGCATGACCGCGCTGATGGGGGCTTGGGTGGTCGGCCGATGCCACCGGTGGCTCCATGCGAGGGGATGGCGAAGGGGGCATCGGCTCCTCTGGGTAGGCCTGGTGCTACTCGTTCCCCTCGGACTCTACGCTCCCTCGCCCCTGGGACCGCTCTGCGTGAGCGCCATGCCCGTGATCGCCGGGCTATCGCTCGTGCCGGGGCTCGGGGGCCTGATCGGCCCCGTGACCGGACGGCTGATCCTACCCACGCCCGAGCAGGCGGCGATCCTGCAGCTCTTGCTAGCCGTTGTCGGCACGCTGATCCTGATCCGCCTCTGGCGGCTTCATCCAGCCAACCGGAGCTTGCCCGCGCCGACGCGTCAGCCTCGCGACACGGCGGTCCTGTTCAGCAAAGGGAGGGCCCTCGAGAGGATCACCCCCAACCCTGTAGCCCTGCGCATCCTGCGGGGAAGGAACAGCACCGAGAACCCCTACACGATGGCCATCGGCTTCGGCGTGTTCTCGGTCCTCTGCTACCTTGTGTGGGGCGCCTGTCGGGGCATGCAGGTCACCGCCGCCAGCACCGGCCTGATCGTTGGGATGCTCTCGGACAGTCCATGGATGCTCGGCTCACTGCCCATGGCTATGGCCATGGTCATAAGCGTCTTCGCCGCTGGGATCAGCACCAGCTCCCCCCTGCGCATGGAGCGGGCCACCGGCGCCCTGACTCACACCTGCATGACACCCTTGCGTCCCAAGCAGCTCATGGCCGGATACCTCATCCCCTCGGCGATGGGAACCCTTGGCCGCCTCACCGGGGCTGGGATAGCCTTGCCCCTCCTCTTTGTCGGGACCGACGCGGGGCTCATCGCGCGAATCCTCGGCTTGGTCCTGGCGGTCTTCGGCTTCCTCTACAGTCTGATTGCGATCACGGGTCTTCTGTCAGGCCTGCCGGGGGCCCGCGCCTATGGCCGCGAGGGGTTTTGGGATGAGTTGGCCTGGAGCCTCCCAGTGATGGCGCTCTGGTTGCCTTTGGCCCCTCTCATCGTAATGGCGGCCCTGATATTGGGTCCAAGCGGCCCTGCGGCCCTTACGACCGTCACCGCCGGCGTACTCCTCGTCTACCTGATGCTCCTGTACTGGGGAGTCTGGTCCGCCCGGAGCCGCTTCAGGCTGCTCATGACTCAGTTCGTGCCCCAGGGGCCCGACACTCAGCTCCTCTCCGACCTCAACAGCGACGCCTAACGGGCGAAGGGCAGTCCCGGCCCGAGGAGAAGTCTCCGTCGACGGGAGACGAGGGAGCGACACGGATGGCTGAGGGAATGCCTGCGAGGATGGAGCTTATCCATCCGGAGGGGCGAACCGTTCTCGATAGCCCTGCCCACGTCCATATCACCGACGAGCGCATCGATGTAGTTCAGGAGCGCGGGGCGCCACTGCTGATTAGCGTCCTAACTATCCGGGAGGCGGAGGTCGTCGGCGATGCCGTCCCCTTGGTCCTTGACTCCGACTACACCGTCCGCCTCTCGCGGCTCGAGGACCCCAACGGGCTGCTCAAGCGTATCGCTGCGACGCGCCGAGAGCGGCTGGGAGCCGCGCTGCACCTACCGGGGCGACGCGCGGTTGGGGCCGTCACGGCGACGATAGCCTGGTCCGAGCGAGGCCGCGTTCCCCTGGTAGACCGAGGGCTCCTCATTGCCGACAGCACCCACATCATCGTAGTGCCCGACCGGCACCAACCGTTCAGTCTGCCCTTGTGGAGCCTGCGAGAGGTCGAGCCATCACCGGGTGGAGCCCTGCGGCTGGCATCAAGCATCGAGGGGCTCTCCATCGAGTTCGTCGACACCGATCCCACTGTCGACCACGTGGTTCAGGCCATCCTCGATGGGCGGGCCAACGCGGAGCAGCTGGTCTCCGTCCTCCTGCCCACCGACCTCCCGGCCCAAGCCGCTCTCTGTCTTGTGCGTCAGCCCTGCCTCCGGGCCGGAGACCCAGAGAGCGCGGGGGTGGACATGGCCGAGCTTGCGCAGGCGCTGGCCAGTGAGGCACGGCGGAGGCCGTTGAGCCTGTTGGCGTCGCTTGCCGAGGCGGATGGATTGCGGGTGGGCGTGACCGTCAACGAGGAGAAGGGTGAACTCGGCGCCACCGCGTGGTGCATGGCTATCTGCCGCTCGCGAGGCCTTGGTCCGGGAGTAGTCGTGGCCACGCCTCTCTCCGACACGGGCGTGGCGACGATCGTCTTCCGAAGGCCCACGGGGTCGGAGGACCTCGTCGCCGAGGATCCGGCGACGCTATGGCTGCACCTGGAGAGGGCATGCTCGGACACGGCGCCCGACTTCACCCCCCTCGGCCTGCCCGAGTCCGAGATGGCGGAGGTGCGCGGAGGCCTCTGGTTGTGGCCCATCCATCATTTCGGCCACCTGCGCGAGGCCCGGCGGCGCGCCCGCTACCTGATCCCCCTCTCCGATCCCGAGGACTGGAGTCGGGACCTGCTCCAGGTGCTCGCGAGCGGGTGACGGCGGCCTTAGAAGGCCCAATCCAGGCCCAGTGTCACTCGTGGGCTACCCGAGCGCCCCGACACGGGCCAAGCCACCGAGCCCCACACGTATATGGGGATGCCCAGGTACTTGACTCGAGCCCGGCCCGTCACCCCGACATCGGCGTAGATACTGGAGCGCAAAAGCCCCTCGTAGCTGTTCGCACCCACCCCCGCATCCACGAAGACGGCGCCCCACCAGTCCTGCAGCCCGAGTTCATCGAACCAGGGGGGAGTGTCGATCCGAAACCGGTACTCCAGTGATCCGGCAACCGAGTGGCGAACGAGGGGGGCATCGCCCAGGGCGAAACCGCGCAGAATGCCCCGGCTCACGAGCGCCGTGCGGTACTGCTCCGGCACCTCGCCGAAGGATGCCGTCGCCCGGAGCCGAGCCGCCCAGGTGTGGTCGGCGTCGGTGTGGTAGAAGCCGTAGAGGGTACCGTGGAGGCGACTGAAGTCGTACCGTCCTCCGAGGCGTTTGCCTCCGAAGGTCGCGGCGAAAACGCCCTCCCAGTCCAGACTGCGGTAACCGACGGCCGATGCGCCTGTCCGGAAGCGGGTCAGGGACGCCGTCACGTAGGCGGCCCGGCCGCAAGTCGTAATGTGCGGCGGCATGCGAACCAGCTCCGAAAAGGTCCCCGACAGCCCCCACCTCAGCCGCCCGATGCCGGTGCTGCCGAGCTGCCGACCGGAGTAGCGCGTCACTCCCAACTCGAGCCGCTCGCCCCCATCCAGGTTGCTGTAGCTCAGGAACTGCTGGTCCTTCGGCTGAATGGGGTAGCCCCGAGTCAGGCTGAAGGCAGCCAAGCCTCGGCGTGCTCCCGTGCCGTACATCCCATCCAACTGGTAGAGGTAGTTGCGGTCGAGCCGTCCGACTACGCCCGCGCCCAGCATGGTGCCATCCACGGCGTTGTTGCCGAAACGGGGAAAGAAGACCCTCCAGTTGTCCTCGAGGTACTTCCCCACATTGGCATTGAGGATCGCGTCGACGAAGGAGTTGCCCGCAAGTCCCCTGCGCTGCTCCGCCTGCTCCTGCCACGCCGCAGCGTCAACGGGCGTCACCTCCCCCGACCGCGCCATGGTGATACTGACCTCGCGAAGGCTGAGGTCGAGGCTGCCGCCGGGGTTCGCCAGGGTCGCCGCACCCCTCACCTCGACGGCCTCGATCTCGCCCGTCGCCATGTCAACCCAAGTCGTGGCTTCGCCCTCGAAGGGGCCCGCGAACCGGCTCCCCACGAAGCTCACGTCGACCGGCATCTCCACCGAGGACTCGATCACCGCGACCATCGGGCCACCGTCGGACTGCTCGACTGCAGCCAGCCGATGCGTCGCGCTGAGTGAGAGTGAGGAGCCGTCGGCCTCTCTCACGACCTGAGTGGCCCAGGTGTCGCCGACATCGACGGTATGGGGGGGAAGCTGCACAACGTAGACGAAGCGGAAGAAGAGCTCTACCAGGGTGAGCAACCCCGTGGCCTCGCTCGAGGACGCTACGATCTCCCGCTGGGGCGTGAGCTCCCACTCCCAACTCATGTCCTGATCCGAGAAGTCCCAGCTCTCCCCGAGTATGCGGAAGCTGCCCTCTTGGATGAACAGAAAGCAGGCGTAGGTGCCGTCCGGCGTCAGTGGCCCGGGGGAGCACCCCAGGAGCACGTCGGCCGCCACGGGCACGTTGCGGCCCAGGGGGTAGTCGAGTAGGGCGGAGGCGGTCACGGCGTAGCGGGGGCCTGCACCCTCCGCGGGGCGGTACTCGAGCTGAACGGGGTCCGCAGACGAGGGAGATGCCAGGAGGAGCGCGAGGAGGACCCAAGTCAGGCTACGTGGTAGAATCCCTCTCACGCTGGCCTTCCCTTCCTCCGCGCAGTTCGTCGTCCCAAGGGAAGCTGCCTCCTGTCCGCCCCTGAAGGGAGGGTGGTTCCCGTGCCTGCGCGCGATGCTTCCATGCCGCCCGCCCGACGCCTCGCCGGATGCCTCACTTACTTGATCGCCGGCGCCCTCCTCGTGATGAGCGCCTCCCGAGCCCTCGACTGGTGGGAGCAACGGGAGGCCCTTCAGTCGGGCGCATCCGACGTCGTACACAGCGAGTACGATGACTCAGGGAACGAGATTGGTCAAACCCGCATCCCCGTGGACGAGGCGGCCGCCCGCGACTCGCTGATGACCGCCTTGGTCCTAGGCGTTGCCGGACTCATCGCTCTGGCCGTGGGAGTCGTCCTGCAGGGCCTGCCTTGGCGGGCCCTCGCACCGGCCTACCACGGCGGCTCGGGATCGACCGACGAGGAGGACCGGTCGATGTCCTGAAGGAGGTCTCGACGTGGCCCTGCCGACCCTAGCGCTCGTTCTGCTCCTACGCCATGCCGATCACGAACTCCCCCTCGTGGCGCCCCCAGCGCCCGAGACGACTCTCGACGCCCTCTACCTGCCTGACTGCGCGCGGCCAGGCGAGTTCGTGGGGTTCTCCTTCCTCGATCCCCTGCCAGAGCTGAGTGAGGCGGCGGCGGTCGGGGCAAACTCGGGGCTCGCGAACTGGATGTGGATCCCCACCCTCGACCCCGCCTCTCCCTCGGGCATGGCAGGTCCGCCCATCCACGGCCTCATCGGCGCGTCCCGGTATGCCCAGGAAGTCACAACCACTGAGCCCTTCACGGCCCTCGGCCTCGCCCTACCCGCATACGTGACCGAGGGCGCGCCGGTCTATCTCCGTGCCTACCGAAACGGCGAGGAGATCCCCACTGCAAGCGCTTTCATCGAGCGTCCGAGGGACAATGAGCCGGCCTTCGTGCCTGGCGACTTCGAGCCGGGCGGCTACTGGATCGAGGTTGAGCTCGCCAGCTCCGGCCCTGGCCGCGTCGGTGTCTGGGCCAGACCAGGCGACCGCCCAGCCGCCACGGCGAATGGTCAGTCCATGGCGCCGCTTCACCTCGAGGCCCTGGGACTCCGCGCCGATGACTCCATCGCCGCCCTCTACGATGAGGGCGCGCCCCACATGGCCCTCGAACTCACCGGAGACCTGCTCCAGGCTTGGCGGGACCTGGGGCTGCAGATAGGGATCTACGTTGGCAACTGGAACAACGGAGGCTTCCCCTACTACCCGGACTGGTTCTACGAACGGTTCCCCGATGCGGCGATGCTCGACCAGTTCGGCCAGCCCTTCCTGTCGGGGATGTTTGATCGGCAGGTACCCTGGCTCGGCATCTCTCACCCCGCGATCGTCGAGGGCACCAGTGCGCATATAGAGAGTAGTGTGCGCGCGCTTGCGCCCGAGGAGGCGCTACGCTACTGGGTGCTCGGAGGGGAGTCTCTGTACTACACCTATCTGCTCGGGGCGCGCCTGACGGATTACAGCCCGTACGCCCTGAATCACCTGCGCGGGTGGCTGTCTGAGCGCTATCACGGCGATCTCGCGGCGCTGAACGATGCGTGGGACACGAACTTCACCTCCTGGGCGCAGGTGACGCCCCCGGTGGAACTCGGGCGGAACGCGGCTTCCGTCGACTTCGCCCTCTTCCGCTTCCAGGAGATGGCTGAGCGGTTCGGCTGGCACTACCAGAGCGTACGGGCCGCCGACCCGGGCCGGCTGGCGCTGTCATGCAACCACGGCACCCTCTTCGAGGGCCGGAGCTACTTCGGCCTAGGGCTGGATCCCGCGGCTCTAGCGGCAGCAACCGATGGCTTCGAGCTCGGGCAGATCATGAGGGACCATGATGGTTCACGGTACAACCTCCTGTGGATGTACTCGGTCATGGGCTACGGCAAGCCCCTCGCCGCGCCGCGCCTGGCGTACGCCAAGACCGACCTCCTGGCGCGCGGTGGCGGGACCTCCTATACGCCCGAGGCGGCGCGACGGTACTTCGGGGAGGCCATTGGGACCGGTTGCTGGCACACCGGGTTTGTGCAGTGGTACGGCGATTTGCCCGATGGGGAGTGGGGCGTTCGAGGCACGCCCGCGGAGGCCGAGTTCCGCGCCATCTTCAAGGAGTGGCACCAGATCGAGCGTGAGTTCGACAGCTGCTGGCCCATCAGGCCACGCATCGGCATGCTGCGGTCCCGGCCGACATGGGCCGTGGAGGGGCATCCACGGATCTGGCAGGCGCTGCACGAGGAGCTAGTGACCCGGGGCCTTGGCTACCTTCCGCTTTCGGGGGAGATGAGCTGGGAGGGGCTGGATGCGGTCATCTGCGCCGACAACCCCATCCTGGAGCACTCGGACCGCGAGCGGCTCGCCGCGCTCGACCCCACCGAGGTCACCATTCTCACGTTGGGAGAGAACGGAATCCTGGACGAGGCCTGCCGGGAAGCGGCGGACATCTCCACCTGGCCGGGCGTGCGGTCGATACCCGCCGACGGCATGACGATAGCGGAACGCGCCCGGGCCCTGGCTGATGCCGCCGCGGATCGGAGTGAGGACGGCTTCCGGATCGTCCTGCACGCGCTTGAGCCCATCACTCGCGAGTTGACGTCCAGTGCCCTCATGGGAGGACATGACCGCCCCCTCGACCTCGCGGGCGGGCCCGTGGAGCAGGTCTTCACGCCGACTGAGGACGGCCTGAGGGTCGTCGCCGTATCGGTGCCGACCTTCGCCCAGGAGTACCAGGGCGGACCGCTCCGGCTGCTGGTCACGGACGCCGCAGGCGCAACCGTCGGCGAGTCTAGCGTCGAGGCGCGAGCGCTCAAGGACAACGCGTGGCACGAGGTGGCGATGGAGGCGGCTTGTCCGGCGGGCCAGCCCTTGCGGCTCACCATCCAGGGGCCTGACGACCTCGCGCCCCTGCGGCTTGGCGTGTGGTCGAGCGCCTCCGTCCCCACCGAGGGCGGCGGCCCCCTCAGCCAGGGAGGCCAGGGGATCGGCGGCTCGCTGGAGATGAGGGCGCGATACGTACGTGCCGGCACGGCCCAGGAGATAGTGGAGGTGTTCCGGCTCAGCGATGGAGCGGGAGCGGTCGTCGTGCTCGTGAACACCGGGGATGTCCCGGTGCGGTTCAGCCTCCTCAATCCTGAGAGCTTGGCGCTGGATTCGGTCTATCCGCTCGCCGTCCGGCGGCTGGACGCCGCCCGGCGCCTCGGGGACGACGTGGTCCCCGCCCACCAGACTGCCTTCGTGGCCATCCACCGGGATGTGCCGCCGGCGGCGGTTCAGAGCTGGCTGACCGATCTGATGGGGCAGTTCGGAGAGGTGAGCGCTGAACGCGGCGTCCTCCTGGACCGCGCGTGGGAAGCTCTCGCCGCTGGCATGCCGCACAAGGCCCTGGCGCATGGGCTGGCGGCCGCGCGCTGGCTCGACACGGATCTCGAGGCACGGGTGGAGGGAGACACCCTCGTGATACGGGCATCGCCCCAGGCCGCCCATGGCGCCGATGCGAGCGGCCTCACGCTGGAGGCGAGCCTCGTACCGCTGGGAGGCCCCGCGATCCGGCTCGAACCGACGGAGGACGGAGCCTACGAGGCTCGGATCGCCCTCGATGCGATGCCGAAGCGGTACGACTACCGGGAAGGGCGCTACGAACGAGCCTGGGGGCCAGTGCAAGTGGAACTCCGCGCTCGCGCCGGCGCCCTGCGGGGCGGGGAGCGAGTCACGGTGGAGTTGCCACGCCTGGGCTAGCCCCACCTGTATTGTTGTCCGGACGGTCGTGCAATGGGGCAACAGAGGGTACCGGGACCTGGTTGCCAGTGAGCGAGTAGTCAGCCCGTTCGAACCTGGGCGCGCCGAGAGGGTTAGTATCTCGGACGCCCTCCGCCCGAGGGTGGAGGCCAACGCTGGGAGGCGTTCGGTCATGGACGGTTAGGGGTTGAGCGATCGGTGCGACATGCGTTGCGATGGACCGGGCTACTCCTGGTACTGGCTGGAGCGGCGGGCCTGGCGCAGGAGCCGCCCGAGGCCGCGGCGGGGCCCCCGAACGGGGCTCTGTTGATCGCCGACTTCGAGGACGAGGGCCAGATCGAGGCCTTCGTCACCAGCGACTCCAACCGAGAGGCGGACCCGGAGAACGGCCGCCCGCTCATCTACGTCTTCCTCTCGGGCCTGACCCCAGACGAAGGCGGCAACCACTCCCTGCACATGATGTTCAACGACGGCGACAACGCGTGGGCCAGAGCCCACATGGCCGTCGATGGCTCCAAATGGGCTGCCGCTGGGGCGCGGTCCCTTCGCTTCCTGGCTAACTCGTACCTCGGCACCCTATCCCTCGATCTGGTGCTGACGACCGATGACGGGGATCGGTACACGGCGACGGTGGAGATCCCGAGCGAGGGATGGGTCGTGGTGGAGGCCCCCCTCACATCCTTCACCAGCGCCGAAGGCGGGAACGCATGGGAGTCCCTCTCAATGGTCACGGGCCTGGGGTTTGAGAAGCGGGGCACGTGGCGCGGCTGCGTTCTGCGCATCGACGAACTGCAGATCCTCCCTGGCGCCGGTGGGACGTCGGTCATCGAGACTCCCGCCCATCCTGATCCGGGCGCCGAGGAGCCCACGGACCCCGATCCGGGGGGCGGGGTCATCGATGTAGTGCCCCAGGATGCCTACAAGGTCAGCCTGAGCACCGCCTTCCAGAGCCGAGAGACGCCCCTCTACTTCCGCGCCTATCTCGGCATGAACGTCACTCCCGCCGACGTGGACCTCCTAGAGCGCACCCAGGTGCAGAGCTTGGTGCGAGCCATAGACCCGATCGTTCGGCTCGTGGTGGATACGCCCGCGGAAGCCTCGGGCGATGCCGCGGTGCATGCCCGCATCGATCCGCTCATCGCGGCGGTGCGTCGGGTAGCCAAGGACCGGGGCGCCATGGTCTGCGTAGACGCCCCGATTGGGGGCGAGGTGACGCCCCAGCGGTTCGCCGACTTCGCGTCATCGCTCGTGCGCCGCCACAACTTCGGTCCCGACGGTAAGCGCGTCGCGAATCCCATCCGCTACTGGGAGCTGCTGGCGGAGCCGATCTTCCTCACCGATCAGGACTACGGCCGTGCCACCCAGATGTACAACTCGGCGGCGAAGGCCATGCGGGCGGTCGATAGCGAGATTCGGTTGGGCGGGATGGCGCTCTTCGCCTCGGAGCAGCAGCCAATGGACCGCGTGCTGCGCGGCACCAAGGGGCAACTGGACTTCCTGTCCTGGCACTTCTATGGCGCCGCGGGGGCCTCGGTGAGCGATGAGGACCTCCTGGCGGCGGCCGACTCAGGCCTGACCTATGGGGTGAACGACGCCGTCGCGCCGACCCGAGTCCTGGAGCTCCTAAGGGTGGCGGACCTCTACGAGTCCGGCCTGCTCTTCGTGTCGGAATGCAACCTGAACAAGGTGCGGTCCGCCGACGGCCGGTGCATGGACCCGCGCGCGTCGACCAGTTTCGCCGGTGCGTGGCTCGCATCGTACTTCGTCTCCTCGGGCAGCGTCGTCGACGTGACGCTCCTCTCGCGGCTCTCGGGCGAGAGCTGGGGGATGATCCACGAGGACGGCTCCGCCGGCCCCGTCTACTGGACGGCACGGCTGTTCCAGGAGCACATGCCGCGCGGCACAGAGGTGCTGGGGGTGCGATCGAGCGCCCGAACCGGGACGATGCGCACCCTAGCGGGGATGCTCAACGACCGCCGCATGGTCCTCATGGTGAATAGGGAGAACCAGCCGGCGGAGGTGGAGCTCACCATGACGGATCTCGCCGCGAACAGCACGGGGGCCCTCTACCGGCTCGCAGCGGATGGCAAGGGCATCGAACGAGTGGACCTGACTGTGGAAGAGGCTCGGGGCGGCCACCGGGTCACGGGAATGACGCTCCCGCCATACGGCGTTGGGATCGCCGAGTTCCGTGCGCGAGGCGCTATGCCGTAGAGTCGCCCTCGTCCGCCTCATCTCGGCCGCGCAGCCCAATGTAGAGCAAAAAGGCGGCAAGGAGGCCGACGCCCTCGGAGGCGAGAGTCCAGAGCCGACTGGCTACGGAGAGGATCCCGGCCAGCGGCCCCACGGGTCCAGCCAGCAGCAAGAGTAGGACACCCTCCCGGATCCCCAAGCCTGCGGGCATGATCAAGAGGATCATCGACAGAACCCAGGCAAAGGCGTAGCTGGCGGCGATGAGGGGCGCCTGGGAGGGGGGTGTGCCCGCTACCGCGGCCACGTACGGGTAGAAGCTGCCTGCCATGAAGACCCAGGCAATCACCCACCATCCGAGGACTGAGACCTGATCGCGGAAGCTGATCTGGCACTCGCCCACATCCTCACGAAGGACGCGGCCCATCTGTCGCACGAGCCATTGGAAGACGGCGGGATGGAGGGCGGCGAGCAGCGGGAGGGCGATGAGGCATGCCCAGGAGTAGGTTTTGAGGCGCGGATCGGCCATCGCCTGGAAGGGGATGGTTACGGCGAAGATCACGAGGCCGAGCAGCACGGTGCAGATGCACTCAAGGGCCATGCTCGCGATGGTGACCGAGGCGGGCACTCCCCGAGGTTTGAAGGCCGCTGAGCGCGCTACGGGCAGGAGGGCCTTGCCGACAGGGCCCGGCACATAGCGCACGAGGTTGGTCCAGGCGAAGAAGTAGACGGCGGTGTACCAGGGCACCCGCCCCCCGCCGAGGGCGACGAACCCTCGGTACCAGCCCAGCCCGAGGGCGTAGTAGCCAGCGGCTTGACCGAGGATAGAGAAGGCCATCAGAGGCCACTGGATGGTGACCTCGATCTCCTCGGCGCGCACCTGCTCCCAGCTGTTCTTGAACTGGAGGGCGAGGAAGGCGAGGAGTGCCAGGCTCACGACGAGCTTGAGCACGAAAACCACGGCGCGCTGCCACAGCGGCCGTTGGGGGATCAGGGCCCCGCTGGCATCCAGCGGGCCGCGATCGAGCTCAGCGGTCTCCGGAACCCTGGGCATGTGTGCCGACTCGAACGCCTCCCGAGGCCTCGCCAGGCCAGCCGATAGCCTACTCCAGGCCCATCAGAGCGTCCAGGAGGTCGGTGTAGGAGCCGATGACTCCGCCGCCAAGGTCGGGGTTGCCTGACAGTGATCCGGTGGGGCCGTAGAGAGAGCGGAAGAGGCTGAGGATGCCGCTGATGTCACCGGCTCGCAGGGCGTTTTGCAGTTGGGCCGTATCGGCGCCGCCGAAGCCCGCGAGCATATCAGACAGCAGCGACAGCGACGCGCCGGTGCCCAGCATCTCCGTCCCCAGCAGGGGCTCGCTCAGCGCGCCAGTGCCAGCAGCGCCCAGGGCGCCCAGCCCCAGGAGCGGATCGGTGGTTCCGGTAGGCGGCAGGGGTTGCCCCTGGCCCAGGCTGTTCAGGAGCGATTGCACGTCGAGCTCGCCGCCTGCCATGAGGCCAGCAAGCTCATCGGAGAGGCCCTCCACGGCGCCCGCATCCCCGGCAGCGAGCCGCGCGAGCAGGTCTGGCTCTTGTCCCAGACGCCGCAGGAGGAACTGGATCTGGTCGCTGCTGACGTCCGGCATCCCCATCTGCCCAAGCATGCCCTGCAGCAACTCGGGCGAGCCATCGATCTGGCCCAGGACGCCACGCAGGCGATCGGGATTCGATAGAAGAGAGTCGAGGGCACGAGTGAGGACCTCGTCGGTCATGCCTCCAGCAAGGCCGCCGCCGAGGCCGCTCCGGCGGACGCGATCCAGCGCCTCGGCGCGCAAGGTCGGATCCTGACGCACCATGCGCATGACATCAAGTAGGGCGTTCGGATCGCGCACCAAGCTCTCGACCAGTGGAGCCTGGCTCTGGCCGCGCCCTGCGGCGATGGCTTGTAGTGCGAGCTCATCGGGATCGGCTGCGGGTGGGAGCACCATCCCCAGACCGCCGGCTGCCTGGGCATGGAGCGCGGCGTCCGGAGTAGATGGCATGGCAGCGACCCGCAGGTCACGCTCCACCACGGTGATACCGGCCACCGTACCTATGAGGACCGCGGCTATCGGGGCTACCAAGAGAGCCTTACGCCAGTCCATGGGGCACCTCCGGCCGGCTGCGGTCGCAGCCAGAGACAGAATCCAAGCACAACACCCCTGATGATACCCCGATTCATGGCCTGACCAAACGCGCGGCGGCCGGCGCCAGACGCACAGATAGCCCAAGCAACTATGGGGAGAGGGGAGGATGTGGGTTCTCACGACAGTGGTTGGCCATTGGGGGGACTGTCAGTATCTCAGGGTGAGAACCCACGTTCAGATGATAGTCCAAGTCGCGTATCAGTTTCCTTTAGGTGTCGTTCTTGGCGGATTCGGTGTTGCGAAGTGCAGTTAGGTGTCGCGAACAGCCGGAGGCCCGAACGGCGACGGAGCACCGCCAATGGAGCCAACAACGTGCGGCCGCGAGCCATCCCGGCGAAGGGCTTCGGCCTCATGGGAGGGAAGCGTGAGGCATCGAGAGGGCTCTTACCACGGGATACCGGAACACCGAGAGCGGGGCTGGCTGGATGAAGTCGGAGAACGGGAACGTGTCACTCCCCTGGTTCAAGGGGCTTACAGGCTACCACTGGCTGGTGCTCATCGTCGCCTCGCTAGGTTGGGCCTTCGACACCATGGACCAGTGGATCTTCAACTTGGCTAAGGGTCCGGCGATCGCGGATCTGCTGGGCCTTCAGACGGGAGCGCCCCAGGTAAGCCGGCTTGTGGGCTGGGCGACGGCCATCTTCATCCTGGGCTGGGCGACCGGCGGCTTCGTCTTCGGGATGGTCGGCGACAAGCTGGGCCGCACCCGCACGATGATGATCACGGTGGGCATGTACGCGGTGTTCACCGGCCTCTCGGGCCTCGCCCAGGACGCCACGACCTTCATCATCCTACGGTTCCTGACCGGCCTTGGCATCGGCGGCGAGTTCGCGGCGGGGGCGGCCCTGGTAGCGGAGGTGTTCCCCGACCGCTCCCGGGCCACGGCGCTCGGCGTGATGCAGGCCTGCTCGGCATTGGGGAACATCACCGCCGGTGTCGTCGACCTCGTCGTGCACCAGTACGCCGTGACCTACCCGGCGTGGCGGATCATGTTCCTCGTGGGCATCACCCCCGCTCTCCTCACCGTGGTGCTGAGGTTCTTCGTGCGTGAGCCAGAGCGGTGGCATCAGGCGCGGGAGGCGGCGCTGGCGGGGGCCAAGGGCCTCGGGGCGTTGCCAGAGCTGTTCCGCGACCGCGTCCTGAGAGGGCGGACCCTCGTGGGCGTGGGCCTAGCCTCGGTGGGCGTGATCGGCTTCTGGGGCATCGGTGTCTTCTCTCCCGAGCTGTTCCGGCATGCGCTGAACCCCCTGGACCTCGCGGAGATGCACAAGAGCGTGGAGCAGCAGAAGAGCATCTGCGTCATCATGCAGCAAGTGGGCGCCTTCTTTGGGATCCTGGCCTGGACGTGGGTGGCGCAGCGGGTCGGCCGGCGGCGCGCCTTCGCCCTCGCCTTCCTGGCATGCCTCGTGGTGGTGCCGCTGTGCTTCCATTGCACTACGTCCTTCATCACAGGGCTCATCTGGTTCCCACTGCTAGGGTTCGTGGTTACGTCCCTATTCGGTGGCTACGCCATCTACTTCCCCGAGCTCTACCCAACGCGACTCCGGGCGACGGGGACGGGATTCTGCTACAACGTGGCGCGCTACATCTCGGTGATCGGCCCCATCGCGTTCGGGAGCCTGGCGGCGTCCGTCGGGTTCAAGTGGGCGGCGACCATCATCTCGGTCGTGTTCGTCTTCGGCCTCCTTGTGCTCATCTGGGCGCCGGAGACCCACGGCAAGCCGCTGCCGGAGGACTAACGCGAGTCCTGTAGCGATCCTTAGACAGGTACGACCCTGGAACGCAGGCGTCAGGAGGCAAACTCATGGATAGGTCCCTCATGCTCATGCTGATCGGTCTGCTACCGATCTCGGCGCTGGGGCAAGAGATGACGGCTAACCCAGCGCGCGAGGTCGACCCGGCTCCGGGGCCACCGGGCGAGCCGCCCTACGAGATGGCGGATCGGGAGATCGCCCACAATCCCCTTGTGGACTTCACGAGCGTCACAGGCTGGGTGGTGGAGGGCCACAATGCGGAGGGGTGGCTCGCGCCGTCCCGCGAGCAGCGGGTGTTCAACGACACCTCGGGCAAACTCGTGTACTGGGGAACGGGCGAGGACCCATGGCTGCTCGTGCGGCCCGCCGAGCCGATACCGATCCCTGAGCCGTGGGACTCGGTGGACCTCTGGAACTATGGGAACAACTGGGGCTGGGCGCCCGATCCGAGCACTCCCGTCGTCACCATCTCGGCCGTGGTGCGGAGCGAGGCGGGCGATCTCACGGACATCCCCCTCGGCTGGGTGGACTACAAGTACTGGTTCCTCATGCACGGCCGCCGCTCGACGGCGCTGGACGGTCCGCTATCCTTCGTAGGCATTCGCGTGGCAGGGGCGCGGAACACGGAGCCGAGAACGCTCTACTTTGGGCCATGCAGCTTCTACAGGGAGCCGCTCGAACCGCTGAGCTTCGAGCCGCAGCCGGAGGAGCTGCCCTTCCCCACGCGTGCGGAGACGATCCTGCCGACGAACAACGCGAGCGGCTATGAAAACCGGGTGAGGCGCGAGGGTGACGCGGTAGTCTTCGAGTACGACGGCCCCGACACGCGGCTGGCGTACCGCTGGAGGCCCGAGGGTGGGGGGCTCGGCGACATCACCGTGGAGTACCAAGACCGGGTGATCCGGCCCTGCGCCGGTGGCGGACCCGTTCTCGCGCCGCCAGAGGGCGGCTTCGGGCCGGGTGACGATCTGGCTGTGGCGCAGTTGCTGGAGCGTCGGCTGCAGGCCGATGCGCTGAGCTTCCGCTGGCACCTCCGACGCGGGGCGGCGCAGGCGGAGGTTGGATACCGGATCCGGATCGCGGGGAAGTCGCTGATCATAGAGATGGAGTCCGATGGCGGCAGCGTGGAGCGTGTCGCCCTGGGCCGGGCTGAGAACCTGGTCGCGCCCACGCTCACGAAGGTCCCTTACCTGACGTATGGCGGCAACGATCCCAGGGTGCTTGAGGATGCCGGCCTGTTCCTATTCGAGCAGTTCGACTGGTACGTCTCCGAGGCGTCGAGCCTCTACGGGGCGGCCGAAGTGGGGGCCGACTGGGCGAGCTTCAACGGTGGCGCTGTCTACGGGACCAAGACCGATGGGACGCGCAACCCACTGCGTGAGCGCCTGTTTCTGACGGCCAGCCCCGAGTTCGCGGAGGTGCTGCCGAACATCCCCAATCCGCCGTCGCCCATGCGGGACATGATGGCCCATCGCCTGTGGCGGGTGAAGTCGGGGGCCGATCACGAGGCGGAGGTAGCCGAAGCCAGATCGCTCCGAGAACGGGGTCTGGAGCACATCGCCGTGCGGTACCACGAGGACTCGTGGCGTGATGGCGGAGAGAGTTTCACCTTCCGGACGGTAGCCGGGCCGGCGCGTGGCGGCGATCCGACGCTTCGCAGCATGGTGGATCGGGTGAAGAGCCTCGGCTGGCTCGTGGGGCTGTACACGAACTACACCGACTTCGCGCCAGTGAACGCCAACTGGGACCCCGACCACGTCAGCCGCCTGCCCGACTGGAGTTGGCAGCATGCGTGGATGCGATGCTATGCGCCGAAGCCGCTGTGGTCGGTGGAGATGCAGGCGAAGCTCGCGCCGATCATCGACGAGAAGTTCGACCCGAACCACAGCTACTGCGATGTGCATACGGCGGTGACGCCATTCCAACGTGTCGACTACGACCACCGTGTGCCCCGGGCTGGGACGTTCCGGCAGGTGTTCGAGTGCTTCGGTCGGCTGCTTCATAACGAGAAGTACGCGTACGATGGCCCCGTGTATTCGGAGGGGCTCAACCACTGGTGGTACTCGGGCCTGACCGATGGGAACTACGCGCAAATCGTCTCAGCGGCGCCGCCACAGGAGCCGTTCCTGGTGGACTTCGACCTGCTGAAGATGCACCCGCTGCAGATGGATGCGGGCATGGGCGCGCCGGGGATGTTCTTCCGCGGCGCGCCGCCGGATCTCGATCAGTTCATCGCGACGACGGTGGCCTACGGGCACATCGGCTTCGCGGACTGGCACGAGATGGCTGGCCTCATGAAGCTCTACTACATGCACCAGCCCATCCAGGAGAGCTACGTGATGGTGCCGGTGGACCGCATCGAGTACGAGGTGGATGGCGAGTTACTGCCGACATCAAGGGCACTGGCGTCGGACGCAATGCGGCGCAATCGGGTCCATGTGGTCTACGAGAACGGGTTCCAGGTGTGGGCGAATGGAGAGGACGAGGAGTGGCGGGTGGGGGAGGATGTGCTGCCGCGCTGGGGATTCATGGCGCGGGGTGAAGGCGCCGCCGCCTCGACGGTTCTGATGCCCCAGGACGCGTTCGGCGGCGAGGGCATCGCGCCGCCGGTGAAGGTCTCTACGGCCTGGAGAGAGGGCTCGTCATACTACGCGGACTCGCCCGACGGGTACGCCCTGACGGAGAGGCTCGGCGTGGAGGGAGCGGGGGCGCTGAAGAGAGAGACGGACGGCTGGTACGCCTACCCCGCGACCGCCTTCCGGGATCTGGCGTTCGAGCCGGGCCTGATAGGCCTCAGTGATGGACAGAGCGTTGGCGCGACGGCCTTCGGACCGGCCGGCGTGGAGACGACGGCGCCGGAGATCCGCTGGAGTCGGGGACGGATCCACCTGCTGCCACGAGATACGGATGCGGTGCGCTACAGGCTCGAGCCGGTCGAGGGAGTGTCAACGTCGTCGCTGGAGGCCGGGATGATCGCCCCTATCGGCGCGACCGTATCGGTGCGCCGCAACCGCCCATGGGGCGAGGCGACGGCGCGGTGGGAGTGGGGCGATGAGTCCAGGGCGGCGGAGGTCCAGATCCAGGGGGGCGAGATCACGGCGCCCGTTCCGGCGGAGGCGCCGTCGGGCGCGCATCTCTGGCTTGGGATCGAGGAGGACGGGGCAGTCGCGTGGGTCGACTTCATCGCCCTGCCCGGCGTGGTAGTGGAGGCGGGCCTCGACTCCGCGGTCACCTTGGCCGAGGGAGAGCCGCTGACGCTTCCCGTAACCGTCCGGAGCTATCTGCCCACCGAGGTCGCGGTCTCCCTGGAGGCAGCCGGTGACGAAGGCGTCGCGGTCGCGCTCGGCTCGCCGAGGCTCACCGTGCCGGTGAGTGGTACAGCGGAGACCACGCTACGGGTAGAGCTGCCGTGGGCGGCGGGAGAGCATCGAGTGGAACTACGGGCTGCGGCGCCGGACGGCATGGAGGCCATCGCCATCCTGAGGCTGTCTAGCGTGTTCGCGCGCGCCAAGGTCGCCGACCTCCTGGATCTGCCCTTCGGACGAGGGCACTGTCGCCGGGGCGAAGACGAGGCGGTGGGCTTCGGCGGCGTCACCGACGGGGCGTTCGAGGTGACCGCCGCTCCGGCCGGAGGCGAGGTGCGCCGGTGCCTCTTCAGCCATCCCCCCTACGACGGCGTGACCGGCTACGCGTGGGCGACCTTCCCCTTGGATCTGCCGGCGGACTCGCCCGCCCATCTCGAGTTCGCTATCGGCATGAAGGACGGCCTGGACGCGACGGATGGTGTGACCTTCACCATTCAGGTCCTCGATGAGGAGGGGGTGGCCGAGGAGGTCTTCTCGCGCCATCACGCCGCCACCGCTTGGGAGACGGTGTCGGTGGATCTCTCCGCCTATCAGGGCCGAAGGGTCACCCTGAAACTGCTCGCCGACGCCGGCCCTGCCGACAACACGACCGCCGACCATGCCCTCTGGGCCGAGCCCCGAGTGGTCACTGCGACGCCGACGCTGGAGGTGACGGGAGAGTAGGGCAGTGCGGCGCGCCTAGACTCCGATCGCTCCGGTGCGTTGCTTGCGCTGGCCTCTCCCAAGCACTTCATACTTCTGCGATGCGCCTTAGCGGCGGCGTTCGTCCCCTGTCCGAGGTGGAGCGAACCTTATAGCAGGTGGCGGAGAGGCCACCCCAGACGCGCGAAGGAGGACCACCGCCATGGCATCAGTGCGCGACCTCGTGCTCCTAACGCTCTGCGCCGCCGCCATCGGTTGCTCAAGCGTGCACCAACCGGGTCAGGGTGACGTCCCGGTGGCCGAACCTACGATGACGGTCACGCCGGCAGGAGTAGCTTCGGCCCTCCGAGCCGCCAAACCGGGCGAGGTCATCGCCGTCGAGCCGGGTGTGGCGCCGGGTGACATCTACCTGTCGGGAATCCAGGGTGCCGAGGCCCAACCCATTACCCTCCGAGCCGCAGATCCCAACGATCCTCCCGTGCTGGAGGGTGGAAGCGAAGGGATGCACCTCACGGAAGTGAGCTGGCTGATCATCGACGGCCTGCGTATCCGGGGCGCGAGCGGCAACGGACTGAACATAGACGATGGTGGCGCCTTCGAGACCCCCTCTCACCATGTAACCCTGCGCAACGTGACCATCGAGAACGTCGGGCCCGACGGGAACCGGGATGGCCTGAAGCTCTCGGGCGTCGTCGACTTCCGGGTCGAGGGCTGCGCGTTCCGGTGCTGGGGGAGCGATGGGTCGGGAATCGACATGGTGGGGTGCCACCGAGGAGTCATCGAGAGCTGCCAGTTCGAGCATGATCCGGGCTCGATGGGCTCGGGCGTCCAGGCGAAAGGCGGCGCCTCACAGGTAGTGGTGCGGCGCTGCGACTTCCGTCACGCGGGCTCGCGCGCGGTGAACATCGGTGGCAGCACCGGCCTGGAGTTCTTCCGTCCCGAGCCTCAGGGCTATGAGGCCAAGGAGATCACGGTGGAGGGATGCACGTTCACGGGCTCGTTGGCTCCCATCGCCTACGTGGGCGTCGATGGCGCCATCGTCCGCTACAACACGCTCTACCGCCCGGGGCGATGGGCGGTCCGGATCCTCCAGGAGACCACCGCCGAGGGCTTCGTGCCCTGCCGCAACGGGCGGTTCACCGACAACATCGTCGTCTTCCGCTCGAGCGAGTGGGCATCGGGCGGTGTAAACATCGGCGCGAACACGGCCCCGGAGAGCTTCGCGTTCGCGAGGAACCTCTGGTACTGTGAGGACGACCCAGCCCGGAGTCGACCATCGCTCCCCGTGGAGGAGAACGACGGCGTCTACGGTGTAAACCCGCGGCTGACCGACCCGGCAGGCGGCGACTTCAGCCTCCAGGAGGGTAGCCCGGCCCAGGGCAAGGGCGCCACGTCGCTCCGCTAGACGACCGGCGAACACGCGGCCACGGCGTCAGGCCTGTGCTTCGCTCCCCTCGGACACGCGACCGTCGTCGCCGTCATACACAGGCTCCTCCGTATCATCTACGGAGTGCTCAAGAACAGGACCCCATATGCCCCCATACGAGTTCTCGATTCCGCTTGACCAGCAACACAGGATCTTGTATGTTGGTTTTGTCCTTGAAATGGGGGCTTGAGACTCTAGTAGGCGGGACCGGTGCCCCCGGCTAGGGGCCGATGAAGGACGGCAGGACCCGCGCCGAATGGCTGTAGCGACGTCGGGGACCTCCCGTGCGCTCCCCCTCACTCCTCGCGCAGGAGAGAGAGGCCGGCCGCCCACGCATCGCAGGCGAAAACGCGCCCAGGAGGCGAAAGACCTACCGGTCGGCGCGGCGAAAGCCAGAAGGTGCTACACCCCCGGTTCTCGTCGATCCCCGGGGTCTCACTGCCGGCTTGCTCTTCGTCAAGGCAAGGTTGGGGGAATGATAGCATGAAGTTGCGTCGCACGCACGGTTTCACTCTGATCGAGCTACTTGTGGTCATCGCCATCATCGCGATCCTCGCGGCCATCCTCTTCCCTGTTTTCGCCAAGGCGCGGGAGAAGGCGCGCCAGACGTCGTGTCTGTCGAATCTCCGGCAGCTCGGCACCGCCATGAGCATGTACGCCCAGGACTACGACGAGAAGTTCGGCTACCTCTGGTGGGAGTGGCACATCGTCTATGAGCCCTACATCAAGAACGGGCAGATCCTGGGCTGCCCGTCCTCCGGGCACGCGCAGCCCGTGGCCCGGGACTTTACCGGCTACTGGATCGACTCCAGTCCGAGATACCCCATCCAGGGGAACGTCTACAGCAACGCGGACAGCTACGGAAGCCACTGGGCGGAGATCTACGGGCAGTACGGCAAGAACGAGGAAGGCCTGGCCAACATGAGCGGCAACGATGACAACAGGCTCGCCGCGTACAACAACCCCGCCGAGTTGATCGCCCTGGCTGAGGTCATCGCCTTCCCCGAGGACGACGACGGCAACTGGCGTGTCGGCGTCCATCAGAACCGCCCCTACTTCGAGCAGGGGGCCACCACCTGGAACGAGCTCTGGAACCAGGTCGCCGGACGCCACAACGGAGGCTGCAACTTCACCTTTGTGGACGGCCATGCCAAGTGGCAGAAGTTCGAGTGGAACATGAGCACCGCGGGCAAGATGGCCTGGCGTCCGGATTGCGCCGGCTACGACGCCACCACGCCCTGGTAGCCAACGCACCGTCAAAGGCCGAGAAGGCGAACGCCACGGCCCGATACACGTGAACAGGAGTACCGAGCTCATGAAGCGCGGAAGTGCATGGTTGCTGGTGGCATTGCTTGCGTGCTCAGCCCTGACGGCCTGTCTCTCCGGGTGCGGCGGCACCAAGCCCCGCGAGGCGCTCCCCGTGACCGACACGGGCGACGACGACGGAATGGCCGCTGAGGCCGATAAGGGCAAGCCGCCCGCGGCCAACGAGAAGGGCGCCCCGGCTGTGAGCACCAGGCAGGTCCCGCACTAGCCCCAAGTTCTGCGGCTGACATGCGCTTGGGCCATTGTCCCGCGCGGGTTCGGGCGGGATGAGGCCTGCGGGCTAGTGGCTACGGGACGGATGAAAGCCGGAGCAGTTCGAGCGCGCGTTGCTGCAGCGGCGTGGGGGGCGAGAGCGTCGTGAACTCGTGCTCCGGGGCCACTTGCGGCTGCACGCAGCGGTTGCGCGTCAGGGTCGCGAGATCGGTGAGCAGCGTCCGGAAGCTGTGCAGGGGCAGGCTCTCGGTCGTCCGTTTGCGGCTGGCCTTGCGCTTCGCGCCGGTCGAGCGCTCGGCCGAGAGGCGAGGAGCTTGTCGAGCCCGAGCTTGCGAAGCATCCCGACAACGGCGTCCGCGTGGCCGTGCGGTGCTTGACCTTGCGCTTCGTAGTGGTGACGTGCATCGCCTGGCATTTGGCGCTCATGACGCCACTATAAACTACCCCGAAGCAGAGTACAAGCCCTCACTGGAATACATTAGTGGCTACACTCCGCAGGCGCAAACACGCCCTAAACCCCTTCGCAACCCCCTTCGCAACCCCCTTCGACACCGCCCCCGCCTCGGGAACTTGGGATTAGAGGAGGTCCTCGCCCCGCTGAAGCCGGCGGATCGACTCAAGATCCAGCGCCCCCGCGCCATCGTACTGACTCCCGTAGAGGCGAATCTCGTCGATAAGCCCTCGGAACATCCGGTCGCGGTGGCCGTCACCACGCGTCGCGGGGTTGAAGTGACCGACGGTGAGGCATGGGCCGAGCCCCGCCCCCACGGCGCCGCGGTGGTAGTAGATGGAGGCGTCCGCCTCGGCCGGGGTGTCGACATCGCCGAAGTAGAAGCTCACGTTTTCGTTGGCGGCCGTGGAGTCGTAAGTCACCGCGAAGAAGACCCAGTTGTCCGCAGAGGCGCTGGGATCGGCCGCGACCCTGTTCGGGTTGCTCCGCGATGGCACGCCGTCGGGCCACTGGTTCACCCCCAGCTGGAGCGAACCGTCCCCCAACAGCACCAGATCGAAGCCATCGGCCCCATTGTTGATCGCGCTGACGATTCGATTGCCACCCGGGCCGACGGTGTTGTCCCGGCTGTTGATCCAGCCCGTGATGGTGAATGACCGGAGCCCAGCCGCGGGCTCGAAGGGACCACCCTCGAGGTCGACGGCCCAGGGGTGCTGGATCGCGCCGAAGTCCACGGAGTAGGGGCCCGCGGCCGGCGTCGGTACATTGCCGCTCCACTGGGGCCCGCCCTGGAAGACAGCCTTGGGGTGCGCGGCGGAGGTCGGCGCCTCATTGGCTGTGATCCTCCCATCGCCCTCACTGAATCGCAGTGCCAGCAACGCCTCAGGCACCGAGCGGAAGACGGCGATGCTCGTCGCCGGCCCAACCGAGTTGGCCGGCTCGGCGAGGTCGGTCACGCCCTCGATCTCGAGGGTGTAAGTCCTGCCGGGTTCGAGTGGGCGGACAGCCAGAACCACCTGGTTGCCCGGCTCAGCCAGATGCTCGACGGCCTCGGCAACCACGCCATCGAGTCGATAGTGTGAGGGGGCAGCCGATGAGACGGGATCGACCGCCTCACTGAAGGTGATCGTGACCTTGCGGCCATCGCCAGCGCACATGGCGTCCACAGGCACGGGTCCGGCGGTGTCGGCGTCCGGGCTGCGGGTAAGCAGGATCGCCCAGTCTTCCTCATCCGGCATGGCGCCCGTCGCGTACACGTCGCCGTTGGCGGCGGGCAACTCGTGCCATTCGCCACTACGGCAGTTCATGGCGCGGACCTCGTACCGTCCCGGCCGGATGGAAGCTGACGTAGGGGCGCCGTGCGGCACGTAAATGGCGTAGGCTCGACCCGGATCACCCAAGGCGATGGCGGGAAAGGAGGCGAGATCGGGCATGGGGTCACAGCGCCACCACTCCAAAGCCCGGAGGAACTCCATCATGGGCCGGTGCGAGGGGAGCAGGACCATGCCGTCATCACCGCGACCGTTCACCCAGCCGCCGCCGCTGTCGGGCGGCACGCCGGTACCCTGGCGCGCGGACTCGCCCGTGGTCTGGTAGCCGCCCGCCATGCTGATCTCCCAGGCGCACCGGCGACGGGTCTCGGCGCTCCGTTGGCCAGGGGAGTTCTCCCAGAGATCCTCGTAGCCGTACTCCTCGATGACCTGTGGCACGATGCGTCCGCTCTGCTCCTGGTCGCGCCGTTGGCCAAGCACGAAGTCGTACTGGCCCTCATCCCAGCGCTGGATGAGCTGCATCCCCGGCCAGTCCACGCCTCTGTACGCCTTGTTGTGGGCCGAGGTGAGGTGGTCGTAGGGGTCCCATTCGAGGACGAGGGGACCCAGATCGTTCGCCCACTCCGGGTAGGAGCGGTGGAAGTCGTGCTCGTTCCCAAGGTCCCAGGTTACGTTGGAGAAAGCGGCCAGCCTCGCGACGCCGTAACGGTAGTAGAGATGCTCCTCGGGGCTTCCCTCGGCGAAGGGCGTGGGAAGCACCTGAGCGCCAATGAAGAAGATGACCGAGACGGTCACGTCCCGCTCCCAGGCATAGCGGAGCATCCGCTCGTACTTCCGCCAGAACTCGACATTGAAGCGGGTGAGATCGAAACCCGGGTCGTGGATGTCCCCGGGCCGCTCGGCCGGCCAGGGCTCGAGGTGAAGGTGGAAGCCGCCGCCGGTCACAACCGGCTGGCCCCACGGTCCATCATCATTGCGGCCGTAGAGGAGCACTCGCAGCCGATTCACGCCCAGTCCAGCGAGGCGGTCGACGATGCCGCGGATGGTCGCGTCGTCCCACCCCATCAGGTAGTACGTGGTCGTGCCATTCAGCAGGAAGTGCTCGCCGTTACCCTCCCAGATGAAGTGCCAGGGATGCTCGGGGTCGACGCGGAGGACACCCTTGCGTCCCACGTCGATGGCCTCAAAACTGCCCGTCTGCCGCCATTCATAGGCGCCCTGGCGGAACGTGACCACGTACTCGTGGGCGCCGGGTTGGCTCGGCGCGAAGCGGATGCGGTAGAGGGAACCGTCCATGGCGTCGCAGAACCCATCGACATTCAGCCACACGCCGCCCGCAGCGCGGAAGGCGCCCGCCACCTCGACGTCAACGAAGGGGTTCGCCGCATCCGCTCCCGTTACTGAGAGCGCAACCTCGGCGAAGTCATGGACCTCGACGCGTTCGGCGCCAAGGGTGGCGCTGATCGCCGTGGGGGAGGCCGTCGCCGCAGTCGCGAGGCAAAGCAGTGCAAGGATCGCCGATGCTTGAGGAGCGAGAGCCATTTGAGTCTCCTTCCCGGCCACCACGCGGCCGGCGGCTATGGTAGACACCGATCGCGGCGAGAGGTTCGTCGGGTCACGCGAGTATCTGCTGCGCCACCGCGATGACGTCTGCCGCTGAGGGCATGAGGCTACGCTCGAGACTCTCGGCGCAAGGGATGGGGGCGAAGCCGCCACCTAGACGCACGGGCGGCGCCTCCAGGTAGTCGAAGGCGCCCTCCATGATGCGGCACGCCACCTCGGCCATGACGCCGCCCTGCCGCACTCCCTCCTCGATGAGGATCACGCGTCCGGTTCGCGCGGCGGACTCGACGATAGCCTCGTCATCGAGGGGCTGGAGGGTGCGCAGGTCGATGACATTACACTGCACGCCGACCTCGCTGAGAGCCTCGGCGGCCTTCAGCGCTTCGTCGACCATCTTGGAGTACGCGATGATGCTGAGATCGTCGCCTTCGCGCACGCGGTTAGCCTGTCCGATCTCGACCACATGCTCCCCCTCGGGCACCGGGCCCTTGGCGGAGTAGAGGAGCTTATGCTCGATGAAGATAACGGGGTTGTCATCCCTGATGGCGGCGGTCAGGAGGCCCTTGGCGTCAGCGGGCGACCAAGGGGCGACGACCTTCAGCCCCGGCACCGAGATGAACCACGAGTCGAGGGTCTGGGAGTGGGTGGCTCCGTAGCCGCGCCCGCCGCCGGCTGGGAGTCGAAGCACCATAGGCACGGTGACGCCGTCGCCGTAGATGTAGTGGAACTTGGCGGCATGGTTCACGATCTGGTCCATGGCGAGGGTTACGAAGTCCATGAACATGATCTCTACGATGGGTCGGAGGCCGGTGAGGGCGGCGCCCACGGCGACTCCCACGAAACCGTTTTCGGAGATCGGCGTGTTGATGACCCGCTGGGGCCCGAACTCGCCGAGCAAGCCTTCAGTCACCTTGAAGGCTCCCCCGTACTCCGCGATGTCCTCGCCCATGAGGATGACGCGGTCGTCCCGGCGCATCTCCTGGGCCATGGCCTCGCGGAGCGCCCAACTCGTGAACAGCTCGCGCGTCATATGGGCCGCTCCCTCTCCTGGGCGCACCTTCCCGCCGGTGCGCGAGAGGTCCTCTTGACCCCAGGCCGGAGGTGTTGTACCTCACCCTTTGAACACCTTAGCAGAGAACGGCTCATGCTCCGAGATAGGGCGGGAACCATTGGAGAGGCGCATCGTAGTTCAGAAGTTCGGGGGGTCATCCCTGGCCGATGACACGGGCCGCTATGCGGCGGCCCAGAGGGTGATCGGGAGCCGTCACGCTGGCCTCAGCCCTGTCGTCGTGGTCTCGGCCATGGGCCGGTACGGGGCGCCCTACGCGACGGACACGATGATCGGGTTCGCCCGCTCCATCGGCCCCGATGTCGCCAAGCGCGAACTCGATCTGCTCATGGCCTGCGGTGAGCTGATCTCCACGGTCATCATGGCCCACACTATCCGGCATCTGAGCGGCATCAACACCGTCGCCGTCACAGGTGGCCAGGCGGGGATCGTCACGAACTGGGACTTCGGCAGCGCCCGCATCCGGCGGATCCACCCCGAGTACCTCTTCCACTGCCTCGACCGCGAGAAGGTGCCGGTCGTCGCTGGCTTCCAGGGCATCACGGATCAAGATCGGCACGGCGTTCACGGCGCCGTAACGACACTGGGGCGTGGGGGCAGCGACACCACGGCGACCGCTCTCGGCGTAGCGATGCAGGCGGAAGCGGTGGAGATCTACACCGACGTGGACGGGGTCCTCTCCGCGGATCCCGATATCGTGCCCACGGCTCACACGCTTCCGGCCATCTCGTACGAGGAGATCTGCGAGATGTCCTACCTCGGGGCCAAGGTCATCCACCCCCGGGCGGCCGAGATGGCCATGCACCACGACCTCGCGCTCTGGATCAAGCGCACCAGAGGCGAGGGCCAGGGGACCTTCATCTGCCAGCACTCGGACCACACGGACCCGAAGGTCGTCACCGGCGTTACCCACTCAGGCGTCGTGGCTCCCGTCATGCTGCACATCCAAGATCAGGACGACAAACCTTGGGTAGAGCACGAGCTCTTCCGGCTGCTCGCGACGGCGGACATACCCGTCTACATCGCCTCCACCACCCCGACGACCATCAGCTTCTGCCTCGACAAGTCGAACGTTGAGCGGCTGAAGGCGGTGCTCAACGCGGTTGTGGTGCCCGTGCAGCGCCCCTCGGAGCGCGGCGTGCGGGTCTACATCGTGCGGGTAGGCGAGGGCTCTGCCACCTATGAGGTGCAGCGTCGGATGATCGAAGCGGCTCCTCAGATGCATCCCCTCACGGTAACCGCCCGCATCGGGCAAGAGGCGCGCATCGTCTCGCTCATCGGACTACTGCTTCAGGACACGCCTGGCGTTATGGCGCGGATGGCGAGGGCTCTGGATCGAGCGGGCATCGAGCCGTTGCAGACGGCCGACTCCCGGATATCGCTATCGGTGCTGGTCAGCGATGCCCAGGCCTCGGCGGCAGTCAGCGCCCTCCATCAGGAGTTCGTGGAGAGCGAGCTCGAGGCCGCCGTGAGCTGACGCCACAGCCCTCGAACCGGGTCCACGGCGGCGCTCAGACGGCAAGTTGGACGTCAGGCGGAGGTAGGAGGCGATGTCCGTGATCCCAGTGGATCTTCGCATCGAGCCTCTGTCGCCACAGCATCTCGGGGAGCTGTTGACCTTCTACCGTTCGCTCTCCGCGGATGTCGCATGGTTCTATAGGCCCTTTGAACCAGTGGATGGGGCGACGCTCGGCGCCCACCTGGAGGAGGTCGCCGCTGGCCGATGCCGCTCTTGGGCTGTGCGAGGGCCGGAGGGGGCGATCCTCGGGCACGGCTTCATAGGCGGACTCGACGCCGTGCCGGTGCTGGGGATCGGGCTGCACCAGGACTACCTCTCGCGCGGCATCGGCCGTCGGCTGATGGAGTGGATGCTGGACGATGCCGACGCGCGGCGGCTGGCCGTCGTGACCTTGACCGTCATGAAGGCGAACGAGCGGGCCCGACGTCTCTATGAGCGAGTGGGCTTCGCCGTGACGGGAGAAGCCGACTTTCGCGCTCCGGGCGACAGCTTAGCTATGGAGCGACGTTTACCCACGGTGGCCAATGGGGATGCCCCATGCGACAAAGGGTGACGCCTTCGGGCACAATAGAAGGTAAGGGCCTGCGACGGTGCGGCGGCCCACGCGGGGGAGGCTAGGATGCGCGATATTCTGATCGTCGATGATGATCCCAACGTCCACGAGATACTGCGCATGTACCTCGAGAAGGACGGCTTTGAGGTTCGGTCCGCCCACAATGGGACCGAAGGTACCGCCAAGGCAAGCGAGGATCCACCCGATCTGGCCATACTCGACATCATGCTCCCAGACTTCGATGGGTACGAGGTGTGCCGGCGAATCCGGGCGGAGCGCAATGTCCCCATCATCTTCCTCACATGCAGGGATGACGATATCGACCCCATCATCGGCCTGGAGGTGGGAGCCGATGACTACATCACGAAGCCCTTCAGCCCTCGGGAGGTCGTGGCGCGGGTGAAGGCCGTTCTCCGTCGCACGACAGCGGAGGTTGTGGAGCCTCAGGCCCCCATCGTCGTCGGCGAGGTCCGGATCGACCGCCGCACGCGCGAGGTGGACGTGGCGGGCCGGTTCATCCGACTCACGCCCAAGGAGTTCGACATCCTCTGTCTGCTCGCGTCCCATCCCCGTGTCGTGTTCTCGCGGGACGAGATCATGGAACGGATATGGGGCTACAGCTTCGATGATTGCGACGTGCGCACCGTCGACACCCATGTGAAGCGGCTCCGACGCAAGCTCGGCGAGGGTGGCTACGAGGGATGCACGATCGAAGCGGTGTGGGGGACGGGGTACCGGCTGGTAGCCGAGGAGTGATACCTTGTTCCGTGGCCTATCCGCCAGGCTAGTGGTGAGCCACGTCGCCGTCGCTCTCCTAGGCGTTGCCCTGGTGACGTATGGAAGCTCCCTCCTGTTCGCCCGCAGCCACAGCCGGAATATCGAGCAGCGGCTCATCAGCACGGCAGAGTCGCTAGCCCACAACGTGGCGGGACCCCTCGCCGGCAAAGATCGGGCGACCATAGCGCTCATCGTGAACACTGCGGGGCGAGTGATCGCCGGCCGGGTGTGCGTCCTCGATGCGGACGGGTTCAGTCTCATCGCCACAAGCGATGTTCCCCCTACCGATGGCCATCGGCACGAGGAGTTCGTGCGCGACGCGGCGCGCGGAGAGTCATCGCTGGATGTTGTCGATGTCGAGTGCTCGGGTCTGACCTATACGGTGACCGTCCCGATCCTTCACCCGGCCACATCGGATACCATCGGTGTGCTCCTCCTACACGCTCCGACCCAGGACTACGAGCTCACCCCCTTCCTACAGCGAACGCTCACGCTTGTCGCGGGGCTTGCGGCAGCCCTGGTGGCGGTGCTCCTCGCGGCCCTGGTGGCTCATAGCCTGGCTCACCCCATCGAGCGGATCACCGAGTCGGCCAGAGCCCTGGCGGAGGGCGACTTCGAGCGGCGGATCGATCCGAGGGGACCGGCGGAGGTTCGTAGCCTTGCGGGGGCGCTCAACTGGGCCTCGTCAGAGCTGCAGCAGGCCTTCCAGACGCTCGCCAGCGAGCGGGCGCGCCTCGCGGACCTGCTTGCGAGTATGTCCGAGGGCGTGGTGGGCGTCGACGGCGCCGGGCGGGTCGTTGAGGCCAACGAGCCGGCGCGCCGCCTCCTGGCGTTGACGGGGGAGCCCATCGTCGGCGCCGAGCTGAGCGAGCTCGTGCCGAAGGCCGAGACGCGTGCAGCGCTCGCTCACGGAACCGGCGCGGAGTGCCTCGCGGTGGGCAACCGCCTGCTTCGCATCCAGGCCGCCACGCTGGCCGGGGGCGAGGGCTTCGTGGCGGTGGTCTCCGATGTCACCGAGTCGGAGCGGATCGAGAAGATGCGAGAGGACTTCATCGCGAACGCCTCCCATCAGCTCCGCTCGCCTCTGATGTCCATCCGTGGCTATCTGCAGGCCATCGTCGATGGCGCCGCGGAGTCTGACGAGGAGCGTGCGCGTTGCGTCGACGTGGCCCTAGAGCAAGTCGCCCTCCTGGCCCGTCGGACGGACAAGCTGCTCGAGCTATCCAAGCTCCAGGCGCGGGAGGGGCCTGCGGATCCCCGGGAGGTGCGGCTGGACGAGCTGGCGGCGAGGGCCTGCGAGCATATACGCCCTCAGGCCGAGGCCCGCGGCGTCCGGGTGGAGCTTCACAGACCGGAGCAGCCAGCGTGGGTATCGGGTGACGCGGACCAGGTGCTCGAGGCGGTCCACAATATCCTGGATAACGCCATCCGGCATAGCCCCCGCGGCGGCACCGTGGTGGTCATCGCGGAGCAGGTGGATGGCGAGGCGCGGGTGTCCATCGCGGACAACGGCCCGGGTTTCGTGGAGACGGACGAGAGCCTCTTCTGGCAGCGGTTCTACAGTGGCCAGCAAAACGGGGCCGCCGGGCTCGGCCTAGCCATCACGCAGGAGATCGTCCGCGCCCACTCCGGCCGCGTGTGGGCAACCGCGAACCCCGAGGGTGGGGCGATCTTCGGGTTCGGCCTACCATCCCATGAGCCGACGGGCATACCGGACGCGACCGAGTAACGAAGGAGGATCCGCCATAGCCGCCAGCGCCCCCAAGGGCCTTCGCCTCCACATCAGCCTGTTCGGAAGACGGAACGTGGGCAAGTCGAGCCTGCTCAACGCGATCACCCGGCAGCAGGTGTCCATCGTCTCCGAACACGCGGGAACCACCACAGACCCTGTTGAGAAGCCCATGGAGCTTCCCCCTCTGGGGCCCGTGCTGTTCATCGATACGGCGGGAATCGACGACGTGGGGGAACTGGGCGAGCTGCGCGCCGCCCGAACGCGCCAGGTGTTCGACCGCACCGATCTCGCCCTGATAGTGACCGATGGCCAATGGGGCGAGTTTGAGCAGGCGATCCTCGCGGAGTGTGGCCGCCGTGACACCCCCGCCATCGCGGTGTTCGCGAAGTCGGATGTGGGGGTGCCGCCTCCGGAAGCTGCCGAAGAGCTCACGGAGCGGGCTCTGCCGTGGGTGGCGTGCTCGGCGCTCACAGGAGCGGGGATGGCCGAGCTTCGGGAGGCGCTGCTGCAGGCCGCGCCTGCCGACTTCATCGAGAATCCCATCATCGTGTCCGACCTGGTCGGCCCTGGTGGCATGGCTGTGCTTGTGATCCCCATCGACAAGGAAGCGCCGAAGGGGCGTCTCATCCTGCCCCAGGTGCAAGCGATCCGGGACCTCCTCGATGGCGACGCGATGTGCGTCGTCACGAAGGAAGTGAGCCTGCGGGACGCCCTGACGCGGCTGACCGAACCGCCCAAGCTCGTGGTGACCGACTCCCAAGCCTTCGCGACGGTGACCAAGGACACTCCGCCCGAGATCCCGATGACGAGCTTCTCGATCCTGTACGCCCGCTTCAAGGGTGACCTCGCCGCTCAGGTGGAGGGCGCTCTCGCCGTCGACGGCCTACTCCCCGGCGATAGGGTCCTCGTTGCCGAGGCCTGCACCCATCACCCCATCGAGGATGACATCGGCCGGGTGAAGATCCCTCGTTGGCTGAACGAGCGCGTGGGAGGACCACTGCGGTTCGACACCGTGCAAGGGCACGACTTCCCCGAGGACCTGAGCCCGTACAAGCTGGTCATCCACTGCGGGGCGTGCATGTGGAACCGCCGCGCTGTGCTCAACCGGATCCTGCGGTGCCGCGAGGCGGGCGTGCCCATCACGAACTACGGCGTCGTCATCGCCCACAGCCTCGGCATCCTCGAGCGCGCCGTCGCCCCCTTCCCGGCGGCACGCGAGGTTCTGGCGGCCCGCAAGCGCCACTCAATGGCCGAGTGAGCTACCGGGCCGCTTCGGCCGCGGCGTCTCGCCGAACGAGACGCCGCAGGAACAGGTAGCCGATGGTCCCCGCGATAAGCGAACCCAGCATGATGCCAGCCTTCGAGACGGCATGATTGTATGTCCCCTGGAACGCGAGGCCCGCGATGAACAGGGCCATCGTGAAGCCGATACCGCCCAGCCACCCCACGCCGTAGATATGCGCCCAACGGAGGCCATGTGGGAGGTCCGCCAGCCGCAGGTGCACAGCGAGCCACGACGCCCCAAAGATCCCAATGTGCTTGCCGAAGACGAGGCCCAGCACGATCCCGATCGCGACGGGATCCAGCATGTGGTCGATGACGGTACGGTCCAGGATGACGCCGGAGTTCGCCAGGGCGAACACGGGCATGATGACGAAGCTAACCCAAGGATGCAGCAGACGCTCGAGCCTCTGGAGGGGGGTCTGGGCCTGCTCACAGACATGCTCCAACGCCTGCACGATCGAGCGCTGCCGGGTATTCGTGAAGGTCGAGAGCCCTATCTCGCCTGACGACGCGAACTCCTCCACGTACAGCCTGCCCACGCGAACGAACTCATCGCTATCCATGCGCGTGCGCGTGGGAATCGCGAGGGCCCCAAGCACCCCGGCCATGGTGGGATGCACCCCCGACTTGAGGAACGCCATCCAGAGGACGATGCCCAGGAAGAGATACGCCAGCGGGTTACGGACGCCGACTTGGTTCAGCAGTGCCATGACGAGGAACACGCCCAGGCCCACCAGCAGGGCGTACAGGAAGAGATCCTCCGTGTAGAAGATCGCGATGACCAGGGTGGCCCCGATGTCGTCCGCGATGGCCACCGCGGCGAGCAGGACGCGGACGCCGACGGGGATTCGGTCCCCCACGAGGGCGAGCACACCGAGCGCGAAGGCGATGTCCGTAGCCACAGGAACGCCCCAGCCCCGGATTCCATCGGTTCCGTAGTTGAGGGCGGCGAAGATCGTCGCGGGAACGACCATCCCGCCGAAGGCCGCAATCACGGGCAATGCGGCCTGTCGGGGCGATGACAGCTCGCCGACGAGGACCTCTCGCTTGATCTCTAGGCCGATCACGAAGAAGAACACGGCCATGAGACCATCGTTGATCCAGAAGTGCAGCGACCGAGTGAGGGAGTACTCCCCGAATCCCACCACGATCTCCGTCGACCACAGCGCCTCGTAGGTCTCGCCCCAGGGCGAGTTCGCCCAGATGATGGCCACGACGGCACAGAGAAGCAGGACGATGCCGCCGGAGGTCTGCATGTTCGCGAAGCGCTGGAACGGGGCGACGACCCGATCCAGAGGCTCGGACTTCAGGTGCGGAGTGTCGACGGTACTCATTGCGGTCCTTCCGTGCAGGGCCCCCGCGAGTCGGATGGGCCTCGGCCCCAGAGTCTACACCCGGAATGGCCTTACCGGCGCGCGAATACGGCGGTGGCCGAAGGCTTAGTCGGCCGTGAGCTGCAGAGGCTGCAGCAGGGCGTCAACCGGGACACTCTTGGGCTCTGGCAGCTGGAGCTTGTTCAATACATTGGCTCCAGACGACGCCCTATAGTACCTGTACCCGCCCCGGAGGTGTAGCCTCGACGACGCGTCGCCGCTCCCCGACGGTCCACACGGCCGCGAGAAGCCCGAAGGCGAAGAAGCCGGCCGCCGACACCGAGAGCGCTGAGGACATGTCGCCCGTCGACTCGATCCACAGCCCCACGCCCCACACCGCGCCCGCGCTCACGATGTTGAGAGCGCTCACCACTCCGAAGAGAGTGGAGAAGCGATCCGGATAGCGCTGGGCGGCATACCCCATGAGCGCAGGGAACTCGATGCCATAGAGACAGGTGGCCAGCACGTAGAGGGTGACCGTGCCGGTGAAACCCGGGGCCCGCAGAGCGAGGAACACCAGGGGACCCGCCAGCAGACCCGGCACGATGAAGAGGCCGCGGCGGCCGAAGCGATCGGGAAGGAGCGACAGACCGAGCCTAACGGTCAGATATGCGGCGCTGTAAAGCGAGAGCACCCAGGCCGGCGGGAAGGGTGGCTCGGGGAAGCTTACCGTCAGGTAGCGGGTGATCCATTGGTACAGCACGGCGTCGGCGGAGCCGTGGAGCGTCGCGAGGACCAGTACCATCACTAGTCCCAGCCGACCGGCGGAGGCATGACTCGAGCCGTGCTCGGGCGGGCGCGGGGGATATGTGACAGGCATGGTCAGCAGCGCGACGCCGAGGACCGCCAAGGCCGCTGCGACGGAGCCGAAGGGCAGCCCGATGAGGGAGGCGTAGCTCAGCCGCCCACTCTCCCACAGAGCCTGCAACCATGAGATCACGTAGGGATAGCCGATGCCCGCCACCGCGCTCGTGACCATCAGGATGCTGAAGCTGCCGCGGCGGCGCATGGGGAATAGAGCGGAGAGGAGCCCTCCCCCGACCACGAAGGCGGCGCCGGACCCCAGTCCGAGCACCATCAGGCTGACCCTCAGCACTCCCACGCTCCCGCCGCTCACACTGCCCAGGGCGTAGCCGACGGAGGCGATGAGCAGCGCAACTCCAAAACTACGGGTCCGATCACGCCGATCGGAGATCCATCCGCCCGCGAGTCCGCCGACCATGGAGCCGATGATCTGAAGGCCCATAAGGCCGCCCAAAGACCCCGCGGTCTGGCTCCCTCCGCGCTCCATGGCCGGGATGAGCGCCGGTATGGCTACCGTCGCGTAGGATCCGACGGCGAGGCCAGCCAGGGCGCAGCCCACGATCCGCCGTCGCGACGACGCCTCTGACTCGAGCTTGGGGCCCGCGGAGGTGACCATGGAGGGTTCAGCCCTTGGGCCCACGGAAGGGTCGCTGTCGGCCGATGCGCTGCCTCAGCCCTGCCTTGCCAGCCTCCTGGTAGTACTGGACGGACTCCAGCAGGGCCGTGATGTTGGGATGCGGCGTGCCGGGGCAGATGGAGCTCGTAGCCCCCAGGGCCAGGAACGCGTCGCCGCTGTTCTCGACGATCCAGTCCACCTCGCGGTGGACGTCCTCGGGAGTGCCATGCACCAAGGTCGTGGTCACCGAGCCGCCCGCGATCAGCGTCAGCGGCTCCCCATTCCGCGTCGTCATCTCAGCGAGGGCGGGGTAGTCGACGCCGCACTCGTACTGAAAACCCTGGAAGCCCGAAAACCCGATGTCGAGCAGCCGCGGCACGAAATCGCTCACGTTGCCGTCGCAGTGCCAGATGATCCGTATGCCGCGCTCTATGAGTGGCCGCGCCGCTCGTTCCAGGTGCGGGAAGTAGATACGGTCCAGGCTTCGCACGTCTACGAGGGCCCCCCGTGAGTCGGTCATGTCGTGGTCCCACCGGACCAGCGGAGGAACGCCGCGCTGCACGGCGGCCTCGGCGAGCGCGCGGTTCTGGCTCTCCGCCAGGATGCCCTCGAGACGGAACGCCTCCGCTTGCACCTCCGGGTAGAGCGCGTAGAACATCAGGTACCATTCATAGCCGTACACCCCGTAGCGGAGCCACGGCTTGCTCTGAATGTAACCGTAGGGCACGCGCAGGATGTCGGGCCCCAGCTGACGCTGGCTGTCTTCGAGGTCCGCAACGAACGCCGCCACCAAGCCGGGGTTGTCATCATCGGCCCTGGCGATCGCCGACTCAAGCCCCGGGATTGCTATGCGCTCCATGTGATCCCTCACGGCCTCGGGGCCGTCGATGGTGATCCCATCCAGTTCGAAGGGCTGCCACGGCAGGCGGCTCCCGAAGCCCGACTGGACCTGGTGCTCTGGCGCCATGACCATCTGATCCATGAAAGCCGTGCGACAGCGCCTCATCTTGCGGATCTCGGACCCGGCGGGGTCCCGAAAGTAGCTGCCCGGCGGCTCGCCAAGGAACCTCTCCGTCCAGGTCACGTCGAGGGGATAGAGCATCCAGGATGGGATACCATCCTCGGGCCCCTGCTCTCTGGCGATCCACTTCCGAGCGATGTCGGCTGGGCTCATGGCAGCTAACCTTCCATATCATCCAAGGCAGGTATGGGGAACAGCGTGGACGGCCGGCGGGCTTCCCGCATGATGGCCTCGACACGTGCGACCACCTCCGGGTGCTCGGCCGCGACATCCTGGGTCTCGCCGGGGTCATTCTCGAGATCATAGAGCTGAACCGTGCGGTTGCCGTCCCGGAGATGGGTTCGGACACCCTTGAACCGTTCCAGGATGACCGCCTGCTGCTGATCGGCCTCGGGGTACTCGAAGTAGAGGTACTCCCGATGCGGCTCGCCCCGTTCCTCCCAGACCGCCGACAGGTCTACGCCATCCGGACGCGAGGGAGCGGGGGCCTCGCAGACGGCTGTCAGGGTGGGGAGAAGGTCCCAGATAGCCCCGTGGACCTGACTGACGCTGCCCGGGCGCACCCGGCCAGGCCATCGAACGATGGTCGGAACGCGGATGCCACCCTCGTACACGGTCATCTTGGCGCCCCTCAGCTCGCCCAGGGACTGGAAGAAGCGTCGATCGCACCCGCCGTTGGGCGCGGTGCCGTTGTCACTCGTGAAGATCACGATGGTGTTGTCAGCGACGCCCAGTTCGTCAAGCAGGGCCATGATCCGCCCCACGCTCTGGTCCAGGTAGGTCACCATTGCCGCGTACGCCGCCCGAGGTCGGGGGTGAGGAAGGTAGGCGTCCTGCCCGAGGTACGGCTCCGTGTCCCAGTCTCGGGGGTAGCTCTCCACAAGCTCCCGGGGAGCCTGCAGGGCGACATGAGGTATGGTCGATGGAGCATAGAGGAAGAAGGGACGATGGGCGTTCTGCCGCAGCCACCCCTCGAGCTCCCGCTGGATCTCCTCCGGCGCGTACGCCTCGCCCGCGAAGCGCTTGGCGTAGTCATCCTCCGACGGCAGGGGCTCCAAGATGCGCTGGTGGGCCGCGAAGTACTCGTTCCCGCCCAGAACGTCCACATCGTGGTTGCGCCAGAGGTGAGTGGGATAGTAGTTGTGTGCCACGCGCTGGCAAAGGTAACCGTAGAAGTGATCGATGCCCTTGTTGCAGGGGTGCCCCGAGGAGCCTGGTCCGCCCAGCCCCCACTTCCCGAACGCGCCCGTCACGTAGCCCACGCGTTTGAGGCACTCGGGGAGGGTGATCTCGCTGGCCCTCAAGGGCCACTGCCCCTCGGGCTCCTCGGGTCCCCACCCGCCGACCTCCTTGTTGCCGCGGATGTAGCAGTGGCCCGTATGGAGGCCGGTCATCAGAGCACAGCGCGAGGGTGCGCAGACGGGGCTACCTGAGTAGAACCGTTCGAGCCTCATGCCCTCCGACGCAAGCCTGTCCAGGTGTGGGGTGCGGATCAGCTCCTGGCCGAAGCACCCTACCTCCCTGTATCCCAAATCGTCGGCCATGATAAGAACGATGTTCGGACGCCGAGCGGACTGGGCGTCCACGGAATCCTGAGATGCGGCGAGCCCTAAGGTGGAGGCCGCCCCCATGCCAGCGATGAAACGCCTCCTGTCCACATGTCGCCTCCCCTTGTTGAGCGAGTCAGAGTGGGATTCCCCCCGTATCGTCCACGCCCTTCGCCTGACGGGAATCATGGTGTCCCTGAAGGCGGCTGCAGTCGCGATGTGGAACCTCCTGACAAGGAGGCCCTGCTATGCTAACGAGGCTCAGGGTCACGGGCTACAAGTCCTTCCGGGACGCCACACTCTCGGCCGGTCCCCTCTGCGTCCTCGTCGGTCCGAACGCCTCGGGCAAGAGCAACCTCTTCGACGCTCTGCGGCTGCTCTCCGCGTGGGTGAGCCGCCCCAGTCTCGCCTCCGCTTTCGAGCATCATCGGGGCACGGCCCTCGAGGCCTTCCATCGGTCGGCTCGCACCATGGAGGAGATGCTCGGCCAGCGCTCCCTCTCGATGGGCTTCGAGTGCGACGTTCGCCTCTCGCCCCAGACCGTCGAGGTCGTCGAGCGGGCCGTCCAGGCGGCCGCCGGTCAATCTGAGGGGTCCGCAGTCACCCATGACTACCTGCGATACCGTGTCACGGTGGAGCTCACCCCCGCGTCTGGGAAGCTCCGGGTGACTGATGAGCGCCTTCTGGCGCTCCGGCGCGACGGCCGGCCAAAGGTGTCGCGTATGCCCTTCCTGAGCGTGGAGGAGGTGGCGGGGCCGGGCTCGGATACCCGGCTGCACCTGCGTCGGGAGGCCGGCGGACATCCGTACTTCCACGAGATCGGCCTCGACCACACCATTCTGTCCGAGCCCCTCTACCCGCCGCACTTCGCCCACGCGGTCGCCTTCCGCGAGGAACTCAAGGGCTGGCGGACGCATGTCCTCGACTCGTCCGGTCTCTGCGCGGGCGCCCCATGGGCCAACGGGGCCCTCGCCCCTGATGGCCGCGGTCTCGCCGTGATGCTTCACCAGGTTGCCGCTGAGCAGCCGGCGGAGTTCGCTCGCCTGATCGACCACCTTCGCGAACTCGTCCCCATCGTGGACGGCCTCCAGGTGGAGGTGGGGCGCGACGGCGCCCCTGAACTGAGAATCGTGGAGCAGGGGATCCCCGTATCCGCCCGCCTCGCTTCCTCGGGCACACTCCGGCTCCTCGCCCTGCTTGCGGCGGTGAGCCCTTACGCCGGCTCGACCCTCGTCGCCGTTGAGGAGCCGGAGCGCAGCGTCCATCCGCGCCGCCTGCCCATCCTCGCTCGGATCCTGAGCGAGGCTACGCGGGAGGGCGCTCTCCAGATCCTCCTAAGCACCCACTCGCTTGATTTCGCTCGGCTCTTCGATAACGAGGCCATTCGCCTATGCGACAGGCGTGGCGCTGCCACCGCGGTACAGCCCTTCGATCCGGCCTACGACGGCTTGTTCCGCGACGCGGCCATCGAGGAGGCGATCGATAGCCGGTGAGTCCAGCGCTGGCGACCGAGAGGGATCAGGCCCGCTGAGCGTCTCCTTAGCGGGAGTAGCCGTGCAGCGTGAGAAGATGCGGAGATGTAGACCGTTTGCTGTAGTCTGGCACCGAAGGTTGTAGAGGGGGGGTGGAGCCGTAGGTGCAGGGAGTATTAACTAGAGTGTGCAAGACCGTCCCGACGCGGAATTGCATGCCTCTGGTATCAAGGTCTTGGGACCAGATGACCGCCTGATGGGGGCTGCCCGCCCCTCATGAGAACGAGCAGTCGCCATGCGGGTTGCTGGGATCCACGCCAATCTCGCTCGACAATGCTAGCATCACGGAAGGCATACGGATCCATGCGCGAGCCCCTTACCCCGTGGATCTCGGCGCGGGCGCAGAAATCCGTAGCATCCAGTGGTCACATGTGCGACAATGACGGAGGTCTATTATCGCTTTTCGGTTCCGTTATTGGGGGATAGGCTGGAGGCGCTGAACGCTATCCAAGCCGCCCTACAGAAAGACCGAAGGGACGTGACACGATTGCGGAGTACGCATGTGGTGCGGATCCTGATAGTAGCTTCTCTAGCCATTGCTCTGCCCTTGGCCTCCCTGGTGGGCTGCGCCGGCGGCGTGACACCCACGATCGCGGTGGCTCTTGCACTCGCTCAGGCATCGGTGGAAGCGGGCAACGCGACTACGGCCACGGCGACGGTCACCGATGGGGGAGTCGCCAGTCCGGGACAGACGGTGACCTTCGCCTCCTCGAACACAGCCGTTGCCACGGTGGCGGCGAACGCGGTAACAAACGCGTCAGGCCAGGCCACAGTGACGGTCACGGCCGTTGCTGCGGGCACGACTACTATCTCAGCCACGAGTGGCGGGGTGACGAACAGCGCCACCCTCACGGTAACGAGCGGTGGTGGCGGTGGCACGACGACGGTGGCGCTGACCCTGGGGGCCGCGAACCTGGTGGCGGGTCAGAACACCACGGCGACGGCGGCAGTACAGGTGGACGGTGCTGACGCGGCCGGGGTTTCAGTAACCTTCGCCTCGTCCGACCCGGCGGTGGCGACGGTCTCGGCGGCTACCGAGACCACGGATGCTGCGGGCCAAGCCCAGGTCACGGTCAACGCCGTAGGCGCGGGCACCGCCACGATCACAGCGACCGCCAACGCGGTGAGCGACACGGCGAACTTGGCTGTAACCGCTGCTCCCGTGTCTCGTGTCACTTTCTGGAACGCGACGGACCTCCAGTTCCAGGTCGCAGAGAATGAGCCAGGGGCAACGCCCGGCAACCTGGACCTCGGCGGGATCTACTTCCTCATGGGCGCCCAGCGTCACGGCAGTCTGGTCTTCGTGACCCAGGCTGGGTACACGAACCCGCAGATAAGGAACCTGGCCACGGGCGTCAGCACGGAGTTCGAGCCGGCGACTTTCTCCATGTGGGCTGGCGGCCTCGGGTTCAAGCTGGCTGACATCAGCACTGACGGCCAGAAGGTCGTCTGGATCAGGCACTCTGGCGGCACGCGCCAGATCGTCCGCGCCGATATCGACGGCTCGAACGAGGTCGTCCTCGTGAACACGGTAGTGCCCGCTCTCGAGCCGGCACGAGTCGCGATCTCGCCCGATGGCAGTGAAGTCGCCTACATCACCTCCACAGGTCTCGTGCGACGTATCTCGATGGCGGGCGGCGCCTCGGTATTCCTGAACCTCAACGGCTCCACGGGCGTGACGGCCATCGACTGGCGCGACAACGAGAACCTCGTTGTGGGCTGCAACAATGCCCTGGGCACAGGCAAGCCCGGCCTCATCACCGTGCCCCGGGACGTCAGCCCGGCCTCGATCCTGTTCAACGATGGAGGGGCGGGGTTGCGGTCAGTTCCGGCCGGTGTGGCCACCGATCCCGATGGGAACATCCTGTTCGATGAGTTGGATGCAGGCCTCACGCAACGCGAGATCTATCGTGTAGATCCACCCGGACTTGCCGCTCGCATCGGCATCGTCACGCGAGCGCAGAACGACTATGGCGTCTCCAGCCTGGTCTACTAGGCGAGTGTCAGGGATAGACTAGCGGTACGCATGCGGCCGGGGCCCACAGGGCCCCGGCCGCAGCAATCTGGGCCCCTACTCGATATCCTCCACGCTCATGTTCTGCTGCGTCTCCTGAACCTGCTGCGCCTGACTTACAGTGCTCTTCGCGCGCTGGGCGACACCGGCGACGATGCCCCGATCCTGATCCTCCTCCTGCTTCGGGGAGCATCCCAGCACCAGGCTGCAAGCGACACAAGCCAGCAGCAGACTCAGCCACAACCTCCGCATCGCGATCGTCCTCTCTCTGTCCAGCGGCCCACTGATTGGTTGTTCCCGATGCGGCGCCACTCCTGCATGCCTCGCGTTGACCGACCCCATGCCCTCTGGTACTGTTCCACCAGCACGCGGCCCCCCTCGCGGGATGGACGATGACCGTGATCCGAGTCCTCTACGTGATCAACAACCTGGGCGTAGGCGGCGCGGAGCACGTGCTCCTGGACCTCTCGCGTTCCCTCGACCGCAGGGAGTTCCACCCTCTGGTGCTCTCCATAGGCGATGACCTGGCCCTGGCTCCTCGTTTCAGGGAGGCCGGGGTGCCCGTCGAGTGCCTCAGGGTGGGCTTCAAGGCCGACCCCCGCACCCTCTCGCTCCTGGCCGCGAAGATCCGGGTGTTCAAGCCGCAGATTCTCCACGGCTTCCTCTGGCGCTCGAACGTCCTCTGTCGCCTCGCGGGCCGGCAGTGCGGCGTACCGGGGATCATCACCTCGGAGCATAGCATGCACGTCGACGGGCCCCTCCGTAACGCCGTCAACCGTTGGACGGCGCACCTCTCCTGCCGCATCACCTGCGTCAGCCGGGCCGTGTACGACCACATGGCCGGCGAGGTTCGTGTGCCCGAGGGGCTGTTGCAGGTCATCTACAACGGTGTCGACCTCGAGCGTTTCGCCCCCGTTGAGGACCGCCGGGCGCTCCGGCGCGATCTGGGTCTCCCCGTCGAGGCTCCTATCGTTGGCGCCATCGCGCGGCACACCGAGGAGAAGCGGCTGGACCGGTTCATCGAGGCCGCTCGGCTCATCGCTCAGCAGCGGCCCGACGCCCAGTTCCTGACGGCGGGCGCCGGACCTACCCTCGGGCGTGTGCGGGAGTTGGCCGAAGGTTACGGACTCAATGTCCGATTCCTCGGACACCGGAGCGATGTGCCTCGTGTCCTCGCCGCCCTCGATGTGTTCGTTATCACGTCCGAGACCGAGGGACTACCCGTCGCGGCAGTGGAGGCGATGGCAGTGCAGTTGCCCGTGGTGTCCACCATCGTGGGAGGGGTTGCGGAGATCGTGAGGGATGGGGTGGATGGTGTGCTCGTGCCCCCGGGCGACGTAGAGGGCGTGGCCCGGGGTGTCGTGACGCTCCTCGGCGACGCGCCTCTGCGGCTCTCCATGGCGCGGCAGGCGCGGGAGAGAGTGCGAGCGCTCGTTGACCTAAGGTCAATCGTCACCCAGCACGAGGACCTGTACCGAGAGCTCGCGGACCCGAGGCGGTGAGTCGTGCCGATTCGCGTCACCCACCTCATCAACTCCCTCGGCCAAGGCGGCGCAGAGCGGCTGCTGCTCGATCTGAATGACCACTGGGACCGCGACCGACTCGACGTGCGAGTCATCGCCCTGATGGACGCGGCGGCTCCCATCATCTCGCGTGCCGATCTGCCCCCCGGCTGGCGTGTTATGGGGCTGCGCGGGCCCTGGGACCCTCTGGGCTGGCGCCGGGCCCGTCACGCGCTCGACACGGCGCCCATTGACATCCTCCACACCCATCTCATGCTCGCCGATGTGCTGGGTAGGCGTGCCGCCCAGCGGCGTGGTCTGCCGGTGCTCACAACACTCCACAGCCCCGCCCAGCACTACCTTGGCCCGCCAGAGCGCCGCCCGAGTCTGCTCCAGAGCGCCTACGAGCGGGTAGCCCGTGCCACGCCCGGGCTGTGGGTGGGCTGCAGCGAGCAGGTGGCACGGTCCTTCCACGACCATCCGCGGTGGTCGGCGGACGTCATGGTGGTCGACAACGGCCTGGACCCCAGTCGGATGACGCTGGACCCGCGCGCCGCAGCGGCGCTCCGGCAGGAGTTGGGACTCAGGGAAGGCCAGATCCTGCTCGTAACCGTCGCCCGACTGGTGCCCTCAAAGGGGCACCGGGTGCTGATCGAGGCCCTGACGGGCATGAAGGGGCTCGACGCCGTGGCCTGCTGGGTGGGCGATGGCCCTCTTCGGGCGGGCCTAGAACGCCGCGCCAGGGAGACTGGCCTATGGGACCACCTTCGGGTGGCCGGCAGCCGGCAGGATGTCACCCCGTACCTGGCTGCGGCTGACGTGTTCGTTCTCCCGTCGCTACATGAGGGCATGCCCATGGCGCTCCTAGAGGCGCTTGCCGCGGGCCTCCCGGTCGTGACCACGGAGGCGTCAGGCATAGGAGAGGAGATCGCCCGCGCGGGGGCTGGGCTGGTCGTCAACTCAGGCGATAGCGAGGCCCTGAGAGCGGCGATCCGGACGATGGCTGGCTCGCCGGACTTGCGCCAAGCTGCTGGTGAGCGGGCCGCTGCACTGTTCCACGAGCGTTACCACGCCGAACGTTGCGCGGCCCAGTACGAGCGGATCTACGAGGCTCTGGCGGCCGGCGGCCGCACGGAGAGGCGGTGACCGAGTGCTCGACGGGATTCCTTCGCTCCTGACGGCTCTGGCCTCAGGCGCCGACGCCTCCATCCCCGATCTCGCTCGCGAGGTGCCCGAAGAGGAGTGGCCCCGCCTGCTTGAGATCGTGAGGCGCCACGGGCTCACGCCCCTCCTAGGTGAGGCGGTCCTGCCTCACGGGGACACATGCCCGCCAACGGTCCAGGACGCTCTCCGGACCCACCGCGACTACGCGATGCTCTGGCATCGGATCCAAATGAACGACCTCGCGCTCATCCTCGAGGCCCTCGGCGGAGCATCGATCCCCCACCTCCTGATGAAGGGCACGGCCCTCGGCTTCATGGTGTACCGGCATCCGTGGCTCCGCCTCGTGGGGGACACGGATCTGCTCGTCCCTGCGGACCGGGTCGAGGAGGCTCACGAGCTGGCCCTTGGCTTGGGGTTCAAGGTCACGGAGGAGTGGGCGGACGCCCACCACCTGCCCGCCCTGCAGCGTGAGAGTAACCCGCCCATCGAGCTCCATCACCAATCGCTGTACGTCCCGACTCCCGAGCCAGGCTACACCCTGGTTCCCGTCGACTTCAGCCTGCTCGATGCTGAGGCCGGGACCGTGGATGCAGGTGGCTTCGAGGCCCGGGTGCCCAGCGCCCGGGATGCTCTCCTGCAGCTCTCGTGCAACTTCGGGAGCCACATGGAGGAGTCCATCGCCCGCCCCCTACGCTGGGTTCGCGACTACGCCGAACTGCTGGGACGGGGCCGTGTGCGGTGGTCGGAGGTTGAGGAGCGGATCGACTTTATCGCCCCCGATCTCCGCACTACGGTCCTGATGTCCCTCGCCCTGGCTCGTCCCTTCATCGGGGGCTCCTACGAGCCGGCCCTCTTGGAGGCGATCGACGGGCTGCCCAACCCGTACGCGCGCCTCACTAGGGTTGTGAGCCCACGCGACATGGTTCACGAGTGGACGACGAGCCCCCGCCGTGCCTGGCATGTCCTGAGTTGCCTCATGGGTCCGTGGAGGGCCACGAAATGGTCACTAAACAAACTCCTGGTAAGCAAAGAGCATATTACTCGCCAGACGGGACTCTCGGGAGACGCACTCTGCATGCGGGTATACCCCATCGCCTTCGCTCTCCACGCCATCTACCACCTCCGGCGCGCCGACCGTTCGCGGGGCGAGTGAACCGAGCCGCTTCTGAGGTCGCTTATCACTGGAGGCTCTCGGGGCGACTGGGCGCAGGCGCCCCTGCTCCGAGGCGACGCTCTCCGGCCGGCAAGATCATTAGGAAGCCGGCAGGCACGCAGTACCATCGGTAGGGGACACCTACCGCTTTCCGGCGTACCCGAGCAGCTAGTAGAGTGGTGGCCATCCCATAGATACCACACCCGCCCTCGAGGTTGAGGGCCTCGTGAAGCGCTACCGAGAGACGACGGCCGTGGATGGCCTGAGTATCACCCTGCAACCCGGCGAGGTCGTGGGCTTGGTGGGGCCCAACGGGGCGGGCAAGACGACCGCTCTGCGCTGCATCAGTGGCGTCGTCCGTCCCACCGACGGGCGTATCCGGGTCGTAGGCTACGATGTACGAACTCACGAGCGCGAGGCCAAGCAGCGGCTGGCCTTCCTGGCTGAGTTGCCCAACCCGTACGAGCTGCTCACCGTGTGGGAGCACATGCAGTTCGTGGCCATAGCCTATGGTACTGAGGACATCCTCAAGGACCGCGGCGAGGAGATCCTCCATCGCCTCCGACTCCTGGACCGGCGGAACGACCTCGTCTTGACCCTCTCGAAGGGGATGAAGCAGAAGCTCGCGGCAGCCTGCGCCTTCATCCATGACGCCAAGGTGTACCTACTCGATGAGCCGCTGATGGGCATGGACCCCAAGGGGCAGCGAGAGTTCCTCGAGATGGTTCGAGAAACAGCCTCAGGAGGCGGCGCGGCCCTGGTCTCCACCCACATCCTCGATACGGCTGAGCGCGTGTGCGATCGCATCCTGGTGCTGTCGAGAGGGCGGATCATTGCCGAAGGCGGGCTGGACGAGATCCGCCATCGGGCTGCGCTGGATGGTGGCCGGCTGGAAGACGCTTTCCTGACCCTGACCGAGAGCGAGGAGACGGCGGAGTGAGCCGAACGAGCAGGGTGATCCGGTTCCTGTTCTGGCGCCGAACCGTGAACACCCTGAAACGTCTCCGGCAGAGCCCGGCCCAGTTGCTGCCGATCTTGATCCTGACACCCGGGGTCATCCTGGGGGTCATGATCGCCGTGGGAGTCCTGCTCATACCGCCCTACGACGCCGCGTGGGCGGAGGACTCAAAGCGGTTCTTCACCCCATTCACGGACAACGTGCGCTCGATCATCATGGTCCTGCTCTTGGCAGTGGCCCTGAGCCTGATTCACCGGGCTCTGGAGGAGGATCTGCTCGCCTTCAGGCAGTCGGAACTCGACTTCCTCTTCCCGGCCCCCATCTCGCTGCCTCAGATACTCCTCGCCCGGATGGCAACGGACTATCTGTTCTGCGCGCTGACGACCTTCACGCTGGTGCTGTACGTCCTTGCTCCGATGCGCATCGTCATGCCAAGCACCGCCGGCAGGGGATGGGCGCTGGCGACTTGGCTAGGCGTGATGCTGTTCTACATCTCCGCCACCAACCTCGGCCGTCTCGTCCAGGCTGCCCTATCGGCTGGCAAGTGGAGTGGCCTCACCGCGGCTAAGTGGCTGCGGTTCTTCGCCTTGGGGCTGTCTATCGCACTGCTGGTAGGGCTGCTCTGGGACCGCGCTCAAGGTCGCGAGCCTTTCGAATCGGCGATAGATCTGCTCACCTCGCGGCTGATCTACTGGGCTTTCCTGCCCTGTGGGCTTGTCGCTGACATGTTCGTGGCGCCCCTCAGCGAGAGCGTGAACCTAGGCGGATCGCTCGCCATACTCCTCGCCACCGCCGTCACCTCAGGCGCCGCGGTCCTCGCCCTGACCCGGCCCGCCTTCGAGTCGGCCCTCGCCGCAACCCAGCGGCGCCACGCCATCTGGCAGGCCTTCCGGAAGGCGGACGCCTCGTCGATACGCGCCGCCCAACTCGCGGGGCGTACCGTGCGAGGGAACCCGTACGGGCTCCCCCGCCTGGGGTCCGGCTCCTGGGCGCTGGTGGCCAAGAGCCTCGTCTACGGCATACGGAGCAGTCCGTGGGGGCTCATCATCGTTGCCCTCCTTGCCGTGGCGCCTCTGGGAGTCGTGCCGCTTATGGAGGGGCACGAGAGGCTCGAGGGCGTGATGCCCTACATGCCGGTACTCATGCTCGCTCTGGTGTTCGCCTGGTCCCAGCGGGTGCGGCTCAACGTACGAGAGGAGTTCTCGCACCTATCGGTCCTGAAGAGCCTCCCGCTGTCGCCGTTCAGCATGCTCCTGGCGCTCCTCGTGGTTCCCGCGGGCGGCTTCAGCCTCTTCCTGATCGTCTCGGGCTCAGCCGTGGCGGAATCCACCAGCCTCGTCAACGGCCCACAGGTCTACTCCGTGTTGAGTATCACGCCGGCGCTCTACACGGCCCTCGGCTCGGTCCACGTCTGCTCCGGCCTGCTCTACCCCAGCTATGACCCTGGCCTGAGCAAGGGCTACGTCGCGGACTTGGCGCTAACGCCCGTGGCGATACTCGTGTTCCTGCTTGTAGCGGGCTCGGCCGCCGGAGCCCTGGCCCTTACCGGAGCCGTATGGGCCGCCGCTGTAGCGGGCAACCTGACAGGCATCGCCGCGACCTGCGTGGGCCTCGGCGTTGCCGGGTTCCTCTATGATCGGTTCGAACCCTAGGCCGAACCGTTCGCCTCCGAGGCCGCCGCGATGACTTCGGGCTGCGCCCACACGATCGGCACGAGGTCGTAGGCGCACGCGAGATCCTGGTGGCTCGGAAGCACCCGCACCGTGTAACCCAGGGGCCCTGACACTCGGCACGGCAGCCGTCCCGCGTAACGATATGGGGCGCCCGCCTCGTCCGGGTTGGTGCAGACCATCTCCGCGGCTTGGCCGTCCGAGATGGTCCCATCGGGATCGATCCGGCCGACGTACAGCTCGACCCGCACGTCCTTGGGGGTAAGCCCGCCCAGGTCGACGGTCGCCTGGACGCCGAACTGGTCCCCTACCTCCGCCTCCCCGCCGGCCTCATCCGTCGCCGCCAGCACCTTCACCTGGCCCCAAGCCGCCCGCACGCCACGCTTCCATTCTGCCACGTCTCTGGCCCGCTTCATGTCGTCAGCGCGGATGGCTTGGGCCTTCTGCAGCCCGGGGATGTAGTACTGCTCGGTGTAGTCCCTGACCATACGGTTCGTGTTGAAGAAGGGCGCGACGTTGCGGATGGCGTTCTGCATGAGGGCGATCCAGCGCCTCGGCAGGCCGTCAGAGCCGCGGTCGTAGAACAGGGGCACGATCTCCTTCTCCAGGAGGTCGAAGAGGGCCATCGCCTCGGAGTCGTCCTGGTACTCCAGGTTGTCATAGACCTCGCCCCGGCCGATGGCGAACCCCACCTCGGGGCTATAGGCTTCATTCCACCAGCCATCCAGAGTGCTGCAGTTGAGCACGCCGTTGGCGGCGGCCTTCATGCCACTGGTTCCACTGGCCTCGTGGGGCCTCCGGGGGGTGTTCAACCACACGTCCACCCCCTGGACCATGTAGCGGGCGGTGGTCATGTCGTAGTCCTCGATGAACATCACCCGATGGCGCACATCGTTTCTATGCGCGAAGTGGAAGATCTCTCGGATCAGGTCCTTGCCGGGACTGTCGTTGGGGTGGGCCTTGCCGGCGAAGATGATCTGGATAGGCCGCTCGGGGTCCGTAAGGAGCCGGATGAGGCGCTCGGGGTCCTGCAGAAGGAGAGTCGCCCGCTTGTAGGTCGCGAACCGCCGGGCGAAGCCGATGGTGAGGATCTCGGGATCCAGCACCTCGTCAGCCTGGGCGATCTCGACGCTGGGGGCGTTGCGGCGTTCGAGCTGCGCCCGCAGGCGTCGGCGCGCGTAGCTGACCAGGCGCTCGCGCCGCCGCTCGTGGGTCCGCCACAGCTCGGGGTCCGGTATGGAGTCGCTCGAGTTCCAGACGCTCAGCTCCGCTGGCTCCTGGCTCCAGCGCCGCCCAAGGTAACGATCGAACAAAGCGGCCATGTCGTGGCTGATCCATGAGGGTCTGTGGATCCCGTTGGTGATGGCGGAGATGGGCACCTCATCCTGGGGTACGGTTGGCCAGAGGTGCTGCCAGAGCTGCCGGGATGTCACCCCATGGAGCTTCGCGACGGCGTTGCGGCCGCGCGATAGACGGAAAGCCAGCACGGTCATGCAGAAGGGCTCGCTCTTGTTGCTCGGATCCTCGCGGCCCAGGGCCAGGAACTCATCGGCGGACAGCCCAAGCTGCTGATAGTAGCCCTCGAAGTAACGCATCATCAGCGACTGGTCGAAGCGGTCGTGACCCGCTGGTACGGGGGTGTGGGTGGTGAACACGTTGCTCACCATGGTGGCCTCCCGGGCCTCCTCGAAGGAGCACCCGGTCCGTTCCATCGTGCGGCGGATGCGTTCGAGGCCGAGGAAGGCGGAGTGCCCCTCGTTCATGTGGAAGGCGTGGGGGCGGAAAGGCACCTTGTCGAAGAGGGTGATTCCGCCGATGCCGAGCACGATCTCCTGACGGATTCGCATGTCCTGGTCGCCGCCGTAGAGTCGCGCCGTGATTGCACGTGAGCGTGGGGAGTTCTCCGGCAGGTTGGCATCCAGCAACAGGACGTTGACACGGCCCACGACGAGTTTCCAGACCCCGCACACGACTTCCTCACCGAGGCAGGGCACCGAGACCTTCACCTGCTCGCCGTCCTCCGAGAGCATCGGCTGCAGCGGAAGCAGATGGAAATCGTTGTCGGGATAGGTCTCCTGCTGCCAGCCGTCGGCGCTCAGATGCTGGCGGAAGTAACCCTCCTGATAGAGCAACCCCACCCCCACGAGAGGAACTCCGAGGTCGCTGGCGCTCTTGATGTGGTCGCCTGAGAGCACGCCCAAGCCGCCGGAGTAGTTGGGGACGGCCTCGGTGAGCCCGTACTCGAACGAGTAGTACGCGATCGTACAGTCGCGAAGGCTGGGGTGTGTGCGCGCGAACCACGGTTCATCATTGAGGTACTCGCTGTACGCATCGGTGACCCGGCCGAGATGGTCCAGGAAGCTGACATCAGACGCCAAGTAGTTGAGACGCTCTTGGCTCACATTCGCCAGGAGGGCGACTGGGTTGTGGTTCGTCTCCTCCCAGACACGCATGTCGATACGCCGCAGGAGCTCGATGGCGTCGGGTTGCCAACACCACCATAGGTTGTAGATGAGGTCTCGGAGCCGCTCGAGGCTCTCGGGAAGATAGGGGCGTACGGTGATGCGGCGGACTGCCTTCACGGGGCGCTCCTCTCAGGTCGGGGGCCGCTCTCGAAACAGAGGGCGGACCGGGCAGATGCCGGTCCGCCCTAGGCCGTGCTGCGCTATGGGGGGCGGCCAAGACGCCTCGGCCGCCTCCGGTGGCCTCTAGTCGAGGGGGAGGATCTTGACGTTCTTGTAGAGGACCCGCTGGCCATGATGCTGCAAGGCGATGTGACCTTCGCGGGCCATCTCGGCGTAGGCGATGGGGAACTTGTTGGCGGTGCCGTCGGGGTTCTGATGGGCTTCGGTCCACTCATCAAGGTCCAGAACCACAACGGGCACGCCGTTGTGGGTCACGGTGAGCAGGTCATCCTGGGCGAGAATGGTCATGTTCTGCCACTCGCCGACGGGGCGAGCCATGTTCACAGAGGGGGCCTGAATCTCATAGACGGCGCCGCAGTGGTGCACGCCGGGGGACTCCACGCCCGCGCTGTCCAGGACCTGGACCTCGATGCCGGTGTAGACGACATTGCCCGGGTCGTCGATACGGAAGAAGATGCCGGAGTTCGCGCCCTCCGTCACCATGAAGTCCGCGCTGAGGATGAAGTCGCCATAGCGGGCCTCGGTGATGACGTCGCCGCCACCGCCGGCTACCGTAGCCATGCAGCCGTCCTCGATGACCCAGTGCTCGTTGACATTCGTCCAACCCTCATAGTCCACGCCGTTGAAGAGAAGCTGCCAGCCCTGGGCCTGCTCCTCCTCGGTTAGGACATTGTCCTGGGCCCAGACCGCGCCGGCCGTCACAACCGCCAGGACCAGGGTGAGTGCCATCGCATGCTTCAATGGAGATCCTCCTTCATTAGTGGAAATGCCTCACGCAGTAGACCTCACTAGGACGGCGCCAGTAACGTGGGCCGTTCCCGTGCGGCTTACGATGTGCCAAGTATCATCATACTACCGAACCACCGTAGTGAACGTCACTCGGCATGGCTCGACAGGTCACTCGGGCAGTCGGACGGCCCCCCGGAAACCCTCTCCCTGGACCGCCGGGTCGATGACATTGCCTTCCGTGACAACGTTCGCGGAGGACATGATATACACCGCATGTTGACCGATCTCATTGCGGGGCGCCCTGCATGCCCCCGTGATCGTGTTACCTCGCACCGTCAGCCCCTCGACGCCCGCCGCGAAGATGCCCGCACCATCCGTGCCCTGGATGAGGTTGCCCTCGAAGAGCACGTTGGCGTGCACCCCCGGCTCGGGCGGGTAACCCATGCCGCCCATCCAGGCGAAGGCCTGCAGGGCGGCCTCCGAGGAGGCCGCGCCGCCGTTGCAGTCGATGAACCGGCAGTTCCGCACCGTAACGTCGCGGGTGCCGATACTCTCAAAGAAGTGCGTGACCTCGGTCATCACGAGCACGCCGGACGAGGTGCAGCGGTCGAATGTGCAGTTCTCAATGACGGCGTCCCGGGTCTGGCAGAGAACGCCCCGAGCCCGATTGCGCCGCACGGTGCAGCCGCTCATGCGAAGCCGCGGAGTACGGGAGGCGTTGCCGAGGACATCGCCGACCTGCAGCCCCTCCGGCAGGGGCTCTTCGAACTCCACGCGGTGGATGTTGCCCTCCACCGGCTCCAGGGAGGCCGCGCGCACGGTGCCGCTGGCGTAGGTGAGGAGGGTCTCGCGGCGGATCATCTCCATCGTGTCGCCGGCGTCGGGCAGGTCAGCCATCTTCAGGTTGTGCTGCCCGAGAACCGTGTGCTCATCCACCCGCTCCAGCACGGTGAGGTAGAGGCCGGACTTGATGTTGGCGCCATCATCGCCCATCCCCTCGAATGTGCAGTCGGTAAGGGACACGGTGCCCTTGCAGCCCCCGAAGTGGGTCGCGTCCGCCGTCGCCGACATGAGCCGGCGGGTGCCGGGGCGGATCAGGACGTTGAACCGCGTCAGCGAGATGTTCTCAGACACGAGGCCGATGAGCCCCATGCCGGGCGTCGTGTAGATCGTAATGTCCTCGACAGACACCTCCTGGCACCGCTGGAAGACAATGGCGTTGTGGCCGTACACCCAGTGCCTCAGGACGACGAGATGGCCCACGGGAACGGCGATGTCCCAGCCCAGATGGACGCGGAGCGTCTGGGGCCCGATCAGCTCCGTTCGCTCCACGCCACTGTAGACGTCCAGTCCCTGGCGAACAGGGAGGCCGGTGTCGGGCTCGTAGTCCATGAACGCGCCCACTGCCTCCCCGCCCTCGACGGGGAACTCGTCATCGACGCGCACATCGAACCACCTCGGCTCGGCGGCGATCACCTCGCCAACGGAGAAGGGCGCTCGGGGGGAGTCCACAGTGAAGCCCGTGAGGTGCACATTACGGCAGTTGAGGAAGTAGAAGAGGCTCGTGGCGCCGCTGACCATCAACTCGGCCCCACCGCCATCGAGGGTGAAGCCATCTAGATCAGCGACCGGGAAGAGAGTCGCTGGGCTCTCGGGATTGGCGCCGGCTGTGAGGTCATAGCGCCCGGGGTGAAGCACGAGCCGCTGGGCGCCGGTGCGCGCCACCTCGGCGAAGGCCTCGAGGAACGCTGCCGTGTCATCCTGGCCGTCGTCGGGCACCGCGCCGAAGGCGGCGACATCGACCGTTCCCTCGTGCTGAACTGCCCCCACGGCCGCTGTGCCGAGAGCGATAGCCGTGCAACCTGTGACCCAGAACATGGCATGCCTCCAGTCGGTGCTCGATGGTGCTTAGGTACTTCGGCGTCTGCGAAGCGCGGCCTGCGAGCGTGGCCGAGCCGGAGGGAGGTTAGGGGTGTTGTTAGGGGTATTACGGATGAGAAGCCCAGCAATGCTCTCTTGAGGAGGCGCACACGATGTCCCCGACGATGAGAATCGCCCTTTGGGTGGGAGCCATTGGCTGCCTGTCCCCGGTCTGCCTCGCCGCAGATCTGAGCTTCACGAACGATGGGCTGCAGATCGATGCCGGCAGCATGGGGGTGTTCACCCTCACATATCCGGCCCTCGTCGGCGAAGATGGACAGACGGTGCATCCGGCCATCGAGAAGTCCGCGGAGGCGGATCGGGCGCGGGTCCGCTACGAGGGCGGCGCGTCCGCGGAACTGGAGATCCGTGCCGGGGAGGTCACAACCCGGCTGAGCGGCGTACCTGAGAGCGCCCACTCGGTACGCATGGAGATGCTTATCGACTTCGGGTACGCGCAGGGGGGTTCGTGGCGGATCGGTGACACGGGGGCGATGCCGTTCCCGCAAGCCCAACCGGAACTGCCGTTCCTCCATCAGGGGCATGCGGGCGAGTTTGAGCTTACCAACTTCGAGGACCGCAGCCTGAGCCTGAGGGTCCCCGAGAGCTGCTACCAGGAGCTTCAGGACAACCGCGAGTGGGGCTGGAAGATCTTCGCATGGTCCCTCCTGATGCCGTGCGAGCCCGGAGACAGCGTGTACACGGTGGGGATCGCCCAATCCGAGCCAGTAGACGGCGCGAGGGTCATCGTAGTGGACCAGTATGGCCAGGACGCGCAAGCGGAGTACCCCGGCAAGGTCCACAGCGATGAGGATCTGAGGGCCGGTGAGGAGGCGGAGAGAGCCTTCACCGAGGCGCTCTCGTTACCGGACCTGGACCCCTACGGTGGCCTTCCCGGCAGCGGAACCGAGCTCGGCCTGACGGCCACGGGGTTCTTCCACGTCGAGCAGGTCGATGGTCAGTGGACGCTCGTCGATCCGGTGGGCAACGCCTACTTCCTGCTCGGGCTCTGCGCTTTCGGCCCCTGCGACGACTACACGACCATCGAGGGCCGGGAGAGCATCTACGAATGGCTTCCCCCCTATGAGGGCGAGTTCCAGACGGCGTACCACCCCCAGTCGTACTGGTCGCGCCGGGCGTTCTCGTTCTATCTGGCCAACGTGATCCGCAAGGAGGGGCAGCCCTTCGATGTTGAGGCGTGGCGGGCGAGGATGATCGAGCGGGTGCGCCCCTGGGGCTTCAATGCGGCTGGGGCCTTCTCCAGCGGGGCAGAGACCTACCGTGCCGCCGGCTTTCCCTATGTCGCGCACCTGCCGCTCCAGCTTCCTTGGGCCCTCGAGCGCCCTCTCGAGGGTCTTCGAGGCTTCTTCGACCCCTTCGACACGATCACCGCGGCACGCATTGACGAGCTGTTCGCGGAGCAGGTCGCGCCGGCGGCCGACGATCCGCTCATCATCGGCTACTACCTCGAGAACGAGCAGGCCTGCGAGGACATCCCCAGGGTCATTCCCCAACTCACGGGTGATGAGCCGTGCAAGCTCGAGCTCGTCGCGATGCTCCGCGAGCGGTACCAGACCATCGAGGACTTCAACGCAGCCTGGGGCATGGACGCGAAGAGCTTCGACGAACTCACGGGCCAAGGCCTGCCGGTGGCCACAGCCTCAGCAGCGGCCGATATGAGGGACTACACAGAGCGGTTCCTGGATCGGTACTACAGCCTACTGACCACCACGTTCCGGAAGTACGACACGAACCACATGCTCATCGGAAACCGCTGGCAGCCCGGAACGGCGAACGACGAGACGCTGGTGCGGGTTGCTGGGCAGTATATGGATGTCATCAGCGTCAACTACTACACATATGGCCTCGACGTAGGGTTCCTGGAGCGCCTCTACGCGTGGAGCGGTGGCAGACCGATGCTCCTCAGCGAGTGGCACTACTGCTCGCCCAGCGACACGGGCCTCCCTGGCGGCGGGCCCGAGGTCAGCAGTCAGCGCGAGCGAGGGCTCGCCTACCGCAACTACGTCGAGCAGGCCGCCGCCATGGGCTTCATCGTCGGCTCCGAATGGTTCACGCTCATCGATCAAGCCCGCACGGGACGGTTCTTCCAGGGGTATACGGGCGAGAATGGCAACACGGGGGTCATCAGCGTCACCGACACGCCCTGGTTCGACTTCCTGGAGGAAGCCGTTCGCGCCCACGCGGCGACCTACGAGATCCGCCACCGCGGGCGCGAGCCCTTCCGCTATGAGGATCCGAAGTTCGCGGGCCGGTCGGGCGGCACGAAGACCGTTCACGTCCCTCGCGCCCCGGGGCTGATGACCATCGATGGCAGCCGGAACGACTGGCCCGGCACGCCGCCCAGCCTCATCAGCCAGGATCGGCTCGTCCAAGGAGCGGATGCGGGCGGGGTGGAGATGGCCTTCAGGATGTGCTGGGATGACCAGCACCTGTACCTCATCGCGGATGTGGCCGATAGCACCCCGATGCGCAACGAACACGAGGGCGCCGATCTCTGGCAGGGCGACGGGCTGGAGCTCTTCTTGGGCCACGAGCAAGTCGACGACCCTGGGCAACTCCTCTTCAGCGACCGCCAGGTGCTGATCGGGGCGGGCCTGGCGAACGGAGAGGCCCGCACCCACGTCATGAGGGCGCCGGAGGCCTATGACTGTGAGGTCACCGTCGTGCCAGCCGCTGACGGGACGGGCTACACCCTCGAGGTAGCGATCCCCTTCAGCGCCCTGGGTTTCGAGCCCCAACCGGGGCAGAAGCTCCTCTTCGACCTGGCGGTCAACGACAGCCTCGATGGCGTGCACCGCGTGCGCCAGCTCATGTGGAACGGCTCGGCGAGGAACTCGAGCGATCGAACCTACTGGGGGCGCGCGACGCTGGCCGAGTAGGGGACGCTACTGCACCTCCGGCATGGGGACGGTCTCGCCGCGGAGCTGGGCCTGCTGGTCGCCGCGGTCGTAGGTGCCGTAGAACACCGCGTTGCAGTCGATCCACAGGGCGAGACGCTCGTACTCCTCTGGGTCGAGGGTCACGGATTCGTGTCCCTCGTCGAGCAGGCGCATCAGTCGGCTGCCTAGGGATCCGAAGGCGCCCCCCGGATCGGTCCGGTGCACGGGATTCCAGCCTCCGTACCGGGGCACCAGGGAATCGCCCGCGTGAGCGACGTTCGTCGCATCGCCCCAGAAGCTCAGCCCACCTGTCAGGGCGAGGTACGACCGCGTCCATGGCCCCTCAGGAGTTCCGGTGAGAGGGAGCCCGCCCGCGGGCTCCGCGTCGCCATGGCAGCTCACGCAGTGACGGTCGAGTACAGGCTGCACGAGCCGCGGGTAGGAGAAGGGATGGGTTCCGTCGGGGCCGGGGGTGAGCTGCTGCGGCGCCTGCATCACCGATCGGGCCTCCACCGACTCCGGCGCGGTGGTTCGGGACTCGTGGCAGCCGATGCACATAGCCTGCTCCCCCGGCTGCAGGTAGGTGGCGCTCCGCATCGTCTGAACGGCGCGCCCACGGTCATCCAGGGCTTGGAAGTAGACGGGTGTGCGCGCGGGCAGCTCGAAGTACGCGGAGCCATCGGCGGCTACCGGCACCGTTCCCAGCACGGCTCTGGCCGGCTCCTGACCGGCCAGCCCGATGGGTGGGTCATCGCCGACCGGCGTCGTCTTGGGGAGCACCTGGACGACCCGCAGCGCCTTCACGGCGCCAGGCGCCACCCCGTCGAGCCCTCGATAGACATCCTGAAGGGCGAACGTGCCCACCGGAGGAGCGTCCTCGGGCAACAAGCTGGCCCGCTCCGGTGGCGCGGGCCGCAGGCGGAGCGGGATGGGGTTCGATGACCCTATCCGAGGGTTCCGGTAGAGCAACTCGCGGTTGCCTGCGCGGTCCAGCACATAGAGGCCCAGGGCGGCGGGCTCGTTGGGCGGCGGCTCCATCACGAGAGGCGACGGGCTATAGGAGCACAGGAAGAGGCTCTCAGACAGGGGCCAGGGTGATGCGTAGTAGGTCGTGGGCACCGCCTCGGACTCCGGGAAGGGCACCTCGGGAGTGAGCCGCTCGACGGGCGCTGGCCCGTCGAAATCCACATTCGGATCCACGAGGATCAGCGAGCCGCCGGTGATGGAGTGATGGGCGGACGCGGTGCAGACCAGCTTGCCGGTGCCCGGAACCACCTGGGCTTCGAAGCTGCAGTGGGGGTTCTGGGTGTGGTTGCCGTAGAGCGCCACGGGGCTGGTTCCGTCGGGGTTCATGCGCCAGAGATTCTGGTGGAGAACCGCGTGGCGGTCGACGTAGTCCCAGCGCGCGTAGCTGATGCTTCCATCGGGCAGCAGCGTGGGGAACCACTCGTTCGTCTCGTGGAAGGAGAGGGTTCGGACCTCGCCGGTCTGGCGGAACAGCCGGTGCAGGGTGTAGACGTGCCAAGCCTCGCCGAACTGGGCCCCGAAGCAGCGCGCATGCCCCTTACGCCGGGTGGAGCTGAGCATGAGGTCGCCGCCGGGGAGATAGGCCGGCATGAGGTCCTCGTAGGCGCCGGCGGTGAGCTGCTGTACCCCTCCGCTTCCAAGGTCCAGTTCGAACAGGTGATAGAAGGGGTCGCTAGGCTGGCACGAGGAGTAGGAGAAGGCGACGCGGTCGGCGTCCCACGAGAGGACCGGCGCGAGGACGCTGCCGCTCCAGCGATCGGCATCGAGCAACGGCGTTGCCGCGAGAGAGCGGCCGGGTTGCTCGAGCACGAACAGGCCGCCGCCCGCGCGGGCGCGCCATCCGAAGTACTGCATCACTAGGTGGCTGTACGCCGCCGGCGCTCGCTGGACGAACAGGAGCCGCACGTTCCCCATCAGCGGGTCGGACAACAGCGCCTGACGCCTCAGCCACCGCGCGTTGAGGTAGAGCGCGCGTCCATCGGCGACCTCGGTCAAACCATCGAGGGCCACGATGGCGTCGGCAAGCTCGCGTTCCGCGGCCCCGCGGTCACGGCTTGAGAGAATGGCGCTCGCCGCGGCGAGGGATTCCGACGCTAGCGCCGCATAGCCGAGGGTATCGATCCGTTCCGCATCAGATGCCTCCCAATCGGCCTCGACGAGTCGGGCGAGTTCGAGCGAGACATCGGCACTCCCAGCCGGCGCCGCCTCCCAAGCCTCCTGCGGCGACGAGAGGGTGTACCCCCGGGCCTGGCACACGCCATAGCGATGGGACAGGCCAGCGCAAGCGGCGTCATCGGCAAAGCGCGTCCCATCGCTGACGCCAAGCAACCGGCCATCGCGCAATACCACCCACGCCCGGTCTGCACCGCCCAGGCCGTCCCAGTCAAGACGAGCTTCGTCGCCCTCCCTGCTGAGCGAGAGGCCCGTGGGCGGCGGCACGGACGGCGCGTTGCCCTGGACCGCCAGACCGATGAGACCCAGGGGGTCACCCGTGGGCGCGAGCGGCAGGGCGGCCGTGGGGCCCCACACCGCGTCCCGGGCGGCTTGCCAATCGCCGCCGCACAGGCCCACGACCACCTCGGGGAAGGGGATCCGCTCTCCGGGCTCCAGCGTCACCGTCCCACCGGGCGCGCGACAGGTGAGGCGCAGCCGCGCCGACCCATCAACGGCACGCTCGACATCGAGAGCCCAGAGGGCAAGGGAGGCCGCGCCGATGACGAGGGTGCCGGTGGGCTCATCGCCATGGATGATGAACACGGGCAGGCACCGGTCGCCCTCGCCAAGCACCGGTGCGGTCAGCCGGAGCTCGCTGCCGAGGCCGACGGCCCGGCTCTGCCACTGGTAACGGGTGTCGGGGTAGTGGACCGCGAAGGGCTGCACCCCCTCGGCGGTGTCGCGCTCGAGCTCGTACCGCCAGGGGCCGTCCGAGTCGTCGAAGCCGTCGGAGGCGCCGTAGCTGGGACCGTCCACATACTCGACCAACGGGTCCCAATGGGTCGTGTCACAGCCGATATCGCCGCGACGGTGGAGGACGAACCTCAGGTGGTCACCCTCGGACAGCTCCAGGTCGAGGCACGGCTCAACGCCAGCGGCATCATCGGGCCCAAGCTCGGCCACGTAGAGCTCCTCGGCGCCCAGACGGACAGTGGCGCGGATCCCGTCGCCGCCGTTGGTGTCGGCCTTGGCGATGCGTCCCGATACGGCGACTCTGCCGTCCCGCGGCGCGACGAAGGTGCGACAACTGGAGACCGTTTCCCCCGAGTGCTGCCAGTCTCTGCCCACGCGCGTCCAATCCGGGCCGCTCCAGAAGGTCGATCCGTACCACTCCTCCGCACGGTACGCCAAGGGCTCGTAGACAAAGCGCCCCTCCGCATCGACAGCGCGCGCCGCCATAGCGAGGTCGACGGCATGGAGGTCGCCCAAGGGGACGGACTGGCCGCCGTCGTTGCGGATCCAACCGGAAATGTGGATCAACTTCACATCGCCGGCGGTGTAGGCCTGCGGGGTGAGATCCACCGCCACGGCCGGTCCCGCGCCCTCGATGCTGTAGCCCGCATCCGCCTGCAGCCGGAAGGACGGGGCGGCGGGATGGCTCGCCAGCAAATCGATTGGCCCCAGCAGAGTAACCAAGGCAAGACTCAGTTGCACTACAGGTGAAATCACGCCATCAGTCCAATCGCCGGTAGATCACGGTTCGGATCCCCGGGCGCGTGTCGATCTCAAGACGGACACCCTCGCGCAGCAGGTCGGCCCCCGAGGCCTCCCACTGCTCACCCGTCTCCAGACACGAGAGCTCGTAGACCGCGGCAGGCTCGAGGCCCCTGAGAGGCACACGCGCCGACTCATAGATGCTCTGTGGCCGGCGGAAAGCCTCCACAAGGCCCGCCGCCGCGCCAGGTCGGTCGAACTGACGCACGTGCCAGTCGGCCGTGGAGTGGCCGTACGGGGTCAAGGGGTAGAAGTCCCCCAAGTAGTAGGGGGCGACCTGTCTGTGGATCGCCACCATTTGCGCCACCTTGTGAAGGTCGACTCGATCCAGTCCTGCGGCATCGGGGCCGAAGCTGAGCTCGCTCGCCATGCTGCTGCGCCACCAGTACTCGTCGTGATCGTAGATGACCCCGGTGCCCTGGTATGGGACCCAGAGAGACAGCCCCTGGGTGAGGCACTGCTGGCCCTCCGGCGACCAGTACCAGTCGCTGCGCAGCAGGGGCACGGCACGCCTGAGGGTCTCCAGGTCATTCCGCCGGCCGCCCGAGGCGCAGGAGTCGATGAGCATGTTTGGGTGGCGGGCGAGCAGCTCATCCCAGAATGCGAGGTAGCCCTCGACGTGACGAATCTCAGTGATGCCCTGGCGATCCTCTGCATCCGCCGCCTGCCAATACGGCAGTGGGTCGATGTTGAAGTCCTGGCGGTAGTAGTCGATACCCTCTCTGGTCAGGAGGCCGTCGATGTGGTCGGTGAGCCACTGCCGGCACTCGGGGAGGTCTAGCCTGAGCAGGCCACCCTCGGCCCCGCCATGGACCCACTCGGGGTGCTGCTCGGCGATCCACGTCCCCGCATGCACCCGCTCCGGCTCGAACCACACCATCGAGCGCTTGCCCCAGCCGTGGACGAGATCGCTGATCTCCCTCAGGCCGTTGGGGAACCGCCCTAGGTCGGGCTCCCACGTTCCGACCTTCGGCCAGCCGATATCATCGCAGGGGTACCAACCCGCGTCCTGCCACCACACGTCGAACTCCACGCCCGCCTCGATATGCCGCCGCAGGAACTCCTTCTCCTGGGTAACCTCCGTCATCAGCCCCGGATAGTAGTTGCCGGTGCAGAGTGACCTGAGGGGCTCCAGCGGCATGCCGCCGGGCATGGGCAGGTTGTGCGCCAGCATCCAGCGGCGCCACACGTTCTGCGCCCGCAACCACTGGCCGTGGTAGAACTGCAGAACGACGAGGGGCGACCTCACCGACTCCCCGGGATGGAGCACGAAGCTGGCGCCCTCCTGACCACCACTGACGCGCAGCCGCTGGCCGGCATCGCGCTCCAGACTCATCCGCCACTGGCCTGGCCAACCAAGCGCGACGATGGCTCCGCGCCCATCCCACTCCAGGTTCAGATAGGGGAACTCGAACTGGGTTGGACGTCCGCCAGCGCAAGCGACGGAGACAGACTCCTCTGGCGCGAGAGCCTGGTCGAGTGGCTCGTAGCTGTGGTCGGAGCAGTCGTCGCCACGGATGCGATGCAGGGAGAACTCGCTGTGGGGCGATCGCGAGAAGCTGAGGTCCATCGCCTGGAGGTCGGCGATGATGGGTGTGTCCTCAGCGCCCTCGTTCGTGAGGTGGAGGGTCCACTCCACGACGGGGAAGTCGCGGTACTCGATGGCGAGCATGCGAACGGCAAGCCGGGTGTCGGGATCTGTGAAGGTCACGGTGTGCTGGGTGCGAGTCCCGTGCCGCGGGTCCTCGATAGCGGCCGCCGCACGCTCGACGGCCCAGCCACCCAGCAGCTCTGAAGAGGGCTGACCGCCATAGGTGAACGAGAAGGGCGCTGGCAGCGCCTGCGGTGGGGTCTCGGCTCCGCTGATCGGCAGGTTGCCCAAGGGGAGCTCGGAGCCATCGGCCAGCACGATGACGGCATCGGCCCAGTCTGCCTGGTCGCAGGCGATCCCATCCCCGCCGTCCTCGACGACCATCTCGAACTCGGCGCGCCCCCCCAGCGGGAGGTCCAGGTCCAGGGGCGGCGCGCCCTCTCGCAGCACGGGCGACGACCATAGGTCCATGCCAGTGGCCACGACGCGGAAGACAACGGAGCCCCTGCCCCCGGAGGTCTGGTCGTTGCTGTCCACCCCCAGCCTGGCTCGTAGGGAGGCTGCCGGCCGGTCCAGCACGACCTGGATCCGGCTCGGTGCGTGGCAGTACAGGCCGCTCCGGAGCATCTCCCCCCCGAGGCGCATCGGCGCTCCTCCCCGGGAGTTCAGGTGGACCGGTCCGTGGTTCTCGACGACCGTGAGCCCCGGGACGACCGCGAGAGGCGACGCATCGCCCTCGATGTTCGCTCGCACCCACTGCCGGAGGTCGTTCATCTCCGCCGCGGTGGGGGCGTTTCCATCGCCTCGTGCCCCCCAAGCAACGAGGCACAGTAGCGCTACCGCCCACATCAAGTACGTTACCTGGCTGTCCATAGAGCCCCCCGCTCGCGCGGCCAGATCGGACGAGCCGCCTGAGCATCCTTCGCTAGGACCGTTGGGTCTGCCTGGCCTCCGTGCCCGGCGCGAGCCCTACGCGAACACGGGTGATGGCTCCCGCTGTTGGCACTCCGAAGCTCACATAGCGCGACTCCTCAACCTGGGTGCACTCGAAGGGCACCTCGTCGCCGTCTACCGTTACGTTCTCGCAGACCATGCCGCTGGGGAGCAGTGGGCGAACTTCGATCACAGAGGGCGAGCCGGTGAGTTCGATGCTGAGCGCGTCGGGCTCGCACCGGTAGCGCATGGCGACGTAGGCATCAGAAGGGCCGTAGGTGAGCACAACATCGGCCTCAGAGACGCCTGCCGCCGCGAAACGCGGGCTGACCCTGACCTCCTCGTACAGGGTCGCCTCGTCGGTGATCCCCGCCAAGCCCTCGGCCATCGCCGAGAGAACGGCTGCGGCGCTCCAGCCTGCCGGGCCGCCGCCCTGGTCGGTGCCGTCCCTCCGGTAGAGGAAGCCCAGGAAGCCGTCGCGCTCGACCAACTCAGCCACACGACGGAGCACATCGGCGCCGTACTCCTCGCGGCCGTGGTTGAAGGCGGCCTTGGCAAGTTCGCCGGCGACGAACCCGGCGACCCCGCCGTTGATGTACGAGCCCGCCGGGTAGGGCCCGAACTGCGGGTAGGGCGGCTCCAAGGCATACCACTCTGCGAAGTCCTGTGACTCCCGGAGCTCGCGGTACCGGTCGATAATCGCCACCGCCATGCGGTGGGTCGGCATGCCGCGGTTGATGTCGTAGGTGTTCGAGAGGCTGAGGATCTGCGACTCGTCGACACCGGTGTCGACTGGCTGCAGGTAGAGCTGGTGTATGTAGTGCCGGCCTGCCCAGAGGATGGAGTTGGCGCGCGCCCTGATCTGGCGGCCCCGGTCGCGCCAGACGGCTCCTCGCGAGCGGCCTCCGAGAGCATCGCAGAGGTCACCCAGCTGGTTGCACGCCTGGTAAAGGCCGCTGTTGTCCCCATGCATGATCGCCATAGGCATGCCGGGCTCGATACTCCGAACCGAGTCTGAGTACCCGTAAACGAAATCCCACGTGTCGGGCGTGAGAGGGCGCTTCATGAGTCCGTGGTCCGGGTCCCAGCGCGTGGGATCTTCCAGGCAGTACCTCATGCCGGCTTCGAGGTGGGGGAGGGCTCGTCTCAGCCATTCCTCATCGCCGGTGGCCTGCCAGATGGTGTGCGCGGCCTCCACCATCAGGTACTCGATGTCGGCCTCGATCTCCAGCCGTATGAAGGCGAGGTCATCCTCGGGGCTGATGTACAGAAACTCGGGGGTCACGAAGGTGGTGTGGCCGTCTCCGGGATTGGTGATGATCTCGTGGAAGAAGCCGCGCCGCGGCTGCAGATCGAAGAGGGTCTCGGCGTAGCTCGTGAGATCCTCGGCCCACCACTTGTAGGCCTTCATCTCATGGACATGGTCGCGGAACCAAGTGGGGCTGGCCCAGATCCGCCGGTTGCCGAACCACATGCTCGATCCGTCCCGGCGCACCTGCTCGCACAGGGCCTGGAACAGCTCGCCATGGCCCTCATCGGTATCGAGACGCAGCTCTGGCGTCAGGGCGATGCTCGTCTCCCAGACCGCCTCCCCCTCTGGCTCGACGCGGAGCCGCATCTGCCCTGGCGGGCCGCCGGCCACGAGCCCGTGGGGCTTCTCTCCCGGCGCCACGTCAACGGCCGCGAGCAGCCTGCCATCGGCGGCGTACAGCGTCGCTCGGGCGGGCCGAGAGACCTTCAGCGGTATGGCCTCGAATGGTCGTGCGGAATCCGGTACCTCCATCATGGCTTCACCTCTCCGCGCGCGTCGCAGCACTGGGTCGCCACCCGGCTTGGCGAGGGCCCTGGCGTAGACGGCCATCCGATCGCCGGGATCCGTGACCGCGAGATCATCGTACAAGGTGACAGCGCCACCCACGCGGAGCCCTAGCCGCAGATCGGCGCCGAGGGTGTCCTCCATGAACCCGATCGGCTGCCCATCCACTCCCAGGCCCAACCTGCCATCGGCACGCACGACGTCCATCTCGTGCCACTCTCCCAGCCGGATCCGCATGGGCAGCGTGAGATTGGCGACCGTCGGCCCATAGCCCTGCGGCGTGACGGGCACCACGCGCAGGCTCGCAGAGCGTCCCTCGATGAACGCCTGCAGTCCGTGGCCCTCGGGATCCAGCAGCAGGACTGGCGTCTCCATCCAGCCGTGGTCCTCGGCCATGAGGGCGCGGAGACGCAACGCGAACTCGGCCGGCAGCTCCAGTCCTTCAGCGGTGACCGACGCGTTGGGCCCAATCCTGAGGCACTGGTTGGAGGCATCGAGCGGGTCGGCCACGACCTGGACCCCCTCCCCCACGAAGGGGCCACGACCATCCTCGAAGTCGATTAGCCAGGGCAGTGATGGGGACAGGATGAGGCCGGCAAGGGCTACCAACAAGGCGATCACTCCTTCGTCCCAGAGCGGTCCCAGGTAGACCCCTGGGCGCCTCGGGGACGTTCGAAGAAGCCTGTTAGGCGCGGCGGCTCGGGAGACCTCCGCCCGACTGAGGAGACAGGATCGGGCCCCCCGATCAGCGGAGGAAGTAGCCCTGGGACGTCGGCCTCGCGTCCGTGGTGAGATCAATGCCGAGCTTGCGGAGGCCCGACTCGTCGCCCGAGCCCGGTTCGTGGGTTAGATGCAGTTGAGCCCCCCGCAGTCGAGGCAGCATCTCCACACCCGCTTTCGCGGCCGGGTTACTGGCCGCGCTGATCCCTAGAGCCACGAGCACCTCCTGGACGTTCAGGCTCGGGGAGTGGGAGCCGAGGCAGCCGGCTTTGAGGGCTGTTACGCTCTCGATGATGTTCGCCGGTAGAAGGTGGATGTAGTCCGGCAGGCCCGCCAGGGCCTTGACGCCATTGATCAACGCCGCCGAAGCGGAGTGGAACAGGGGCGAGTTGGTACCGGTCACGATCTCCCCTGTCGGCAGTTCCAGGGCCGCGCCACAGTAGAAGCCGTCGTTACCCTTCTGCCGCCGTTCGCCGTCCGCGGCCGCGGCGCGGGCCGGCTCGACTACGCGGCGGTCTTTGGGCGACAGGCCGAGTCGCGTCATCAAGCTCTGCACGCGCCTCACAGCCTCCTCCGAGCAGAGTCCGCGCTCACGCTCCCAGTGGTAGCGGAAGTAGCGTCGGATGACCTCCTGGGACGCGGCGGCCGAGACCACGGCGTCATCGACTATCCCCGCTCCGGCGCGGTTCACGCCCATGTCCGTGGGCGACTGATAGTGCTCGGATGTGGACGTATGGCCGGCGATGCGATCGATGATCGCCTTCAGAATAGGGAAGTTGTGAATGTCCCGATTGTAGTTGACCGCCTTCTCGCCATACGCCTCCAGGTGGAAGGGATCGATCATGACGAGGTCACCGAGATCCGCCGTGGCGGCCTCATAGGCGACGTTCACCGGATGGTCCACGGGTAGGTTCCAGATCGGGAACGTTTCGAACTTGGCATAGCCGGCTGGGATGCCGCGTCGGTGAGAGTGGTAGACCTGGGAGAGGCATGTCGACATCTTGCCGCTGCCGGGGCCGGTGCCCGTAACCACCACGATCGGCCTCTCGGTCTCCACGAAGTCATGGCGGCCGTATCCCTCATCGGAGACGATGAGGTCCACGTTGCTCGGGTAATCCGGGATCTCCGTGTGCGTATAGACCCGCACACCCTTCCCCTGGAGCTGCGCCGACAGGCGATCTACCGTTGGCCCCGGCTGATGCCGAGTGAGGACCGCCGCCGAGACCGGGATGCCCCAGTCGCGGAGGTCATCCATGGCTTTGAGTGTCGCCAGGTCGTAGGTGATGCCGAAGTCGCCGCGGATCCGTCCGCGTTCCAGATCATCCGTGGATACGCAAAAAACGACCTCGATCTGGTCGCGCAGGCCCTCCAGAAGGCGCATCTTCACATTGGGGTCGTAACCGGGCAGAACGCGAGCCGCGTGGAGATCGAAGGTGAGCTTGCCGCCGAACTCAAGGTAAAGCTTGCCCGAGAAGCGTCCCACGCGCTCCAATATGGCCGCCGTCTGCTCACGCAGGTAGAGCTCGTTGTCGAAGCCCAGGTTCGTCACACGGAGCCTCCCGAAAGGCATCTGCCCAGACGGCGAGTCGACCCACGCCGGGGCTCCGCCGCATCATAGGCCGTACAGAGCCTTCGCGCCAGTGTGGCGTCCGGAGCCTCCTCGACGGGCTGCGGGCCGAGCTAGCCAGCCCTAGCAGGGCATCGGAAACGCAAAGAGGCCCTCCCGATCCAGTCGGAAGGGCCTCTCCGATCATATTGGTAGCGGGGGCAGGATTTGAACCTGCGACCTACGGGTTATGAGCCCGTCGAGCTACCAGACTGCTCCACCCCGCGTCGGTAGAGTGGAATACTCCCACTAATGCGTCGTCTTGTCAAGGGTGAGGTCGCCGTAGAGCTCGGGCGCCGTTCCGCGGGCGTCCAATCAGCGGCGCGCGGCACCTTCCCGAGCTACTCAACGTCTGCTATACCAGAGGACCTGCCCGACTCCACTCGGAACCCTGACCGGTGCCGAGTGCCGACGGTCACGCCATGCTAGGGAAGAGCAACCCGATTTGAGCTCCGCCGCCATCATCTTCCTCCTTGCCTGGGTTCCGCTCCAGACGCAACCAAGCCTGGTTGATCTGGAGGGCCTCAAGGTACGCGGCGATCGCATCTCCTACGACCAGAGCTCCTCCACGGTAGTCGCCGAAGGTCATGTCCTCATCGAGACAGACGACATGTGGCTCACTGCCGACCACGCCGAGTTCGACCAGGCCAAGCAGATGGCGGAGGCTCGAGGCCGAGTCGTGCTCTCAGCGCCCGGACGGTACCTGCAGGGTGATCACCTGATCTACGACATGCAGAGCCAGACGGGGGAGATGCGCTCTCCTGACGGATGGGACGAGACGACCGGCATCCGCCTCTTCCTGACCGGCTCACGCCTCGATTTCCGCGACGGCCGCTGGTCGCTGACCGACGCCTACATCCGATCATCGGGCAAGAAGAACCCCTCCTACGAGGTCTGGGCCGACGAGATCGCCTACGTCGAGGGGCACAGCTGGCACGGCACTAACGTTCGGGTGGAGTTCTTCGGCATCGAGATCGTGAAGACTAGTGACTTCGAGCAGCGGATCGAGGACCTAGGGGTAACCGGGTTGGCGTGGCTTCCCGCGCCCGGCTCTAGCGAGCAGGACGGCCTCTTCGCTGAGTGGACCGTGCAGCGGGACGTGGCCGGCGATCTACGGCTCCTGGCCATCGCGCGCGCGAGCACCCGGTCGGGCCTCACCGGTCGTGTCACACTGACCGAGCCTGTCACCGACCGCCTTTGGCTGTGGGGCGCCGGAGCCTGGCGGGAGCTTGTGGGCGGGCAGCTCCGGCCTTACCTCCGCTGGGATCGCGTCGAGGGCGGCGTAACCTGGCGACTCACCAGCCCCGATGATAGCTGGTGGGCTCAGGCCGATCTCTCCTACGGCTTCTTTCGAGAGCGTCCCTCCCTCGTCCGCTCCACGCGAACGACGGCGAGCGTCATCGCGCGAACGAAGACCTACGACTGGGGAGATGCCACCCGCGTGTTTGCCGAGGGTGGCGGACGGGTTTTCCAGTACGGGACGGGGCGACGGTACGGCTACGTCTACCTGGGAGGCTTCTTCGAGCATGAGTTCGCCCGCGACTGGCGCCTCTCAGGCGGCCTCATCAAGCATCTGATCCGCGGCATGCCTGAGCTCATCACGGACGAGGTGGTTATCCCGAGCGAGCTTCGCCTCGGCGCCCGAGCTCGGATCACCAACCGCATCGCGGCCGAGGGAGAGATCCGGTACGATCTCGACCGCGGCGACGTCCGGTACACCCTCCTGGGCCTCCGCTACCGCAGCGCGGACTTCGTCTACCGCCTGAGGTACAATGTGCAGACCCGGTTCGTGACTCTGGAGCTACTCCTGCCAGATCAATAGCCCCCTTGTATAATCAGGACGCGGCCGGTGGCCGGGTAGCGTAGCGCGCTGCCTGGCTTGGCCACTGAGGAGTTGAGCAGTATGCCGATCTGGGACCTCCTGGACCCGACGGTACGTACGGTGCGCGGCTTCATGCGGGGCCTGGTCCCCGCTGTGAATGCCCTCGAGGACCAGGTAGCGGCCCGTTCCGATGATGATCTCCGGCGCTACATGCTGGATCTGCGCCAGGAGCATGAGAACGGGGCCACGCTCGATGACATCATGCCACGCTGCTTCGCGGGACTCCGCGAGGTCTCTCAGCGCACGATCGGCCTGCGCCCCCATGATGTGCAGTTAGTCGGCGCGGCCGTGCTTCACAAGGGCAACATCGCTGAGATGAAGACAGGCGAAGGCAAGACTCTCGTCGCCGCGCTCACCCTGACCCTGAACGCCTTCTCGGGGAAGGGCGCCCACCTAGTCACCCCCAACGACTACCTCGCGCGCCGTGACGCTGACTGGAAACGTCCCATCTACGAATGGTGCGGACTCACCGTAGGGTGCATCCAGCACGACTTGAGCGCTGCGGAGCGCAAGCATGCGTACGACTGCGATATCACCTATGGCACGAACAATGAGATCGGTTTCGACTATCTGCGCGACAACATGCAACGGGTACGCGAACGTCTCGTCCTGCGCCACCTTCATTTCGCAATCGTGGACGAGGTGGATAGCATCCTCGTTGACGAGGCTCGCACCCCGCTCATCATCTCCGGTTTCAAAGCCGAGTCCTCGGACCTCTACCGCACGGCGGACCGAGCTATCAGGCAACTCGCGCAGGGCACGGACTACACCGTCGAGGAGCGAGAGCGGCAGGTGATGCTCACCGACGAGGGCACCGAAGCCGTCGAGCGCATCCTGGGCATCGAGAACCTCGGCGACCCCCAGAACCTGGAATGGGTCCATCACATCAACACGGCCCTGAAAGCGCACACTCTGTTCCAGCGCGACATCAACTACGTGGTGCGCGAGGGTGAGGTCGTCATCGTCGATGAGTTCACTGGCCGCCTCATGTTCGGGCGACGCTACAGCGAGGGGCTCCATCAGGCGATCGAGGCCAAGGAGAACGTTCGGGTGGAGCACGAGAGCCAGACCCTCGCCACCATCACCCTCCAGAACTTCTTCCGCCTATACGACAAGCTGGCAGGCATGACGGGGACGGCGAAGACGGAGGAGCCGGAGTTCATCCGGATCTATGGCACCCCCGTCGCCGTCGTTCCCACGAACCAGCCGGTCGTTCGGAAAGATCACGCTGACGTCGTCTACAAGACCGAGGAGGCGAAATTCAGGGGTATTGTGCAGGAGATCCTAGGATGTCACCTGCGGGGCCAGCCAACCCTTGTGGGCACACGCTCCATCGAGGTGTCTGAGCGGCTCGCGGCGCGTCTCGAGGCGGCCCCTCTTCAGAGGCTTGCACTGGCCACGGTGTTCCTCGACAAGGTCCAGAACGAGGCCAAAGAGGTCGGCGAGAAGGCCAAGGAGTTCGAGGAGATCCTGTTCAAGTCCCTGGACGAGTTCAAGGACGGCCACCTGAGGACCATGAGCCGGGCGGTCGGATACAAGCCCGACGGCCTCGACGCGGCCGTCATCGCCAGGTTCGCCGAGCTCCTGGGAATGCCCGACATGGTCGAGCCGCTGGAGCGCACCCTGCGCGAGGGGGTTCCCCACAACGTTCTGAACGCCAAGTACCACGAGCGGGAGGCACAGATCATCGCTGAGGCGGGTCGGGTGGGCGCGGTCACCATCGCGACCAACATGGCCGGCCGCGGCACGGACATCCAGCTGGGCGGCAAGCCCCCCGAAGGGATGCGGGTCTCCCCCGACTACGAGAGAGTCAAGGCAGTGGGAGGCCTGCACATTCTGGGAACGGAGCGACACGAAAGCCGGCGGATCGACAACCAGCTTCGTGGACGCTCGGGGCGTCAGGGCGATCCGGGCTCATCGCGCTTCTACCTCAGCCTGGAGGATGAGGTCTGGCGGCTCTTTGGCGCTCAGGAGCGGATGCAGGGGCTTCAGCGGGGCTGGCGCGAGAACGAGCGCATAGAGAACCGCCTGCTCAGCCGGCTGATCGAGAACGCTCAGAAGCGGGTTGAGAACCAGCACTTCGAGATCCGTAAGCATGTGTTGAAGTACGACGACGTCATGAACCTCCAGCGCGAGACCATCTATGCCTCCCGACGACGGGTGCTGGAGGGTGATGACTTCGGCGCCCAGGTCCGCGAGTTCGTCAAGAAGACGATCGCGCTCAAGGTCGCCGACCATGTGGCGCCAGGGCAGGGCTCGGGCAGCCGGACCTACTCCGAGCTTGTGGAGGCGCTTCGCGCCCACCTGCCCATCGACGACCTCTACGACCTGGAGGCCGGAGACCTCACCGAGGTTCCCCTGAAGGAACTCCGAGACACCCTCTACCGGGAGGCTCGGAGCAGCAAGGTGGGGGCCGCGGGGCTCTCGGAGATCGCGGCCGCGGTGCGCGACCTGCACCCGGAGGAGGCTCGCTTCGAGGAGCTCGTGCGCGACCTGCGAACGGTGTTCCCCCTCGACGCGGTGATGGACCCGTGGACCCTGTACGGCGCCCCCTACAACGCGGTAGAGGACGGGTTCATCGACGCCGCAGTCAAGGCATACGAGAGCAAGGAGCGCGAGTTCGGGCCAGAGGACATGCGGAGCCTCGAGCGGATGTGCATGCTCACCGTGGTCGACGAGCTATGGATCGATCATCTTGCCGCCATGGACGCGCTTCGAGACGGCATCCAGCTACGCGCCCATGCTCAAATCGACCCTCTGGTGGCCTACCAGAAGGAAGCCTACGAGATGTGGGAGACCCTCCAGGAGATGATCCAGGAGGAGGTCGTGCGGCGGATGTTCCGTGCCCAGGCTGTGACGGTCAGCGAGGAGAGCATGTACCGGATCCAGTCCGAAGGGCGAGGCGCGGTGCCGCTCATTCCTACGCGTAGCGGCGTCGCGGTCACCTCCGATGGGGAGCAGGTCCTGCCTGGACAGACGAAGCAGAGGCCGATAGTCAGAGGAGATCGACCGGGCCGCAACGATCCCTGCCCGTGTGGCTCCGGTAAGAAGTACAAGAAGTGCTGCATGGACAAGGATGAGCGAGCGAGCGCGGCTGGATAGCCCGCGCTCGCGACTACGACCCACAACGGCATCACAGGGAGATGAAGGCGTGCCCACCACCGATGAACTACGGGAGAAGGCGGAAGCCCTCCACGAAGCTATCGCCGATCTGAGTGGTCGTCTTTGACTTAGCTGGCAAACGCGCCATCATCGAGGCCATGGAGGAGGAGCAGACCCACGAGGAGTTCTGGTCCGATCCTGAGGTGGCCCGGCAGCACTCGAAGCGCCTGAGCCAGATTCGCCGTGTCGTGGAGCCCTGGGAGGCTCTGGGACGACGCGCCTCCGATGCCCTCGAGCTGCTGGATCTCGCTGCCGCGGAGGACGACGCTGAAGCGCTGCTCCGGGATCTGGAGACGGAGCTTCGGTCCATCGAGGTCGAGATCGACGAGCGCCGGACCGAAGTCCTCTTCAGCGGACCCCACGACAGTCGCGACGCGTTCCTGACGGTACACTCCCGCGCGGGGGGGCTGGATGCCCAAGACTGGGCGGAGATGCTGGCGCGCATGTACCTCCGATGGGCCGAGCAGAGCGACATTGACGTGGAGACGCTGGAGTACATCCCGGCGGAGGGCGCGGGGATCAAGCAAGCCACGTTCCGAGTCAAGGGCCTGAACGCCTACGGGCGGCTCCGGGGCGAGGCGGGGGTGCATCGGCTGGTGCGCATCGGCCCCTTCGACGCGAACAAACGCCGGCATACCGCCTTCGCGCTAGTCGAGGTCCTGCCTGCCCTCGACGATGACATACACATCAACATCGACCCTGCCGACTTGCACGTGGAAACATACCGGTCCTCCGGGGCGGGCGGCCAGCATGTGAACAAGACGGACTCGGCGGTCCGGATCGTGCACCAGCCCACGGGGATCGTCGTTCAGTGCCAGAATGAGCGGAGCCAGATGCGCAACCGCGAGTCGGCCATGGCCGTGCTGAAGGCGCGGCTCTTCGACCTGGAGGAGCGGAAGCGCCGTGAGGAGCGGGAGAAGCTCCGTGGCGAACATAGCGAGGAATCATGGGGCCAGCAGATCCGCTCTTACGTGATGGTGCCCTACACCCTGGTCAAGGATCTGCGCTCCGACCACGAGACGGGCGATGTGCTCGGCGTCCTGGATGGCCAGCTCGATCCCTTCATCCGAGCTTACCTGGAGTGGGACGCCCAGCGCACTGCCAGCACTGCCCAGTAGTGGAGCGGCGCTTGACGTCATCGTCAGGCGGCCACAGAATCAGCAATCGTACGCATACCCAGGTAGGGGGACCCCAAGTGACGCCCATTCGATCCCTTGCGCTCCTCGTCATCACGACGCTCGCCATGCTCACAGCCTTGGCCCTCGGCGGCTGCTCCAAACCGGCCGAGGACCCGGGCGCCGCGGCCGTGCCCGCTCCATCATCCGCTCCCGCCCAGACATCCGACGACGACAAGCCCATCACCATGTACTTCGTCCCCTCCATGGAGGCTGGCGAGGTGATCACCAGTGCCGAGGAGATCGTCGCGGCGCTCGAGGAGCGCACGGGTTACACCTTCGATGTGGAGGTGCCCACGAGCTACATCGCCGTGGTCGAGGCGATGGGCGCCGAGCCGGCCAGGGCCGATATCGCCTGGCTCTCGACCTTCGCCTATGTGCTTGCCAGTGACAAGTACGGCGCCGAGATCGCCCTGCAGGTGGGGCGGTACGGGGAGCTCGAGTACCGCGGGATGTTCGTCACCCGCAAGGACAGTGGGATCAAGAGCCTGGAGGACATCGCGGGCAAGACCATTGCCTTCGTGGACCCCGCGTCAACCTCAGGGCACATCTACCCCAGCGCGATGCTGAAGGACCGGGGCATCGAGCCCACCGAGACGGTCTTCGCGGGCGGGCATCCTCAGGCCATGCTGGCCGTATACAGCGGGCGCACCGATGTGGGGTGCGCTTACTACAGTCCCACGTCGGATGAGGGAGAGATCCGAGACGCTCGCAAGGACCTGCTGAAGGAGTACCCCGACGCGGGCGAGGTGCTGCAGATCATCGAGTTCACCGACTGGATCCCCAACGACACCGTTACCTTCCGCAGGGGTTTCCCCGCGGAGAAGAAGGACAGGATCGTTCAGGCTCTTCTGGACTACCTTGCCACGCCAGAGGGCGCGAAGGCCTTGGGCGAGCTCTACAACATCACCGAGCTTGTGCCCGTCGAGGATGCGGGCTACGACAGCGTTCGGGAGAAGCTGGCCGCCCTGGGTATCGCGGACGAGAGCACCCTGCAGGCCCTCATCGAGCGCAACGAGCTGCCCAGCGATGAGGCGGCGGGCGAGTCGGCGACTGAGTCTGCGGCGGAACCCGTTGAGGAGGAGCCGGGCGCCTAGCGCTCGGTCAGCGCCGCCGTGCTAACCGTCGAGGGTCTGAGCAAGGTATACGACGACGGCACTCCTGCGCTCTCGGATGTCAATCTGGAGATCGCCGAGGGTGAGTTCGTCGTCCTCATCGGCCTATCCGGGTCGGGCAAGTCGACCTTGCTCCGTTGCATCAACCGGTTGATCGACCCCACCGAGGGGCGCATCACCTTCGAGGGCGATGACGTCACGGCGGCCAGGGGCGCGGACCTCCGCCGCATCCGCCGTCGCATGGGCATGGTCTTCCAGCAGTTCAACCTGGTGCCCCGGAGTAGCGTTCTACGCAACGTCCTGGCCGGGCGACTGGGGTACCCCGGTGCGCCGCTCTCCCTCTTGGGGCTCTGGCCCCGGCCGATGGTCCGGATGGCCCGCGGCTGCCTAGAGCGGGTGGGGATCGCCGATAAGGCGCAGAACCGCGCCAGCGCCCTCTCCGGCGGCCAGCAGCAGCGGGTCGCCATTGCCCGTGCCCTCATGCAGGAACCCAAGCTCATCCTAGCCGATGAGCCCGTGGCGAGTCTCGATCCCGCGACCAGCGATTCGGTCATGCGCTACCTGGGCGAGATGAACCGCGAGATGGGCCTCACGATCATCTGCTCCCTGCACTTTCTGAGCCTCGCGCGCAAGTACGGCAGCCGGATCATAGCCCTCAAGGACGGGCGCATGGAGTTCGATGGCCTGCCGTCGGACATCGATGACGCCCTATTCAAGCAGATCTACGGCGAAGACGCGGTGGAGGTGAAGATCCGTTGAGCCCGAGTCACCCCAGGCCGGTCCGCCTCGGGCTTCGATGGGAGCGCTCCCGGATCTCCATCGCGCCTCTCGTCTGGGATGCGGCGCTGACCATCTACATCGCCCTGGGCATCCTCTACATCCTGTACCACAACGAGCGGACGGGCAGGCCGGAGGGCGCCAGCCTATCCATCGTTGTAGCGGCTCTCCTGATAGCCCTCGAGGCTGCCGTGGTGTCCACGTGCCTCCTCGACGGCGCCGGCCCGCGGATCACGAAGCTTGCCCTGGTTCGCGCCGAAGGCGGTCCGGCGACGGCGCGGGACCGGTTGCGGCGGCTGCTTGCGGGCCACCTCATGGGCGCCGGTTGCCTTCTCCTCGCGATGGCCTTGGGCGCTGGACTCGTTGCCTATACATCCCTTGGGGAGTGGTACCGAGCCCTCACTCCCGCCCTGCAGGCCACCGTGATCGGCGCATGGTGCACCACCGTCGTTGTCCTAGGCGTCCTCGCCTCGGGCGTGGTCCATCCCACGGGTCGTCCGTGGCACGACCGATGGGCCCGGACCTGGTTCGACAGCCGAGTGGGGCGGGCTGCCGAGGCGCGCGTCCTGCCTTGGTACCGGCAGAGCGTGTGGTGGATCGGCATCGGCGCCATCGCACTGACCTACTGGGTCGGATGGCGGATCTCCGAGATCGATGTCAAGGAACTAGGGAACGGACTGTCCTCGGTGCGGCCCCTGGCCTTGGCGCTCGTCCAGCCTGACTTCAGCATCCTGCGGAACTGCGCGTGGGCGATGGTCGAGACCGTCTATCTGGCCCTCATGGCCACGACCTTCGCGGTCCCGCTCGCCGTGGTCCTCAGCTTCCTCGGAGCGCGGAACATCATGCCCCGGACGGTGGTCGGCACGGGCGTCTACTTGATCATGCGCACCATCTTCACCGTCGTGCGCTCCATAGAGCCGATCGTCTGGGCGATCATCTTCGTCGTGTGGGTAGGCCTCTCGCCCTTTGCGGGGATGCTGGCGCTCATGGTCCACTCCGTCGCCGCCCTCGGAAAGCTCTACTCGGAGCAGGTGGAGAACATCGATACCGGCCCCGTGGAAGCGATCCGGGCGACCGGGGCGAGTGCCATCCACACCGTCGTCTACGCGGTCTGGCCCCAGGTCGTGCCGCCCTTCGTGGCCTTCACGCTCTACCGCTGGGACATCAACGTGCGCATGGCCACGATCGTCGGCATGGTTGGTGGCGGTGGCATCGGCGCGCTGCTCATCCAGTACCAAGGCATGGCGCGCTGGAACGAAGTGGCCCTCATCGCCTGGCTGATCACCATGGTCGTCTGGCTCATGGACATCTCCTCAGCGCGAATCCGCGAGAGGATCGTCTGAACTCCGTTTAGCGGATCGGCGGCCGGGGCGAGGGGAGGGCGCTGGCAGGCTCATCCTCGGGTGGCGGCAGCGGCGGGAAATCGAGCACCGACTCGACGAACCCAATACACCCCTCGGGATCGTAGTCTGTCATCGTGTCCAGACTGACGAGCAGGCCAGGCGGCGAGACGCGAGGCGCCCCGACACCCTCCTGAGCCGGCAGGATCATCTCGCTGTAGGATCGGCAGCAAGGGTCGAGGGCGTACCGGCGGCGCTGGATGGTGCGGATCGACGGGTGCGCGGCTCCAATCACAGGAAGAGCAGCGGCGAGGGGGAGTTCGCTCCGCTCGTAATAGGTCAACCAGCTCTCGCTGTACTCGGAGACGAACTCGAAGAGCGAACTGGTGTCCGACTCGCGGCTACACTCGAACTGCCGGCGAGGGATGCTGACGCCCGGTGGGGGGCCGGGGTCGTGCAGGATCACTCGGTCGCCGGCCAACCGGATGACCGTCGCCACGGCATGGGCATCAGCGCCGTCCTGCTGTTCACGAAGCGGGAACCCGACACTGCAGCCGCAGAGGTAGACCCGGTTGAGCCCTAGGATGAGGCGTGGAGCCGCGAGAAGCGCGAGGGCTGTGGTCGTCGCGCGGCCCAGAACCATGAGGCTGACCGTGCCTTCACCCTGCGCCGTCACCTCCTGAAGCAACTCCAGTGCGTTCGGCAACCCACCGATGGATCGGTGCCCACTCACGAAGTTCGCCGTGGGAGGCCGCAGGCTGGCGTCACGGCTCGCGCGGCCGAGGAGGTCGTGAGTGGCGCCAAGGGCCAGCGGTACCGAGCGGCCGGCCACCTCGAAGAGCTTACGCACCTGCGCCGCTTTGATGTGGAGGTCGCCGCCCGTGAGGATGATCCCCTCCAGCCTCACGTCGGGGTCCAGAAGGGCGAGGAGCAGACCAAGCCCCTCAGCCGGATCGGCCCCCACGGTCGCGCCCGCGATGCTCGCATCGATCACCAGTCGCGTCACGGCAGCACCAACTCCTCAGTCCGCTATGTTGGCTCAGTCGCCGCGAAGGTCCTGCCGTCCACCCTTGCCAATATTCTGTTTAGCATATATCATTATGTCATCAAAGCAATCGGCGGGATGGTGCTTCCGTGAACGAGACAACGGCGAAACGGAAGGGAGGCGTGAGAGCCTTGCTAGAGATGTGGCCCATACTGGCGCTGATAGCGGGATGGTTCGTGCTCCAGCGATGGATACTGCCCTCCCTGGGCGTACCCACTTGAATGGTGAACACATGTGGTCCGCAGGCTGCGGACACGACACAGAGTCAGACCCTCAATGAGGACAGCCCTCCACCGGGCAGCCCGGGCGAGCCTACCACGAAGCCCTAGGATCCGTTGCGGATGGCTCGGCAGTGTAGACGCATGACCGAGCCATCCACCTCCGGCGGCAACAACTCGACCGGCAGCCCGGCCGCGTGGAGAGGCCGCACCGAGAAGACCGGGTTGATCTCGCGCAACTTGGCGTTCACGGCCGTCTGTGGGAGCGGCCGTCCGCCCACCTTGGCGCTAACCCCCGAGAACAGCAGGTCCTGGCTCTGACACACTGTTAGCTTCCCTTCGAGACGAGCGGATAGGGGGATGATACCCAGCCGGACCCTCCCGTCCGCCACCATGCCGCCTCCGGGGAGAAAGCGCAGGCTCCCATCAACGATGAAGGGCGACTGGGCCACCAAGGCATCTCGCGCGTCGTTGGCGCGTACCTCCGCACGCACCCACAGGTCGCCCGCAGACTCCAACTCCAGGTTCCGGACCTGTCCCTCGCCGGACAACCGGCCTACCACCGCCTCGGCGGCGATGACGATGGTCTCGCAGCGCAGGTGCTCGATCTGCGCGCCATGGAAGCGCACCTCGATGTGATCGAATCGGCACGCGGGCGCGGCCGACTCCTCCCCCGTCGCGCGCGAGGACAGCGAACTCACCAGGGCGGCGGAGGGGATCTTCGCTAGCCGCCATTTCGCCACTTCGATGACGGCGTTGGCCACATTGAGGCCCTCCCGGGGCGTGCCCGACACCCCCTCCAGGGCGACAGCGACCCCTGCCGCGGGCCCGATGGCCGCCGCGATCGCCGTCTCGCACAGCCGGGCGAGATGATCGGCGTCACGCGGCTCGTCGCGCAGGCACAGGCCGAGCCACTCGGGTAGGCGGATGGAGCTATCCACCCAGGTACGCTCGCTTGACATCCTCGTCAGTCCTCAAGTTGGCCGCGTCGTCCGCAAGCACCATGTGCCCCGTTTCGAGGACGCAGCCGTGATGAGCGGTTCGCAAGGCCATGCTGGCGTTCTGCTCGACCAGCAGGATCGTGACTTCCGTTTCGTGGTTGATCTGCGCGATCTTGCCGAAGATCGCCTGTACCAGGTTCGGCGCGAGACCCAGAGAGGGCTCATCGAGTAGCAGCAGGCGCGGATTGCCCATGAGCGCGCGAGCAATGGCGAGCATCTGCTGCTCCCCACCACTGAGGGTGCCGGCACTCTGCCTCTCCCGCTCCTTGAGCCGGGGGAACAGCTCGTAGACGACCCCCTTCGACTCCGACACGCTGCGGCGGTCCCGGCGGAGGTATGCGCCCATGTCCAGGTTCTCTGCCACCGTAAGCTCCGCGAAGACGTGCCTGCCTTCGGGCACATGAGAGATGCCACGAGCCACGATGCGGTGAGGTGGACAGCGGGTAATGTCCTCACCATCGAACTCGATGGTACCCGCAGTTGGCCTCAGCAGGCCCGAGACGGCGCGGAGCAACGACGTCTTCCCCGCGCCGTTAGCGCCGATGAGCGCGCAGATGCGACCTCGCTCGACCTCAAGGCTGACGCCGTGGAGGGCCTCGATGGCTCCATAGGCGACTCGGAGGTCACTGATCCGAAGCATCGACCGTGTCCCCCCGTCCCAGGTACGCCTGAATCACCAAGGGGTCGTTCCGTACTGCGGCGGGGTCTCCCTCACAGATCTTCTCGCCCAGGTCCAGCACCGTGATCGTGTCGCAGAGCTCCATAACCATGCGCATGTCATGCTCGATGACCAGGATGGTCAACTCATACTGCTCGAGGATCCGCTCGACGAGCTGCATGAGGGCGTCCGTCTCGCTCGCATTGAGGCCGGCAGCGGGCTCGTCCAGCAGGAGGAGCTTCGGCCGCGTCGCCAGAGCGCGCAGGATCTCCAGCCGTCGCTGCTCGCCGTACGGGAGTGCGCCGGCGGGCTCCTTAGCTCGGTGGGCCAGGCCGAACTCATCCAGCAGCTCGCTGGTCCTCTGATGCAGCTCCGCCTCCCTCAGGTGGAAGGTGTAGCCCTGGACTAGCCCGTGGATCCAGCCATAGCCCGACCTCCAACTCCCGGCAGTGCGGACGTTCTCGAACACAGAGATGCCCTTGAACAGCCGTATGTTCTGGAAAGTGCGGGCGACGCCGAGGCGGTTGATAGCGTGTGGCGCCAAGTGGCCGATCTCCCGCCCCTCCATGCGGATGCTGCCGGAGGAGAGCGGCGTGGCGCCTGTGATGAGGTTGAAGACCGTGGTCTTGCCCGCGCCGTTCGGCCCGATCAGCCCGTGGATGCTGCCTCGACCGATGGCCATGTCGAGGTTGCGAACGGCTGCCAGGCCTCCGAAGAACCGGCTGACGCTCTGAAGCTCCAGCATGGCATCGGGGACAGGGGCCACGAGATGGCCCGGGTCGCTAGCCATTCGCAGGTCCCTCCCGCCGGCTCAGGCGGCGCCGCAGTCTTGCCGCCGAGTCCCGCATCCACTGGAACGACAGCTCCCAGCCGCCCTTGAACCACAGGCTCCGGACCAGCATCATCACGATGAGCAGCACGGAGTAGACGACCATCTTGTTGCCGATGAGCTTCTGCAACCAGGGCCACTTCGTGAGCTGAAGCATCTCCCCCGGCAACATGCCGAGGGTTATGGCGGCGATCACCGTGCCCGTGATCGAGCCCGATCCGCCGAGCACCACCATCAGCACGAACTCGACGGACCGGACCCAACTCAAGTCCACGGGCATGTAGCTTCCGAGCCGATGGGCGAGTAGCCCCCCACCGATGCCCGCGACGCCAGCCGAGAGGGCCATGGCATTGACCTTCACCCGAGTCGTCGCGATGCCCAGTGACTCGGCCGCGATCTCATCCTCCCGCAGGGCGACGAAGCACCGGCCGGGTACGCTGGTAGCGATGTTGCGGCACACGATGAGAGTGAGCACCAGGGCGACACCGATGACGGGGTAGGTCGTGAACCTGGGGATCCCGTGCATCCCCAGGGGACCACCCAAGGAGGCGGTGTTGTCAAGAACCACCCGCATGATCTCACCGAAGCCCAGGGTGGCGATGGCCAGATAGTCTCCCCGTAAGCGTAGGGTCGGGATGCCGACCAGGTACCCGAACAGCGCCGCGACGAGGCCGCCCGCGAGCAGTGACGCCATGAAGAACACGGCCGCCGCGGGGCTATCGAGCTGCGCGGGCATTCCCGGCCCCCAGCCGAAAAGCCGCGGGCCCACCATCGTGGAGAGTCCACCGGCTGTATAGGCTCCGATGCCAGCGAAGGCGGCGTGGCCGATGGAGAACTGGCCTGCTTGGCCGTTCACGATGTTCAAACCGAGAGCGATGACCGCGTAGATGAGGCCCAGCGCGAGTGGGTCGAGATGGAAGGTCGGAAGGACCTTGGGGATCCCATAGCCGATTGCGGCGGCCGCCAGGGAGAGACCGGCAGCGGCCAGCAGCCAGTGCCCATACACCCTGACCGGATCGGGGCGATAGGCCATGACCTCACACCTTCTCCGGCTCGTGCCGCCCGAAGAGGCCCGACGGCCTCAGCAGGAGCACCAGGATCAGTATGAGGAAGCCCAGGGCCTGCCGGTAGTTCGACCCCACGATGACGAGGTCGCTACCCCACATCCGCCCAATGGGTATGGAGCAGGCGGCGACCAGCGTCTCGGCCACACCCATAATGAACCCGCCCACCATGGCGCCGGGCACATTGCCGATGCCTCCCACCACGGCCGCGACGAAGGCCTTCAGCCCTGGGTCCATCCCCATGAGGGGGTCGGCCGCCCCGAACTTCATGCCCCACATGACCCCACCCGCTCCGGCCAGAGCGCTACCCAGAGCGAAGGTCCCTGTAATGACTCGGTTCACGTCCACGCCCATGAGCCGCGCAGCCTCGGGATCCTGGGAGACGGCGCGCATGGCCTTGCCGAACCGGGTGAACTTCACGATGGCTTGCAGCGCGACGAGCAGGAGCAAGGTAGAGGCGAAGATGACCAGGTCGGAGACGTAGACGTAGAAGCCGTACCGCTCGGCGAGGGCCTCGATGCGGTGGTCGCTCAGCAGTGCCGGGAAGGCATGGCGCCCGGCCCCGAGCTTCCACTGACCCACGCTCTCGAGAAACAGCGACACACCGATGGCAGTAATGAGCGACGCGAGCCGTGGCGCGCTCCTCAGGGGCCGGTAGGCAACGAACTCGATGACGACCCCGAGCGCCGCACAGAACGCCATCGATACCGGCATGATGAGGGGAAACCAGACGGGGATGCCGTAATGGGCCGCCCGCATCGCGGCGTAGATGGCTACGAATGCCCCCACCATGAGGATATCCCCATGGGCGAAGTTGATGAGCTTCAGCACGCCGTACACCATGGTGTAACCAAGGGCGATCAGCGCGATGATCGCCCCCAGGCTAAGACCGTTGGTGAGCTGCTGAAGCCAGAAGATCACGGCACGTCGGGTTGCACGGTGTCGACGAAGGTCTGCTCACCGTCGCGCAGCTCCAGGATGACCGCCGACTTCGTCGCATTGCGGTCCTCGTCGATGGTGATCGTGCCGGTGACGCCCTCGAAACCCGACGTAGCGGCCAGAGCATCGCGGACGGCTAGGCGATCACGGGGCTCGCTCACACTCCGGATCGCCTGGACTAGGATGCGAACACCATCGTACGCCGTGGCCGCCATAGCACTGGGGGCCTCACCCCAGCGCTTCTCATAGCTCTTCACGAAGGACTGCACGATGGGAGACTCATCGGCCTTGCTGTAGTGGTTGGCGAAGAAGCAGTTATTCGTGGCCTCCTTGCCAATGGCGTCGACGTCTGGTGAGTCCCAGCCATCGCCGCCGACGATGGGGATATCGAGGCCGCGCTTCCGCGCCTGGCTCGCTAGCTGACCCGAGTCGTCGTAGTAGCAGGGCACGAAGAGGACATCGGGCTCCTGCTGCTTGGCCCGGTCCAGCTCGACGCTGAAGTCCTGCTGGTCCTTGCCCCACCCCTGGGACAGCACGACCTCCCCACCCAGCCGGCCGAAGGCGGCGGTGAAGTCATTCGCGAGGCCAACGGAGTAGTCGTTGTCTCCGGGGTACAGGATGGCGGCTCTACGTGCTTCGAGGTTCTCGAAAGCGAACTTAGCGCAGGCGTATCCCTGCTGCTGGTCAGTGAAACACGTTCGGAAGATGAAGTCGCCCTTCTTGGTCACCTCGGGGTTAGTGGACGACGGCGAGAGCATGGGCACGCCCTCCTCCTGACAGATGGGCGCGCCGACGAGGCTGAGGCTGGACGCCAGCTCACCGACGACGGCGACAACCTCGTCGTCATTGATGAGCTTGTTGAGGATCAGTCCCACGTCCTCGGTCTTGCAGCGGTCGTCCTGGAGGATGAGGTGGATCGAGGGACCGCCGTTCCAGTCCGCCGCCTCCATCTCTTCGAGAGCGAGGATCATAGCCTTGGCTGAGTCCTGCCCGAATACCGCCTGGGCCCCCGTGAGGCCGAAGTAGGCGCCGATGGGGATGCCGTTCTCGCGGTCACCGTAGCTGCCTTCCTGGACGCTCGCCGAGGCATGGACACCGTCCGACGGCGCCTGGCCGCCACTCGTCGAGGCTACAGTAGGCGAACCGCTCTCGGGCGCGGCGGGGGGAGGGCAGCCGCAGAGCAGCGTGACGGCCAGAAGTGCCGCAGTCGTAGCGGCCACCAGTCCCGGGTGTTCACCAATCCTAGGCATCATCGGTCTCCCTCTCCGTGTTCAACCAGCGGCGCGGCTCAGGGGACCGACCCGGTGGCCCTAAGCCATTACCGCTTGAGCGATGGCCCGGATGTGGTCGGGGGTGGACCCACAACACGCCCCAAGCCATCGGGCGCCCATGTCACGGAACCGCTTCGCGTTCGCAGCTATCTCCTCGGGGGTTTCATCGAACACCGTCACGCCATCCACGAGCCGAGGCATACCCGCGTTGGGCTGCACGATGACGGGTAGGGGGGTGGCCCGCACGAAGGCCTCCACAACGCCCACGGCCTGGACCGACCCAACGCCACAGTTGAGCCCCATACCGTCCACCCCGGCCTCTGCCAGGCGCTCGGCCGCTTGCTCGGGCGTCACCCCGAACACGGTCCGACCGTTCTCCTGGAAGCTCAGGGTGCAGTAGACGGGCAGATCGGGGGCCGCTTCGCGGGCGGCTTCCACCGCGATGATCGCCTCGGCAAGGTCCATCATGGTCTCGATGAGGATGCAGTCCGCGCCACCCTCACTGAGGCCCGCGATCTGGCGGATGAAGCCCGCCCTGGCTTCGGCGAGGGGCATATCGCCGTAGGGCTCCAGGAGCTGGCCCGAGGGGCCCAAATCGCCCGCGACGAACACGGCCTCCCCCACGGCCTCACGCGCCAGCCGGACACCCAGGGCGTTCAGTTCCTCGCACCGGGCCTCTAGGCCCGACGAGGCGAGTTTGGCGGGGGAGCCACCGAAGGTGTTGCTCGTCACGACGCCCGCGCCAGCCTCGGCGTAGGCTCTCGCCACGGCCGCGACCGCCTCGGGGTGGGACAGGTTCCACGCCTCGGCGCATTGCCCCGAGACCAGGCCGGCGGCCTGCAGTTGCGTGCCTGTCGCACCGTCGCCGACGAGGCAACCCCGCTCCAACGTGGCCCGAATGTCTCTCCCGCCTGGGTTCATGCGGCCATTATACACACGAGGGGTCTGGAATCCAGACGGGCGGCGGTGAGCCATGGACGCAGGTCTCGAGGTCCTGTGCATCCGAATGTGCTAGACTCTTGTGGTCAGCCGCTCCGCGAGGCTGACAAGATGGGAAGGCTGGTAGCGCGCTGATGTTCGGAGCGAAGTGCCCCGATTGCGGGTACGGCAACCCTATCTTCTACGGCAACTACTACTGCCCCCGGTGCAAGACCGTCTTCAGCCCCGAGGAGTGGAAGCAAAGGCTCCACCCATCGCACACCTCCCGCAAACCTGCGGAGCCTACCGGTCTCCAGCCCGACGCCCCAGCCCCCGACAGCGCGTCCACCGAGCAGACCCTCTACTACTGCCCCCGCTGCAAAGCCAAGGTTCCGCCGTGGGCCCTCTACTGCGGCAACTGCGGCTACCGCTTCGCCGGCACGAAGGCCTGAGCTCTACCGCTCCAGCACCCGGCGCCGCTCACTCCTCCTCGGGTACGAGATACACCCCGTCGGCTACCACGTAGCCGTCCGTGCCCTCGTTGCCGACAGTGATGACCACTCGGGATCCCTCAGGCAGGTCGAACACACCGACGGAGACGAACGGGTCGGCGTCCACCTCGCCCCGCTGGCTCACTCGGACAGTGGGCTGTTCGACTCCGTCAACCGTCAGCGTGACCGGAACATTGGTGGCTCGGTTGGTGTGCCGTGGGGCGCTGATGAAGATCTCGTAGCGGCCTGCGAAGGGGATGTCCGGCGAGTACGTGATGCTGCACTTGCCATTGCGCGCGTCGTTGTCATGGAGATATCCGGAGCCGATCGCCCGCCAGTTCGCCGACGCCGAGACCGACCACGAGCCCTTCGTGACCCCACCGGTATCATCCATAGCAACCCCAGGAATGAACTCCGAAGGGTCGATCCACCGCACCTGGCCCGCCGGCGGAGTGTACGACAGCACCTGGCCATCGGCATCCAGTCGTGCCCGCAACGCGTCGTAGTCAACACGCTGCACCGGCACGCCGCCCTCGATGGCCATGTACGCCGCGGTCGCCGCGGACTGGCCGAGTATCATGAAGACAGGCTCCATGCGGATGGACCCGTAGGCGATGTGGCTCGCCGAGACGGCTACGGGCACCAGGAGGTTGGTGCACTCCGACTCCTTGGGCCTGATGGACCGGTAGGAGATGGGGTACGGCCCGGGGAGCCGTACCTGGACGTCGCCCTCGTTCTTCACGAGGCCCCGATCGTCCACGTACCGCTGCACGTTGTGGGAGTCCATGTTGTACGCGCCCATACCAACAGGGTCATCCACCGCGACGGTCCCGAGGCAATCGTGGTCGGTCATCACGTAGTCGGCGATCATGCGCCGCCCCTCGCGCACGTAGATCTGGTGGGACCAGTGGCCGTTATCCGTGAACTCGTCCGCTGCGAGACCCCATCGGGCCGCCTCGCGCCGCAACGCAAGGGGTACGGCGGGGTCGTTGGCGAGGAAGTACATGAGCCCCTGCTGGTAGTGGAGGTGACGCTCGTAGATGGCCTGCCGCTCGGCGTAGCTTGCCTCCGGCCACTCGTAGTTGCTGCCGATGAAGTCCGTCGAGAAGGGGCCGTTGTTGTTCGTGTCGGTCTTGCCGTTCGGCATGGGGATGCTGTGGTAGGGCATCTGGCGCCATTCCTCCCGCTCCGGGCCGCGTAGATGAAGCCAACGGGCCAAGAGGAGGTAACGGCTGCGGTCGTACCCCGGAGGGGCCTCGTACGGCACGAGGTTGTCGGGGTCAGAGGTGAGGCACATACGCAGGTTGTAGGCCTGCAGTTTGTTGTCGCCCTCGCCGAGCTCGCCGGGCCCCTCGCTGGAGATCCCCCACAGTAGGCCGCTCTCGGGAACGTCACGGTAGCGGTAGGCGCTTGTGGGTATGGTGAACTGGTGGGTGCTCTGCCCGGTCTGGATGCCGTTGTACTGCTCGCCGTACTGGTGGATGGGCTCCCTGCCAACGGTGAAAGATACACCCGCGGCCGCCATCAAGTCGCCCTCGTAGGTGGCATCGATGAAGACCCTAGCGCGGACCCGAGATCCGTCCTCGAGCACGATCTCAACGATCCGGCCATCCCGCATCCGGGCGCTGGCGAGTCGGGCTTCGCGCCACACCGGGATGCCTTCTTTGGCGAGCATGGCCTCATAGATGGCCTCAGCAACATGCGGCTCGAACCGGAACCCTCCGAAGCAGGCCTCAAGCTGGGGCGAGTCCTCACCGTACGTGGAGCGGTAGTGCTCGATGACGGCGTCGTAGAACTCGCGGGAGATCCCGCCGATGACCGCGGAGTTGCCGATGTCCGTCGCGCCCAGGCCACCGGCCGTAAGACCCCCGAGATGGCGGCCGGGCTCAAGCACCAGGACCGACCCGCCCATCCGCGCCATCTGTACCGCGGCCGCCACTCCCGCCGAGTTGCCGCCATAGACGCAGAGATCCAGATCACCCGCTGGCGCGGCCCAGGCTCCGGCGCCGAGCAGGGCAAGAGCCAACACCAAAACCAGACGCACCGCCAGGGACGGCTTTGACAGCATGATGCCCCTCCATTCGTTTTCTACGCATCGAGCCCCGACGCTACGGCCCGCCCAACATCCCTCGCTTGCGCAGCCAGCCCTCACAGAGGCTGGGCCAGGTCGACAGCACCGGATCGTCGCCACCCAGGCCGTAGCCATGCTCCCCCAACTCATAGACGTGAAGCGAGAAGGGCACGCCCGCGCGCCGCAGCGCCTCGGCGAAGAGCAGGGCGTTCTCGACGGGAACGGCAGAGTCGGCGACTGAGTGAACGATGAAACACGGTGGAGTATCTGGCGTAACCTGAAGTTCACTCGATAGGCGCCGGACTAGATCCTCTGGCGGATCCTCGCCCAGCAGGTTCACGCGCGATCCACCGTGGGTGAACTCAAGCAGGGAGATGACCGGGTAGATGAGCACACCGAAGTCGGGACGGCTGGAGAAACGCTCGACAGCGTCGGGACCGTCGGGCTGGCCAGAGTCGTAGTGGGTGACGGCGGTCGATGTGAGATGGCCGCCCGCGGAGAAACCCAGGATCCCCACATGCTCCGGCCCAACGCCCCACTCCCCGGCGCGGCAGCGAACCGTTCGTATCGCCCGCGCCGCGTCCTGGAGCATCGCGGGGTGGTGGTACCGAGGGGCGAGGCGGTACTTGAGAACGAAGCCCACAACTCCGATCGAGTTGAGCCATAGCGCTACGGGCTCGGCCTCATGAGGCGCCAGCCCGGCGTAACCGCCCCCGGGACAGACGACAACGGCCGCCCCGGTCTCAACGGACTGCTCGGGCAGATAGGGGGTAAGGGTGGGTATGTCCTCGTCCTCTGAACCCACGGCGCCAGGAGCGCCATCCGGCCAGAGGATGATCGGATCGAGTCTCGCCATGCTCCGGTCTCCCTCTCAGGGCTGTTGCTTGCTGGTCGGGGACTCATTCCTCCGGTAGCCAGAGGACCCCTGCGTGCATCGGAACTCCTCGCGGCGCCCTAGGCGGAATCTGTAATACCCGGTCCCTGTCCGTGGCACAAGGTTAGACTAGAGGGACGGCCAGTACAGTCGTTCCAGCAGTTCCCTCACGCACTCCCGGAAGGATGCGGTACCGCATGCCACATAAGCGTTCGAATGGCTTCACACTCATCGAACTCTTGGTCGTGATCGCGATCATCGCCATTCTGGCGGCGATCCTGTTCCCCGTGTTCGCCAAAGCTCGTGAGAGAGCTCGACAGACGGCCTGCCTCTCGAACATGAGGCAGCTCGGCATGAGCATGTTCATGTACATGGAGGACAGCCGGGATGTCCCGCCGCCGCTGTTCAGCGGCTGGATGACGAACAGCTTCGGCCAGTCCGGCGCTACGACTTGGCAGCAGTCGCTCATGGGCTACGTTCGCAACGACCAGATCTTCAAGTGCTACAGCGTCGGGGGCGACTTCTACGGGTACGACGCACCGGCCCCCGCAAGCCTCCCGGCCATGGGGCCTGCGCCTCTTCTGCCCACCCAGTGGGCGTATGCCGGCCCATGCGGCATCGGCCTGAACTGGTACGGGGCCACCGACTATATCGCTCCGAGCGGCGGCCAGCCGGGGAGTCTCAGCATCGCGAGCTCGCGCGAGCGCGGGGCCGGCGTCTCCTCGAGCGTCCTCATGATGGATACCGAGGCGGCCCCCTTCGCCGGCCCTAGCGCGCTCATGGGGATCGACTTCCTGTCATGGCAGCGGAGCTCCCTCGGCATGGGCTGGGCTTACGGTTCCGAACGCCACAACGACATGACCAACGTCCTCTACCTCGACGGCCACGCCAAGGCAAGCAAGGTATCGCAGCTCACCGAGGCTCAGTTCATGTGGTGAGCGCGGGACCGAGGATTATGTCATTCCTCCTGATGTGCTGTTCCACGCCGGTGGCGTGGTCGAGCATAACAGTCATCAGCGGGTGCCTTCTGTTGCATCGAAGGGCGCCATCCCGTGGCTAGGAATCAATGGGTTCTTCTTGTACGCCTATCGGGGTATGATGGAGGAACAAGCTACTAACGTGCTAACGTACGGTGTGCGCATTCAGGTCTATGAATGACCACACGCCATTGGGGGGGCGGCCAGGCTCACGCGAGGCTTTGCCTCTGCGCGTCTGGATATCCAGCCCAAGGAGTGTGAAATGGAGAGCATATTACGCATTTCGGACGCTGCCGCAATCGGCTTCCATGCCATGTGCTACCTTGCGGAAGCGGACTCCAAGCATCCGGTATCAGCGGTCACGATGGCGACCGAACTAGGCGTCTCGGAAGCGCATCTGAGCAAGGTGTTGCAGAGGCTTGGACGCGAGCAGCTAGTGACATCCAGGCGCGGGCCTGGCGGCGGTTTTACCCTCGCTAAGCCGGCCTCTGACGTTCGGCTGTTCGATATCTACGATGCCGTCGAAGGCCCACTACCTCAGGGCGAGTGCCTTCTCGGCAAGGAAGAGTGCGTCCTGGGCCCCTGCATCATGGGTAGCGTGCTAAACGACGTGCACACGCAGGTGGCCCACTATCTGAAGCACACCACGCTCCAGGACCTGATGGACCGCCGCGTGCCGATCCGGTGCGTGCGGCCCCGCATGGCCGTCGGCGCCGAGTAAGCAGCACCTGTCGCAGTATCACGAGGAAGGCTGGCCCATCCCCCGCTCGCGAGGGATGGGCTTCAGGCCTGTACACTGAGTCCTGCTCATGGGAATGGTACGGAATTGTTGCATGGGAGTAGATTGTTCGGCGCGTACCAAGGGTTCGTGAAGGGCTCTTGGACGGGAAGACGCCGACTCCCAGGCATCACGCCCATTCGCCGAGAACCCCCTTTGCTTTGTCCCCAAGGTAGAGGTTTGTGCGTGGTGGATCGACGGGACGCGTTACCTGACTATCGAGCCGCTTCGGAAGCACAAGGGAACTCCGTCGTGAGAGCACGGACGCAGCGTGATCGCCGGCGGAGCGGCGACCACGCGGAGATACCGCTTTCCATTTGGCAGAACTTGACGGACGCGACTCCCTGGGGACGCCTTTCGCACCCCCCCGGGGGGTAGGCAATGCCCCTGCTGGGGCCACCCATTGGGGACGTACTACCCCTCTATGCGGGCGGTGGCGTGGTCCCGCGTAGCCGCCTGGCTCTGTCCGCCCAATCGGGCAGATAGGCGTGCATGAACGAAGTGAACACCTTGCCGTGGTTCGGGACGAGCAGATGAACCAGTTCATGCACGATGATGAACTCGGCTAGGTCCCTGGGAAGCCGCAGCAGGTCCTGCCCCAGCGTCAGCCGTCCCCCAGTTGAAACCGACGCCCATTTGCGGCGCATCTCCCGCACATGTATCTCCGCTAGACGCACATCGATACGTGCCGCCCATTGCCTGACAGCCCACTTGAGGTCCTCGGCGTCTCGGTAGGTTCGTTCTGTGGCGGCAATCCCCTTGGGCATCGCGTTCACGTCCGCCGGAGCCGCAGGAGCGTGTTGGCGACGTGGATGAAGTTGTCCTTGCCCACCATGGTAAGGAGGCGCTTATACAGGGCTGCACGCAACCTCGACCCCTGCGCTTCGTTCCAGTCATAGTCAGGGTGTTCGTGGAATAGGGCGTCCAGTTCCACCGCGTCGCCGGCGGAGACGTCGGCTTTGGCGGGTTTGAGCGCGGTGTAGATGGCGAAGGTGTTCGCGTCAACCTCCATCTCGGACCGCTCAGCATCCGCGTCGACGTACTCCTGAGCAAGCTGGAGGAACGCCTCCAGCGCGTCCTCCGTCGAGAGGCGCCTGCCCTGCCACTCTTTCACCAGCGCCTCAGCGCGCTCTCCGATGGGAAGCAGGAAGGGTTGCTCCCGTCCCTTCTCCTCAACCAGGTCGCCGAAGACCTTCGCTAGGTTCAGCACCTTGGTTGTTGCTGAGGTGTCGCCCGTCTGCAGGGCGACGATCTCCTCTGCACCCAGGTCATAGATGGCGCCAGGCAGCTCGAAATCGCGGCCCTCCGTATGCTTCTGCAGCAACGCTCTGGTCTTCGCGGTTAGCTCCCGGTCCACATACGGACCGTGTTCGTAGGCGTTGCGGAGGAGTCCGAACATCTCGCTCAGCGCTTGGTAGTCATCCAGATAGGAGCGCAGCACCGGGTCGGGGGTGAGGACGTCGAAGACGTTCTGCAGACGGCGGAAGAACCCATAGAACACCTTCCTCGCCTCCTCATTGAGGAACGCTTCGATCTGAGCCTCCTTCCCCTTGTCTCCTTGACGGCGGGCGAAAGCTACATAGTCCCGGGCGTCTTCCACCATCATCCTCTCGAACAAGCGCTTCAAAACATCGATGTTCCGGATGACCGACGTGACGACATCGGAGTCGAAGGCCAGCGCCTCCTGCAGCCGCTCGAAGATCCCCACGAAGTCAAAGACCAGCCCGCAGGGCTTCACGGCGCCCTCGCCATCTTCGTAGGGGCGGTTCACCCGTGCGATAGTCTGCAGGAGGACGTGGGCCCGCATCGGCTTGTCCAGGTACATGCAGTACAGGATGGGGGCGTCATACCCCGTCAGCAGCTTCTCCGTGACGATCAGGATCTTCGGGAGGTCACCCTTGCGGGTGAATGCCCTCCTGACCTGCTTCTCATCCTCTGGAGCTATCTGGTGGCGCTTGAGCAGCTCGCTGTCGCTGGGGCTCGCCGAATAGACAACGGCGCTGTACTCCGGGAGCAGGTACCGATCAAGCGCCTCCTTGTAGAGCGCACATGCCTCTCTGTCCACGCCCACCAGGAAGGCCTTGAAGCCCATCGGCTCCACGCTGTCGGTGAAGTGCTGAGCAACGAGCTGAGCGACCCGATCGACCCTCTGCGGGCTCTTCATCATCGTCTTCAGCTCGACCGCACGGTCGAGGATGGCGTTGAGTTCCTCAATGTCGCTCACGCCCTCAGACGTCACAATCTGTAGGAACTCACGTTCCAGGAGTTCCCGCTCCACACGGAGCGCCGATGGACCATGGGTGTAATGAAGCCCGACGGTGGTTCCGTCCTCGATCGACTCGGCGATGCTGTACTTGTCCAGGTACCCCTTCTCATCGTCACAGCCGAAGGTCTCGAATGTCCCCTTGCCCTGGCTGATCCGGTCTATCGGCGTGCCGGTGAACCCGATGAAGGTAGCGTTCGGCAACGCTGCCATCAGGTAGACGCCCAGTGTGGGTCCACCCATGGTGCGATGCGCCTCGTCGATGAGCACCGTGATGTTGGAGCGAGTGTTGATGTTGGCAGGCATGTTGTCGAACTTGTGGAGCATCGACACGATCAGCCCACGGTAGTCGGACTCCAGTATCTGCCGCAGATGCTTCTTGCTCTGCGCCACCAGAGGGCTGCGGATGCCGCAGCTCTCCAGATTCCTGAACAGCTGGGCCTCTAGTTCATTCCTGTCTACCAGCATCAGCACCGTCGGTTTGTCGCCCTGGGTGTCCCGCAGGATGAGGGAAGCGATGGTGATCATCGTCAGGGTCTTGCCGCTGCCCTGGGTGTGCCAGACCAGTCCCCGGGTCCTGTGCCCCTCAGCCGCACGCCGGAGAACCTTCTCCACTGCTCGGGTCTGGTGTTGCCGCAGGATCATCTTCTTCAGCTCATCGTTCTCGGTGACGAAGACGATGTAGTCCCTCAGGACCTGCAGGAACCGGTCCCGATCGAAGAAAGCTGAGTCCGCGGATGATCCCCTGTGCGGCTTCCTCATCCACCACGCCGGGATTCAGGCGCTGGAGCTGGCGGGCTAGGAGGTCGGTGAAGAACAGACCCCGCACGCCTCCACGCCACTCGGTGGCATCCGACCGGCTGACCCGCTCCCAGCCGGCAGCCGGCGTACTCGATCAGGGGAATCTGAACGTCGGTCCGCTTACTCATCGGTCGTCGTCCTCAGGTTCCTCAACGACAATGTCATCCTCGAACGGCTGGCACGGTCTACCACAAGCCTGCTCAATGAGAGCTTTCAGGAGTTCACGTCGCTCCCTGACGAAGCCCCCCCAGTCATCGGACCGCAGCCGGCTCGGAGGAACCGCGTGGCTTGTGAGGTAGGCGTCAAGAGCAGTCGTTCCGTCCTCGCCGAGGCTATTTGACAGGGTCCGGCAGTAGTCGGAGGGCAGGCGACCACCGATGCTCCGGTTCACGGCTGAACTGATGAGCGTCTTGTTGATGATCGTGTCGGAGCGAGGGTCTTCGATGCCTAGCGTCTTCAGGGCGTTCCGAGGGAAGATGTGATGGTGGTCCTGGTTGCTGTCCGACCACAGCTGCACTGACAGCTTCCCCTTGCCCCCCCAATCGGCAGCGCCGTTCCGAGCCATCAAACACAGCATGCCCTTGTAGATGGCACCTTTGAGGGAGCACACCTCCTGCAGGAGATCGGAGCGGAAGGCGAAGTTGCGCACGCAGTCAGGATCAGAGCCGCCATCCAGCCACGCCAGTACCTGCTCCATGTCCTGCGCCGCCCGCGTCTCCACCTGTCCGCTATACCGCTGAGTGAAGACGGAGCACCAGTACCAACGAGACAACTTGTCATAGCACGCCCCGACGTGCGCCTCTCCCTTCTGCAGTCTCACGTTAGCCAGGATGGCTGCCAGCACCCCCGTCATCGTGGCGTAGGGGAGGATGCGATCACTCAGGACCCCCTCGTTAGCCATGAAGCTGGCGACCTCCTCATAGCCCGCCACAAGGGCGTCCCAGTACCGCCGGACGGTGCTCTCATCCAGCCGCATCAGGTCCTGCTTGCGGCATTGCACCACGCGCGGCTCCCCCGCTACATACTTGCGATGCCAGGAGTTGAGGAGCGAGAGCCCCTGCAGGAAATGCGCCCCATCCGGCTCCTGGATCTCCCTGAACCTTCGGAGTCGCTTGCCTTTGAGGAGAGCGTCCCACTCACGGCTCATCTGGAAGCCCTGCGCCCAAAGAATGGCGTTGCAAAGGTCGAAGACGCCTAGGGATACGCCGGTGCTGTTGACCTTCTCGAAGATGTGGCAGATGGCACCGAGCGGCATGTCCTTGTCGAGCCTCACGGCGGGGAAGGGGTAGGTACGGATGCGGTCGAGCCAGGGCTGCACCAACGACCGCCACCTAGTGTCCAGCTCGTCGTAGACAGCCCAGTCCTCCCCAGACCTCCTCCGGAGGTACTGCTTCTCCCACTGGCTGAGGGCTTGGGCGTCGAAGACCATCCATAGAGGGAGCGTCCCATGCTCTAGCTCCTGCTCAGGCGTGGTGATCTCGTACCGCTCCTCCAAGTTCTCGTAACGGATTCGCCTCCCCCCCTTCTGCTCAGCGATCGAGAACAGAGCCGTCTCGAAGTGTGGGTCACCGTGCGTGATGTCCCCGTCCTCATCGGACATCAACTCGGGCACATCAAGATAGAAGCGGTAGACCCTGCCCTTGTGGCGCACTCCGTCTCGGCTCCAGGTCGCCTGGTAAAGGCTGGTGAGCCTCTGCTGTCCATCGAGCACCATCAGCGCCGGCTGGGTGTCACCAAGGTCCCCGCTGCCCTCGAACGACCGCAGAGCGAACCCTTCGTCAGCGACGGGCATGGTCAGCAGGCTTCCCGCCGGGTAGCGGTAAGCAACGGAGATGAGGAGGCTCTGCACCATCTCCGGCTCCCACACCCAGCCCCGCTGGAAGTCGGGCAGAGCGATAGAGTGCTCGTGGATGCCTTCGAGCAGCTTGCTCAGAGGCTCTGATGTCGGGTCGAAGATCTTCCCGTCGCTCGCGATGTTCATGTGCGTGTCTACACCCTCACCCTGGGTCGCGCAGTGCCCGCCGTTGCCGAGAGCCCGAGCGTCACCCCAGAAACCTCGCTACGAAGTCCCGTACGCCATCGACCATGCGCCTCACGTCCTGCTTGTCCACGTCACCGGGCTTGCTGAAGTCTCCGTGGTCGATCTGGTTCCTCAGCTTGCCCCACGTCTCGACTTGGCTATGCCGAGGCTTCGCCAGATGCCCCGCCTTGTACAGCTCGATAGCCAGCTTCGAGATGCCGCTGTCACCCTGCCAAGTCACGCCATGCTTGCCGCACAGCTTCCGGAGCGCATCCTCCAGCACGGCTCCCGCCAGTGCGCCGGCAGGGAGGTGATAGCCCCGGTCGAGGAGGTGCTCCGCCTGCACGATTAGGTCATCGAAGACGTCTGATGTGACCAGTTCCCGGACGCGGTGGAAGCCACCGCAGTAGTGCGCCTTCGCCTGCTCCAACAGGCATCTCACTATGGGTTCGTTGACGAAGAGACCGCCCATGTTCAACAGATGATCGCCAAGCTCGTCGAGCTTACTAGCGAACGTCACATCTGCCGAGTCGATCCCCCGGCACAGAGCGGAAGCAGCAACGCACGTGGCATGCAGGCTCGCCGATGGCTGCTCGTCCGTTGCGGCTTCGGCGCCGGCGATGAGCGAGTCAAAGCGCATCCTGAGATCGTCCGCAGTCACCCTACCCAGCCCCTTCAGGCGCCGCCAGCGGCTACCGCTCCAGCAGCCCCACCGCCGGCAGCCGCCCTGTCATCAGTTCCTCCAGCAGCGCCTTGAACAGCTCGTCGAGGAGGTCAGTCTCTTTCGTAAGGGATATGCTCGATGCGTCAAGCGATGCCCGGGCGCTGACCACCGAACGCTGCACTGCGGGGGCGGGGACGCCCAGCGGTGATCGGAGAGGCGCTTATAGAACACCAAAGGCAGGATGAAGTCCTTGAACTTTGGGGCGTCCTGAGCGCCTCGGATGGCGCATGCGGCATCCCACAGCCAGGTACACAGGGCAGAGGTGTCTAGCCCGTTCTCGCCCGTGGCAAAGGGGAGCGCCGACCTGTTCCGCGCCTTCTCTGTCCCACCCGTGCGTGTCCGTGCCAAGCGAAGCGCTCCCATTGCCCACAGGCGGATGTTGGGGAGGTGGCACTTCGCCGGTGGCGACGGAACGCCCTGCACCCAGATGTGGCGTCACCACGCGGCGAGCCGCCCCCCCCATGCGCGCCACCTCCCGCCGGACAGACGGCCACCGACGCAACGGACAAGTGACCGCCGCCCGTCCAGTCAGCACGGCACGAACTAGCGATACGGGTTAGAGCGGTTCTCGGAAGTTTTCTCTAGTTATTGAGGAGGTACTTTTGGATAGCGCCTGAATATGCATTTCATGCCTATGCCATTGATGCCCAATGCAGAGAACTGCACGCTTGCGGAACTGGATGTAGCGATCCGGTGCTCGAAGCGTCAGCAGGACGCTTTCCGTATGCAGGCGATCAAAGCGCTGCTACTCGGTGTGACCCGCTCCGTCGTCGCGGAGCTGTTCGCCGTTACCGAACGCGCGGTCTACGACTGGA